>WNFF01000077.1_pt1 | contig 60763 bp, 49 predicted proteins | sample 5400441 | NCBI WGS metagenome assembly WNFF01 (sample SAMN13153345, study PRJNA577476) | soil metagenome | isolation source: 120 cm saprolite under Douglas fir tree site 2 hole 3 replicate 1 | place: USA:California | collected 2015-04-18 | reverse complement strand
CCTTGATTCAGACGATGCAACACTTTGACGAGGCCGACAGAATCAACCTCATAAACGCCGCTCGTTTCCGGATAGTCGCCGACAGATGGCGGATCGCCCGTGATGGCGAGCACATTGCGAACTCCGCCGACGGTCCATGCACCAAGCAGCGCAGCTTGCAGGCCGATGATGTTCTGGTCACGCGTCGTGAGATGAGGAACGGTTTCGATGCCCCGGGCTTCCAGCGCGCCAGCCACAATCAGGGCGTCCATACCGACGCGAGCCATGGCGCCGCTGTTGATGTCGATGGCGTCCACCTTTTTGGAGGCCATGACTTTGTCGACCTGCTCGTAGATGCGGTCGAGTGAGAGCCCCTTGGGCGGATCGATTTCCACGCACACCGTAAATTCTTTTTTCTGAAGTTTTTTCCAGAATTTGCTCTCCGGCTCGCGGTGGGCGGCCGGCGCGGGTCTTAAGACCGTCTGCACGGACGGCGCGACAGCGTGGGATTTCGCGGGCCGCAGCGATTTCACTGCTTCGGCCATGGCGCGAATGTGCGCCGGCGTCGTGCCGCAGCAGCCGCCGAGAATGCGCACGCCGAGCGCGGCGGCTTCGCGCGCGAAAAGCGCGAAATACTCGGGTGAAGATTTCGGGTAAACGATGCGGTCGCCTTCGCGTTTGGGAAAGCCGGCGTTGGGCATGCCGCTGACGCGCAGACCGTCGACGGCGGCAAGCTCCTGCAAAATCGGGAGCAGCGCTTGCGGGCCAAGCGTGCAGTTCGCGCCGATCACCTGGACGTTCTTGCTTTTCAACTGCGTAGCGGCATCCGTGGGGCGCACGTCGCCGTAGGTTGTGCCTTCTTCCGCGTAGGTGAGCTGCGCCACGATGGGCAATCCTGAAAACGAGCGAATGGCTTCGATGGCGAGGAGCAGTTCCTCGATATAAGAAAACGTTTCGAGGATGTAGAAATCGACGCCGCGCTCTTCGAGCGCCAGCGCCTGCTCGTGAAACGTGTCCTGAATTTCTTCCGGAGCGGGATGGCGCGACTGCACGCCGAGGCCCAGCGGCCCGATGGAGCCGGCGATCAGGACTTCGCGGGAGGCCGATTCGCGCGCTTCGCGGGCGATTTTCACCCCGCGGCTGTTGAGCCGCTGCACTTCCTCGGCGAGGCCCAGCGGCGCGAGCTTGAAGCGATTCGCGCCAAAGGTATTGGTCTCGATGATGTGCGCGCCCGCTTCGATGTACGCCTGGTGGACGCGGAATACCGCTTCCGGCTCGGTCGAATTCAGCTCATCAAAGCAGCGCTGCGATCCCACGGCTTCGTGCAACATCGAGCCCATCGCGCCATCCGCGATGAGAATCGAGTCCTTCAGCCGCTCATTGAAATCGTGAATCTTCACGGTTCGTGTTTCCTGTCTGACAAAAATTCCGCACGGGGAATGCGCTCAGCGCTTTTGTTCCATGAGGTTGGCGACAGTGCTCATCAAATCGTATTTGGTGAGGATCTCGAAATGCGCGTTTCCCATGTCCACGAACACCGCGGGATTCTCGTGGCTGAGGATTTGGGTGATGCGCTCGACGGGGGCGGTCTTCGGCACCTGCGGCATGGGTTTGCTCATCATTTCGCGAACCACCAGCTTGCGAAGATCCTTCCCTTGCAAGGCGAGATTGAGGATCTGGTCCTCGTAGATCGTGCCGATGGGAAGATTTTCTTCGAACACGGGAATCTGCGAAATGTCCTGCTCCTGCATGGTCTTCAGCGCGTGGAAAACGGTCTGGTACGGCCGCGCGATGATGAGCTCGCGCACTTTGCCGGCGGCGTGCTTGGCGTTGACAACTTCCGCCGCGGTGATGGCGGTGGCCGCGTCGATGTAGCCGCGCTCGTGCATCCACAGATCGTTGTAAACCTTGCTGAGATAGCGCGTGCCGGTGTCCGGAAGCAACGCCACCACGAAGTCGTGCGGCCCCAGGTCCTTCGCCAGGCGCAACGTGCCGGAAATGCAGCCGCCTCCGGAGCCGCCGGTGAACAGGCCCTCCAGCTTCGCGAGGCGGCGCGCGATCACAAAACATTCCTCGTCGTTGACCTGAAGAATGTCGTCGAGGATTTTCAGGTTCATGGTCGTGGGGAAAAAATCCTCGCCGATGCCTTCGACAACATACGTTTTGGCTTTGATGGTTTGACCGGTCTTGACAAAATCGTAGTACAGCGAGCCGTACGGATCGACGCCGATAATTTTTACGCTGGGATTTTTTTCCTTCAGGTATTTTCCTACGCCGCTGATGGTGCCACCGGTGCCTACGCCGCAAACGAAATGCGTAATCTTTCCTTCGCTGTCCTCCCAAATTTCGGGGCCGGTCGTGCGGTAGTGCGCTTCGGGATTCATCTGATTGTCGTACTGATTGGGGTAGTAAGAATTGGGAATTTCGCGCGCCAGTTTTTTCGCCACGGAATAGTAGCTGCGCGGATCTTCCGGCTCGACGGCGGTGGGGCAGACGATCACTTCCGCGCCAAGCGCTTTTAACAGATCGACTTTTTCCTTGGACTGCTTGTCGGTAGTCGTGAAAACACATTTATAGCCGCGCACCGCCGCGACGAGGGCCAGACCCATGCCGGTGTTGCCTGAAGTGCCTTCAATGATCGTGCCGCCGGGCTTGAGCAATCCTTTTTTCTCGGCTTCGTCGATCATGCTGATGCCGATGCGGTCCTTCACCGAGCCGCCCGGATTGGTGAATTCCGCCTTGACGTAGATTTGTGGTTTCAAGCCCTGATTGATGCGGTTCAGGCGCACCAACGGCGTATGTCCGACCGCTTCCAATATGTTGTTGCACTTCATCAGTGGTCTCGGTTTCCCCGCCGAATTGCTTTCAGTTTAGCATCTTCTCACGGAGTTCCCCTACTTTGCGGCGCGAGCCATTTTCTTACGTCCAAAGAAGCCGGGAGTAGATTATTCTTTCTATGATTTCGACGAAGGGGAGACCAGGATGCCAAGGCAGAACATTTCGAGCGGTGCGCCGTGGGAGCCGATTGTGGGTTACTCGCGGGCGGTGAGAATCGGCAACGTCATCACCGTATCGGGAACGACGGCGACGGGGCTAGATGGAAAGATCGTGGGCGTGGGCGATTTGCGCGCGCAAACGGTGCAAACGATCAAGAACATTGAGGCGGCGCTCGCCAAGGCCGGCGCGGGCCTGAGAGATGTTGTGCGCACGCGCATCTATGTGACGAACATCGCCGAATGGGAGAAGGTTGGACGCGCGCATGGCGAGTTTTTCGGCGAGATTCGTCCGGCGACGAGCATGGTGGAAGTGAGCAAGCTGATCGCGCCGGAAATGCTGGTGGAAATCGAGGCAGACGCCGTGGTCGAGTAATCCGTTCCCGGTGTCATTCTGAGGGCTGCGGGTTTTGCGGCCCGAAGAATCTCATTGTTTGCTTGCATGCGGGTTCATCCGTCGGTTGAGATCCTTCGCTACGCTCAGGATGACAAGACTCGCGGAACTGATCCAATTTACGGAACTCGCTGAAGCTTGAAAAGCATTTATGACCAACGCGCTTTACGATTCTTTCATCGCGGATTATTACGACGAGTCGCCGGTCGTTAAGGGGCGGTTGCAAGACGTGGCATTTTATCGCGATGCGGCGCGCGACTTCGGCGATCCCGTTCTTGAGCTGGGGTGCGGCACGGGACGCATCACCATGGCCCTGGCGGAGGCGGGAAAGCGAATCACCGGGCTGGATCTTTCCGAGCGCATGCTGGAACGCGCGGTGAAAAAGCGCGCGGCGGTCCGCGTCGAGGCGCGCGAACGCGTTCACCTGGTGCAGGGCGACATGACGCGTTTCGATCTTGGCGAGAAATTCCGTCTGATCATCATTCCGTTCCGGCCATTTCAGCACCTGCTGGAAGTGCAGCAGCAGATGGATTGCCTGGACGGCGTGCGCAAGCATCTGGCACCGGGCGGCCGGCTGGTTCTCGATGTGTTTCAGACGGACGCCGAGCGCATGCACGACCCCGTTCATATGCGGGAAGCGCTGGTTACCGAGTACAAAACTGCGGACGGCCGCCAGGTGCGCGTCACCGAGCGCGTGGCTGGTTTCCATCGCGCGGAGCAGCGCAATGACGTGGAGATGATTTTCTCCGTGGCCCATCCCGGCGGGCGGCAGGAGAAACTGGTGTTTGCCTGGCCGCTGCGGTACTTCTTCCGATACGAGGTCGAGCACCTGCTGGCGCGGTGTGGTTTCAAGGTTAGTGCGGAATACGGAGACTTTGACCGAACGCCAATCCAGGACGATTCGCCGGAGATGATCTTCGTGGCGGAGAGCCGCCAAGGAGACGGGAGGTAGGCTACCCCCAGTTTTTTGTAAGTGTTGCATCTAAAGGAGTTAAGTATTGCGCAAGTCCTTTGTTTGCAACACATACGAGGTGGTGTGGAAGTGTTGCATCTAAAGGACTTAAGGGTTAAGCCTATAGAAACGGAGTTGCGTTTCTTTGCGCAAAGCCTGGGCTAACGATGCCTTGCGTGGCGACGACGAAAAGGACGGAAAAGCGGCAGCAAGCTGCCGCACTCCAAATAACTCCAAATAAAAAGAGCGGCAACCGCGCGGGCAAGCTGGGGCGCAGCATGCTGCGCCCCTACAAAGAAAAAGCGGCAGCGGAGGCTGCCGCTTCTTGAAGCAGGTCATGGCTTGACCTGGAAGCATTATACCACATCCGCTCTGACCGACCGGGGAGGGCCATCGCTGTGAACCGCCGGGTTACCAGCTCGCGCGGATGCGGTATCTGAGCACCGAAGTACCATCTTTGGCGACGGGAACGATGAATTGCGCCGCGAAGGCCGCCGTCTTTGTGAATTTGTAAGTGGAAGAAATCATCTCCCAAGAACCGCCGATGGGTTCGTTGACCTGCACGGTGACGGGCCCGTCTTTGTGGTTGCGCAGCGTAATTTCAAATTCCATTTCCCAGGTGTGGGTGTCAATGCGCTTGTAGTCGGTCTGCTTGTGCTCGGCGACGACGTCGAAAGCGTTGCCGATGTGGATGTTCACGTTTTCGTCTTTAGGCGTGTGGTCGATGCGGTCTTCGCCGGCGAAGAGAATGCCGCCTTTCGAATCTTTCTGGTAGACGCGGACGTTGCCGGCGGGAAGCGGGATGCCGAGGCCGTTCTTCTCCTCATTTCTGAATTTGTAATAGACCATCACGGGATCTTTCAGCGGGGCGCCGGGAGCCTGTTGATTGTGGTAGTAGTAGCTCTGGCCGTTGACCATGTAGATTTTTTCGACGGGAACGCCGCTGCCCTGGAGAAGGCTGATCTGCTTGGTTTCCTTGTCCTCGACAGAAGTCTTACGGCCCAATGAATAGAGATGGTATTCGCTGAAAGCTTCCTGCTGGAACTGCTGGGCAGCCTTTGCCATGGGCGCAGCCGGCATCATCTCCATCCGCGACCGGCCGGTGTCATTAGCCACGCGGTTTAGTTCACCGGCGACGAGCTGGAGCCGCGCATTGTGAAACGCGGTGCCGCTGTTGTTGACGACGGTGACCCAGCCGTCGAGATCGGCGTTCTTGTCGTCGCGGGCGACGGTCAGAACATAATCGGCGTTCCAGGATAGATTGTTCGCGAGGTAGGAGGCCTCGACCTGCTGTTTTTTCGCGCCGGAATTTTCGAGTGACATCAACAGTGTGGGGCGGTCGTAGAGGTTTGCAGGGACTTCGGGGAAGCGATAACTTTCGGCGAACATTCCGGTAACGATGTCGTTGCCAATCTTCCACACGGGGCCGTTGTTGTCGGAAAGCAGCGTGGCCCTGATTTCTTCGTGCTTGGTCGTGCCATTTTCCTGAAAGGCGCGCACCAGCGTGACTTCCTTGCCGACGTACTTGTGCAGGAGTTTCGCGGGCTCAAGGAGATCGTATTCGTAGTTTTGTTCGATGACGCCGAGCTTTTCCGGATCGTTTAGCGAGCGAAAATGAACGGTCGCGGGATTGACGGTTGCGGCGATGTCCATGAATTTCAGGCGAAACGCGCCGCTGGGAAGCGTGAGATTGCGGACGTCGCGAATGAGCGCGATGTTGGAGTTGTAGACGGTGACGTTCAAATCGGCTTGATCATTCAGACTGGTGGATTGATCGACCGCGTTCGCACGGGCAGTAGCATCCTTTTCTTGTGCCGCATAAACTTTGCCGCCGCGGACCGTGGGATAAAGAACGGCTGTGGCGGCAAGAAGGGCCAGCGAACTCAGCCCGAACCATCGAAACTTTGCAGGATTCCCAGGGGTTTTCATTACTCTCTCCTCGATCGAGATTTACAGTCTCCTTTAGAACGAATGGCGCGGAGTTTCTTGCACAGCGGGAATCTGGGGTGAGCCCGCGCTCAGGGGCTTGGAACGGGCGTCCACGTCAAACCACCGTCGCTGGTTTGGAAGCTCTTGGTGCCGTGCGCATTCCAAATGGTGGCGTGCTGGGCATCGGAGGCGCGAACTCCGCCGAGATCTTCGGCGAGCGGCAAGGAAACAGCCTTCCAATGGGCGCCGCCATCGGCGGTCAGAAGGATGGCGCCGGCGCGGCCGACGATCCAGCAGACTTGATCGGAGGGAGCCGAGCCGGTCAGCAAGTCGACGAGCACTCCGCTGGTTTGCCGCGACCAGGAGGTTCCCCCGTCGCTGGAGAAATCGATGCTGCCCGCGCGGCCGGCGCGCCAGAGCACATGCGAACCGGGCGGCGCAATCAGACGCGGATTGGAGACGGCCACTTCTTCCATCATCGAAGTTGCGCCAGCATAGCCTGCCACCGATTTGGCCGGAGGCGAAGGCGCCGCCGAAGCCCGGGCAGTCTTCATCTCTTTCTTCGTGTTGACGGCTTGGCCGAGCGGGGCGGGACCGCCTATCGGAGGAGAATTGGAATTGACTTGATTTTGCGATTGAAGATTGGCGGTTTGCGCTTGCGTTTGCGCTTCCGCGTTTTCTTGCTTTCCGCCCGAAACGGTGTTGGCATCGCGATCGATCTGCTCGCGGGCAGAAGACACATCAGAAGCGGAGCGGCCCTCTGCGTCCTTTCGCAAGCGGGCCCCTTTATCGGCAAGCGGAGTGGAAGGCGAAACCTGCGCCACATAATCCTGTTTCTCATGCGATTTCGTGTCGTCCAAGGCGCCACGGGCCTTCGCGGCGGCAAATTCATCGGACGCGGATGGCGGCTTGGAAAGAACGGCCTTCGGAGACGAAGGAGCCTCCCGCGCCACGTTCGAAACCGGGGGTGCGGGAGGAGGCGCTTGCTTGGTGGCGATCTGGACGTGGTCCAGACTTGGACGAGGCAACGGCTGGTTTTCGTGCAGCGCGATCCAGACAAGCAAGCCGGCGGCGAGCGCTCCGGCGGGAGCAAGCCATTGCCAGCGCGCGCCCCGCATAAGAAGGACTCGGCGTGACTTTTTAGGTGGCGCAGTTTTGGCTACGCGCCGGGCCTGGCTGGAAGCCGCCGCCCTGGAGAACGCTTCGAGGTTGCGCGCGGCCATCACAGGCTCGAGTTCCTTCACAATTGCTTCCTCTTTTTCAAAGGCTTGCAGTGGAATTTCGTCGGTGGCCTCAAGTTGCGCCAGAATCGTCTGACAATTGGCGCAGCCGACGAGATGTTCTTTCCAGGAATTCATTTCCGCGGGAAGCAAAGACCGTTCGTGATAAGCAGCGAGCGTTTCCGGGTCAGCGCATGCGGCGCTCCGAGAAGCGGCGGCTTCGGAAATTGGCGCAGCTTCGCCAGCGGACGCGGCCGAGCGCAGATGGCGCGCCAGCGCTTTGTCAAAACTGCGATCGCGGTCTTCAGGCGCCATGTGCTTCTCCATCCTTAGAACGAAATTCCGCCGCTTTCTTGCAAGGCGGGGTCACGGCGTTCGCTTTCCTGCCGCGGGGCCGGTCGATTTTGGCCGCGGCAGCAATTTTTCCAAATCGATGGGGTTGTCGCCAGCGCTGTATTCGAAACAGAGGGTGATCTCCGCATCGCTCAGGCCGGGCTGGGCGGCGCAACCGTTGGCTGCCCCCATGCCATTGCGAAGAAATTCCTCGACGGATTGCCGCAAATCGCGCCGCGTCTGATCGAGATGGCGCGAAACGCTGGATTCGTGCTCCCTGAGCAGCCGTCCGATCTCCGCAAGCGTTTTTTCCTCGGCGTAATAGAGGCGGAGCCGTTCTTTTTCCCGCGGGTCAAGGGCTTCCAGCGCGGTCTGCAAGGCGCGGGTGAAGAACGCCATGTAACGCTCGCGATGGGGATCGCCGGGCTGCATCGGCGGTCCGAGCAGCGTCCTCGGGCGTGCATCGCCGGTGTCGTCCTCGACAAGCTCGTCGAAGCGCCGGCCCGCGCGGATGGCGTCAATGTGCCGCTGGGCCAGGACGGCGCGCAGCCAGGTCTTCAGCGAACTGCGTCCGTGGAAGTAACGGAAGAGCGAACGTTCCGCGCCCTTGCCGCCGGCCACTCCGTACAACTCCGAAAAAAGGGAATCCGCTAGATCGCAAGCATCCGCGGAACCCGCGTCACAGCGAAGTATGGCCGCCGCGGCGGCGCGCAGGTAAGCGCGGTAGGCGGTGAAAAAATGCTCCCAGGCAGCTTCACATCCTTCGGCACAGGCGCCAGCCAGGGCCAGATCCTCGAGGTGGAGCGCGCCAAAGTAGTCTTGGAGCCTTTGGGGCGTCATAGCTCCGGGAGGCAAGGCCTTTCTGGCGCTGCGTTCGAGCACGGCGGCAAATCGTTCCTGCGAAACTTCCCAGCGTCCTGCCTGCGCATGGGCATAGCACCACTCGAGGAGAGAGATCTGGCCGTCGAACAGACGGGAGAGATCCAGCGCTGGATTCTCACTGCCGCGTTTTGGCGCGTCTTCAGTCATCTGCCAAGCAAGAGCGACAAACCTTCGGATAGACCCGAACCATCGCCGGGGTCACCAGTTGCATCCTAGAGCATAAGCCCAGCCGACGGAAAGTGGTGTTCAAAACTGGAACAACCTCGCCCAGAAATGCGGTATCCTATAGGTTGTTGCGTCCCCAGACTCGCAACGGAAACTGTCTCGCCGGGTTAGAACAGGGTGCGCAACGGTGCGCTCGCGGGAGCATTAGCGACTTCGCGACGCTAGTACGAAAGTCCTATTCGGACTCCCTAAGCCTCGTCAGTACGCTGGTACTGCTGTAGCGCACTTCCTACGCTGCAAGCGGACTTGGGAGCGCTTGTGATCCCAAGTCTACTTTCTCTTTGCAGGCCGGAATTTCACGAGGCGGCACGCGGATGACAACCATGATTGCAAATCCACCACGAAAGACGGCGATGGGCGTCGGGTTTGAAGCCAACCGCGGCCGCTCCGGCGATCCCCAGGCCTGGAAGAAATCCATAGGCACGAAACCGATAGCCGCAAGGCTGGCGTTGCTTCCGGAGCCCAAGCCGCGCTGGGACCGCATCGGCCTGAGCGCCGGCGTACAACTCGGGATCTTCGGTTTCCTGCTCATAATTCCGCTGCTCTTCCCAAACCAGATGAGAACGGCCCTGAACCTTAGACCTACAGAATTGATGCAGCCGGTCACGTTAATTCCGGTTGCTCCAGAGCCGCCCCCACCTCCGAAGGTAAAAGCCAAAGTGAAGCCCCCGGAGCCAAAGCCGGTGGTGCCTGAACCGGTGAAGCTGAATCCGAAACAGACGCACGTTTTTCTCACGGCCAAGGCCGAACCACCCAAAATAAAGACCTTGGAAGCGAAGCCGGTGGAACTGAATCCGGTATTCGAGCAGGTGAAAATCGACACGCCGGCAAAACAACCAAAGCGTCCGAAAGAAGACATAAAAGTCGGCAATCTTGGTTCGGGGAGCGCGGCGCCGGCGACCGTGGTAGCTCCGGTAAACAAAGTGCAGACCGGCGGGTTCGGCGATCCCAACGGAATCCCCGGCAAGGGTGATCCGAACAAGGCCACCAACGTCAATCGTCTCGGCTCGCCGGCATTGCCGGGTGGACCGGGATACGGAAATGGCACCGGCGGCGATAAAGGAATCCGAGGCACGGTGGCGAGCACAGGCTTCGGCAACGGGATAGCGAATCCTCCGCCGAGCAGCGGCAAGCACGGGTCGCTGCAAAACACCGGCTTCGCGGATCAAACGGCGGCGGTTGCCGAGGCTCCCAAGAAGAAAGTCTCGAGCGGCGAAAGCGCGACGACGCCTGTTGACATTTTGGAAAAACCACGTCCGGAGTACACCGCGGAAGGGCGTAGGCTGAAAATAGAAGGCGACGTTGTTCTGGAGATGGTATTCCTGGCGAACGGCAGCATTCAGGTGAACCGGGTGGTCAGCGGTCTGGGTCATGGGCTCGATGAAGCAGCAAGTCACGCGGCGCAGCAGATCAAGTTCAAGCCGGCGAAACGCGAAGGCCAGCCGGTGGATTTCCCGGCGCGCGTGCGAATTGAATTCCGGTTGGCGTACTGAGGGGAGAGAGAAAATGCGTAAGGTAGCGACAACTATTTTCGTTCTGGTTTTGAGCGGGCTGGGCACCCTTACCGCGACGGCGGCCCCCAAGCCTGCCGATCAGGCGAGGACCATGAGCGACGTCATCGACCGCGTCATCACCAACGAAAACCGGGCCAGCCAGCAAATCAAGCAGTATTCGCCGTTGGTGGAAACGTACATCCAGAACCTCAAGCCGGATAAGGAACTGGGCTCCGCACCCGCTGGCGACAAGTATTTCCTGGGCCGCGCGGACTTTTCAAAGGGCGTCTCGCTGGTTTCCTTGACGGACACCAACGGCAAGGGGAAGAAGATCTTCGGCTCCATCGGCAACTTCTTTTCGTTCGCGTTGCAATTCGTGCCGGACGGCTTCCTGCAGATGATCTTTATCGACACAAATGGATTCGACAAGCAGCACTACAAGTTCGATTACGTGCGGCGCGAATTCCTGGGCGAAGTGCGCTGCCTGGTGTTTGACGTGACGCCACAGGAGAAGTCCGGCAAGGGCCGGTTCCTGGGGCGCATCTGGGTGGAAGACCAGGATTACAACATTGTGCGTTTTAACGGCGCTTATAGCGGCAACGGGCACTCCAGCTGGTATTTTCACTTCGACAGCTGGCGCACCAACGTGCAGCCCGGCATGTGGGTGCCTTCCTTCGTGTACAGCGAAGAAAAAGACGTGCACTACAATCTGTCGAAAAAGCTGGACTTCAAGGCGCAGACGCGGCTATGGGGCTACAACCTCGGCCATGCCAACCAGGAACAGGAATTGAGCAAGATCCTGGTGGAGACGCCGGTGCAGGACGACTCCAAGACGGCGAACGACTTGACACCCATACAGGCGCAGCGTTCCTGGGACCGCCAGGCGGAAGATAATGTGATCGATCGACTAGAGAGAATTGGATTGATAGCGCCAAAGGGGGAAGTCGACAAGGTCCTGGAAACGGTGATCAACAACCTGGAAGTCACCAACAACATCGACGTCGAACCCGATGTGCGCTGCCGCGTGATGACGACTACCACGCTGGAATCCTACACTGTCGGCCATACCATCGTGCTGAGCCGCGGGTTGATCGACGTGCTTCCGGATGAGGCCAGCTTGGCCACCATGCTGGCGCACGAACTCGGCCACGTCGTTCTCGGTCACCGGCTCGATTCCACCTATGCTTTCTTCGATCAACTGTTGATCGACGACAAGGACACCTTCCGGCACTTCGGGTTTCAGCGCACTCCCGAAGAGGAGACCGCGGCCAGCGCCAAAGCCATGCAGTTGTTGAACAATTCTCCCTACAAGACTCAGCTCGGCAATGCGGGGCTGTTTCTGACGGCGCTCTCGAAACGCGAGAAAGAGATTCCAAACCTGATCAGCGGGCACCTCGGGAACCGCGTTCCGGTCATCGCCGACCTCAAGTCGGCGGCGGCAGTCGATCCGAAGCAAAACCCGCAGATGATCGCGGCGCTGCCGATCGGCGGACGCGTGAAGCTGGATCCGTGGAACGACAAGCTGGATCTGCTGAAGAGCAAGCCGGTGGGCACGGTGGCGGAACGGGAAAAAATGCCGTTCGAAGTGACGCCGTTCATGCCGTACCTGACGCGATACGGCGCTGATGCCTCGAAACCCATTGCGGCTAGCGTGGCCACGCCGGCCGACCCGAAGCCGGGGGGATCGGCACCCGGCAAGCCTTAGCCATTCCATTTAGCGGTTGCAAATATTTCGGCCCGGGGAATAAATCTTCTCCGGGCCGTTTTCCTTTTCGAGGCGGCTTTAATTTTCCGGGGACGTTTGTTACCGCGGCGAAGAGAGTTCTTTCATCAGCTTGTAATTGAATTCCACGCCGTCATAAAAATCCTGGACGCCGACGCGCTCGTCTTTTCCATGCTCGCGATTGTCGTTCTTGTCAAAAAACATGCAGGAGATTCCATAGGTCGGAATGCCGGCGATGCGCGTGTACTTGCCGTCGGTGGCCCCGGTGGACATGGTGGCGACGAGAGGAACGCCCGACCAGGTGAGTTTCAGGATTTTCTCGAGGGCCTGGGCTACTTCCGGGAGCAGCGGCGACGGCGGCACGGGCACGATGGGCACCACTTTGCCTTCCGGAGTAAGCTGCGGAACGATGCTGATCTTGACTTTCGGATCGTTGGCCACGCGTTCGAGCGTTTTATGAACTTGGTCGGGGTCTTCCCCTGGAAAAATGCGGCAATTGACGTTGGCGCGAGCGGTTTGCGGAAGCGCGTTTGGCGCATGACCGCCGGAAAGCATGGTGGCGACGCAGGTGGTGTGCAGAAGGGAATTGTAATAGGGCACCGCGGAGAGCCGTTGCGCCGCCGCGGAAAATTGCGCGGGGTCGGCGTCCGGCGGCTGTTTGGCCACGACTTTCATGTCCGCCGACAATTGCCCGGTGTTCATTGCCGCGTTCTGCGCGAAATAGCTGCGGGTGATCTCGTTGATGTTCAGGGGAAACGAAAACGATTGCAGGCGGGCCAGCGCGCCGGCCAGGTGATAGATGGCGTTGTCCGGGCTGGGGACGGAGCTATGCCCGCCGGGATTGAGCGATTCGAATTGAAAGTCGACGTAAACTTTTTCGCTGGCTTGGATTCCCGCGAGAAGGCGTTTGTCCTTGTCCTTTTCGAATTCGCCGGCGTCGAGATTGATGCAGTACTGCGCATCGATCCAATCGCGGTGCTCGCGGAGCAGCCAGTCCACGCCGTTCGAAGAGCCGCCCTCTTCATCGGCGGTCAGCGCGAGAATGAGATCGCGGTCCGGCAGAAATCCTTCCTTTTTCAAGCGTATGAAATTCGTAACCAGGATGGCGTCGCCTTCCTTCATGTCTTCGGTGCCGCGGCCGTAGAAGTAGCCGTCTTTTTCGACGAATTCGAAGGGATCGGTGGTCCAGTCCGAACGGAGCGCTTCGACGACGTCGAGGTGCCCGATGAACAGGATGGGCTTGCGTTTTCCGGTTCCGCGAAAACGCGCGACGAGATTTTTCTTGCGCTCCCTCGGCCCGGCTAGCTTGATATCGCCATCGGGGAAGCCGGCGTCGCGCAGGCGCTTGGCCATCGCTTCGGCAGCCGTCGTTACGTTGCCAACGGAGTCGGTGGTGTTGATCTCGATGAGCTGCTTTAGAATGTCGTGCGCCAGTTGCTTCGTTTGGTCCGGACTTTGCGTTCGTCCTCTTGGCGCGCAGACAGCGATTAGACAAATTGACAAAATCCAGCGTATCCCTCTTTGCATTGGCTCTCCTTGGAGCGAAACGATCACGAAAAAGGCAGCTGGCCCGCTGGCGAGGCCGGCCGCGCCGCCAGTGCAAAGCGCAGGCAACGCGACAAATGCGATGCGGCCCAGAAGAGCAGAATCATGCCCACGCCGCGGTCCAACACCAGAAACACGGCAAACGCCAAAAATACCGCCAGCCCGGTTCGTTCTGGCCGCATCAGCGGCGTCGGCAGACGGCTGTTCACAAACCGGGCCAACTCCCGCGGCCACTTGTAAACCCAGTACAAGCCGTAGATGGGAATCAGATGGAACCAGGCTGCACGCACCGGCTTGACGGGATAAGCGCCGGCCGTGGCCTGCGCGAGAACGACATGATACTCATAAACGCAAACCAGCCAATACACCAGGCTGACGAAATTGGCCAGGAACAGGTACAAAGGCGGGATAAGTAGAGGCTCTTTGGCGAGTTCGGGATGCAGCGTGACCGCAACCATTTCCGCGATCAGCGTCGCGAAACCTAATAAATAGCCAATCCAGATGCGCGGAAACCGGGGTACCGCCCCGGGTTGCGCTTGTTGCTCCTGGGATTCTCCACCGGACCAATCCATTCCGCCCTCAATGAGTCTGCCTTGGGAGCGTAACGGCCTTGCTGTTGCCGCGTCAAACCATTTGGGCGAACGATCGCGTTGCATTTTTCCCGCGAGTTGCTTCGACCTTGATGCCTTGCATAAACTGGCAGGGAGCTTATTGCGGAGGAAGAGATGACGTCAGCCATGAGACGCGCCTCGCAGATTGCGCTGGGCGCGGCGATATTCGTTGCAGGGATCGCGGCCGGGTCGCTGCATGCGCGCAGCGCGCCGGTCCAGAATCGTTTTGGACAGCCGAAAACGGTGCTGCACGTGGTGGTCTACAAATTCAGGGACAATGTTTCGAATTACGACCGGGAGCGCGCCATCAACGGCATCAAGGACATGGCCGGGAAAATTCCCGGCATCAAGAACGTGTGGCTGAAAACCTCGCGGAACCAGATCAAGGACTTCAGCGGCGTTTACGCCATCGAGTTCACCAGCGCCGAGGCCGCCGCCGACTACGCGGAAAGCCCGGTCCATGAGGCGTGGTCCAAGGCGTGGCAGGAGCAGCGGGAGAACAGCCTTTCCTTCCAGATTTCGAATCCGTGAGCATTGCCCTGGCTACGGTTGGCTCGTGATTCCATAGCGCCGGCGAATCAAGCGATCCGCGGCGCGATCGGTCAGCAGCCACTTGGAAATTTTCGCGAATGTCGCCAGCGGGGTCACGCCGTAGCGGGCTTTTGGCCGTGGCGCCTCAATCGCTTTTAGCATGACGCGAGCGCAGTCCTCTGGCGTGGTTTTGGACTGCGCCCGGGTGCTCGTCGCGCTTCCCAAATAGGACGCGTAGATTTTGGCGTACGGTCCGCTCTTGAACTTTTCCCCGTAGCTTTGCGTCAACTCCATGGCCGTTCTCTGAATGTTGGTCATGATGTAGCCGGGTTGAATGACAGTGGTGTGGATGCCGAAGGGATAAAGTTCGTGGCGCAAGGCGTTGCTTAGCGCTTCGATGGCATGCTTCGAGGCGCTGTAGGCGCCTTGCGTGGGCGGCGTCACGAAACCAGAGACCGAACTCATCATCAAGATGCGCCCTTTCCGGCGTTCGCGCATCCGCGGAAGGACGGCTTGGGTCACCCGGATGACGCCAAAAAAGTTTGTTTCGAATTGCCGCCGCCAGTCTTCCATGCTCAGATCTTCGACGGCGCCGACGTAGACAAGTCCTGCATTGTTGATCAGCACGTCGATCGCGCCGGCCTTCTGATAGACGGCCGCGACGGCGCTTTGCACCGAGCCGTCGGCGCACACGTCCATTTCCAGCGATTCGAGAGGAAGCTTCTGCTGGCGCGCGCGAGCATCGAGCTGCGCGCGCTTCTCCGCAGAGCGCCCCGCGGCGAATACGCGGTAGCCCCGCTCGGCGAGCAGCAGCGCGGCGGCCTTCCCCAATCCATCCGTCGCGCCGGTGATCAAAACTGTCTGCGTTCCACGCTCTGCGTTCATCCTGCCCCCTTTTTGCGGAGGCCATCTTATCGCGAATGGAGACGGCTCGCGCCGGGCGTGTTGGCGTCTCGTTTTCGGCACGGGGAGAAGTGGCAAAGGACATTGGGCCGATTAGGATTGCTAGACTAATGGTATCGCTTACGTTCTAATCACAACGCTCGGGTGAGCGTGCATGCCGTCTGACGAAAACCTCTCCATCGCCGCGCCTGAACAAAAGTGGCGGCTCGGATTTTGGAGCCTGATCGCCACGCAGTTCCAGGGCGCGTTCAATGACAATGGCCTGAAATTCTTTGTAATCTTCATGATCCTGGGCACCAATCCCACGGAGTCGCAAAAGGATTTCCTGGTTTTTGTCATCGGGAATCTCTTCGCTCTCCCGTTCCTCTTGTTTTCGATGGCCGGCGGATTCCTGGCCGACCGCTATAGCAAACGCAGCGTGGCGATCGCCACAAAGATCTTCGAAGTTTGCGCGATGCTTTTCGCCATGTACGCGTTCACGCGGGGTGACACGCGCATGGCTTATGCGGTGATTTTCCTGGCGAGCACGCAAGCCGCTTTCTTCGGCCCTTCGAAATACGGTTTGCTCCCCGAACTCCTGCCGGACAGATTGCTGTCCTGGGGCAACGGCATCCTTGAACTCACGACATTCCTCGCCATTATTGCCGGTGCGGTGATCGGACCCTTGCTGGCTCAGACCTTTCATGGACGCGAAGCGTTCGCCGGCCTGGTCTTCGGCGCATGCTCTTTGTTTGGACTGGCGGCGAGCTTCGGGATTGCCCGCGTGCCTCCGGCCGACCCCACGAGGAAATTTCAGTTCAATATTTTTGGCGACCTGAGGAAACAATTTCAGCTCGTCCGGCCGGACCGCGTCTTGCATCTCGCCATTGCCGGCAATACTTACTTCTGGTTTCTCGGCGCGCTGCTGCAGTTTGTGATTGTTTTTTACGGGCGCGAAGTCTTGCATCTGGATGAAACGCGCGGCGGTTATTTGCAAGCCGCTCTTGCCATTGGCATTGGCGTTGGGAGCTATGCCGCCGGCCTTCTTTCTGCCGGAAAGATCGAGTACGGCCTTATTCCTCTCGGAGCCATCGGGATGTCGGCATTTGCGTTCGCCATCTCGATGCACGGATTGACCTTTCTTCAAGTGCTGCTTCTTCTGGGCGCGCTCGGGTTTGCAGGCGGGTTTTTCGTCGTTCCAATCAACGCGCTGATCCAACACCGCCCCGAGGAAAGCCACAAAGGCGGCGTCATTGCGTTCGCTAACTTTCTTTCCTTCGTCGGTGTGATTGCCGCGTCGGCCATCTACTCCGGCGCGACTCATTATCTGCACACGGGGCTGGCGTCTTTTTTCATTTGGACCGCGGTGATGTCGCTCGGCGCCACGGTTTACGTAATCTACCTGCTTCCCGATTCCCTGTTGCGCTTGCTGCTGTGGTTCGCCACGCACACTTTGTATCGGCTGGACGTCGTAGGGCGGGAAAACGTGCCGGCCCGCGGCGGAGCGTTGCTCACGCCGAATCACGCTTCTATGGCGGATGCCGTCCTGCTCATCGCCTCAATCGATCGTCCGATTCGCTTTATTATGTTTAAGGGCTCTTATGAGCATCCTCTCGTAAAACCTTTCGCCAAAATCATGGGTGTGATTCCCATCGCCTCGGATCAAGGTCCGCGTGAATTGATCCATTCCCTGCGATTGGCCACGGACGCGCTGAAAAACGGCGAAATCGTTTGCATTTTCCCCGAAGGCCAGATGACTCGCATTGGCCAGATGCTGCCCTTCCGCCGGGGCATGGAGCGCATCATCAAGGGCGTCGACGTGCCCATCATTCCCGTGAACCTGGACGGCGTGTGGGGATCGATCTTCAGTTTCGCTGGCGGGCGGTTTCTTTGGAAATTTCCGCGGCACATTCCTTACCCCGTGCGCGTCACCTTTGGAAAGCCGCTGCCTCCGACAGCCTCGGCGCAGGACGTCCGCCGCGCGGTGCAGAATCTCGGGGCGGAAGCCTTCGCGCGCCGGAAGAAGCGCATGCACACTTTGCCCGAATCGTTTATTTATTCAGCCCGCCGGCATCCCTTCCGTTTCGCCATGGCTGACGGGCAAAGGCCGAAATTGAGCTGGTTTTCCGCGCTGGTGGGTGCTCTGGCGCTTGCGCGGCGCCTGCGAAAACAATGGCATGGCCAGGAAATGGTTGGCATCCTCCTCCCGCCTTCGGTTCCCGGCGCGCTGGTAAATTACGCCGCGATGTTGCTGGGCAAGGTGCCAGTCAACCTGAACTACACCGTTTCGAATGAAACGCTGGCTTCCTGCGCGCAACAGTGCAACTTGAAAACGATTGTCACGGCACGGGTCTTTCTGGAAAAAGTTAAAATCCAGCCGCCTGGCGAGGCGATTTTCATCGAGGACATCGCCAAAGCCCCCGGCTTCGCCGAGCGTGCCGCCGCCGCGCTGGCCGCCGGCCTCCTGCCGGCAAAGCTCGTCGCGAAATTTGCGGGTTGCGACCGCGTTGCGTCGCTGGATGACATCGCCACGATTATTTTTTCCAGCGGCTCGACCGGCGACCCCAAAGGCGTCATCCTCACGCACCACAATATTGCTTCGAACGTCGAGCAGCTCAGCCAGGTTTTCATGCTGCACGCCCACGACCGCATCATGGGCATCCTGCCGTTTTTTCACTCCTTCGGCTTTACGGGCACACTTTGCCTGCCCGCCGTCACCGGCATCGGCGTCGTTTTCCATCCCAATCCCCTCGATTCACGCGTCATAGGCGCGCTCGTCAACAAGTACGCGGTCACCATGCTGCTTGCCACCCCGACCTTTTTGAACGCCTACACGCGCCGCTGCACCCCGGAAGATTTTGGCAGTTTGCGCTTCGTGATGGCCGGCGCTGAAAAATTGCCCGACCGCGTCTCGCAAGCTTTTGAGGATCGCTTCGGCATTCGCCCGCATGAAGGTTACGGGTGCACCGAATGTTCGCCGGCCGTCACCGTGAACACCATCGATTTTCGCGCGGCGTCCTTCCGCCAGGTGGGGGCCAAGCGCGGCAGCATCGGGCACCCCTTGCCGGGAATGACCGTGAAAATCGTGGACCCCGACACTCTGCAACCTGTGGGCCTCGATGAGCCGGGCCTGCTACTCGTCCGCGGCCCCAACATCATGCGGGGATACCTCGGCAAGCCGGAGAAAACCGCGGAGGTTCTCCGCGACGGCTGGTACAACACCGGCGACGTCGCAAAGATAGACGAAGACGGCTTCGTTCGCATCACCGACCGCTTGAGCCGCTTCAGCAAAATTGGCGGCGAAATGGTGCCGCACATCAAGGTCGAAGATCTGCTGCAGGAGCTGGCCGGCGCCACGGAGCAGGTCTTTGTCGTCACCGCCGTGCCCGATGAGAAAAAAGGCGAGCGCCTCGTCGTGCTGCACACACTGGATGACGCTCAGTTGGAAGAATGCCTCGAAAAACTGGGAAAGAGCGACTTGCCCGCGCTATGGCGACCCCGGAGGGACCAGTTTCTGCGCATCGAGACGCTCCCTTATCTCGGCACCGGAAAACTCGATTTGCGCAAAGCGCGCGGACTGGCGCTGAAGCTGATGCAACGCACGCTCCATGAATAGCGAAATACAAGCCGGTGAGGCACAACGCGCGGTGACCGAAGCAGATGGCTCCAGCCGCTGTCGCGGCGTGCTCCTGCGGTTTCTCGTGGCCGCAATCGTCCTCGCGCTCTGGTTCTGGACGCAATCGCTGATCGGCGGACGAACCGCCCCGCCGTCCGGTATCGGTGACGCCCTCCACAACCTGACTGCGGGGCTCAACGCTTACTTCGCGCAAAACACGGTCGCCGCCAATGCGCTCCTGATCGTAAGCTCCGCGCTGATTGATGCCCTGGGGCTGTTCCTGCTCGGGCGCTGGCTTTTCGGCGGAACCATCCGCCCGTTCCTGGGATTGTTCCTGCTTATGGCCCTGCGCCAGTTGATGCAGGCCATCTGCGCTCTGCCTCCGCCGCCCAACATGATTTGGCGCTACCCAGGTTTCCCTTCGCTCCTCGTGACCTATCACGTGGCCAACGACTTTTTCTTCTCCGGGCATACCGCGATCGCGGTTTTCGGCGCCATGGAACTGTCCCGCTTGCGCCGCCATTGGCTCACCGCCACCGCGCTGCTGATCGTCGTTTTCGAAATTGCCGCCGTGCTGGTCTTGCGCGCGCACTACACTATGGATGTTTTTACCGGAATGGTGGCCGCCTTCTGGGTGAGAGACGTCGTTAACCGCGTCTCGCCGCCTATCGATCGCCTGTTCTCTTCAAATCACCCATAGGTTGCCGCTCTCCAGCGGGCGTTCCTATTCGTCAGGTACGCCGGAAATATGTCTTCGAAACGGAACGTATCCATTTGCACGCGCTCATGCCGGATTTCGTTGTGCGCTGTTCCCGGGGATGCTACGTTTCCCATACCTGCGGAGGTGGCCATGCTGAATTTTCGCATGCAAGGTTTGCGGCCCATATTGTTGGCAGTCATTCTTCTTCTTTCCGTTTCCGTTCTTCCGGCCCAAGACAAACAATCATCCTCGGGCTCTCTCAAGATCGGTTTTCTCATGGATTCCTTGAAAGTCGAACGCTGGCAGACGGATCTCGACAAGTTCCAGAGACGCGCGGGCGAGCTCGGCGCGCAAGTGCTCGTGGAAACCGCCGAGGGTGACGATGAATTGCAGTTGCAGCAGGCCCGCAAGCTGTTGGCTTCCGGCGTCAAGGCTTTGGTCCTCGTGCCTCATGATGCGGAGAAGGCCGTGCGCATCGTCAGCGCCGCCAAAGCCAGCCACGTGCCGCTGCTTTGCTACGAGCGCCTCGTCCGCGATCCCGACGTCACTTTCTTCATTGGCGTCGACGCTTCGGCGGTCGGTTACCTGCAAGCACGCTCCCTCACGCAGTTGGCTCCCAAGGGAAACTACGTGCTGATTGGCGGTTCTTCCGCGGACAGCAACGCGAAAATTCTGCACGATGCGCAAATGCGCATCCTGCAACCCTTAGTGGACCGGGGGGACATCAAGATTGTCTCCGACACCTGGACCAAGGACTGGGACCCGTCGGAAGCCTACGCGCATATGTCCGAGGCCATTGCATCCACAAAGGGGGAGATCACTGCCGTGGTCGCCTCCAACGACGGTACGGCAGGGGGAGCCATCCAGGCGCTCGAGGAGCACAAGCTGGCTGGAAAGGTTCTCGTTTCCGGCCAGGACGCCGACCTGGCGGCCATCATTCGCATCCTCGACGGCACCCAGACCATGACCGTGTACAAACCGCTCGGTTCACAGGCAACACTGGCCGCCGAAGCCGCGGTGGCCTGGGCCAAGGGAGAAGCCGTCAAGAGCTCCGCGGCCCTGTCGATTGGGAGCAAGACCATTCCGGCGATTGTCTTGAGTCCCGTGGTTGTGACCAAGGACAACGTCAAACAAACGGTCATCAAGGATGGTTTTCAGAATCTCGAAACGATTCAGAAGAGCCTGCCGAAAGAGAAGTGGCCTCAGTAGGTTGGAATCAGAATGGGGCCGCGTCGGCTATTTCAGGCCCCAGAAAGTGGCATCCGGCTTAACCAGCGCGAAACCTGCATCCCAGGCTTCATGGCTGCGCCAGACCACCTCGGCGTCCGCCTTGCGGCCCGTTTCCGGGTGGATCAGCCGGACACGCTTGTGCAGGGGAACATCCGCTCCGACCACCGCCAAACACCCGGAGTGGCTCACGTCCACCGTAACGGCGTTCGCGTGTTCCTTCGCTCCGCCTTGCTCCCATTCCACTAGCAGCTTCACCCGGGAGATGATGCGTTTGTGGCTTCGAAGTCTTTCCCATCGTGCGAGTACGGCGGCGTCTTGAGAGCTGGGAGCGATCTTTGTGGCCATCGGGAACCTCTCTGTGGAAGTGATACCGGGGCCTGGGGAAGACCCTTAAAAGTTAATCCGCTGAATTGCTCAGGTCAATAGTACTTTTTCGACGGCCCACCCCCCCGTCCCCCGACCTCAGGAGCCCTCACGGGCAAGCGAAAAGAGTCGTTAGCCCTGATGGGCGAAGCGGATTTGGACCGCGACGCACCACTGTTCGGGACCGCGTCGCGCCACGACCCAGGCTGTCTTGCGCCCCATGAGCGCCGTATCGATGGTGGCGAAAAACGGGCCCATCGAATAGTCCTTGGGCATGAAGAGAAAGTCGACCGCGCCATCGGGGCGGGCGATGTAGCCGTCGAGGCTAATCCCGAGGCCCAGGACTACCTTGCGCATGCGCGCATTCTAAAGGAAGGGTTGGAAATCTTTCAACACTCGCGATCGGCGGCTCGGCGGTGATTGAGGCGAGCGCAGCCGGGACGAAAAAGGATTGCGCGGCGGTTTGGAGGTAGTCTAAAGAGGCGTTGCGAGGCGAACCCGGAAGTTAGCTCCGCCGACGGCAGAGTATGGCTAAAAAGACGGTTTATCTCTCGCTGGGATCGAACGTGGGCGACCGGGTGAAGAATTTGCGCGCGGCCGTTGCGGCGCTGCAAACTGTCGGCGTACGCGTGACCCGCGTGTCGTCCTTTTACGAGACCGAGCCTGTGGACTTCCTCGAGCAGGCGTGGTTCTTGAATTGTGCCGTCGAGGGAGAGACGGATGTTCCGGCGCTGGAATTGCTTCGAGTCCTGCGTGGAATCGAATTGCAGATGGGCAGCAGGAAGCTGGTTGCCAAAGGCCCACGGCTGATCGATATGGACATCCTGCTTTACGGCTCGGAGGTGCTGGACACACCCGAATTGCAGGTGCCCCATCCGAGAATGCATTTGCGGCGCTTCGTGCTGGTGCCGCTGGCGGAGATCGCTCCGACGCTGAAACATCCTTCGTGGCCGAAAACGGTGTCCGAGATGGTGTCAGCAACAACCGACAGCAGTGAAGTGCGGAGGCTCTAGAACAACCCCCGACTGAGTCTAATCGTCGTTTTTTACGGAGTTTTTTTGGCAAAAGAATTGCCCCAAAGGCAGTCTGTCGCGGCTTAGCGCTGAAATGTCCGCTTTGTCGCTTTACCCAGGGTGAAAGAAAGTGGGACGATACAGGCAATCTCCGCCAGGTGAGGCATTCTATGAATCGATATTTACTGACAACAGCCCTTTTAGTTCTGGTTCCGCTGAGTGGCGCATCCCCGCAGACGCCCCTTGTGAACGTAAAACTTCGTGTGCTTCTGGTGGACAAAGACCTCAATCAGAAACCGGTGCCTTTCCAGGTTGTTAGTTTCCGTGATCAGGCGAACCCTTCAGCCTCAACGGAACTGAAGACCGATCTCGAGGGCAAGGCCGAAAAGCAGCTGGCCCCCGGGCGTTATACCATTACCACTGCCAAGCCCGTGGATTTTGGAGGGAAGCGATACACTTGGAATCTGGATCTCGGAATCACTGGTACAGAGCAACGCATCAATCTCACGAACGACAACGCTAAAGTTGAAGAGCTCGCGGCGACTCCTGCGACTACCGGAGAAGGCAAACCTTCGGCCGGTGCGGCGAGCGGAGATTTGTCCGCGCTATTCGACAAGTACAAGAACTCTGTTTTCACCGTGCACTCCGAGTCGGGCAGTGGCTCGGGCTTCCTGGTCGATTCCGCAGGTCTTGTCGTGACCAATAATCATGTCGTTCAATCCTCGAGCTATTTGGCGGTGCAGTTTGACCCGAAGCGAAAAGTGCCGGCGAGGCTGATTAGTTCAAGCACCGACAAAGACGTCGCGGTGCTCTGGGTCGATCCAACGGCGTTTCGAGAAGCGATTGTGGCTCCCCTTCTCCCGGACGAAACGGCAAAAAGAGTGGTAGTAGGTGAACGCGTGTTTACGATAGGGAATCCACTGGGCCGCGAAAAAGTGCTCACTACGGGAGTGATCAGCAAAGTGGATAAGGACGCCATCACGAGCGACATCAGCATCAATCCCGGCAATTCCGGCGGTCCGTTGTTCACCTTAGACGGCCAAGTGGCCGGCATAACTACGGCGAAGTTGCGGAGTTTGGCCTCGATTGTGCCGGTCGAAATTGTTCGCCCACTTGTGGAACAAGCCCGCAAGGAAATCGCCGGAGGTGCGCCCCCGCGGCCAACTCTGCTTCCCGTCGAACCGGAGGAGATGTTTCCCGCGGACGCGCTACGTGCGATGTTGCAGCAGGAGAAGCTGGATACGAAGCCGTATTTCTTTGATGCCGGGGAGTTTCAGGTGGCGATCTACACTCCCCCTGTCAATTTTTTCCTGCGCCACACTGACGAGATGGAAGCTGCCCGCAAGGCGGCAAAGCGGTCGAGCGGCGACCCTTCAACAGCGAAGCCGCCGGCGAGCGCACTGGAAGACGCAAAGGACTACCGTCCTGTGCTGGTCGTGCGAATTCGACCGAAGTTTGGCGTGTTCCTTAAAGTGCGTTTTAAGAATGGATTCGTGCGCATGCGACTGCTATGCGGTGGAAGAGAATTGACGCCGATCACTCCCCGACGGACCGAGTACGATCTGCTTGACCAGCGCGGGCGAAAGGTTGACACAACATTTCAGGGCCACTACATGTACTTGGCGGATGCCGTGTCGCCAACATGCGGAAGTGTGGTCCTGGAGATTTTCTCGGAGAAAGATCCAAACACACCGGTGAGCAGGCCGATTGAAGCGGCCACCGTCGAGCGCGTGTGGGGAGATTTTGACGCTTTCCGGCGAGCACAACCGGCCCAGGCGCCCACCGCCAAGCCTTAGCACTCAGCACGGAATGAAAAAGGGTTAGCGTTGGCAAGAAACCCTTTTCGATTTGTGCTCAGCTAACTGGTGCGATGCAAGAGCAGACGGTGAAGCGTCATGGGTTTGGGTTGGAGAGCGTCGAGCTCGATTTGGACGAGCTGGCCTTCCTTGATTTCGCGCCAGCGGTAGACGCCCGGCTCGGTTTCCTGGGTTTCCCGGCCGTTCAAGCGGCGCAAGAACTCGTTGGCGTTTTCACGCGAAGCCACCTCGCGGTACGTGGGACGAGTGAGGGCTTCGACCGCGTAGCTGCGCAGTAGTTTGCGCCAATAGTGCCCGAAAAGATCGCCGGAGGCGAAAATGTCGCTCCACGCGACGTCGCCGCCGTATGCGACGACTACCCCGACGACGCGTTCGCCCTTCAGAGCAGAGGTTGCGTTCGCGAAACGGCGCTGCACCTCTGCGACGAAATCGTCGATGGATACTCCAACGGCTTGCGACTCATAAATCTTTTCGTAGGCTTCCGTGCGCCCGTTGCCTGCAATGGCGGCTTGAAGATTCCGCGAGGAAATTTGAGGGGGTAGACCAGCCGCACCCCCCTTCGCGTTCGTGCCGTTGCGAACGGACTCCCAGACTTTGGTCTGCACTTGATCCACCGCGGCGCTCTCGCGGACGCTGGGGTGGACGATGGTATTCGCAGCGGCGAATTGCGCACCGCCGGTCCAGCGGCCGTGCTCGACGCAAAACACATCCAGGGGGAGAGGTGGGGCGCCCACGGGAACGATGCGGTCCTTGCCGATAACCCGGTCCTGCTTGCCGCCGCTGACCAGTTCGCCGGCGAGGAGCAACAGTGGGCGCTTGCTGCGATTGATCAGGACAAGCTGGTTGACGGACGCGCCGACGCGCTGGGGAGGCCCGAGGTACCGTGGATCTCGGTTACGGACCAGTCCAACCCCGCCTTGTTCGCTGACGATGACTTCGCCGCTCGAGAGGCCTTCCTCGAGTGTGAGGAAGGGACTGGTATCCAGGCTGTAAGAACTGACGACGGGGAAGACGGAGATGTTCTCGTAGGTGACGGGATCGAGGAGCCGCCAGTCACTCTCAGGCCGAGACGAGGGAGCGGCAGTCGAACCCGGTGTCGAGCCGACAAAAGCCAGCCCGCCGAGCGCGGTGATACCCAGAAGTCCGCCGATAAGGGCGGCGAAAATCGAGCGTTCCATAAGAGCCTCCTTTGTGTGAACCCCACTCCGGTCAGAGCAAACCAGCGAGGACACGACTCAGAATTAGAACGGGGAGGCGCGAGTTTCTTGCACTGGAAGGGTAGAAAGGAAGTAAGAAAAGGGAAGGCGGCTGCGCTTCAGCGGTTTGGATCACCTAGATTGACGCGGGGCTTGCGCCTGGAGTTGGAGGCTTCGCTTTCCTGCTTCTCGTATTCGGCAAGTTCCTCGTCAGTGTAGGAAAAAGAGTCGCGCGTGGCGAACATGGAGTTGGACCGGCTGGCCAGTTTCTTCTTCTTACGCAGGGCGCCGAATTCGTGGCGGACCTGGCGGATGGGACCCTCGATGGCCTTCACTTCGACGAGCAGATCGCTGACTTTTTCGAGAAAATCGTGAAGATGGTAGGGGCGAAGCACATAGGGAAGGCGTGCGGCTTCCAGTTGGAGAACGTATTGGCCGCTGGCTTGTTCCGGTATGAGAAACAAGACGCGGACGCGGCCGCCGTCGGCGGCAGAAACACTGGCAAGCTCGCGCAGGGTGACAAAAGCAGGACCATCGACCCCAGTAAGAGCTACATCGGCGATCACTAGAGACCATTCGCCGGTTTTCAGTTCGGCTAGAAGCATGTGGGAGTCGGGGACGATGCGAACGCGCCATCCCTCGGAGTCCAGAATCTGCTTGACCGCGCTCCCACCCGGGGCGTTGTCGTCGAGGACGAGAATGCCGACTTGCTGAAGGGCTGGCGTAGGACTAGTACTCACAATACGCAGTATACCACCTCCGCCGCAGCGGCGGGTGCCGAAGCAAGGGGCTGCGCAGTATTAGGCAATGGCGACCGGGCCCCTGACCGAATCGCCCAAAGTGCGATGCCTACTGGCCGACCACATAGTTGCTGCCGGTGAGTAAACGCTGCAAGCCCGTGGCATCCCAAAAAATTCGAAAGATGCCTTGACGGTGCGCGGAGTCGCTGCCAGAGAAGAAAACCTGCAGGCCGTCACGCGACCACTCCGCGGCGCGGCCGGGTTGGTCAGCGGGGCAAAGAACCACGCGGCGTTTTGAACGTAGTTCGTACAGGAAGAAACCCGCAGCCAAACCCATGGAGTCGACGGGCGATCCCGCAGGCGGGGACATATAATCAGCGGAAACGAGCAGCAAGTCGGAATTGAGGGGGTGCACGCGAATCGTGTCGGAACTCATGATTTGAAATGTAGGACCGTAAATATCCTTGAGGGCCACGACTAATTGCTGGTTGTCTTCGCTGAGCCAGTAGGCATTCAACATATCTGTGGCCAGGATCGTGTGATTGTCAACCCAGCCATGAAGAGAATTCACCGGCTGAGAAGAAAAGAGCGCGACGGCCTCGGGCATGGAAGCGGGGAAAGACCAGACCTGCCACGATTGATCCGCGGCCTTGAGAAAAGCGATGCGGGAGTCGTCGGGTGACCAGAAGGCTTGGCGCACCAGACCGTGCATCAAGTCCTGCGACTTGCCGGAGTCAAAATCGTAAAGAACAATGGTGCGGTCGGGACTGGTCTTGGAATCGGACCTGGTGAAGAGAAGTTTCTTCCCGTCGTGCGAGAGAGCCAATTCAGCGCCGTCCGGCGCGGCTATCTTCTTCACTTTGCCGCGGCTAAGAACCACGTTTCCCGCCGAATTCAGGTAGGCAACGGCGACGGGAGGCTTGAAGTTGGTAATCGTTGGGGCGGCGGGCTTTTTCGTGTCGGCGTCTGCGTCGTCGTCATCGGCTTGATTCTTAATCTTGGGGAAGAGCTCGGCGGCGATGCGCGCGCACCCTTTCAGCGATCCGATCTGCGTGTGTTCGAGGGCGGCTCGAAAGGGGTACTTTCCCGAGGGCGGCGGCGTGGCGGTCAACATATCGTTCGTGGCGTCGGTACACGCTTCGCGCGTAAGGTGCAGGGCTACCACCGCGCCGGTGGCGGTGTCCTTGGCGTGATACGTCCAGGAATCGACGACGGCTTCGTGGGTGACCTCGGCAGGTTCGAGTGGAATTGGGGGATACCCAGGGCGATCCAAGCGTTCCGGGCCTTTCTGGCCGATGCGGAGGCTCCAGTTCGGCTCGTTGCCAAAGGCCAGGATCAGAATGGGGTAGTGGGTGGATTGGGGGGCAGCGGGCCCGGCAGGTAGCTTCTTTGCCGTCGAAGGAGCATTCTGACCGAAGCTGCTCGTCGACAGCCCCGCGAAAAACAGGGATGCCACAACCAGAACGTGTCTAGACCCCTCAGGCATGGCGGCTGCGGTTCTCCCGGCCAATTAGCATACCCCGACCGGGGCATAGAGGCAATTGCCTGCGCGATTCGTGAAGAGTATCCATGGATGTACGGGCAGGAAGCGCAGAGGCGAAGGCTGGCCACGTGAGAATGAAAAGCGAAAATAGTTCTTGACAAAGCGAACAAAAAGCGAAATACTGCACTGGCTTCGAGGCGGGCTATGTCTCCAGTTCACTCCCTAACGGCACCGCGTTTACCGACCCGGCGCCGCGCTTCGCGATCCACAGCAGGACTCTTTCCAGAGTGCCCTGATGTTTTAAGCCCAATGGAAGTGGTTCGTGACCCTGCCCCGGTTGCGGACCAACGCGGCAGCGCTTCGAATCGAGCGACGGCGGATTGCCCCCCGGCGTCCACGACCGGGCACGGAACCCCAAACCGTGAACCAGGTCCGATTCGAAACGATGCCGCGACGCCCCCAGAACGCGCTCACGCGCGGCTGGTTGGCATTGCCCGCCTCGCGGCATCCTCTCCCCCGGCGGAGACGCGGCGGAAGTCCGCCGAGAAGCCGGAATATTTTGTGCTGCCGGTGAAGTCGATACTGAACCGGTGCGATTCAAAACGCGTGCCGTTCGAATGGACCATCAATCCCTACCGAGGATGCGAGTTTGCCTGCAAGTATTGCTACGCGCGGTACACACACGAATACATGGAATTGGACGGATCGGAGTTCGAGAAAAAGATTTATGTGAAGAAGGATGCCGCGCCGTTGCTGGCGTGGGACGTTACGCATAAATATTCCTACACTTCGGAAGCCTCGGGCGGGGCGCGGCCAGACCACATTGCCATTGGGACGGCAACGGATCCATATCAGCCGGCGGAACGCGAATACGGAGTGACGCGCACTTGTTTGGAAGAACTGGCGAAGAGGGAAGGGCTAAGCGTTTCAATCATTACCAAGTCAAACCAGATCGTCCGGGACATCGACGTGCTGCAGCGGATTGCGGAACGGTCAAACCTGGGGATCGACATTACCATCACGACTTTGCGGGCCGGTCTGACCCGCCTACTCGAGCCGCGCGCGCCGCGGCCGGACCTGCGGCTGGCGGCGGTGAGGCAGTTGCGCGAAGGGGGGCTTGCCGTCGGCGTATCGGCCTCGCCTCTAATTCCTGGAATCACGGATCGCGACGGGGACTTAGAAGCGATTGCTGAGGCGGCGAAGGGGGCGGGTGCCCAATGGTTCTTTTCTGGGGTGCTGTTCTTGATGCCGTCCTCCGCGAAACAGTTCTTGCCGTTTGTGCGAGAAAAGTTTCCCCGGCTGGCCAAGCAGTATGACGAGTGGTATGCGAAAAATGGATACGCGCCGGAAGAGTACCGCAAGAAGGCTTCGCAGCGGGTGGCGAGAATACGGGAGAAATTTGGCTTTGCAGCGCGGCCGTGGGTGGAAAACAAGCACACAGCGCCTTGCGCTCAGTTGTCATTGGGCTGGGACGCGGCAGCGGTGGCACAGCAGATGAAGCCGGGGCAATCCTGCGCGGCAGGATAGGCGGCCAAGAAGTTGCACAACCAGGAGTGGCCGCAGAAAACCTGCTACGGGACGATGATGCGGGACTCTTCGCGCTTGAGTTCCGGGGCTTGTGGGAACTGGCTGCGAAGGAATTCGATGAAGCGGCGCGAGCGCGGACGGCCGTTGGTGCGCAGCAGACCCATACGGTAGAGAAAAATCCACAAATAGAACACGTCCATGTCCTTGAGGGTGGCGGAGCCCGCGCGTTCCGCTTGCTGCTTTTTGACTTCGGTGATGAAGGCGATCAACGCGGCGTAGAGTTCGCGCGGGAGAGGCGTGTCGGGCGGTTTTTCGTAGATGATGCCGGAACTCAGTGTTTTGTAGGTCTGGGCGAGAGCGTGGATGGCAGAGAGGACATCGGCGTCCACGGCGGCGGGCTGGACGGCGCAGAACTTGGCGATCGAGAAGGCCAGCCCGGCCATGAGCTGTTGGTGCGTGTAAACGATATCCTGCGGGATTTTTTCGTCGAGCAACGGAGTTTCCGCGGGGATGGAGTGCTGGTGGGCGTCTTCATAGCGGTGGGCCGAGATCAGATAGGAGCAATCGGAGGGGCAATCGATGGTCACTTCCCGCTCCGTGCCGCAGCAAACGGCGCAGATTCTCTCCCCTTTGGCGGGGCAGAAGCGCGCGGCTTTGCGTTTCTCGCAGATCGGGCAGGACAAGCAATCTCCTCAGAACGTCAGGACAGTTCAGCAGAATACGCTGCGCGGCAATAAAAGACAAAATCAAGCAGGTGGAGGCCACGGTGAAATTCGGCGCCATGCTGCTTCCCGCAGGCGCCGATTGACGAACAATGCGCGACACTTACACACATCCTGTGCATGGTCAGGCAGACCGGCCGCCCAAAATAGCCGTAAGACTACCGACTACGCGCGGCCTGGGCCCTCCGGATTAAGTCGTTCGAGGGCAGGCCGGGATCAGACAACTTTCTGGCGGTCTCGTTGCCCGCGACGGGCAGACTGGACGAATCCAAGAGTCCGAGTTGAACCAGGACGGAAGCCTGGTCCCAGTAGATGTGCTCGTGGGCGAGCTTTCCTTCCCGAAAGTGGACAATGACGACCAGGGCGCACTCTACGCGTTTCCCTGTGGGAGCAACGCCGGGAAGCATCCAATCCATCTCCGTTGTGTGGGTGAAGCGAAAAATCATCTCGTCCACCAGCCGCTCCGCGCCGATGGTCCGCGAGATTGGCTCGATCTCCGTATCCGGGGGCATCCTGGGGATGAAGTGCCGCGAGTAAAATTCGCGCAACTGCTCGCGGCCGATCCCGCCGGTCAACACCGGGATGTGGTTCACGTAAGCATCCGGCACCATAGTGTCAAGGGTGGCATTTGTATCGTGCGTGGTGAACTCCTCGCGGATATGCTTTTCCCATAGGTCGTTGAGGAACTGCTGTTCGGGCGTCAAGCCTTGGTTTGTTCCTTGCTTTTCACTCATCGCGGAAGGCCTCTCTGCGTTGGGGATTGAACACCTTTGCCGGCCCTAAGCGCACTAGATTATGTTCAGGGATGTTCAAGACGCCGGCGTCTCCGTGATGGACACACCGATATCTCACTCTTGAAGTTTGCAGGAGCTAGGCCTCTCTTTGCCACCAGACGAAAGTGGCGGTTACTCGTGCAGGACGACGCTCAAGAGGGAATTGTGGACCTGAAGTCCGCCATTGTAATGAATGAAGCCCAGTTTGCCCCCCGGCTCGCTCACAGTTACCTCAAAATAAGGCTATAAATCGAGGTCGCTCCCGTCTGTTCAAAATTAGACAAGTCGTACTAAGAGTACTACCTTTATGTCATCTGATACGACACAGCGGACGCATGGGCGGGAAACAGCAACGTCCGTGTCATCTCGAACAGAAACATTAAGCGAACGAAAATTCACGCCATGATGACTTTGTTTTGGAAGCGGCGCGCGGCGATGATCAGAAGGACGGAACCGATGATGAAGAGAGCGAGGCCGTCCAGCCAAAGATGAGAGAGGCCCGCGCCGCGGAGAATGATGCCGCGGGTGATGTTGATGAAATAGCTGGCGGGAATGAAATAGCTGATGATGTAGAAGATCGTGGGCATGGTCTCGCGCGGGAAAATGTAGCCGGAGAAGAAGATGCTGGGGAGAAAGGTTAGGAAGGCGAGCTGGATGGCTTCGGACTGGGTGTTGGCTTTGCTGGAGACGAGTATGCCGATGGAGAGCGAAACGAAAAGATAGGGCAGAGAAAGGAACGCCAGAAGAAAAACGTTGCCATGAATGGGAACCTGAAAGACGAAGCGCATGAAGGTGAGAATCGCGCAAAGTTCCGAAAAGCCGATCGCGAGATAGGGAAGGAGCTTGCCGAGAAGAAGGCCCATGGGGCGCACCGGCGTGACGAACAACTGTTCGAGCGTTCCGCGCTCTTTTTCGCGGACGATGGAGAAGGCGGTGAGGAACGTGGTGACGTTCAAGAGGAGAATGGCGGTCAAGCCGGGCAAAAGAAAATTCGGCGAACGCGAGTCCGGGTTGAAGAGCAGTTCAGGGCGCATATCGACGGCAAAGGTGGAGCGATCCTGCAGAACGCGGCGAAGCGATTCGTCGAGGCCGATGGCGGTGGTGACGTTGATGGCCTGCCCGGCGACCGAAGAGTCCGAGCCGTCGATGAGCACGAGAACCTGGGAGCTCATGTTGTGCAGCAGACGGTCGGAATAATCCACGGGAATCTTGATGCCCACGCGCGCTTTTCCGCCAATGATGGCGTCGTTGAGATCGCCGTCGTTCTGCACGTATCGGTTGATGTGAAAGGTGTCGGAGTTTTTCAGGCGGTCGATGAGTTCCCGGCTTTCGCGGCGCCCGTCGGCGTTGTAAACCACGGTGTTAACCTGGTGGATGTTGGTATCGATGCCGAAACCGAGCACCACCATTTGCAGCAGCGGAATCACCAGGGAAAAAAAGAGCGTCGCGGGATCACGCCGTACGTGCAGCACTTCCTTGTAGAAAACAGCGCCGAAACCGCGGAAGTAATTACGCACGGACGGCCTCCAGCAGGGCTTGGTGCTTGTAGGTGAGCTCGACGAAAACGTCCTCGAGGCTGGGAGCGAGCGGACGAATGTCAGTGACGGTGATGCCGTTTTTCAGGAGTTGTTGGCGCAGATCATCGAGATTGAATTGATCCTCGATGAGCGCATGGATGGATTGCCCGAAAATGGTGGCGCTGCGGATGCCGTGAAGGTGACGCGCGAAGCGCAGCGCCCGCGTGACCTCCGGAGTGGTGATTTCCACGCGCAGCGTGCCTTGCGGCTGAACGTCCGGGAGTTCGCGGAGGGAATTCGGTGTGCCGTCGGCGATGAGCTTGCCGTAATAAATGTACGCGACGTGGCTGCAGCGCTCGGCTTCGTCCATATAGTGAGTGGTGACGAAAAAGGTGATGCCGTGACCGGAAAGCTCGAAGAGCAGATCCCAGAGCTGGCGGCGTGCGACCGGATCGATGCCGGCAGTGGGCTCGTCGAGGAAGAGGAGCGTCGGCTCATGAAGCATCGCGCAGCCGAGGGCGAGGCGCTGTTTCCAGCCGCCGGAAAGTTGCGAGGCTAGGCGGTTCAGATATGGTTCGAGGCCGTTGAGTTGGACGATCTCGTCGATGCGGCGCTTCAGCCGCGCGGGTTCGAGGCTGTAAATGCGGCCGTAGAATTTCAGGTTTTCCTCTACAGTTAGATCGAAGTACAGGCTGAAATTCTGAGACATGTAGCCGATGCGTTCGCGGACGGCTTCGGAGTCGGTGCGGACGTTTAGACCCTCGACATGAGCCGAGCCGCTGCTGAGCGGCAAAAGGCCCGTGAGCATTTTGATGACGGTGGTTTTTCCGCTGCCGTTGGGGCCGAGGAAGCCGAAAATTTCGCCCTTCTCGACGCGGAAGCTGATGTTGTTGACGGCGGTGAAGGTGCCGAAACGACGCACGAGATGTTCAGCGGAGATGGCGGCGGCGCCGGGAGCTTGAGACGTTGTAACCACGGCTTCAATTCCCCGCTTTCAGCTTCACGTCGGCGGCCATGCCGGCTAGCACGTGTCCGGCGGGATCATTAATGCGAATTTTTATGCCGATGACCTGGTGGACGCGCTCTTCGCGAGTTTGCACGTTGCGCGGCAGGAATTCGGCCTGCTGGTTGATTTGTTCGAGCACCCCTTCGAAAACTGTCTTGGGAAAAGCATCGACTCTGACTTCGGCCTTCTGCCCGAGCTTAAGGCGGCCATATTCGGTTTCGGGAATGTAGATGCGAACGTAGATCTGATCTTTCTCCAAAAGCGTGGCGACAGGTGTATTGGGCGCGATAAGATCGCCGGGGCGTACGTCAAGGACTTCGACGGTCGCGGCGGACGGCGCCGTGACCTGGCGTTCGCGGAAGCGCGCTTCGTCGTAGGCATAGGCGGCTTTGGCGAGGTCGACGTCCTCGCGACGGTTGCCGCGCTCGAGTTTTTCCAAGTTGGCCTGCGTCTGACGGTAGTGCGCCTCGGCGGAAGCAATTTCCTCCGGACGGTAGCCGCGCTGGAGTTCATCAAGTCTGTGCTGGGCGCTCTGTTGCTGCGCCACAGCCACTTTCCAATTGGCTTCTGCGGTATCGCGCTGTTGCTTGGAGACGAGATCCTTTTTTGCAAGCGCTTCGTAGCGGTCGAAATCCAAATGCGTGCGGATTTCGTCGGCCTTCGCGCGATCGAGATCGGCTTGCGCGGCGGCAATATCTTCCTGGCGATAGCCGTTCCTTTTTAGCTCATAGTCTGCTTTGGCCTGAGCGGCGCTGGCGCGGGCTTCCGCGATTTCTTCGGGACGGTAGCCGCGCCGGGCCTTCTCAGCGTTGGCGTGGGACTCCTCGAGAGAAGCCTTTAGTTCCTTGTCGTCAAAGGTGATCAAAACCTGGCCCGGCTGGACGGAATCGCCTTCGCGCACCAAAACTTTGTCGATGCGCCCGCCGATCTTCGAGCCCACGCGGATATTGCGGGCTTCGACAGTCCCGGAGCCTTGCAGGCCCGTGTCGCGGTTGAACCACCCGGCATACAGCGCCGTGGCGGTCAGCACCGCGGCAGCAGCGAGAAGAATAATGAGGATGCGCTTGCGATTCATGAACCTAATCTCCACACGTGAAGAGAGGAACTGGCAACGGCGTCGTCGAGTTCCCACGAGGCGTCAAGCCGGACCAGAGAATGTTGAAGGCGGCCTCGATCCGGGAATGCAAGGTGGCGTCGCCGTGAAGCGACCAGATCAGCAGCGTGCCGAAAATGGTTTGACGAAAAACCTGGGCGATCTCCGAAGCCGGAACGTCGTTGCGGATTTCGCCGCGCTCTTGGCCGAGCTGGATCATCTCGGTGTGGAGCGCTTGGACGCGTCTTTGCAGGTCCATCATGGCTTCGCGAACCGGGGTCGTTGAAAGAAAGGCTTGGAGAAGCGCCCGGATGATCGCCGGGTTGCGCGTGGGCTCCTGAGTCATGCGCACACCGAGCGCCCGGAGGAACTCCGGCATGGGTTCGCCCGACTTGCGGGCCATTTCAATGGCGGCTTCCAGTTTGCCGAGCTGCATTTCCCCGAAAGCCAGCAGGATGTGGTCCTTGCTTGGAAAATAGTTGAAAAAGGTGCCCTTGCCGACGTCCGCGGCCTCGGTGATGTCCTCGACGGTAGTTTCCAAAAAGCCCTTCTGCGCGAAGAGTTGAAGAGAGGCATGGAAAAGGCGGTCGCGGATGTCGGCGCTGCGCCGCTGGCGGCGGCTGGTGGTCGAACTAGAGCCGTCGAGATCGCTACGGGAAATCGGGTTGGAGTGGCGGGCCATTGGTGACCAATGCTCATATGTGACTATAGGTCATAGACGGCCCTTTGTCAAGCATCAAACTTTTCGGCAATTCCACCCGGATTCCTGGCACGGGGCTCGCCGAACGGGGCGGGACAAAAATACAAACACCCCAGCTTGCACCGGGGTGTTCGGGGTCGTACCAGAGAATTGCAGCTACTACTTCAGGGAATCGGGGTCCGAAGTGTTCTTCGGGGACTTCTGATTGAGATAGGCAATCATTTTTTGAGCAGGGGGAGGAACGGCGACCGCGCCCTTGAACACGATGGACTCCGCTTCGACCTTCTTGCCATAGAGGCGCTCGTTGCCGTCGTTGTCGGGACGGACCGTCGAGCCTTCCAACGACAGGCCGGCGAAGAGTCCGCGGGCGCGGGAATAGCTCAAGACCTCCGCGCGCATGGTGACATCGGTGGAGGCATTCGCGGTGCGGCCCTTGGGACCCGCCGCCGCCGAGGCATCGGCGCCCAGCTTAACCTTGCTGCTTAAGATGGCGCGAGCGCCGCGCGGATTCATGACTAGCAGGACGAAATCCGTGGCTTGACCGCCGATCTGCAAACCCACGCTGCCGCCTTCCAGAGCCATCATCGTCGGAGCGCTCCAAGGACCGGTAAAATGCTCGCCGGACCGGCAGGTCATCGCCCCCCGGCCGTAGCTCCCGCCCACAACAAAGGCCGCCTTGAGCACCGAGGGGTAGATAATGATGCATTCCGCCTTATTAATAAGATCTTCAGGAATGTTATCTGGAATATCCATCACTTCCTTGATGATCATCCCACAATTCTCCAGGCGATCGGCTTCCTTCTTGTCTCCGGAAGCCAGGAGCGGAAGCGCCACAAGCAGCAACGCCATCAGGGTGGAAATCATGCGCTTGATCACAGTTCACCTCGTCGTGGATTTCTGGGCTACAGCCATCATAGAGTGCCCGCAGGCTGGGCGCAACCTTGGAAACGGGCTTGCTACCGGGGTTGGTACTTTAAATTGGACGCCGGGGCGGCGGAAGACGTTGCCTTTCGACTATACTTTTGCAGCGCGGCTGAGGCGCGGAGAAAAAAGGACCATCGAGAAAATGCGGCGGCAAGTTGCGGCGGTGATGGCGGCAGGCGCGGTGTGGGCTTTCGGCATAGGCACGCCATGTCTGGTCGCTCAAACAAAAGCAAACGCGGAGGCGGCGTGCTGTGGCGCGAAGAAGCCGGGTGCGGCGGCGAAGAAGGCCACAGCGAAATTCGCCGCGCGCGCGGAAGCCTTGCTGGGAGCAGCGCCGGCGAGCAAAGGGGAGTGGGGGCTGCTCATCGTGGATGCTGAGAGCGGCGAGACGCTCTACGAGCAAAACGCGGACAAGTACTTCGTCCCGGCTTCGAACATGAAGCTGTTCACTACCGCGCTGGCGCTGGCGAAACTCGGACCGGAGTACCGCTTCCACACCACGCTGGAAACGCCGGGCGCGATTTCCAAAGAAGGTGTGCTAGGCGGAGATCTCGTGCTCGTGGGGCGCGGCGACCCGAATCTTTCGAACAGGAAATTTCCCTACGAGTTGAAGGAAGAATTTGACGGGCCGCAGGAGAAGGCGCTTGCCGATCTTGCCGACGCGGTGGCGGCCAAGGGAGTCAAGGAAATCTCCGGAGACATCATCGGCGACGACAGTTACTTTCCGCGGGAGCGCTATCCGAACGGCTGGGAAATCGACGACATGGTTTGGGAGTACGGCGCGGCCATCTCCGCGATCGTCGTGAGCGACAACACCGTGGCGCTGACGTTGACGCCCGGCGAACAGCCCGGCAACGCCGTGCAAGCGGCGGTGGCTCCCGCGACGCCGGACTTCCTGGTCGAAAATAATGTGATCACTTCAGCGGCGGACGTGAAACCGGATTTGACGCTCACCCGCGAGCCGGGTTCGAATCTCGTCGTCGTGAAGGGTACCTTGCCGGCGAAAAGCGCGCCGCGGAAACTGGTCCTCGCCATTGAGGAACCGGCGCACCATGCGGCGGCGTTACTCAAGCGGCTGCTCGAGGAGCGCGGAATAAAGGTGGCTGGCGTCGCGAAAGCCCGGCACGATCATGCCGAACCCGCTGGCGATCCCATTGTGCTGGCGGAGTACGTTTCCGTGCCGCTGGGTGACGCCGTAAAACTGATCAACAAAATCAGCCAGAACCTGCATGCGGAAATGCTGTTGCGCACAGTGGCGCGCCAGAATGGCGTGTGGGCCACGCCCGATGACCTGATGAAAGTTCCTGCCGATTTCTATACCGCTGCGGGAATCGCGCCGGGTGATGTAATTCAAGCCGATGCCTCGGGATTGTCGCGCCACGATTTGGTGACGCCCCGCTCCGTCGTAACGATGCTGAGTTTTGCGCAGAAGCAATCCTGGTTCGCGACGTATTACGCATCGCTGCCTGTGGCGGGAATCGACGGCACCCTTGAAGACCGCATGAAAAATACGCCGGTGGCGGGCAGGATTCACGCAAAGACCGGCTCGGTTGAACACGTCCGCACACTTTCCGGCTTCGCGGAGACTCCGAGCGGCCGGCGGTTGATTTTTTCGTTCCTGAGCAACAATCAGGGCGGGAAGAGCCACGAAGCAGCGGATGCCTTGACCGGGCTGTGCGTGGCGATGCTCGAGGAATTCAACGTGACACTGCCGAAGCGTGCGCCGGAACACAAACCTCCGAAGTGAGCTCGAGGATTGCCGATGAAAAAAGACTTCCTGGTTACGGTGTTCGGAAGTTCGCGGCCTCGCGAGGGAGACGCGGACTACGAAGAAGCGCGCATCCTGGGGCGCGCCCTCGCGAAGCACGGATTCTCGGTTTGCAGCGGCGGTTACGCCGGTGTTATGGAAGCCGTGTCGCGCGGCGCGAAAGAAGCCGGCGGGAAAACCGTAGGTGTAACCGCGGACTTTTTCAAGAATGCGAAGCTCAATGCCTGGGTTGACGAAGAAGTGCGCATGAAAACCTGGGAAGAGCGGTTATTCGAGCTGATCCGGCGCGCGGACGGTTTCGTCGCTTGCAAAGGCGGCACGGGAACGCTTGTCGAGCTTGCGGTGGTCTGGGAAATGTTGAACAAGAAGGTGATGCCCGGGAAACCGTTCGCGGTGCTCGGAAATTTCTGGGAGCCCGTGGTGGATCGCGTGCGCGAAGTGGAGTTGCGGCATCCAGCGCCATGGGGCGAGGCCAACGGCCGGCTTGTCTACGTCGCAGAGACGCCTGGCGATGTGGCCAATCATCTGAACACGAAGTTGAAACCGGCCTAACACCGGCCTAACCATGTCACGGACAGCGCAAGATGTTTTGGAGTTCGACAATCTGCGGGAATTGCTGCGGCTGCGGACGACGTGCGCGCCGGGCCGTCGAGCGGTGAATGCGCTCGAGCCAGGATTCGAGCGCGCGCCGCTGGAATCGGCGTTCGCGCTGATTCGCGAAGCCGGCGAGTGGCTGCGCGCGGGGCGCGAGATGGGATTTGGCGCGCTCGCCGATCCGCAAGGCTGGCTCGAACGCATCGAGGGGCTGGGTGCGGTGCTGGAGCCGGGCGAATTCCTGGATGCGGCATCGTTGCTGGAAACGGCGGGATGGCTGCGGCAGCAGTTTCGCGAAGAGGCCGCGAAGTTTCCTTTATTGGCCGCGCGGGCCGCCGCGCTTGGCGATTTTCGAGAGATGCGCGCGGCCATCCGGCGTTGCGTGCTGCCAAACCGCGAAATCAGCGACGATGCCTCTGCGGCGCTTCGCCGAATCCGCGCGAGCATCACGGAGACGCGCGATTCCATCCAGAAAAATCTGAAACAGATTTTGCGCGCGCGGAACGCGGAAGCCGGCGAAGACTACGTCACGCTGCGGAACGACCGCTTCGTGATCCCCGTGAAGGCCGAGCATCGCCGGACGATTCCGGGCGTCGTGCACGGAGCGAGCGCGACGGGGCAAACGGTTTTTATGGAGCCGTTCGAGACCGTCGAATCGAACAATCAATTGGTGCAACTTGCTGAAGATGAAGCCGCGGAAATCCTGCGAATTTTGCGCGAGCTCACGGAAAAGCTGCAAGTGATCCGGGGACCGCTCGCGTCGGCAGCAGGAACGATCGCGGAACTCGACGGCATCTTCGCGCGCGCGCGATTCGCGCGGGATTTTGACGCCGCGATGCCGGAGTTTTCCGCAAGCAACGAATTGCGCCTCGAAGGCGCGCGTCATCCGGTGCTTGAGGACAAGCTCCGCAAAGAAAATCGCGCCATTGTTCCGATGACGTTGTCCCTTGGCGGAGAAGAGCGCGTGCTGGTGATCAGCGGACCAAACACCGGCGGCAAGACCGTGGCGCTGAAAACGACGGGAATGGCCGCGCTCGCGGCGCAGTCCGGGATTCCGGTGGCGGCGCAGCGAGCGGTCCTGCCGCTGTTTGACCGCGTGCTGGTGGACATCGGCGACGAACAATCCATCGCGGCGGATTTGTCCACCTTCTCCGCGCACATGCTGAATTTGAAAACCATGCTGGAGGCCGCGACGCCGAATTCCCTCGTGCTCGTGGATGAAATGGGCACGGGCACCGCGCCCGAGGAAGGCGCCGCGCTGGCCGTGGCGCTGCTGGACGAATTTCGCGCCAAGAACTGCATCGTGCTGGCGACCACGCATCACGACCGATTGAAGACATACGCCTCGACGACGCCGGGCGTGGTAAACGCCGCCGTGGAATTCGACGACGTGAATCTGCGGCCCACGTACCGCTTGATGGTGGGCGTTCCCGGCGGCTCGAGTGGCATCGCCATCGCCAAGCGCCTGGGGCTGGCCGCGGGAATTATTGAACGCGCCAGGTCGCTGCTGACGCCGGAATCGCGCGAAGCCGCGGATCTGATCGCTTATCTGCATCGCAGCCGCGACGAACTGGACCGCATGCAACGGCAGATGACCGCCGAGCGGCATGCGCTGGAAGAAGAACGCAAAAAGCTGCGGACCGAATGGATCGAGCGGCAGCAAAAGCGCATCAAGGAACTCGAAGCGCAGTTCGCGGAGATGCAGAAGCGCTTTGATGAAAACGTCGCGCGCGTTCTGGAAGCGGTGAAAGAACGGGAGCTCCGCGCGCAGTTGGAGAAAACGTCGCGGCGAAAGATGCAGGACGCACGCGGTGAAGCGCGCGAAGAGTTGAATGCCGCGGTGGTGCAAACGATTTCGGAATCGCAAGCCGATCTCGGCGTGCAAGCCGCTTCGACGCAGGCGGTCAGCGCTGACCGGCTGCAGCCTGGCGCGAAAATTCGCGTCCGCGGGTTCAGCAAGCCGGTGATTTTTCGCCGGCTTGACGGCTCTTCCGTGGAGATTGAAGCCGGGCCGCTGCGGATGAAAGTCGCGCTGGACGAAATCACCGGAATCGAAACCACACCGCAGGCATCCCCTCGCAGCGCCGTAGGGGCGGGGCTTGCCCCGCCCGCTTCCAATGTCACCGTGAGGTCACAATCCAGCGCAACCGGCGCCTCCGACGAAATCAACGTGATCGGCATGACCGTGGAAGAGGCCACGGATCGCCTGGACAAATTCCTGGATGACGCCGCGCTGGCGAACAAAGCGCGCATCAGGATCATTCACGGGCACGGCACGGGCGCGCTCCGCAAAGGGATTGGCGAGTTCCTCGCTTCGCATCCGTTGGTGGAGAAACATTCGTTTGAGACCGAGGAGCACGGCGGGAAAGCCATCACCATCGTGGAACTGCAAAGATAGAAAAGAGAAATCAGAAAATAGAAAGTCGAAGGACATCCAAATTCTAGTCCCAGAGAGATGAAGGTCGCGCTGCTTTGCTATACTCGCCGCGTTCCGATAGCCAATTCACAACGAGGTGCCTGGATGAAGGTTTTCAAGAATCTGCAATCGCATGCGAAGGCAAGTCAAGAAATTCGGCGACGGCAAGTAGTTATCGCCTTGGCTTTGGCCACGCTGGCCGGGATGGCGATCACAGCGAACGCGCAGGCGCCAGCGCCCAACAAGAAAACGATCATTCGGGCGGGCCGCGTGCTCAATGTGCGCACGGGAGAGTTGAAAGCGAACCAGGCCATCGTGATTGAAGGCGACAAGATTGCACGGATCGCGCCGTCCAGCGAAGTCACGGCGGCCGCCGGTGACACGACCATCGATCTGCCGGACGCCACGTTGTTGCCCGGCTTGATCGACATGCACACGCATCTCACGTTCGACCTGAATTCGCTCGGGTATCAAGGACTGTCGATTTCGACGGCGCGCGAAGCGCTGCACGGCGCGAGGAACGCGCGGCGGACGCTCGAAGCAGGTTTTACGACGGTGCGAAATCTTGGCGCCAAAGATTATGCGGACATCGCGCTGCGCGATGCAATTAATGATGGCGACGTCATCGGGCCACGCGTGGTCGCGTCGGGGCCGGCGATGGGAATCACCGGAGGACATTGCGACGAAAACCTGCTCCCGCCGGCGTTTCACTTTCAGGGCGAAGGAGTAGCAGATGGCGTGGAGGCAGCCCAGCACAGAGTCCGCGAAATCATCAAGTACGGCGCGGACGTGATCAAGATTTGCGCCACTGGCGGCGTGCTCTCGAAGGGTGACGATCCGAACGCCTCGCAATATACTTTGGAGGAGATGAAGGCCATCGTCGCGGACGCGCACCGGCTCGGCCGGCGCGTGGCTGCGCACGCTCACGGCGCCGAAGGAGTTCGATGGGCTTCGGAGGCGGGCGTCGATTCGGTCGAGCACGGCCACTTGATGGACGACGCGGCCATCGCCACGCTGAAGAAAAACGGAACTTATCTCGTGCCGACACTTTTTCTCGGCGAATACATGGAAAAGAACATGGATCGCAGCGACGTGCCGGAATATTCGAAGCAGAAAATGCGCGATGTCATTGCCGCGATGCGCAAGAATGCCGGGAAGGCATTTGCCGCCGGCGTGAAGGTGGCGTTCGGCACGGATGCGGCGGTATATCCGCACGGACTGAATGCCGGCGAGTTTCACGTTTACGTGAGTCTCGGAATGACGCCGCTCGCGGCAATCCAGACGGCGACCATCAACGCTTCCGACTTGCTCGGGCCGAAGTATCTCGTCGGCGCGCTCGAACCCGGCAAATGGGCGGACATCGTCGCCGTGGACGGCGATCCCACGAAAGACGTTACGATACTCGAGCACGTGAAGTTTGTGATGAAGGCTGGCGCGGTCTACAAGAATGATTACGCTAAGCACTGATTTTCACTAAAGAACGGAATGGCGGAAGCGGGATCATTTGCGGACAAGGTAAAGCAGCAGGCGGACATCGTTCGCGTTGTTGGCGAATACGTCCGACTGAAGAAGACGGGCAAGGATTTCAGCGGGCTTTGCCCGTTTCACCAGGAGAAAACACCGTCATTCACAGTATCTCCGATCAAACAAATCTTCTATTGTTTCGGGTGCGGCAAGGGAGGCGACGTCTACAACTTCGTCATGGACATGGAGAAGTGCGAATTTCCCGAGGCCGTGAAGGTCGTCGCGGAGAAATGCGGCATCGCCGTTCCGCGGCAGAAGGAGCGTTCGCCGGAGGAGCGGAAAGAAAACCAGCAGCGTTCGGTTCTCGTCGAAATGCACCGAGAAGCGCAGAGCTTTTTCGTGAAGCAACTCGAAGGGACGCTCGAAGGCAAAGCGGCGCGGGCGTATCTCGAGGATCGTGGCCTCGATAAGGATGCGATCGCCCGTTTCGGAATTGGATATGCACCGAGCGGCGGCGATGCGCTCCTGAGCCGTTTGAAACTGAAATTCAACGAAAAGTTGCTGGTGGATTCCGGGCTCGTCTCCCGCGACCACAGCGCCGGGCGTTTGTTCGACCGCTTCCGGCGGCGCATTACGTTTCCCATCTCGAATGAATCAGGAAAGATTGTGGCATTCGGAGCGCGCGCGCTGGGCGACGACATGCCGAAATATCTCAACTCGCCCGAGACGCCGATCTATTCCAAAAGCAACGTGCTGTACCACATGGACCGCGCCAAGGAAGCGCTGCGGCGGCAAGACTTCGCGATACTCGTCGAAGGGTACATGGATGCGATCGCGGTTGCGCGCGCGGGGATCAGCAACGTGGTGGCGAGTTGCGGAACCAGCCTCGCCGAGCCGCAGATCAAACTGCTAGGGCGTTTCACGCGGCGCGTCATCGTGAATTACGACCCGGACACCGCGGGACAGGCGGCCACGGAGCGTTCTCTTTCGCTGCTGCTCGAACGCGATTTTGAAGTGCGCGTGCTCGCCCTGCCGCCGGTCGGCGATAAAAAAGCCGATCCGGACTTATTCATCCGCGAACGCGGGAAAGACGAATACCTCAAGCTGCTGAAGGAAGCGCCGCCCTACGTGGACTACTTGATTATGCGCGCGCGGCAAATGGATTTGACGACCGGCGAAGGAAAGCAGCGGGCGCTCAATTTTCTTTTGCCATATATACAAAAGATTCCCAATGGAATTATGCGTTCGGAATGGGCGACGCGGATTGCGCAACAGCTTCGCATCGATGAACCACTGCTGCGTTCGGCATTGAGCAAAGCGGCGAAAGAGCGGCGCGGCGAAATCACGACCCGGCCGGAAATGATCGGCCGCGCGGCCAAGCCGGTGGAACGAAGATTGATTCGCATGCTGGCTGAGGCGAAAGGCTTCCGGCAGGAGCTCGCCAAACATTTGCAGGATGCCCATCTCTATCGCGGGCTGGAGACGGAGAAAATTTTTGCGGCGCTGGTGATCGCCAGCCTCTCCGGCCAGCCCGTGCAGGCCACCGAAGTGGGGGCGGTGCTGGAAGAGCGCGACCGGCGTCTGCTCTTCGAGATTTTGTTCGAAGAAGCCAACGAGCCGACCTGGGAAGAAGCCATGAGCTGCATCGAGGCGCTGCGGAACCGCCAAGCGGAGCAGGAACTGGCCGACGTGCAGCGCAGCATCGAAGCGAACCCCGCCGCGCCGGAAATGCGGGGCTTGCTGGAGAAAAAGCAGGAATTGATGCGACGGCTCGCCGCAGCGAGGTGACCGTCGAAACGTTCTCGGATCCGAAGCGCCTCCCTACCCCCACCCCGGGGGTTTTTCGTAAGTGTTGCATCTAAAGGACTTAGAGTTTATGCAAGTGGTTTAGAATCAACACTTGCGGGCCTCTCTACAAGTGTTGATTCTAAAGAAGTTGCCCGGGGCGAAAAGGACAACTCGCGGACCGCGAATTTCGACGGAGTGCGGCACCGCCGGGATCGCCCGGTCTCAAGCCAAATCGATTGCATAAGGGAATCGCGCAGATTTACCTAATAACTAGTATACGCTCATCGCAACAGAAGTCAAGAGAAGAGATACGCGCGCGGTGACGCGTTCCGTGCTTCTGCGCCTCGAAACAGGGGTGACATTCCGGGCTACGTGGAAGGCGCAGCTCGCCGGCGCATCAGCCACACCGAAAGTGCCAGCAGCGCCGCCGGAAGCCAAATCCAGAGGAGTTCGCTCTGCAGAACTTCAAGACCGCGATGGGTGAAGAATCGCCCCGCGCCGATCGGTGACACGTGGATCGGCCTCAAGGAAAGAAAATAGCGGTGATTGTCGAACGGCGCGAAGAACGCGACTCCCAGGCCGCCGTCCGTCATGGCGTCCAAAAAACCATGGCTTGCGGTCGCCAGAAAGAAATACATCCATAGCGGAAGCCGGCCAAGGCCGGGCGCTCCTCGCCAAAATCCCATGAGCAGTGCAGCGCTTGCCAGGAGAGCCGCGAAGAAAAGCGAGTGGGTGAAGCCGCGGTGACCCCAGAAATCACCGTACCGGATGCCGAATCGGAAGCCAAGTACGTCAATATCGGGAATTACCGAGCAGAACGCCCCGACAACCCAAACTCGTATTGGCGTGCCTGGGCGGTAAAAGCAGGCGCCTATGCCGAGGGCCGCGACGGCATGTGAGAACACGGATGCCACGTCAAACTTGCCCCTTCCAATGGGAGGTTAGCTTAAACCTTGGCCAGCAAGTCTTCCACAGAAATCCACGAATTAAAACATTGACGGGATGGGACTTAAACGTGTAGCGTAATAGGGTTTCGCGAGTAACGGTTTTGCCGTTAAACGCATCTATATAAGTGTGTTTAGCGGCAGGGGCCGGGCTCCCAAAGTGCGGGAAAACGGGCAGCGCACGGAGCTTCCGCTGGGCAAGCAGCGCGGCAGAGGTTTTCAATCAAAAAAGCGAGCGATCTTCTGGGGAAATTTCCCCGTGGTTAGCGCCTGCGCGCCAGCCTGCGCGTGTCTGTGCGAAGGGAGCATGAAGGTGGCCACCCAATCGGCCTGGGAATTCTTGGGATAGCGGTTTAGAAGCGGGAGGAATTTGTGGCAGCAGTAGGCCTTGAAGAGAAATACGACGCGGTACGGCAGCTCATTGCGGTAGGCAAGGAGCGCGGGTACCTGCTCTACGATGAAGTAAACGATTCGCTCCCGGCGGAGGTGCATTCCTCGGAAGAAATCGACGATCTGCTCACCACCTTCGAGCGGAACGGCATCGAGATTTATGAGGACCAGGCCTCGGCGAAGGCCGCGCGCGCGGTGGAAGTGTCCACGGAAGCGGGCGACCGCGACGCGGTGGTCAAGGACGACGCGCATTCCGATGAAGGCAGCAGCGACCTGGACCTGACGCCGGGTTCGCTGGAAAAAACAAACGACCCTGTGCGCATGTACCTGCGGGAAATGGGCACGGTGCCGCTGCTGACGCGCGAGGGCGAAGTGACCATCGCCAAGCGCATCGAGCGTGGACAACTGGTGGTGATGAAGTCGATCACGCGCTCGCCGATCGTCATCAAGGAATTGATCGCGGTGGGCGACGATTTGCGCAAGGGCGTGCGGTCAATCAAAGAGATCGTGCAGTTCGACGACGAAGAGCTGACCGAAGAAAAGATCGCGAATAAGACCAGGCAGACGCTCAAGTACATCGACAAGATCGCGAAACTGTATGAGACCGCGCTGAAGCAAGCCGAGAAGCTCGAAAAAACACCGAAATCCAAGAAAAGGCCGTATATCCGCGCGAAGTGGGACGTGGCGCGGACGCGCGTGGAGATTTCCGTCGCCATTCGCGGCATCGATTTCAATCCGTTCGAGAAAAAGCGGCTGATCGACAAGATGCGCGGCACGGTCGAGCGGCTGCAATCGTTGGAACGCGAGGCCGGGCGGCTGGAGCGCCGCGCGGACGTGGCCAAAGGCGAGGTCGCGGCGGAAGCGCGCAAGGAACTGCGCACGCGCCGCACCGAGCTGAAAGACATCGAGGAAGCCAGCGAGGTCGGGCTGACGGAACTGAAGCGCACGCTGACGTTCATTCACCGTGGCGAAGCGGAAGCCGAGCAAGCCAAGAAGGAATTGATCGAGGCCAACCTTCGATTGGTTGTTTCGATTGCCAAAAAATATACCAACCGCGGATTGCAGTTCCTCGACCTGATTCAAGAAGGCAACATCGGCTTGATGAAAGCGGTGGACAAATTCGAGTGGCGCCGCGGTTACAAGTTTTCCACGTATGCGACGTGGTGGATTCGGCAGGCCATCACCCGCGCGATCGCCGACCAGGCGCGCACCATCCGCATCCCCGTGCACATGATCGAGACGATCAACAAACTGGTGCGCACCAGCCGCCAGTTGGTGCAGGAACTCGGGCGCGAGCCGACCAGCGAGGAAATCGCCAAGCGCATGGACATTCCCGTGTCCAAGGTGCGCAAGATCCTGAAGATCGCGCAGGAGCCGATTTCACTCGAAACGCCGATCGGCGAAGAAGAAGATTCGCATCTGGGCGACTTCATCGAAGACAAGGCCGTGGTTTCGCCGTCCGACGCGGTCATCAATTTGAATTTGAAGGAACAGACTTCTTCCGTGTTGAAGACGCTGACGCCGCGCGAGGAAAAAGTCATCAAGATGCGCTTTGGCCTGGACGATGGCAGCGAGCACACGCTCGAGGAAGTCGGGCAGTCGTTCGCGGTCACCCGTGAACGCATCCGCCAGATCGAAGCGAAGGCGCTGCGCAAGTTGCGCCACCCGTCGCGCTCGCGCAAGCTGCGCGCCTTCCTAGAAGGCCCTTCGCGCGACTACCTTTAGACAAATACGGATGTGATGTATTGAACAAAAAGCGCGCCCTTAGGACTTGGGCGCGTTTTTGTTTTTCCCTGACGGATCAGATTGATCTTTCGGCGGGAAGTGTCTCACAGGCCTCGCCAACTCCCGTAGAACAATACGTTACAAATGGCGAAAGTGAACAAACTGAACCCGCCCGAATGTCTCCCTGCGTACTAGAATGGAGTACGGGTCAGGACGACACATGAAGACGACGCAAAAGATTGCTGCGATTGTACTGCTGGCGCTGCTGGGCGCGGTGGCGTATGGATTGTTCCGCACGGGAGAGCCGGCGAGCGCGCCGCCGGCAAGCACTAAGCCGGCGTCAGAAACGGCAGGGCAGGCGCCCATTGTCGACCAGACGCCGCTGTTAACGGCACAGCGGCTGGCGAAGATGCCGACGAGCGCGGAGGAAAAGCCGTTGGCTGAGGAAGCCCTAAGGCTCGGGGACCACGAAATGGATCTTGCGTTTGCCGCGGCAGTGCGCGACGCCGAGGAGAACCCGCCCGTCTTAAGCGCTCAAGCCAAAGAGATTGAAAAGCGGTTGCAGGAAGCGGAGAAAGCGCTGGAAGCGGACAAGGCGCGGGCGGCGCAACTCAACGCCGCGTACGAAAAGGCCGGCGGAGCCAGGAAGGATTTGCTGGAAGACGAATTGGATGTTGCCAAAGCGCAACAGGAGCTGGACCAGGACGAAGTGGATGACGCGAAGCAGGATCTCATCCGCTCCGGCGGCGATCCCAAAAGCCGCATTCAGGCGATGATTGGTGAGCACGAAGTCGCATCGCAGGCCGCGGATAGCCTGCATGTTGCGGTCAGTAACGCCGTCGAAGAGCGCGGGCTGATTCACCGGTTTGAGCAGTGGTCGGCACTCCATCAGAAACAAATGCTCTTGTGGCAGGCCAAACAAGAAGCGGAGTCCGCTGCCGCATACTTTTCGGCCCGGCACAGAGCACGCGAAGCGCAAATGGCTGGAGAAAAAACGAGCGCCCCGCCCGCCGAACCGCAGGCAAATCCGGGACAAGCAACGGCGAGCAAGGGGCCGCCGTCAAAGCTTAGCCGTGAAGAGACAGCGGAGCTGGTTAAGGCAACAAAGCGGCGTTCGGCAATAGCGAAAGCACTGGCGTCCCTGGACAAGCGCGTCGACGACCAGAAGCAGCTTGCGGAGAATTATGGCAAATGGATCGAAGCGGTCGCCGCGAAGCAGACAGCGGTGGTTCATAGCGCCCTGACCGGGCTGGCATTCATACTGGCAATTCTGCTGATCGGACTCTTCTTCGATAGCTGGCTCGAACGGCTGCTGGGCAAGACGTCGCTGGATCGCCGGCAGGTCGAAACGATGCGCACGTTGACGCGCGTGTCGGTGCAGATTTGCGCCGTGCTTTTCATTCTCCTGGTCATATTCGGGCCGCCGAGCCAGCTCGGAACGATATTGGGCCTTGCTGGCGCGGGGCTGACTGTGGCGCTGAAGGATTTCATCGTGGGGTTCCTCGGCTGGTTCGTGCTCATGGGCAAGAACGGCGTACGTTTGGGCGATTGGGTGGAAATCAATGGCGTGACCGGCGAAGTGGTCGAGCTCGGGATGTTCCATACCGTTTTGCTGGAAACCGGCAACTGGACCGATTCGGGTCATCCGACGGGACGGCGCGTGACGTTTACGAACAGCTATGCGATCGAAGGCCACTACTTCAATTTTTCGACCTCCGGGCAATGGATGTGGGACGAATTGCAAGTGGTGCTTCCCACGGGACAAGACCCGTACCCGGTGATCGATGCCATTCAGAAAAAAGTGGCCGAAGCGACATCGGAATCTGCAAAACAGGCCGAGCAAGAGTGGCAACGGGCGGCGCGTTCGCGGCAGATGAATGCGCTGTCGGCCGCGCCCGCCATCAACGTGAAGCCGATCATCGGCGGCATCGAGATCGCCGTGCGCTACATCACGCGAGCCAACGAACGCTACCAGTTGCGCGCCAAGCTTTATCAGGTGGCCGTGGATCTGCTTGGACAGAAGGCTGTACTTCCAGAAGCCCCCGCGTCCACGCCCTCTTCCAACTAAACCAAATCGGCGGGCGACGGATCGTCACTCCGCACTGACTCACGCTGGAAAGCATTCCTTCACTTCCAGCTTATCGCAGGAGCTGGCGCGCGCGGATGGCGGAGACGGTGGCTCCGGTGTAGAGCACGGCCAGCAGGGCGTAGGCGACGATCAAGCCCGCTCCCTGCGCTACCCAGCCCAGCGAAAAACTCATGAAGAGCTGCACCACGGTGGTCAAAATCGCCATGGCGGATTGCGTGCGGCCCATAAAATGCCGGGGCACTATGGTCATCAAGGAAGACTGCGCCACGACTCCGCCGAGCGCGCGGCAAAATCCAAAGAGAACTTGCATCATTACAGCGCCAACGAGAAACGCGACAAACGGAGTCGCCAGATGGCCCGCTGCAAGCCCGGCGCACGAGGCAACATAGAGGGGCATGCGCAAGGGCTGGGGAAGCTGGCTGGCGATGAGTCCTCCCACAATCGCGCCAATGGCCCAGCCGGCTTCCAGAAAGCCGAGGCCGCGCGGACCGGCATGCAGGATGTCATTGGCGAGCGCCACCAGAACGACATTGGCGCTCACCACCCCGGCCATCATGATGGCGTGCGTGATGCCCAGTGCGAGCACTAGCGGCTGTTGTTTGAGATAGGCGAAGCCTTCCTTCATGTCCGCGTAAACGGCGAGCGATAGGCCTGCTTCCGCGACTTCCGGATTGCCTCCCGTTTCGAGGGCCTCGGCGGTCGCTTCGGTCGCTTCGCTATACTCCCGCGGATATTTCTGGCTTTCGCGCGGAGAGACGTAGCCGCGGCGCACGCGATAGAGGCAGTAAGCCGAGACGAAATAAGTGGCGCCGTCGATGGCCAGAATTCCCTTGATTCCTGCGGAGTCGTAAAGGAAACCGACAAAGGAGCCGGCGATGAGCAAGCCGCTTTGCACACCCACGAGCACGGCGGCATTCGCGCCGGTGAACTGGCTCGGGGGAATCACTTCTTGCACTAACGCGTTTACTGTCGCCCAATACATCGCGGAGCCGACGCCGGTAACCAGCGTCATGGCGTAGAGGTGCCAGAGCTGCAGATGGCCGCGCCAGGCAATGTACGCCGCGGCGAGGACGAAGAAGCCGCGCGCGATGTCGAGCAAGACGCCCAGGTAGCGGCGATCCAGGCGGTCGATCAGGACGCCGCCTAGAAAGGGCACGAAGAGTCCCGGCAGGGTAACGACGATGACCTGCAGGCTGACTTTTATCGTCGAGTGCGTGGCGGCGAGGATGTACCAACTGACGCCCGCGAAGTTCATGCCGCTGCCAAAGAGCGAGACGAACATGGCGAGGAAAAAATAGCGGAAGCCTCGCTGCGCCCAGATCAGCTTCCAGTCCACCGGATTCGCCGTTGTCGTGGCCATTGCTTTGGGACGTATTAGTTTACTATTGTGGGCGCGATTGGCAGACGACATCGGCCGCGGAAGAGTTGCGCTCGGGGAACAAATTGGCAGGAAGGGAGGCGAGCCAGCGTGGGAAACGAAGCGAATTGCAAGGCGCAGTTTGGCAGGCAGCAGTCGGAAGGGAAGGCTTTGCTCGAAACGAGCGAAATTCTCTTTCGCGGCGGCTTCCGGCTGAAGATTCCCCTTTCCACGATCAAAATCGGCGAAAGCTGTGGACGGCGAACTTCGCTTGCACACTGCGGGGGGGGTCGCGGTTTTTCATCTCGGCACGGCTGCAGAAAAGTGGCGCGACAAAATCCTCCATCCCAAGTCGCGCATCGAAAAGCTCGGTGTGAAACCCGGAGCGGGAGTTTCTTTGCTCGGGGAATTTGACCCGGAATTTCTTGGGGAACTGGGCAAACTTACCAAGTCCGTGAGCAAAGGCAAGGTTACCGCCGGTTCGGAATGGATTTTTTTCGCGGTAGATTCGAAAGAAGGCCTCGGCGCCGTGCCGAAAATCTCGAAATCGATGAAGGGTGCCGCCGCGCTCTGGATCGTCTACCCCAAGGGGCAAAAACACATCACGGAAAACGAGGTTCTCGCCGCCGGCCGCAAAGCCGGCTTGAAGGACGTGAAGGTGGTTGGATTCTCCCCGACACACACGGCTCTGAAATTCGTCATTCCGCTGTCTGGCCGCTAGTCGATTCTTAATTCACAAGTAGCAGCCGAAAGCGCCACATTCTCCGAGGGATTGGTGGGGTTGTAAAAGACAGGTGCCTCCATGTCTTCATGCACCCATACACGCAAGGATTGCTGCGGGCGTCGCCAACGCTCAAACGCGGCACGCTCACGCCCATTCCCGGCGCCGTCCCGCAGCTCACCGCGCTGCCGCCCGGTTGCGCGTTCGAACCGCGCTGCGAACTCCGCCGCCTCGAATGTGCCGCCGCAATCCCCGCCTTGAGAATCATCGCTCAGCGAACACGCCGCACGATGCATCCTGGTCTGATGGAAGCTCTTCTCACCGTCCGTGGATTGCGCAAGACTTACCGGCGAGGCGGAGGTGTTTTTTCGCAAGCATCCGACGGCCAGCGTTTCGCCGCCGTCGATGGCGTGAGCTTTGCCGTCAGTCGCGGCGAGACCTTTGCCATCGTCGGCGAAAGCGGCTGCGGCAAAACTACCTTGGCGCGCATGCTGCTGCGGCTGATCGAGCCCGACGGCGGGGAACTCCGTTTCGACGGGCGCGATCTTCTCAAGCTCCGCGGGAAAGAAATGCGCGTGCAGCGCCGCCAGATGCAGATGGTCTTTCAGGATCCGTTCGCCTCGCTCAATCCGCGCATGCGCGTCGGCGAAATCATTGCCGAGCCTCTCGCCATTCATGAGCCCGGCCTATCCGCGGCGGATCGCCTGGCGCGCACGACCGCCATTCTTGTCCGTGTCGGCTTAAACCAAGAAGCCATGCGCCGCTACCCGCACGAATTTTCCGGCGGCCAGCGCCAGCGCATCGGCATCGCTCGCGCCCTGATTCTCCAGCCCAAGCTCATCGTCGCCGACGAACCCGTCTCCGCCCTCGATGTTTCCGTGGGCGCGCAGGTTCTTCTGCTGTTGCAAGAGCTCCAGCGCGAATTCGCCCTAACCTATGTCTTCATCTCCCACAGCTTGCCCGTAGTGGCGCAGGTCGCCACGCGCATCGCCGTGATGCGCGCCGGCCAATTCCTGGAAGTGGGCGACGCCGAACACGTCCTCCACCAGCCAAAAAACGACTACATCCGCGAACTGCTTTCCGCCGTCCCGGAGATGCCGCGCGCCTGAGCGGCTCCTTTCCGTACTTTTCTTTTCCCGCTTCGGACCTTTTAACTTTCAACTTTCGACTATCAACTTCTTTTCCCCCGCGCTAGAATCCCCCCACACTGAAATATTCCCCGGTGTTCGTGCGTAGTCCCTCTCAGAATGCAGAATTACGCAACCTTGTGGTGGAGGAGTCCTCGATGGCGACAGCCCCTGTTCCCGCGCCGGAGGCGCAAGCCCCAATCAACCATTTCGGCCGGGTCATAGGAGTATTTTTCTCTCCCAAAGGAACGTTTCAGAGCATTGCGCAGCGCCCGAGTTGGATTCTGCCGGTGGTACTGATGACCGTGCTTGGAGTGATCGTCGGTTTTTCTCTGAACAAGAGAGTCGATTGGAGAGAAATTGCCAGCAAGCGTATTGAGGAGAGCCCGCGCGCCTCGCAACTCAGCGCCGAACAAAAGGAACAGCAAATCGCCATGGGAGCGAAGATCTCCCCAGCCATCGCCTATGGGTTCGGACTTGTAGGACCCATTCTCCTTGCCGTGATCGTCAGTGGCATGATGCTGGGCGCCTACAATCTGTTGGGCGGCGCGAACGCCAATTTCAAGGTAGCCATGGGGATTGTCTCCCATGCTTATTTGGTGACCATGGTCAGCAGCTTGCTTTTCCTGCTGGTTTTATTTTTGAAGCCTCCCGGCACGGTAAACATTGAGAATCCAGTCGCTGCAAATCTCGGGGCATTTCTGCCTGAGGGGACCTCGAAGACCCTCATGGCTTTGGGGACGGCGATCGACCTCTTCAGTTTCTGGATCATTTGTCTGATCGGCGTGGGATTCGCCGCTTTCAATCCAAAAAAGCTGAAGCTAGGCAGTTCCATTAGCATCGCGCTTGCGGTCTGGGCCGTCTACCAAGCCTTCCGGCTCGGGGTGACCTTCATCTTCTCCTGATACACTGAAGTAGGACAGGCATTCTTGCCTGTCGTGCTTTCCGGTGTTTAGTCGAAGATGCATTTCTCCTTTGAAGTAGCCAAGACCGATCTGTCAGGTGCGCGGCGCGGCCGCCTGACCACGCCTCACGGCACGGTCGAGACTCCCTTCTTCATGCCCGTGGGCACGCAAGCTTCCGTCAAAGCCCTGACGCAGGAAGCGCTCGAAGAACTCGGCGCAGAAATCATCCTTGCCAACACCTATCATCTCTATCTGCGCCCTGGCCACGAATTAGTCCGCAAGCTGGGCGGCTTGCACCAATTCATGTCCTGGCCGCGCGCCATCCTGACCGATTCCGGCGGTTATCAGGTCTTCAGCCTTTCCGAATTGCGAAAAATGACTGACGAGGGCGTGCGCTTCCGTTCGCATCTCGACGGCTCCGAGCATCTCCTCACGCCCGAAAAGGCCGCCGAGATTCAGCTTGCGCTCGGGTCGGACATCGCCATGGTCCTCGATGAATGCATCGAAACGCCCGCGCCACGTGAGAAAGCGGAAGCCGCGCTCAAGCGCACCACGGCGTGGGCCAAGCGTGCGCGCGCGTATTTCCTCGAACAAGCCGCGAACAATGGCGATCTTCCCCAATGGCAATTCGGCATCGTGCAAGGCGCGACGTTTGCCGACTTGCGCCGTGAGAGTGCGCGGCAGATTCTGGATTTGGATTTTCCCGGTTGCGCGGTCGGTGGACTCGCCGTCGGCGAGCCGCATGAAATGACCTGCGAGATGTCCGCCGAAGTTACGGCGTTACTGCCTAAGGACCGCCCGCGCTATCTCATGGGTGTCGGCCGCCCCGAACAAATCGCCGATTACGTCGGCCTCGGCATCGACATGATGGATTGCGTGCTCCCCACTCGTGCCGCGCGTCACGCCTGCCTCTACACCAGCGAAGGCCGCGTGCTCATCAAGAACGCGCGCTTCGCCCAGGATCAGCGCCCCATCGACGCAAACTGCTCTTGCAGCGTCTGCCGCCGCTACTCCCGCGCCTACCTTCGTCATCTCTTCGCTGCGGGAGAACTCACCGCCGCGATCCTCGCCACCCACCACAACGTCCACTTTTACCTTGACATAATGCGCCAAATCCGCGAGGCTATCGAGTTTGGGAACCTAGCGAATTTCTCATCTGAGATGCACGCGCGCTATGCTGAAGGACCGGCCTGAACAAGGATGTAGCTCAGGCCTTCAGGCCTGAGGCTTTTGAATCCGAGAGGCGTGCGGGCCCTCCGCGGGGCACCAAGACGAATCGAATGGAAGTCGGTTCAGCAGGAGCGCGGATATTGCGCCGCGGCGCTGTCTTTCTGTTGTTCTTCCTTGAAAAGAACGTCTGGCGCGCCGATTAGAATTTTTTGACCAAGGACTGGCTGAACACACAATGACAGCGGCAATCCTATTGCAAGCTTCAGGCGGAGGCAGTGGCTTTGGAGGCTTCCTCATCCCGCTCGGTCTCATGTTTGCCATCATGTATTTCATGGTGATCATGCCGCAGCAGCGCCAGCGCAAAAAAGTGCAGGCCATGCTCGCGGAACTCAAGGCCGGCGACAAAGTGATCACCAACGGCGGCATCTACGGCACCGTAAACGGTATCGATGGCGATTCGGTCATTCTGAAAATCTCCAGCGAACCGCAGGTTAAAATTCGCATTTCGCGCGCGGCGATTGCCCAGGTGGAGGCATCGGAAGATGCAAAATAAGCCCACCCTTCGCCCAATAACGCGTCTTACTTTCTGACCATGAACCCCAATCTGAAGTGGAAAGCGCTGTTCATCCTCGTCGTCATTCTGTTCTGCATCTATTTCCTTTTCGGCTACCCGGTGTTCCCCACCTCGGTCGCGCAGATGAAGGACAATTTCTCCAAGCAAATCAAGCTCGGCCTCGACCTCCAGGGCGGAACGCATCTCATCCTCCAGGTCCAGGTCCAGGAAGCCATCGCGCAGGAGACGGATACCACGGTGGACCGTCTGACTTCCCTGCTTCGCTCAAAAAATATTCATTACGATGAAGTGCGCCGCGTCGACGACACCCACATCCTCGTCCGGAACATCGAGTTATCTCAAGTCGCGGATTTCCGCGACATTTATAACGCGCAATTCAACAATGTTTGGGACCTGGCGCCCGCTGCCGGCGATCCTTCCGGCTACACGCTTACTCTGCGCCCCAGCGCCATCGCTGCCATTCAGGAACAGACCATGACCCAGTCGCTCGAAACCATCGAGCGCCGCATCAACGCCCTGGGCCTGACGGAACCCACCATCCAACCGCGTGGCGGCCGAAATGCCAATGAAATTCTGGTGCAGCTCCCCGGCGAAGGCGATCCTACGCGCGCCAAGGCCGTCATTCAGGCCGGCGGCCAATTGGAATTGAAACTGGTCGAAGATCCCGCTCCCTATGCTTCGCAATCGGAAGCTCTCAGCCGTCATGGAGGCGTTCTGCCCCCAGGCACGGAACTCGTTCCCGGCCGCTCGGAAACGCGCAACGCCACCGGTGGAATCGACACCGGCGAAAGCTGGTATGTGCTCAGCCGCGCCGCTGTGGTCACCGGCCGCGACTTGCGCAGCGCCGTCGAAACTCGCAACACGACCAACCCTGGCATGTGGCAAGTGAACTTCACGCTCTCGCCGGAAGCTGCCCGCCGCTTCGGTCCTTTCACCGAACAAAACAAGGGCCGCAACATGGCTATTGTCCTGGAGCACCGCGTCTATTCCGCTCCGGTGATTAATGGCCGGATTGATGATTCCGGTTTGATCGAAGGAAACTTCAGCCAGGATAGCGCCCATGACCTCGCGCTGGTCCTCCGTGCCGGCGCCCTTCCCGCCTCGATTAAATATCTCGAGGAGCGCACGGTCGGGCCGTCGCTCGGCGCCGATTCCATTCGCCACGGCGTGCAAGCCTCCGTCCTCAGCCTCGTCGTCGTCATGCTCTTCATGCTCGTCTATTACCGCCTCTCCGGCGGCAATGCCGTGCTGGCCTTGATTCTGAACCTCCTCATTCTTCTGGCTGTGTTGGGCCTCTTCGGCGCGGTCCTGACGCTACCCGGCATTGCCGGGGTCATCTTGACCATCGGCATGGGTGTGGATTCCAACGTCCTGGTCTTCGAGCGCATCCGCGAAGAACTGCGCAACGGCAAGTCGGCTGCTGCTGCCGTCGATGCAGGCTTCGACAAAGCCTTTCTCACCATCATCGACACCCACGTGACCACCGTGGTTTCGGCCTTTTTCCTCTTCCTTTTTGGAACGGGCCCGATCCGCGGATTTGCGATCTCCCTGACCATTGGTTTGATCGCCAACGTCTTCACCGCGATCTACGTCTCGAAGACGATTTTCCAGTATCACCTGACCAAGATGGACCGTCAGGCGGAGTTGAGCATTTAGGCCGTACTAGAAGTTCTGGGGCGAGTGTCCCACTCAATTCCAAACGAGTGGGCTGTGGGTTCGCGGCGCGGATTCCTCTACCTTACGGTGGATGGCTTTGCGCCGGGAACTTTTCACCACCGTCCAGTGTCTAAGGAAGGGAAGCAAAGGCCGCATGATCGAGCTCTTCAAACAGCCCAACATCGACTGGATGGGCAAAGCCAAGTATTTCTTTGCCTTAAGCGGCATTCTTCTCCTCGCCGGATGGGCCTCCATTTTCTTCGGTAGCGGCATTCGCTACGGAATCGATTTCAAGGGTGGCACCAACGTGGACGTTCGTTTCGCCCAGCCTCCCAATGTGGACAAGCTTCGCGGCGGCCTCGCCGCACAGGGGCTTGGCAACACCGAAATCCAGAGCATCAGCGATATCGCCAATCCCACTTCCAGCGAAGTCGTCATCTTCGTCGAAGGCAAGGGCCAGGACGATCAGGCTCTCCAGGCCAGCCGGGAGAAAGTGCTGGGCGCGCTAAACGCCACGTACGGAGTTTCCGCAACGAACAAAGCCGATTTCAATTCCGCGACGCCTACCTCGCTCGCCGCGCTTCTCACCGAGAAGGATCCGCTGTTCCTTTCCGTCAATGCCGGCGATCGTTACCAGCAACTAGCCAAAAAGCTTCTCGACTACCGCGACAAAAACTCCAACGGCGTGCTTACCAATTTTGACGACGTCTCGAAAGTCGATGGCGTGACCCCTGCGGTCCTCTCCGCCGTAAAGAACAGTTACGCGCTCGGCCCCTTCGCCATCCGCAACGTGGAAATCGTTGGCCCCAAGGTCGGCGCCGAGCTTCGCAAGCAGGCTATTTTCGTTACCCTCTATGCTTTGGGCGGTATGCTGGTATATATTGCCTTCCGATTCCAGTGGGTGTACGGAGCCGCCGCGGTTCTGGCCGTGTTTCACGACGTCCTGATCACGCTGGGCTTTTTCTCGTTGCTGCATTTCGAGATTTCGCTGACGGTCATCGCGGCTTTGCTCACATTGGTCGGTTATTCCATGAACGACACGATCGTCATCTTCGATCGCATCCGTGAGAACAACCGCTTGCTGCGCAAGGAATCGTTCGCCGACGTGGTCAACAAGTCCATCAATCAGACTCTCTCGCGAACGATCTTGACTAGCGGCCTGACTTTCCTTACCGTGCTTGTCCTGTTCCTGATGGGCGGCCAGGTGCTTCGTGCTTTCTCCTTTGCCCTGGTGGTAGGGATTGTGGTAGGAACGTACTCCAGTTTTGGTATCGCTGCCCCGCTCGTCGTCGCCTGGAATCGCTGGCGCGGACAGGGCGTGGTGGCAGGCACCGGACCCGCAGCCGGCAACAAAGCCCGCGGTAACGAAAACGTCTCCGGACGTCTTGCTCCCGCCGGGAGGAGGTAGAACCCATGTTTGAAGAAATGGTGATTTCGAGTCCGAACCCGAAGAAGACCAACAAGCCTTGGACGGTCGTCCTCTCCATGGTCTTTCAGGTCGCCTTCCTAGGGATACTGATCCTCATTCCTTTGATTTACACCGAGGCGCTTCCCAAAGCGATGATGGCCACCATGCTCACCGCGCCTCCGCCTCCGCCGCCGCCACCGCCTCCTCCGGCAGCAGTCCAGGTAGTCCACGTTAAGCCGCAGGCCCATCTGATGGACGCCGGCAAACTCATGGCGCCGAAGGTTATCCCAAAGGACGTAAAAATTATCAAGGAAGACGCCGAGCCTGACATGTCCACCGGCATGAGCGGTGGAGTTCCCGGCGGCGTTGCCGGTGGCTCCATGGGCGGTGTGCTTGGTGGCGTAATCGGTGGCATGGGCGGAGCGCCGCCCCCGCCGAAGCCGAAGTTGACTGGTCCGCTCCGCGTTGGCGGCAACGTCCAGGCTGCGCGCATCATCAACCGTGTACAGCCGCTCTATCCGCCGCTGGCCCGCCAGACCCGCATCTCCGGCACCGTGCGTCTGCACGCCATCATCGGCAAGGACGGCACCATTCAGCAGCTCGAAGTCCTGAACGGCCATCCCTTGTTGCAACAGGCCGCGCTGGATGCCGTGCGTCAGTGGCGGTATCAACCGACTTTGCTCAATGGCGATCCCGTCGAAGTGGACACCACCATTGACGTGATTTTTTCTCTCAACCAGTAGTACCGGCTGGCGTGCCGGTCGTGGGACAGGCGCGCCCCTCCGGGTAACAATTTCAGCAAACACTCTCGTTGATCCCCGGCCTGGCCGGGTATCACTTGAAACTTAAGGAGCAAACGAATGGTAGCCACTTTGTACGTATTTTCCGCCCTTCTGCTGCAGGCGGCCAGCACTTGGGATCTCCGCAGCATGTTGGGCTCGATGAGTAAGTTGGCATTGGCCGTGGTCGTCATCCTCTTCATTCTTTCCATCTATTCCTTCGGAGTGATGATCGACCGCGCGCTGATGTACAGCGCGGCACGCAAGCAGTCGCGTGTCTTCGTTCAGCAGGTTGCCGGGGCCCTCAAGGAAGGCAAGCTCGACGAAGCCATCGCCATCGCGGAGCGCAACAAGAAGAGCCACATTGCCAAGGTTGTCGCCACCGGCCTGTCCGAGTTTCAGTCTGCTTCCCAGCAAGTCTCGGACTCCGACGTCATCGACGCCGCCAAGCGCGGTCTCGAACGCTCCGTCGCCATCGTCCACGCCGAAATGAAGCGCGGCCTCTCCGCCCTCGCCACCATCGGTTCCACCGCCCCCTTCGTCGGACTCTTCGGCACCGTCGTCGGCATCTTGAACGCCTTCAAGGGCATCGAGTCCAACAAGGCTACCGGTCTGTCGGCTGTCGCCGGCGGTATCGCCGAAGCGCTCGTTACCACCGCCTTCGGTTTGCTCGTCGCCGTTCCGGCTGTGTGGGCCTACAACTACTTCACCAATAAAGTGGAAGCCTTCGACGTCGAGATGGACAACTCCTCCATGGAGCTCATCAACTACTTCATCTTGCGCCGCGGCGCCAAGAAGTAACCGGCCATGGCCTACAAGCCACAAGCCGGCGCCCAGATGGCGTCTCCCAACGTCATCCCCATGGCGGACATCATGCTCGTGCTGCTGATCATCTTCATGGTGGTCACCCCCATGTTGCAGAAGACCCACCAGGTCGATTTGGCGCCGACAGAAAATCCGCACGAGATGAAAGACGCCGACAAAGACGACGCTATCGTCGTTGCCGTCAGCCGCGACGGTCACATCTTTCTGGGTAACACGGAGACCGCCAAGGCCGATCTCACCGGTCTGATCAAGGACCGCATCTCCACTCGTCTGGACAAGACCGTTTACGTCAAGAGCGATGCTCGCGCCAAGTACGGCGACGTCGTTGCCATCGTCGACGAGATTCGCTCCGCTGGCGTCGATCAGCTCGGTCTGCTCACCGAGAAGAACCAGAAGGGTCCCTCAGCTCCTCCTCCGCCTCCCGCGGATTGAGGACGGTCGTTTCTGTTTGGTGCTGTTCGTTTGCTGCTCTTTTGATTTGCCGCGCCGGCTCCCACCCGGCGCGGTTTCATGGCCCGCGGAGCCGCTCTGCCGCTGGGCCCACAGGAGACTCGCTATGGGGATGGATGTAGGAGGAGAATCCGGCGGAGCGATGGCGACGCCCAACGTCGTCCCGCTTATCGACATTTTGCTGGTGCTCATCATTATTTTCATGGTCATCACCCCGCTCACGCCGAAGGGCCTGGACACGCTCGTCCCGCAGCCTTCGCCGAACCAGCAGCAGAACGTCGAACTGGAAAACAAGACTGTGGTCGTTCAGGTCAACATGAACGGCAAGCTCAAGATCAATAACGAAGACACCACTTGGGACGGCCTCGGTCCCCGCATGGAGGCCATCTTCAAGGAGCGCGCCGAGAAAATTGCTTTCGTCAAGGGCGACAACGATGTACTGTTCATGGACGTCGCCCGCGCCATCGACATCATGCGCGGCGCCGGCATCGACAAGATTGG
>WNFF01000074.1_pt1 | contig 61661 bp, 61 predicted proteins | sample 5400441 | NCBI WGS metagenome assembly WNFF01 (sample SAMN13153345, study PRJNA577476) | soil metagenome | isolation source: 120 cm saprolite under Douglas fir tree site 2 hole 3 replicate 1 | place: USA:California | collected 2015-04-18 | reverse complement strand
CAGTCTATTGAGCTGATGCGCCATGAATCCCTCTGACAATTTGAGGGTTGGGCGGAGAGTTTCGGGACGCTTCCGCCATACTGAACCTTCCGCCCAATCCTACAAAATCTCCCACAGCTTTTTGTGGGATTGTAGCGAACGGCGGCGGACACGTACAGACGGGAAATGTGGAAAAGTGGCTGAAAAATCGAGCTTAACTGAACGGCGGCGAACGGGGGCGAATGGCCTTCTGGCGGAGGGAGTGGGATTCGAACCCACGATACGGTTTCCCGTATACACGCTTTCCAAGCGTGCGCCTTAAGCCACTCGGCCATCCCTCCGAAACTGTTGCGCAGCAGGCAATATAGCCCTGCACGCTCGGGTGACAAACCTGCTCTGCGGCCGCGGTCGTGTGCATCGGCACAAATGAAAACCTCAATTGACCCACCGCACGTTGCCCGCCTCGCTCACGTCGTAACCGGTGAGTTCGCTGGCGCGTTCGCGGAACGTCGCCGTGCGGACGAACTTGAACAGCGCCTGCAGGCCCGGCAGGAAATAGTCGCGCTGGCGCAACGCGAGATCGAAGTGCTCCCATGTGAGCGGCACAAAATCTAGTCCGGCTATCTGCACGACTGCGCGCGTCGCGATCCCGCAATCGGCGCGTCCGGCGCGCACCGCCTGGGCGATGTCGGCGCCGGTCGCGCAGACCGGTCGCACCAATGTCAGCGCATCGAGCGCGAAGCCGGCGCGGGCCACGAGCGCGAGCAAAAGCAGCTGCGCGCCCGCGCCCTGCGGCCTCAGCGCCAGCCGCGCGCGCTTGGCGTCGATGCTAGCGACATCGCATAGCTGTAACGGATTACCCGCCGCGACCACGAGACCCTGCTCGCGGCGGGCAACCGCGATCACCACCGCGTCGTGAAGGCCCGCTGCACTGGCGACGGCATCGCAATTGGCGACCTCGTCCTCGCTGTCGAGTCGGTGCAGGTGAATCGCGGCCGCGGTGATCTCACCGCGTGCGAGCCGCCGCAACCCGGCCTCGCTCCCCTCGGGCAGGCTGGCGAGCCCCGAGGCGCTCTCGCGCAGCGCCCACTCCAGGAGCGGATCGTGGCTGCCGCCGACGATCGGCGGCGCCGGCGCATGGGCGAGCGCGGGCGTAATCAATCCCGCCGCCAGCCAGCGGTCGAGCGCCACTTTTGGAAACAACCACCTGCCCGTCACTTTGGTGCAAGGCACCACCGCGTTCGCCACCAGTTCATAAAGCTTGCGCTCGGATAGACGCAGATAGGTCGCGGCTTCGTCGGTGGTCAGCAGGTCCTGCATATGCACACTCATGCAGCTATATGAGCCGGCTACGAAAATTGACGACTTTTTGCGGGAATGCAACATGCCCCGGCGGGATAGGAGGCCCATGCCCGGCGACGTTTCGGCGCTTCAACTGCTGCTCAGCGGCGATCCGGCGCTGCTTGCGATTGTGCGGTTGTCGCTCATCGTCAGTTTGTCGGCCGTCGTTTTCGGCGGACTCATCGGCGTGCCGTTTGGCGCCGCCGTCGCGCTGATCCGCTTTCCCGGCCGCGAGGTTGTGATCGTCATCCTGAATGCACTGATGGGATTGCCTCCCGTCGTCGTCGGGCTCGCCGTCTACCTCCTGCTGTCGCGCTCCGGGCCACTCGGATCCTGGGGCCTTCTGTTCACCCCGCAGGCGATGATCGTCGCGCAGACCGTGCTGATCGCACCGATCATCGCGGCGCTGGCGCGGCAAACCGTGGAGGATTTGTGGAGCGAGTACCGCGAGGAGCTCGCCGCGATGGATGTCGGTCCGCTCGGCCGCATCGCGACGCTGATTTGGGACGGCCGCTTCAGCCTCGTCACCGCGCTGCTCGCCGGCTTCGGCCGCGCGGCGGCGGAAGTCGGCGCGGTGCTCATCGTAGGCGGCAACATCGACGGCTTCACCCGCACCATGACGACGGCGATCGCGCTCGAGACCTCGAAGGGCGATCTGCCGCTCGCCATCGGGCTCGGCCTCGTACTGATCGCCCTCGTCGTCGTGGTCAACGCCGCTGCCTGGGGCTTGCGGCGGGCGGGCGAACGATTTGCGGGGTGACCATGCGCGCGCCTGTCACCGATTTGCCGATCGTGCTCGAAGACGTGAGCTTCTCCGCCGGCGGAGTGACCATCCTCGACCGCATCTCGCTTGTGCTCGTGGCCGGATCGCCCACAGTGCTGATCGGCCCGAACGGTGCCGGCAAGACCACGCTGCTGCGGCTCATCATGGGGCTGATCCCGCCCACGCGCGGGCTTGTGACCTGGGGCGGCCGGGAGCGTGCAGCGTCCACGCATCGCGCCATCGTATTCCAGCGGCCGGCGATGCTGCGCCGCAGCGCCGCGGGCAATATCCGTTATGCGCTCGCCGCCGCCGGCGTGCCGCGCGCGCGGCGCGCCGCCCACGCCCTCGAGCTCGGCGCGCTCGTCGGCCTTACCGGGCTCGAGCGCCGGCCAGCGCGCAAGCTCTCCGGCGGCGAGCAACAGCGGCTTGCGCTCGCACGCGCGCTCGCCAAGGAACCGCAAATCCTCCTGCTCGATGAGCCGACCGCGAGTCTCGATCCGGCCGCGACCAAGGCGATCGAAGACGTGATCCGCAAGGTCGCCGCGAGCGGGATCAAGGTGGTGATGTCGACCCACGATCTCGGCGAGGCCAAACGGCTCGCCGGCGAAATCGTGATAGTGCATCGCGGCCGCGTGATCGAGAGCGGTCCGGCCGACGCCTTCTTTTCCGCGCCCAAGACCGAGGAGGCGCGCCGATTCACCGCCGGCGAGCTGCTGGTTTGACCGTCGTTAGTGCCGCGACACGCGTACGAGGAGGAGAACACCATGCCGACCCGCCGTAGCCTCGTCGTTTTGGCGGCGACCATCACGCTCGTCGCCGCCGCACCCGTCCGCGCGCAGGACAAATCCATCGTTGTCGCCTCCACCACGTCGACGCAGGACTCCGGCCTGTTCGGTCACATCCTGCCGGTGTTCAAGGCCAAGACCGGAATCGATGTGAAGGTCGTGGCGCAGGGCACCGGCCAGGCGCTCGACACCGGCCGGCGCGGCGACGCCGACGTGCTGTTCGTGCACGCCAAGGCACAGGAGGAGAAATTCGTCACCGACGGTTTCGGCGTGAAGCGATACCCCGTGATGTACAATGATTTCGTCCTGATCGGTCCGAAGAGCGATCCTGCCGGCATCAAGGGCATGACCGACGTCGCCGAGGCTTTGAAGGCCATCAAGTCCAAAGGCGCGCCCTTCATCTCGCGCGGCGACCGCTCGGGCACCCATATCGCCGAACTCGACCTCTGGAAGACCGCCGGCATCGACATCGGCAAGGACAAAGGTCCCTGGTACAAGGAGATCGGCCAAGGCATGGGCGCCGCGCTCAATACCGCGTCCGCCGCCAACGCCTATGTGCTCGCCGACCGCGGCACCTGGCTCTCGTTCAAGAATCGCGGCGATCTCGACATTCTCGTCGCCGGCGACAAGCGGCTGTTCAACCAGTACGGCGTCATACTGGTCAATCCCGAAAAGCATCCGCACGTAAAGAAGGCGCTCGGCCAAGCCTTTATCGACTGGCTGGTCTCGCCCGAGGGCCAGAAGGCGATCGCAGACTACAAGATCAACGGGCAGGAATTGTTCTTTCCCAACGCCAATGTGCCGGGGGTTTGATAGCGCTCCGAGGAGAGGTGTCATGAAGATCAGCGCTCGCAACCGGCTCAAGGGTAGGATCGTCGAGGTGAAAAAGGGCACGACCACCGCGCACGTGAAGGTCGATATCGGCGGCCAGACAATCACCGCTGCCATCACCAACGAATCGGTCGAAGAGCTGAAGCTCTCGCCCGGTCAGCCAGCCTACGCCGTGATCAAGGCAAGCGACGTGATGATCGGCATCGACTAGACTCGCGCGACATGGGTGTCGATCGCCGCACATTGCTCGCCGGTCTATCGGCCGCGACCCTGCTGGCGCCGCGGTCTGCGCGCGCCACGAGCGTCACCGACGGCGCCGGCCGCGCCGTGCCGGTGCCGACGCGTGTCGAACGCGTCTTTCCGGCGGGACCGCCGGCGGCGATCTTTCTCTACACGCTCGCGCCCGAACTGCTCATCGGCTGGCCGCGCGCCAACCGGCCGGAGGAACGCGAATTCCTCTTGCCCGACGTCGGCGGCCGACCCGAAGTGGGTCGCATCACCGGACGCGGCAACACCGCCAATCTCGAAGTCGTGCTCGCGCTCAAGCCCGACCTCATCCTCGACGTCGGCAGCGTGAACCCGACCTACATCTCGCTCGCCGACCGCGTGCAGCAGCAGACGGGCATTCCCTACGCGCTGCTCGACGGCCGTTTCGAGGGCATTCCGCTGAGCTACCGCACGCTCGGCGCACTGATCGGGTGGCGCGAGCAGGGCGAGAGCCTTGCGAGCAACGCCGAAGACACGATGAAAACCATCACACAGCGTGTGGGCACGATCCCGCCCGACCGACGGCCGCACGTCTACTACGCCCGCGGGCCGCGCGGGCTCGAGACCGGGCTCAGCGGCTCGATCAATGTGGAGACGATCGAGCTCGTCGCGCAGAACGTCGCAGGCGGCACGCGCGGCGGGCTCGCCAACGTCTCCATCGAGCAGGTGCTGTTGTGGAATCCCGATGTGATCATCACCATCGACCAGGATTTCGCGGCGAATGTTTCGAACGATCCGGCCTGGGCGCCGATTGCCGCCGTGCGCGCACACCGCGTGCATCTCTCCCCGAAGGTACCGTTCGGTTGGGTCGATTTCCCCCCGGCGGTGAACCGGTTGATCGGCCTGTGGTGGCTTGCGAAAATCCTGTACCCGGATTTGTTCCCCGAGGATTTGCGCGCGCGGACACAGGAGTTTTACGCGCGCTTTTACCACGTGACGCCGAACGAGGCACAAATCGACCGGGTGCTGGCGGGCCGGGATTGACACGGCCCTATTAGCTTGTGCCCGTACTCGTCGAAAACGTAGCAATCCGCTGCAACCTCATGACCCGTCGCTTTCTCCCAGGCCTCCTCATCGCGCTGGGCGTGCTCGCGCTCGGGCTCCTCGTCGCGTTCACCGTGGGACGCTATCCCGTGACGCTCGCCGAGCTCATCGAGGTCCTCGTCTCGCGGCTCATGGGCCGTACCGCCGCGGTCCCGCCTGCGGTCGAAAACGTCGTGCTATTGGTTCGCGGCCCGCGCGTCGTCGCGGCAGTGCTGGTGGGCGGCGCACTCGCGGTCGCCGGCACCGCGTTCCAGGGCCTGTTTCGCAATCCGTTGGTCTCGCCCGACATTCTCGGCGCCTCCTCCGGGGCAGCGCTCGGCGCCGTGCTCGGCATCTATTTCTCGCTCGGCGTCATCGGCATCGAGGGCCTCGCCTTCGCCGGCGGGCTCGTCGCGGTCGCCGCCGTCTACGTCATCGGCTCGCTGCTGCATTCACGCGACCCGATCCTGGTGCTGGTCCTCACGGGCGTCGTCGTTGGTGCCCTGCTCGGCGCGGGCGTCGGTCTGGTGAAATATCTCGCCGACCCCTACAACCAGCTGCCGGCCATGACGTTCTGGCTGCTGGGCAGCCTCGCCGCCACCACGGTCGCCGATCTGCTGCCGCTCACCGGTCCGGTGGCGGTCGGGACCATCGTATTGATTGCTTTGCGCTGGCGGCTCAATGTGATGTCGTTGCCCGAGGACGAGGCGCGCGCGCTGGGGCTCGCCACCGGCCCGTTCCGGATCGCGATCGTTGCCGCAGCGACCTTAGTGACCTCCGCCAGCGTCGCGACCTCCGGAATCATCGGGTGGGTCGGGCTGGTGGTGCCGCATCTTGCCCGCGCGCTGGTTGGCCCCGATTTTCCCCGGCTCATCCCGACCGCGGCGCTGCTCGGCGGCGGCTATCTCCTCTTCATCGATACCCTTGCGCGCACCGCCGCGCCGGTCGAGATCCCGCTCGGAATTCTCACTGCCATCATCGGCACCCCGTTCTTCATCTGGCTGCTGGCCGGCATGCAACGGAACTGGTCATGAGCCTTGCCGGCCGCGATCTCACCATCGGCTATAGCGATCGCGTGGTCGGTCGTGGCCTCAACGTCGCGCTGGAGCGGGGGGAGGTCCTGGCCCTGCTTGGCCCGAACGGCGGCGGCAAGACCACGTTGCTCAAAACCCTGCTCGGTATTCTCGCGCCGCGCGCCGGCGAGGTCGCGGTCGGCGGGCGCTCGCTAGCGGGCATTTCCATTCGTGAGCGGGCAAGGCTCATCGCCTATGTGCCGCAGGTACATGTGCCGACATTCGCCTTCACCGTCGATACCGTAGTGCTAATGGGCCGCACCGCGCACGGTAATCTCTTCAGCCGGCCATCGACACGAGACCGGACGGCGGCGGCGCGGGTGCTCGACCAATTCGGCATCGCCCATCTCGCGCCGCGTCCCTATACGATGATCTCCGGCGGCGAGCGCCAGCTCGTGCTGCTGGCGCGCGCGCTTGCGCAGGAGCCGCAATTCGTCGTGCTCGACGAGCCGACCGCAAACCTCGACTTCGGCAATCAAGGCAAGGTCATGCGCGAAATCCGCGCGCTCGCCGGGGCGGGACACGGCATCCTTTTCACCACCCACGATCCGAACCACGCGCTGCGCGCCGCGGACCGTGCCTACCTCCTGCGGGCGGGCGAACGCATCGCGGAAGGAAGCGTCGGCGCCGTGCTCACCCGCGAACGGCTGGAAGACCTCTACGGCGCCCCGGTGGAGAAGCTCACCGACGCCGCAACCGGCCATGCGGCATTTCTGCCAGGGTGATCAGTCACGTCGCGCCAATCGTCCTCGCCAAGCGGCGCGCCACATATTCCAGGGTCCACCGGTTATGGGTTCCTCGCGGGAATGACAGCGAACCGCTTTCGCGCGCCCTGACAATTACCTACATTACCTCGGATGACCGCTCCCAAGGACGACTATCTCATCCGGCCCGATCCGCTCGATCCGCGGCTGACCGAGCGAGTCAGCGGCGTCGACCAAACCGGGCAGGCGATCGAGACCCGGGTCACGGTCGAGCGCGCGCTCACGATCTTTCTTAATTCACAGGAGATCGTGACGGCGATGACGATCAACGACTATCCGGAATATCTCGCGCTCGGCTACCTGCTCAACCAGCACATGCTGCTGCCCGACGATGTCGTCACCGGGGTCGACTACGACGAGGAGCTTGCCGTGGTGGTCGTGCGCACCAAGCGCAGGACCAACTACGAGAAGAAATTGAAGAAGAAGGTGCAAACCTCGGGCTGCGCGCAGGGCACGGTGTTCGGTGACCTCATGGATGCGCTGGAAAATGTCACGCTGCCCAAGGCAGAGCTACGTACCTCCTGGCTCTATGGCCTCACCCATAAGGTCAACACCACGCCCTCGCTCTATCTCGAAGCCGGCGCGATCCACGGCTGCGTGCTCGCGCACGAGGATAGGCCGCTCGTGTACATGGAGGACGTCGGGCGTCACAACGCCGTCGACAAGATCGCGGGATGGATGTTCAAGAACCGCGTCGCCGCCCACGATAAAATCTTCTACACCACCGGCCGCCTGACCTCCGAAATGGTGATCAAGACAGTGCGCATGGGCATCCCGATCCTGGTTTCGCGCTCGGGGTTCACCGCCTGGGGCGTCGAACTGGCGCGCAAAGCGAACCTGACGCTCGTCGGCCGCGCACGCGGGAAGCGTTTCGTCGCGCTCGCCGGCGAGGAGCGCATCGTGTTCGATCAGGACCTCAAATTCGTCGAGGAGGAGAGCGCCAGGCACCGGCGCAAGGCTGCGGTGCACGATGATTGACGCCGTTCGCAGGCGCCCCGCGGGCGTACCCCTCCTCTTTGTGGGAGAGGCTGATCGCCCTTGCGGCGACACGCGATGACGTCCACGCCGTTGCCGCTTGGGCTCGTGCTCGCCGGCGGACTGGCACGGCGGATGGGAGGCGGCGACAAAACGCGCATCCGCATCGGCGGCAAGACCATCCTCGAGCGCGTGCTTGCGCGGTTCGAGCCGCAATGCGCGGCGGTCATCCTCAACGCCAATGGCGATCCCGCGCGATTCTCCGACACCGGTCTGCCGGTGGTGCCGGATACGGTGCCGGGTTTTGCCGGCCCTCTCGCTGGCATCCTCGCCGGACTCGACTGGACGGCCGCGCACGCACCCGCGATCACCGACGTCGCGAGCGTGCCGGGCGACTGTCCGTTCCTGCCGGGCGATCTGGTAGCGCGCTTGTCGGCGGCGCGAGAGGCCGCCGGCGTGCCGCTTGCCTGCGCGCGCTCGGGCGATTGGCGGCATCCGGTGGTGGGCTTGTGGCCGGTGGCCCTGCGGCAGGACCTGCGCAAGGCGCTGGTCGAGGAAGACATGCACAAGATCGAGACCTGGACCGCGCGCCATGGGATCGCAGTCGGCGACTGGCCGGCGTCGCCCATCGACCCGTTTTTCAACGTCAACACGCCCGCAGACGCTGCTGAGGCCGAGCGCATCGCGGCGCAGCAGTGCGACCTTTGAGCCCTTGATCACGGTCGCGGCTAGTTCATAATCGTTATAAAATGACACCAATGAATTGGGGGAAATAGCCCATGCGCGTCTTTATCGTCGCTTGCGTCGTGGCGGCCGTGGTCGCGATCTGTGCGGTTGTCGTCCTCAACGGCATCCAGGAGCCCGTGAATATCGCCTTCACGACATCGGCGGTGCGCATCTGAGTCTTGCGCATCTTGATTCTTATGCCGCGAGCGCCGCGTAGGAGAGAAACCCGACGGTCGAGCCTGGCGTGACCGTGGTGGTGTCTTCGGACAATTCGACGAGACCGTCGGTCTCTGTAAGCGACGTGATGATGCCGGCGCCTTCCTGCGCGTGCTTGACCGCCTCGACCGTGCCGTCGGCCCTGCGCTCAAGCTTGACCCGCACATATTCGCGCCGTCCCGCCTTCTTGCGATAGCCGAAGGCCGCGCGGACGGGTAGCGCGAGGAGCGGCGCTGCTTCGGCGCCGGCGAGGCGAAGAAGCAGCGGACGCACCACGCATGCAAACGTGACGTAGACCGCCGCCGGATTGCCCGGCAGACCAACGAACGCGGCGCTCGGACCCTGGCCTGAGGCGGGGACGACGCCCATTGCGACCGGCCGTCCAGGCTTGATGGCGACGCGCCAAAATACCAGCCGTCCGACGGTCTCGACCGCGTGCCGCACATGGTCGGCTTCGCCGGTGGAAACGCCGCCCGAGGTGACGACAAGGTCATGCTCCGCTGCCGCCGCGGCAATCGCGCGCGCGAGCTGCTGCGGATCGTCGGGCAGGATGCCGAGATCGGTCGATGCGGCGCCCAGACGCTCGATGAGCCCCGCGAGCAGATAGCGATTCGCGTCGTACAACGCGGCACTCGGTCGCGCCGCCCCCGGCTCGACGATTTCGTCGCCGGTCGAAAACACGGCGACGCGCACGCGGCGGAACACGTCTAGGGTGGTCAGGCCGATGGCGGCGGCGAGCGCGACGTGCTGGGCGGCAAGCCGCCGGCCCGCAGGCAGCACGATGGCTCCGGCGCGCACGTCCTCGCCTGCAAGCCGCCGATTTGCGCCGACCTTGAGCCCCGCCGGCACGATCACCGCCTCGCCGTCGAGGCGGACATCCTCCTGCATGAAGACGGTGTCGGCGCCCGAGGGCATGGGGGCGCCGGTGAAGATGCGCACCGCCGTGCCCGCCGCCAGCGCGCGCGCGGCGGTACGGCCCGCGGTCACGCGCTCGACGACGGCAAGCCGGGTCTCGGCGTTGGCGTCGAGATCGGCGTGGCGTACGGCATAGCCGTCCACGGCGGAATTGTCGAAGGGCGGCAGATCAATGGGCGCCACCACCTCGCGCGCAATGACGCGTCCGCTTGCCGCGTGGAGTGGAACCGTCTCGATCTCGGCGACCGGCGTGACGCGCTCGCGAATGATGCGCTCGACCTCCTCCACCGGCAGCAGTGGACCCGAGAAGGCGAAGCAGTCGTCGGTGAGCTGCGCCATCACCCATGCCCCGCATGCGCCAGCACGGCGTGGATCGGCGCGGCGTGCCGGATCAAAATGTCGGCGATGCGCTCGACGTCATCGAGATCGACCACCGGAACGCGCGCAGCCGGCAGCAGCTCATCGGACGCGATGGCAACGATCGCCGGGTCGTTGGGGTGGAGCAGCGGTTTGCCGACCGCAGCACGGTACACTTCGAGCTTGGGATGCGTTTCGGCTTTGTAGCCTTCGATCAGCACGAGATCGACGGGGCTGAGTTTTGCAAGCAGCGCCCCGAGCGCGGGCTCGGCCTGTCCCCGCAGCTCGTGGACGAGGGCCCAACGATTCGCCGAGCTGACCAGAACCTCGCTCGCCCCGACCATGCGATGGGTGTGGGAGTCCTTGCCGGGCTGGTCGACGTCGAAGCCATGATGGGCGTGCTTGAGCGTCGACACCTTGAACCCCCGCGCGACGAGGCGGGGGATGACCTTGGCGAGGAGCGTGGTCTTGCCTGAGCCGCTCCAGCCGGCGAGGCCGATGATGCGCATGCGGCATTATAGCAGCCCCGAGCGCGTCCGAAGCGCTACCCTTCCGCCATCCGCCGCGACTTGACATGAAGGCGCCCGGCGGAGTGCGCCGGGCGCCTTGAATTTCGCGATTCCCTCGTTGCTACTCCGCCGGCTGCATTTTTCCTCGCGGCGGCTGCGCGCTGGTATCTCCCGTGCCGAGCTCCCTCTCGGCCCACAGATTGTGGTGCTCCTTCGCCCAGTTGACGTCGACCGTGCCGTCCCACATCGCCTCGAACGCGCCTTCCATACCGATGGTGCCGATATAGATGTGGCCGAGCATGGCGGCGACGAACAGCAGCGCCACGACGCCGTGGACGATCTGGGCCAGTTGCATGTCCGCGATGTTAGTGCCGTAGAACGGGAACATCAGGAAATAGCCGCTCACCGCCACCGCGGTGCCGCCGAGCACCACGATCCAATAGATCATCTTCTGACCCGCATTGAAACGATAGGCCTGCGGATGCTTGTGGCCGACCATGCCGCCGCCTTCCTTCAACCATTCGACGTCGACCCGGTTTGGAATGTTCCAGGCTATCCACATCAGAAAGATGACGAACACGCCGATCGTGAACGGGAAGCTCAGGTAGTTGTGCGCGTATTTCGCCCATTGCGACCAGGTTGTGAACGCCTCAGGCCCGATCAGGGGCAGCAGCAACGGTTTGCCGAACGTGATGTTGAGACCGGAAATGGCGAGGATGACGAAGCAGCTGGCCGTCATCCAGTGCACGAAACGCTCGAAGGCCGAGAAGCGCACCAGCACGCGCCCGGAGCGTCCCGATCCGATGCGGACCATGCCGCGGACCAAATAGAAGACAACAAGGATAGCGAGCATGCCGAGAATGGAGATGGCGCCGATCCAGCGCAGCGTGACCTGGTGGAAGTGCCGCCAATCCCGGCCGGCGGGCTGCTCGATCGTGCAGGCCTTCTGGTCGGGGATCGTGCAGCGGCCGCTGATTCTGTTGAGCTCGTTGAGAAGCTGATCCTCCTTCACCGAGCTCGCCGTCGGGTTGACCGAGCTGTCCGGGTTGCGCTGCTGGGCGCCCGCGGGAGCCGCCACGGCGACGATCAGCGCGAGCGCCATCGCACCGACGATGAAACGGATGCGGCTGACTAGCATCGCCATAGTATTTCCTCCTTGTTAGCCGTCATCCTCAGCGACAGCGAATGATCCGGGGGCGGGCATGACACTCGGAGCGGGCGGACGCGCTCCGCACGGCCACATTTTATGATGCGATCGTCTCGCGATATGCCGTTTTCCAGCCCCAGGCGCCCGAGCCGTAGCCGCGCTTGACGACACGCTCCTTGTAAATCTGCGCGATGATCTCGCCGTCGCCGGCCAGCAGCGACTTGGTCGAGCACATCTCCGCGCAGAGCGGCAATTTGCCTTCGGCCAGACGATTGGTGCCGTACTTCTCGTACTCGGCCAGCGAGCCGTCTGCCTCCGGCCCGCCCGCACAGTAGGTGCATTTGTCCATCTTGCCGCGCGAGCCGAAGTTGCCGACCTTGGGATATTGCGGCGCGCCAAATGGGCAGGCGTAGAAGCAATAGCCGCAGCCGATGCAGAGGTCCTTGGAGTGCAACACCACTCCGTCGGCGGTGGTGTAGAAGCAGTTCACCGGGCAGACCGCCTGGCAGGGCGCGTCGGTGCAATGCATGCAAGCCATGGAGACAGAGCGCTCGCCCGGCTTGCCGTCGTTGATGGTGACGACGCGCCGGCGGTTGATGCCCCACGGCACTTCGTGCTCGTTCTTGCAGGCCGTGACGCAAGCGTTGCACTCGATGCAACGGTCGGCGTCGCAGAGAAATTTCATCCGAGCCATTGTCGAGCCTCCTTAAGCGGCCTTGATCTGACAGAGCGTGGCTTTGGGCTCTTGCATCCCAGTGACCGGATCGAACCCATAAGTCGTGATCGTGTTCACGCTCTCGCCGAGCACGATCGGGTCGGCACCCTGCGGATATTTCCCGCGCTGGTCGACGCTCTGGAACCAGCCGGCGAAGTGGAACGGGCACCATGTCACACCTTTGCCGACGCGCTCCGTGACGAACGCCTTCATGCGAGTGGCCTTTCCGCTTTCCATCTCCGGCCCCCAGACGAAGACCCAGGCGCCGTCCCTGATGCCGCGCTCGGCCGCGTCGGCAGGATTGATCTCGATGAACATGTCCTGCTGCAATTCGGCGAGCCATTTGTTGGAACGCGTCTCCTCGCCGCCACCTTCGTACTCCACGAGGCGCCCGGAGGTGAGAATCAGCGGGAACTGCTTGGCGATTCCCTTCTCCACCGCCGTCTTCTGTACCGTGAAGCCGGCATTCGGCACACGGAACTCCTTGGCGTCGGGTCGCGTCGGATATTTGGCGACGAGGTCTGGCCTCGGCGTATAGATCGGCTCGCGGTGCACCGGGATCGGATCGGGCAGGTTCCACGCATTGGCGCGTGCCTTGCCGTTGCCGTAGTGGATGCAACCGTGCGCCATGGCCACCCGCTGGATGCCGCCGGAGAGGTCAATCGACCAGGACACGCCATCGGGATTGTTGCCGCCGATGCGCTCGATCACCGCTTTCTCGGCCGCGGTGAGATCGTTGTCCCAACCGAGTTTCTTGAGCACCCCATAAGTGAATTCGGGGTAACCGTCCTTGATCTCCGAGCCTAGCGAATAGGAGCCTTCGGCCAGAAGGTTGTCCTTGCGCGTGCTGCCGTCGGGGAGCTTGACCTCGCGCTCCACGCCGAAGCGGGCGCGGAAGGTGCTGCCGCCGTCCATCACGTTCAGATTGGTGTTGTAGAGCGTGTGGGTGCCGGGATGCTTGAGTTCCGGCGTTCCCCAGCATGGCCATGGCAAGCCGTAATAATCGCCCTTGGCGGGACCGTCCTTGGCCCGCAAGCTGACGAGCTCGAAGTCCTTCTGGTTGGCCATGTGGAGCTTGAGGCGCTCCGGCGACTGGCCGCAATAGCCGGTCGACCAGCCGCCGCGATTGATCTCGCGCAGGATGTCCTCGGAGACGGGCCGGTCGCCCTCGACCTTGATGTTCTTGAACATCCGGTCAGCGAGGCCCAGCCTCTTCGCCAAGAGGTACATGACCTCGTAGTCGTCCTTCGACTCGAAGATCGGTTTGACAACTTGTTCGCCCCATTGCAGCGAGCGGTTCGACGCCGTGCGCGAGCCCGACGTCTCGAATTGGGTGCAGATCGGCAGCAGATAGGTGTCGTTCTTGCGCTCGCTGAGGGCAGCCCAGGTGGTGGGATGCGGGTCGCCGACCACGAGCAGATCGAGTTTTTCGATCCCTTTGGCCGCTTGTGGCATGCGGGTGATGGTGTTGCCGCCGTGTCCGAACACCAGCATCGCCTTGACATTGTCCTTCTGCGCGACCTGGTCCTTCGGCAGCAGGGTCGCGTCGAACCAACGCGTCGACGGAATGCCGGGCGCTTCCATGATCTGTTTGGAGTCGAAGCGGGAGAGCATCCAGTCGTAGTCGACTTCCCAGACTCGGCACCAGTGCTTCCACGCGCCTTCCACCAGACCGTAGTAAAGCGGCAACGTCACGATATCGAGACCGAGGTCGGTCGCGCCTTGCACGTTGCAATGGCCGCGGAAAATGTTGGCGCCGTTTCCGAAGTTGCCGACGTTGCCGGTTGCCAGCAACAGAATGCAGCTGGCGCGAACATTGGCGGTGCCGACGGTGAACTGAGTTTGCCCCATCGCCCAGATCAGCGTCGAGGGCTTCTGCTTGGCGAACATCTCGGCGACGCGCTTGACTTGCGCCTCCGGCAGACCGGTCACGCGCTCGACCTCATCGGGTGTCCATTTCTCGACTTCCTTGCGGACATCGTCCATGCCGTAGACGCGCTGCTTGATGAACTCCTTGTCCTCCCAGCCGTTCTGGAAAATGTGCCAGAGCATTCCGTAGATCGTCGGGATGTGGGTGCCCGGTCGCACGCGCACATATTCCGTCGCATGAGCGCTGGTGCGCGTCAGGCGTGGATCGACCGAGATGAAGTTGGCGCGGTTGAGCTCCTTGCCTTCGAGCAGATGCTGCAATGACACCGGATGCGCTTCCGCCGGATTGCCGCCCATGATCATGAGCGTCTTGGAGTTGCGGATGTCGTTGTAGCTGTTGGTCATCGCCCCGTAGCCCCACGTATTGGCCACGCCCGCGACCGTCGTCGAATGACAGATGCGCGCTTGATGGTCGACGTTGTTGGTGCCCCAGAACGCCGCGAACTTGCGATAGAGATACGACCCTTCGTTGGAGAACTTGGCCGAGCCGAGCCAATACACGGAGTCCGGACCCGACTTCTCGCGGATCGCGGTGAGCTTGGCGCCGATCTCGTCGATCGCCTGGTCCCAGCTCACGCGCGTCCACTGGCCGTTGACGAGCTTCATCGGATATTTCAGGCGCCGATCGCCGTGCACGAGCTCGCGCACCGAGGCGCCCTTGGCGCAATGCGAGCCGCGGTTGATCGGCGAATCCCAGCCGGGTTCCTGGCCGATCCACACGCCGTTCGCAACTTCCGCGACCACCGTGCAGCCGACCGAGCAATGCGTGCAGATGTTCTTGCGGATGGTGACTTGCGCGCCGGCGGGCGGCGGAGGACCTGCCTCGGCCTTGCGCACGCTCGCGAGCGGCAATGCGCCGAGCGTGGCGAGACCGCCGGCGACGAGGCCGGAGCGGCGCAGAAAAGCGCGACGATCGAGCGCGCCATCCGATGAGCCTTGCAGGGCGCCAGCGAGCGCGCCGCGGCGAGCCTGACGTTCCGTTCTCTTGATCAGCACGGCTGCCTCCCTCAGCTCGGATACCGGTTGACCCGATAGAAGGTTTGAACCTCCGGCGAGTTCGCCTGGTACCGAGACTTGCGCTTCTCATCGTTGCTTTCGGTGTCGGCGCGAGCTTCGTCCGCCAGCGGTGCGGCGGCTGCGGCCGCGACGGTCGCACCCGCGCCCAGCGTGCGAAGGAATTCGCGACGGCCGAGCGTCGTCTTGCGTTCTCGTTTCATCGCCGTCTCCTCCTATGTTCCCTCTTTGCCTCTGCGCTGCTCACGAGGGCAGCGCGAAAGCATCGGTTTCGATGTCTATAAACACCCGGCCGAGCCTTCCTACTCCCCGGTAGAAATCCGCGGCCTCGGCCTGTTCCAGATCGGCGAAGAAGCGCCCGATCCACGGCGCGAGATGCTGCTCGAACAGCTCGCGATCGGAACCGGAAGGGGCGGCGAAGCGGCGGCTCGCAAGCCCTGCCATGATCTCGCACAGAATCGCCGCGTGGTCCTCGGGCTCCGCTTGGCCAGGCGTCCGTTCGAGCCCGAGCTTGACGAGATGCGCGCGCAGGCGCGCGAGCGGACGCTCGTGCAGGAAGCCGGTGAGATAATAGGATGCGTAAGGCAAGAGCTCTCCGCGCCCGAGACCGATGAAAAGATCGAAATATTCGCGCTCGAGGCGCTCGATATTGGTGCGCTGCGCCGCCTCTGCGAGCGCGACATGCGCCAGTCCGAGCGGGCTCGCATCGCCGCGCAATGTGCCGAGACGCTCAAGCAGTCCGGCATCGGGCGCGCGTGCGAGCAACACCGAGAGCAACGCGTATTCTTGCGCCCGCGCCGCGTCGACCTCGTCAACGTCGCCGGCCGTACCGGGATGTTCAGCGTAGAGGTCGGGCCGCAGAATCGCTCGGCTCACACCAGTCGCGGCTTCAACCGACACTACGCGTTCGGCAGGAACGCGCGACCAGTTCGACACCGAAGGCTGGGAGATGCCAATTTTTCGCGCAAGCGCGCCGATACCGCCGGCAACGCGGATCGCCTCATCAAGTCCTACGTCCCTCATCGGCGTTTTTCGTTTTTATTCTAATTCGACTGTACAAAAGTACCGCCCGCGGCGAGCAACGGTCAATAGCCCGAGGCTATGAGTCCCCTTATCACTTAGGCAAAGCGCGCCCGTGCGGCCGTTTCTCAATCAATTGATCGTTCTTGGTGTTTTCTGAACTATTTCGCGATGCAATATCTACTTTGCTGCGCTGCGGAAGCGCTTCAGAGTTGTGTGGTTCATTTTGCGCTCCGATGCGCTCATTTTGCGATGTCCCAGCATCGCTGTGAACCTGTTGCGTGGACATCTCGGCGGCGGTGGCGACCGATTCAGTCGACGTTTCAGCCGGTGCAGGCTTGCCTTGCACCTCTGCCGAAGTTTGAGCGGAACTGCCGGTCGCCTCGTTGGCAAGGTTGCCGCCAACCATTCGCGCTATCTGCTGCCGCAGCTCGTCGGTCATTTCCAGCGATCCGAAACCTGTCATCGCCGCCGGCGCGTTGAAATCCCAGTCGTAGTCGGCAAGGCCCACGAAATCCCGGATCTTGGGATCGGCGGCCCACGCGCGACGAAGCGCCGCACGGGTCAATTCGGGCGGCACGCCGGGCGCGAGAAAAGCGCGGATGTCGCTCTCGGCGGTGATCGTTTCGATCGGCGGCAACTTCGTTAGATCGGGCGCCGACTCGGGCCGGTCGCTCGCGCCGCCGCGCGCTCGCGGCGCGTCGCCCCCCTCGCGCTGATCTTCGTTTGGATGCGCGCCTTCCGGCGCCGCGTCGACCGCACCGGAAGACCGCGTTGCCTCCACGTCCTCCGCCGCCTTGCGCTTGCGCCGCGACCAGCGCGTGAAGAAGTTCTCCGTCTCGCTCATTCGCGTTCTTTCTGCATCGGTCGGCGCCGCGCCAGCGCCTCCGGATCGGCGCGGTCGCGCTCGCGTTTGTGGAACGGTTGCTCGACATGATGCTCGGCGACGAAGACATCGATCGCCGAGCGCACGGCCTCCGGCATCGGCACCACATCGACGAGATCGCTGCCCGCTTCGGTCCAGGCTTCGCCCTCGGCAGGATCGGCGGTGACCGCGAAAATCTCGTACGGCGGCTCGACACCAGTCGGCCGCAGCGCGACCCAGAGCATGGGCGCGCCCGAGCCGAGATTGTCGCGGTAATTGGTGGTCTCGGTGCGATAGAGCTCGATCTCGGCGCCACCGGCATAAAAAGTTGTCCCATCGCCATCTTGCGATAGCGTGGTCCATGGCGAGGCCTCAGGCACGCCGGCGAGCACCGTCACCGGCTTCCAGGTGAAATCGATCCAGGGGCTCTGCGCCTTGCGGCGTTCGACCACGACACCGACCGCAATCTTGGCATGCGCGGAGACGTTCACGACACCGCCTCGAGATGGGCGATCGGAAGGCCGGTCACGAGATTTTGCGGTTTCATGCGCATCATCCGCTCGGGCGTCATCGCCAATATCAGATAGATGGGCTCGCCTTTCGCCTTGTCCAGGACCGCTTCGGGATTGCGGAAGGTGAGCCGGTAAAGGCCGATGATGCGCTCCCGCGCCGCTTGGTCTAGCTCTCCGCCAGTCCACAGCGCGTCGCCGATCCCAGTCGCCTCGGCATCGAGGCCGACATACCAAGCGAGATTGACGTCGTTTGCTTCGATCAGCGACTCGATCTCGACCTCGACCGACAGAAGATGCGCGATCCACTGCTCGATCACCTTGCCGAGCGCGTCGAGCCCGCGCCGCCCGGCGGTCAGATCGAGCGCCATGTCGAACAGATCGCTGCGCTCCCAATAGCTCTCGGCGCTGCCTTCATTAAGCACGTCGATCTCGCCCGCAACCGGCAAGCCGAGCATGGCAATGAGCGGCGAGGCTGGCTGGGGGCTGATGCCCGTGACCTTCTCTTCGTCGGCCGCAATCAGCGAGCCGTCATGCACGGTGAGGCGTTGCGGCCTGAAGAACAATTCTGCCGCGCGCAGCATGAAGACGTCGTCGCAGCCGTCGAGCAGGTTGCGCAGGATCACATGTACGAGCTGGTTGATGAACAGCGGCGGCGTCTCGCCCATGCCACGACGCACGAGGTCGAGATAGGCGGCCTCCACCGTCTTATGACCGACAAGATGGTCGCGAAACACGATCATCAAGGTCCAATTCTCGCGCGCGTCGGCATCGGCGATCGCCGCGATCTCGGAGGCGGCGACCGGGCGGTGTGGATTACCGAGCATCGCCGCGTGCAAGGTGCGCTCGGCGACACATGCAGTTTGCGGCGGTGCAAGTTCGGGCCGCGCGAGATAGGCCTTGAGGAACTCATCTGTGACCAGGAGGCCGCCGCCGTCATCGCGGTCGAGCAGGTGATGCCCGCAGGAGAGCCAGAAATCGGCCATGCGACCGTTGCCTCGACGACATATTGCTGGCCCTCTATACCACGGCACGGCAACCGTGATGGGATGAGACTATGTCGGCTACACGGAGTCGGCGCGAACTGCGGCAGACAACGCGGCTCGCCCACGCTGCAACCTTGGCCATTGGCCTGGCGTTCGCGTGGTGCACCAGCGCATCGGCACAGCCTTATCCCAGCAAGCCCATTCATATCGTGGTGCCGTTTGCGCCCGGCGGCATTACCGACGTGCTCGGCCGCGCGCTCGGCCAGCGGCTATCGAAGGCTTGGGGCCAACAGGTCGTCATCGAAAACAAGCCGGGCGGCGGCACCGGCCAAGTGGGCACCGAATACGTGGCACGGTCCGCCCCCGACGGCTACACGCTCCTGGTCACCGCCGACGCGACCTTCGTCACGTCACCTCACATCTACAGCAAGCTGCCCTATGATCCGATCAACGATTTTGTCCCCATCACCGGCCTCGGCATCAGCCCGCAGGCGCTGGTCGTGCACCCATCGCTGCCGGTGCGGACGCTCGGGGACCTTGTGAATTTCGCCAAACAACGACCGGGCGAGCTCAATTACGGAACCTTTGGCATCGGGTCGAGCGGACACCTCAACATTGTCCTACTGGAGGGGATGACCGGGACCAGATTCACGCCGGTGCATTACCGCGGCGCGGCGCCTGCGATCACCGACCTCATCGGCGGTCACATCCAGATGATCATCGTCAGCATCGGGCTCGTTGCGCAACCGTGGCAAGCGGGCGCGCTCAACGTGCTTGGTTTCGGCAGCACCGAGCGGATCGCGCAATATCCCGATGTGCCCACGCTCGCCGAAAGCGGGCTGCCGGGTTACGAAGCCGGGTCATGGTACGGATTGGCCGCGCCCAAAGGCACGCCGCAGGACATCGTGATCAAGCTCAACGCGCAGACACAGCGCATCTTCGGCGAGCCCGGCTTTCGGGAAAAGTTCCTTGCACCCAATTTCATCTTTTCGATCGTGAGCTCGCCGGAGGCGTTCGCCGAGCGCATTCGCCGCGAGTCGGCGAAATGGGGCAAGGTCATCCGCGATGCGAATATAAAGGCGGAGTGACTCTACGAACTGCCTGCGAGGAGCCTCAACGTCGCGGGCTCCATTGATGCAGTTCAATCACTTCGTTTCTCCTTCCCCAGCGCGGCAAGATGTATCTCTTCGCTCGACTCTTCTTCGCTCTCGACCTCCAGGAACGAGAACGCGCGCATGGGCTTGCGCGTGCCGCGCGGATGGAGCGTGCGAAACGCCTCGCGGATCGCGCCGTCCTCGAAGGTGCGGCGCACGGCGATGAGCGTGTCGCGGGGATGATCGCAAAGCGAGGCCGCGAACGCGACCTCTTCTTCCGCCGCCGCGCGTGCTGCACCGAAGTCCGGCGCGCCGAGGCGCTCGCGCAGCTGCTTTGCCAGCGTGTCGACCAGCGCGTGGCGATCCTCTTCCGTCGCGCTCACGATCTGCACCAGTGTCGACCAGCCGAACGAGGCTACGCCTAGAAACCCGCCGCGAAAGGCCGCGCGTGATTTGCCCGCGAGCGCATCCGGATCGGCATCCGCGAACATGAAGGCGCCCGACACCGCCCATTCGCCCGGGTCGGCGGCGCGCTCGAACACGAACGTGTCCGATGGGTCGAGGCGGATAGTGCGCAAGAGCCTCACCGCCGCGGCCCTCCGGTCGCGGGGTCGAGCCACGAGGGCTGGCCCAGCGCGGGCAGCAGCGAGCGCGGCTCGACGTCGCCCGTACTCGCATTCGTCACGATGCGCCGCACGAGGAGATCGCCGTTTTCAGCGATGTCGCGACGCACGCCGCTCTCGGGCGCAAGCCGGGCGAGATAACTCTTCGCGATCTCGCCGAACCCGTGTTCCTGCCAAGCATCGAGCGCGACCATGAGGTGGCGGGCAAAGCTTTCCACCAGACGGCCGGATCCGAGATCATCGAAGCCTTCCTCCTCGAGCGCGGCGGAGAGCGGACGCAAGCCCGGTTCCTCGTCCCCCAGTGCAACCGTGCGGATCATGGCGGCGAACACCAGCCACGCCGGCGGTTCGTTCTCTTCGGCGCCCTGCGGCCAGGCAAGGCGTGCCCCGCCGACGAGCCCACCATTGACGCGCACGGCGTCCGGCCAGTCGAAGGTGATGGGCCGCTCGGGCGGCGCGTGCACCGCCAGCGCATCGGCGAGCGCGGTCAGGCCGGCGTAGACGGCGCGCCGTGCAGTCTTGAGCGGCTCCTCGGGCTCAAGCACGACCGCGAACTCCGCAAGGTCGAAGCGACCCACGTAGACGAGCGTGCCGGCCCCCTCGTCGGTCGCCACACGAGTGGCATGGGCAAACGCGTCGCCCACCTCGCGCAGCGTCACCAGCCGAAACGGCGGCGGCAGATCGAGCGCGGGCTTCGACGACGTGCGCAAGCGCGTGCGCTCTCGCAGGGGCATTTTGGGTCCCGGACTCGCGAAGGTTGTTTGTAATACTTATAACGTGCTACGCACCGGGGCCAGAGCCGCCCGGTGTCACGCCCGCAGGCGGGCATCCAGGAGCCGGCATCGGCTCGCCCGATCGCCCGAGACGGCGCTTACCGGGCCATCCGCCTGCGCTGATGACGAGAGCGAAATACATGGCGCCGCTCGCACAGCCGGAGACGAAATGGCCGACCGGCCGCCAAACATCTTGATCTGCTCGTGCGAAGACACGATGCCGCTCGACGGCTCGGCCGTGCGGCGCGGCTGTCGCGGTGCCGAGGTCTCGACCGCGCGCCAGCTCTGCCGCGCCGAACTCGAAAAGTTCCGCGCGGCGGCGGCCGGCGGCGGGCCGCTGATCGTGGGCTGCACCCAGGAGACGCCGCTGTTTTCGGAAGTAGCCGGCAGCGCCGACGTCACATACGCGAACATCCGCGAGACCGCCGGCTGGTCGAAGGATGCGCACGCGGCGGGTCCCAAAATGGCGGCATTGCTCGCCGCCGCCGCCGAGCCAGCACCGGAGGTTCCCTTCGTCAGCCTCAGCAGTGAAGGCGTGATCCTGATCTATGGGCGCGACGAGCAGGCGATCGAGGCCGGCCACCTGCTCAAGGACCATCTCGACGTGACGGTGATGATCACGCCGCCCGCCGAGGTAGCGCCGCCGCGGGTGACCGATTTCCCGGTGGTGAAAGGCTCAATCCGCTCGGCCAAGGGGTATCTCGGCGCATTCGAGCTCACAGTCGATGGCTATGCCCTACCAGTCCCGTCCTCGCGCGGCGCGCTGAATTTCGCGGTGGCCCGCGACGGCGCGGTGTCGCGCTGCGATCTCGTGCTCGACATCTCCGGTGGCGAGCCGCTTTTCACCGCATCCGATCTGCGCGATGGCTACCTGCGCGCCGATCCCGGCGATCCGACGGCCGTGGTCAAGGCGGTGCTCAAGGCACGAGATCTCGTTGGCAGCTTCGACAAGCCGCGCTACATCGCCTTCACCGACGATCTCTGCGCCCACTCGCGCTCGCAAATCGTCGGCTGCACGCGCTGCCTCGACCTCTGCCCAGCCGGCGCGATTGCACCGGCCGGCGATCACGTTGTGATCGATGCATATGTCTGCGCGGGATGCGGACAGTGCGCGGCGGTTTGTCCGACTGGCGCCGCCGCTTACGCGCTGCCGCCGGCGGATGTACTGCTGCGCAAGCTGCGCGCGCTGCTCGGCGCTTATCGCGACGCCGGGGGGCGAGAGCCGCCCACCGTGCTCGTCCATGACGACGCCCATGGTGCACCGCTGATCGACGCGCTCGCGCGTTTCGGCGACGGTCTGCCGGCCGATGTCTTGCCCGTGGCGGTCAATGAAGTGACCCAGATCGGGCTCGAAGCCATTGCTGCCGCGTTTGCCTACGGCGCGGCGTCGGTGCGGTTGCTGCTGCGCGCAAAGCCTCGCCATGACGTGACAGGGTTGAGAAGGACGCTTGCGCTCGCTGAGCCGATCCTCGCCGGGCTCGGCTTCGGTGGCGCACGTGTGGCGACGATCGAAACCGACGATCCCGAAGCCCTCGCCGATGCTCTGCGCGCGATCGGAAACCCAGAGGGCGCGCCGCGCCCCGCAAGCTTCCTGCCTATTGGAGCGAAGCGAGACGTCATGCGGCTCGCGCTGCGCGAGCTTCAGCGTGCCGCGCCGATGCCCGTCGACGTGATCGCGCTGCCCGCAGGCGCGCCCTTCGGCGCGGTCGAGATCAATGTGGAGGGCTGCACGCTCTGCCTCGCCTGCGTGTCAGCCTGCCCGACCGGCGCGCTCGGCGACAATCCGGAGCGGCCAATGTTGCGCTTTGCCGAAGACGCCTGCGTGCAGTGCGGGCTGTGCAAGGCCACTTGCCCGGAGAAGGTGATCACCCTGCGGCCGCAGCTCGATTTCCGCGCCGCGACGGCGAGCGCACGCGTGCTTAAAGAGGAAGAGCCGTTCCACTGCATCCGCTGCAACAAGCCGTTCGGGGTCAAAAGCACGATCGAGCGCGTCGCCGCCAAGCTCGAGGGCAAGCACTGGATGTTCCAGAATTCCGCGCAACGCCTCGACGTGATCAAGATGTGCGAGGACTGCCGGGTCATGGCGATCACCGAGCAGGAGTTCGATCCCTACGCCGCCCCGCCACGACCCAAGGCTCGCACGACCGAAGATTACCTGCGCGAGCGCGAGGAGCAGGAGCGCGCCGGCAAGCCCGAGACCTGAGCGGCACGCCATGAACCAGCGAGCCGTTCTCAAGCGCGTCCGCACCAGCGTGCTGGACATCGCGTACGAAGAAAGTGGACCGACAGATGGCGTTGCGGTCCTGCTCATGCATGGATTTCCCTACGACCCCCGCACCTACGACGAGGTGGTGCCCCCGCTCGTTGAGACCGGATGCCGGGCGATCGTGCCCTATCTGCGCGGCTATGGTGCGACCCGTTTCCTCGCGTCCGACACGCTGCGCTCGGGCCAGCAGGCGGCGCTGGGCAACGACCTCAAGGAGCTCATGGACGCGCTCGCGATCGAACGCGCCGTGCTCGCCGGCTACGACTGGGGCGGGCGCGCCGCCTGCATCGTCGCCGCACTCTGGCCGGAGCGCGTACTCGGCCTGGTCTCGGCCAACGGCCACAACATCCAGGACATCGCCGGGTCGACCAAACCGGCGTCCGCGGAGCAGGAGCACCGGCTTTGGTATCAATACTACTTTCACACCGAACGGGGCCGCGCGGGACTTGAGGCCAACCGGCACGAGTTTTGTCGATTCATCTGGCAATTGTGGTCGCCGAATTGGCGATTCGACGACGCGACTTACGACCGCACCGCTGCCTCATTCGACAATCCAGACTTTGTCGATGTCGTGATCCACTCCTACCGTCACCGTTTCGGCTACGCCGACAGCGATCCGAGCCTGGAGGCGATTGAACGGCGGTTGGCCGCCAAGCCGCGTATTTCGGTACCGACGATCGTACTGCATGGCGACGGCAGCGGCCTCTCGCCGCCGGAAAGCTCCCTCAAGCACGCCGCCTACTTTACCGGCCCTTATCAGCGTCGAGTGATTCCGACTGCCGGCCACAATCTGCCGCAGGAAGCACCGGACGCGTTTGCCGATGCCGTTCTCGAATTGGTCCGCGCAACGAAATGAACGCCGGTTGACCGTTCTCACGGCGTCTTGGTCGTTTTCTCCAGAAACCTCACCAAGGCGGCGCGATCTTCCGCCGAGCCGATCCGCTGCTCCGGCATCTTGGTGCCGGGCGTATAGGCCAGAGGTCCGACCTCGAATAGTCTCGAGACCGTCTCCGGCGTCCACACGATATCGAGCTTCTTGAGCGCGTCGGAGAAATTGTAGCCGGGAAGCGTCGCGATCCTACGGCCGAAAACTCCAGCGAGCGTGGGGCCGGCGCGAACGCCGTCATTGGGATTCAAGGTGTGACACGCGACGCAGGCGCGAAACACCTCGGCGCCCGGATCCCCCGCGAAGGGAGCAAGCGGGTCCTCGGGTCCGCCCATGACTACGTTGCCGATCGGCTCGCCGGTCACCGCGTCCCAGCGGCGAATCATGCGGTCGCTGCCGCCGGTGAGCAGCGTGCGGCCGTCGGGGAAGAAGGCGGCCGACCAGACCGGCAGTCCCGGTCCGACCAGGGTGCGTTCGAGCTTGCGCGCACGCCGGTCGATGATGGCGACCGAGCCGCGGACGCCGGCGGCGGCGATGAGGCTGCCGTCGCGCGACAAGGCCACCGCGATGATGGGCGCTTGCGCCGCCTCGATCTCGCCGGTGACCTCGCCCGCGGCCGAGAGGACATAGACCTTGCCGTCGGCGCCGGCGGTGACGATCTCGCCGTCGGGCGCGACCGCGACCGCGTTGAGTGGTGTCGGCAGCGTGGTGATGACGGGCGCGCCGCCGCCGAGAAGTGGTGAAATGCGCAGCGTCGCGTCATAGCCGGCAGTGACGAGCGCGCGGCCGTCGGGCGCAAACGCAACCCCATTGACGTTCTGTGCATGCCCCTCGATCAGGCGCGGCGCGCCGCCCCCGAGCGGCCATAGCCGTGCGGTGTGATCCCAGGACGCTGACGCGAGCGTGGTTCCATCGGGCGAAACTGACAGCGCGACCACCGGCGCTGTGTGGCCTGCAAGCACCATCGACGGCTGCGGCGCGCCCGGCGTCCAGATCGCGATGCGGGCGTCCTCGCCGCTGGTGGCGATCCGACCATCGGTGAGAAAGGCCGCCGCGTTGACTGCGCCGTCGTGGAACCGCAGCACCTGCTCGGCCGCGTTCTTCGGCAGCGACCAGCGGATCGCCGAAGTGTCGAAGCTGCCGGAGACCGCTTGCGTGCCGTCGGGCGAAATCGCGAGCGCGCGCACTGGCCCACCGTGGCCGCGCAACTGCGCTTGCGCGATATGGGGGACGATCGACAGCAGTAGCGTGCAGACGGCGAGGACGCGGAACATCATCGCGAATCTCGGGGAAAAATCAGGCACCCGCGGGGCGCATGCCGAGCGCGCGGATTTTCTCGCACACTTCCTCGTCGCGCAGCGCGGCGAGAAAGGCCGCCACCGCAGGGCGCTCGCGGCGGCTTTCGACCAGCAGAAAGTCGTAATCCTCGGGCGCGATGGGCAGGAAGCCGAGGCCATAAAGACGGGCAACCGACTCGATGGCGATGCCCCAGTCCGCGCGGCGTTGCGCCACTGCGGCGGCAACAGCGTTGTGCGACCGCGGCTGGTTGCTGTACCCAGCGGGCCGCGCGCTGTTAAGCAACCGGTCGATGAGCACGCGCGTTCCGGCGCCGGCATTGCGGTTGACCATCAGGCAACGCGGATCGCCGAGCGCGACTCTAAGTGCATCGGCCGCGCTGTGTCCGGCAAAGCGGGTGTCGTCGCGGCGGTAAACGAAGCCCTGCATCCGCTGCCAGCCCTTCACCAGTGCCAGACCAGGACGCAGCAGGTGCGCGTTGTAGACCCCGCTTGCGGGATCGACGAGATGCACCGGCGCAAGATCGCATTCGCCACGCTCGGCGGCGGCGACCCCGCCCATGCTGCCGATCGCGATGGTGCGCGCGGTCATCCCGCGCTCTGCAAGCGCGCCGAGCACAACATCGAGCGCGATGCAGTGGCTGCCCATGACCACGAGATCGGGCATCCCGGCCACCTGGCCGATCAGGCTCACGCGCGAGCGCGTGCCCGCATCGAGTGCCTCCGCGAGTGCATCGATTTCCAAAAAGCCGTCGGCCTGGGAGAAGCTCGTGACCGCACCCGAGCCCTTGCCGATCGGGAATGCGATCGGCCGATCCTCGCCTGCTACCAGCGCCACCAGGACGAACTCCTTGCGGCCGAGCTCGGAGGCAATGCGCACCGGAACATCGACCTCGATGCTGCGCGCGGCTTCGGGCGTAAGACCGGCGCGGGCACGGATCACCGGCGCGACGAAAGCGTGAAAGGTGAAGATCGCGGAGGTGGGAAAGCCCGGCAGCACAGCGACGGGCTTGCCACCGATGACGGCGAGGCAGAGCGGCTTTCCCGGCTTGAGCGCGACGCCATGGACGAGAATGTCGCCCAGTTTCGAGACGATGCGGTGGGAGAGATCGCCCGCACCCTTCGACGTGCCGCCGGAAAGTACGACCATGTCGCAAGCCGCGAGCGCCGCGCGCATGCCACGCTCGAGCGCCGTCTCATCGTCGGGGAATGCGCCGAAGGGAACCGGCTCCCCACCCGCTTCCGCGATCGCGGCTGCGATGATCGCACCGTTGCTGTCATAAACCCTCCCCGGGGCGAGCGCGCCACCCGGCGCCACCAGCTCGTCGCCGGTTGAAAGCACTGCCACTGTCGGCTTGCGCACGACCTCGACCGCGGCGAGGCCGCAGGCCGCCAGCATTCCGATCTCGCGCGACGAAAGACTGGTCTTGCGCCGCAGCACCACTTCGCCGCGTGCAATGTCGGAGCCGGCATAGGAAATGAACTGACCAGGCGCGGCCGCGCGGCGCACATCGATCGTCGGCATTCCGCCCTCTTCGACCAAATCAGTGTGTTCGATCATGACGACAGCGTCGGCTCCACGCGGCACCACGCCGCCGGTCGCGATCGTCGTCGCGCAGCCCGGCGTCACTTCGAGCGCCGGCGCGTGCCCGCACACGATCACTTCGCCGTTGAGGCGAAAGCGGCGCGGCGCGGTATCGCTCGCGCCGACCGTATCGGCGGAGCGCAGCGCAAATCCATCGACGTTGGCACGATCGAACGGCGGCACGTCGATCGATGCGGTGACATCACAGGCCAGCACGCGGCCGAGCGCCGCCGACAAGCCGACCGTCTCGCCCGGCAGCGGCGACAGATCGACGTTCCGCGTGAAGCGCGCGCGCGCCTCTTCGGCCGACACGACTTCGAGGAATTGTTCCTGGCGCGCAGCGCGGCGGATCGCGGCCAAGATATCGGAGGCGCGATCGCGCTCGGCGGATTTCGGTTCGAAACGCGCAGTCACGGCCAAGGTCTTATCACGACCTCGCTCTGCGCCGGATATCCCTCGCTGTCGGGTTTTATGAAAATCCATCCATTTGCTTGCGCGAGCGCCGCGAGCGGCACATAGCCCGAGGCTATGGGAGTGGCGCAGAGGCCCTCGCACCGCACCGGCACCAGTTCCGAAAGGCCCACGGGCGAGGACACTTTGTGCGTGAGCTTTGCCGTCCGCATGGGAGGCGCATCCCGGCTCCCGGCCAACCGCGCAAGCATCGCCCGACCCAACATGTGCCAAGCGGCCAGCGCCGCATCGAGCCGCCCCGGCAATGCCAACACCGGTCGCGTGCCGACGGTTCCAAAGGCCGTGGTCTCGCCAGGCAGCAGCCCGATCCCGTGGACGAGCAGCTCACCGATCGAGGCGAGCGTATGCACTGTGGTGTCGTTCTTGCCGCTGCCGGTGCCGCCCACGACCACGACCGCATCCGCGCTTGTCTCGGCCAATGCATCGGCCAGGCTATGCCGTGCAGCAATGGCGGCAAGGCCGCCTTGCGAGGCGATAGCGTCGGCGATGCATGCGACTGCGGCATCGATGACGGCATCGCCCGGCGAGGCGTGCACGAGACGCAGCCGCGGCGCGCGGACGCGCGTCTCCGCGACGCCCGCCGCGGCCAGCAGCGCGATCTCGATGCGGCCGAGTCGTCGACCTGCCGGCAGCAATGTTGTGCCGCGCGCGACATCGGCGCCGGTCGGCAATGCGCCTTCACCGGGGCCGACCGGCGCGAGCGCCTGCGCTGCGCCATCGCGGATCACTACTCCATCGATCGGCGCGACCGCGTCGGCATCCCCGGGCAGGGGCTCCCCGACGTCAACCCACACTGCCGACGGCAGCGGCGCCGGGGCATAGGCGCTGGCATCGGTAGTGAGATCCGATGACACCGCCCAACCATCGCGTAGGGCGAGCGCCGTCGCGGGGACGGGGGCATGGATGACGACGTCCTCGGCCAGCGTCTGCCCCACCGCAGCCGCGAGCTCGACCGTACGCGGCGCCACCGGCCTGACCAGCGCATCGAGCCGGGCAAGCACGTCGGCGAGCGGCGTCAGCCGGGCGATCCGTTGGCGTCTGTCGGGCTCTACCATCATCGCTCGTGCCATTATTATAGTTATTTATATTGTCGTCTCCCGCGAAACCTGTCCGCCGGGAGCCGAGCACCGAAAACGAGGCGCCGTGGCCGAGAAGACGCTCAATTTGCGCGGACTCAAATGTCCCTTGCCGGCGCTGCGCGCACGCAAAGCCCTGACCGGGCTGAAAGCCGGCGACATGCTCATCGCCGAATGCACGGATCCGCTCACGGCCATCGACATCCCCAACTTGCTCAACCAGACCGGCGATCGGCTCGAGTCGAGCGCGCGCGAGGGCGACGTGCTGGTGTTTCGTATCCGCAAGCGCTGAGGAAGCATCTATCGCTCGCGACGAAGCCTAAGCGCGTTCAGGCGATAACTCGCCACTAAATCCTGAATTCGTCGCGCTTGCGCCCTTCAGAGACATTGAGGAACAACTCGTCGAGCGGGGGTCGCCGCTTGATCACGCCCTGCTCGTGCGAATAGGTCACGAGCCGCTCGAAATTCTTAACGTTGCGTTCCGTCAGTCCGTATTCCCAGGGGTCCTTGCCGAGGATGCGCTCCTGCTCCTCCCATGCCTCGCGGTACCAGGCGAGCGGCACGATGCGCGGATTCTCCATTCGCTTCATGGCGAGCGACTTGGACTCGTTGAAAGCCTTGTACAAGTTGATCGCCACCCATGGATGCCGCTCGACGATCTCCTGCTTGATGGCGACGACGTGCATGATCGGGAAAATTCCCGTCCTGCCGTAGAAGGCGATCTCCTCCTCCTTGTAATTCGCAAACAGCCGCCCCACTCGCTTATCCCCGCAGGTCAGCGGCCTGATCAGGTCGGGCGAGAGCAGCGCGTCGATTTCGCCCTCGACCAGCATGTCCTCGAGCGATTCATCGTGCGGCACCTGCGTGATCTTGAGGCCGGGCGGCGGCGTGAAATCGACGTCCTCATCGAGCTCGCTGAGCCACTCGATCGATTTGTGCGGCACGCCGTAATCGTGCTCGAGGATGCCGCGCATCCACAGGCCAGCGGTGAACAGATAGCCCTTGGTGCCGACTTTGCGGCCGATCAGGTCGGTCGGCTCGCTGATGGCCTTCGACGTATTGATGAAGATGAAGCCATGACGGAAGCGGCGGTGGGGAAAAACCGGAATCGCGCGGAATGGAAGATCTTGATCCCGCGCCGCCACGTAACCCGAGCCCGACACCTCGGCGAGATCGAATTCGCGGCCGCGCAGGAACCGCCAGTGCCGCGGTGACGGAGCCATATCGGTCAGCACCGTGAGCTCGATCCCTTCCGGGCGCACGATGCCTTCCTTCAAGGCGCGCACAATCTCGTAATCGCCGCAGGCGAGGGTGAGCTCGAGTTTACGCACCATCTCAGCCTTTCGCCCTATTGGTGAGATGAATGACTTCGAGCGCATTGTTGTCTGGATCGTGGAAATAGGCGCTGCGGCCGGTGAACACGCCTTCGTCGCGTTGGTCCTCGCGGAAGACGTCCACGCCTTTGGCTTTGAGCTCGGCCACCGTCGCATCGTAGGCGTCGCCGTCGACCATGAAGGCGTGGTGGATGATGTCGGAAAACCGCGCGCGGCTGGTGTCGCGGCCGAGGATGACATAGTCGGCGCCGGATTTGAGGAACACGAAATGAGGATTTTCCTTCGGCACTTGGGCCACGAATTCGAGGCCGAGAATGTCGGTGTAGAAGGCGCGACTGCGGGCGGGATCGCTGACCGGAATCGTCACGTGCAAAATGCCTTTGGTCTTGATCATGCAAACCCTCCCTCCCAGCGATGGTACAGGCCTTCGCGCGGAAAGTCCTTCATCGATAGCTTGGAGAAAATTTCACCCATGTTCAACACAACATGCCGAGGGCGCAATATTTTGCCGAACCAGCCGACAATTTGAGGTTGAGAACATCGCGATCGGCTGCAGCTGAAGGATCAAACATCAACCCCAATTGCGAATGCATCTACGGAACGTTCAGTTGCCGCAATCGATCAATGACGCGCGGCGGGCTCTGGTAGGCGCGCTCCATCACCTCCTGGATCTGTGCGCCGGCGCGGGGCGCGTTGAGCCCAAGCCCCAGCTTTTCCCCCTCCGCTAGAAAGTCCGGGTCCGCCATGGTGGCCGCGAACGCCTCGCGCAACGCGGCCAGGCGCTCGACCGGAACGCCGGGCGGCGCGAGGAACGGCCGGCCGAGTGTGAGCGGCGCAACCGCCGCCTGCATCAGCAGCTTGTCGTCGTCGCTTGCGACGAGATCGGGGGCGAATGGCACGTCGGGCAGCTCGGCGAGCTTTTCCGGCCCATATTGCACGATGGCCTTCGCGGTCTTGTCGCGCAGCCATGCGGGCCGAGTTGAGCGCAGCGAGCTGAAAAAAGCGCTGGGATGGCCGTCGAGCTCGCCCCGTTCCATGGCGAGCAGCACGTCATTCTGCCCGGGATAGCCGTTGACGGGTTTCATTTTCGTTCCCAGCGTCGCGTTCAACAGTCGAGTGAAGAAGGCGGGCGTCGAGTTGGCGCCGGAGACGCCGACCGCGACCTCGCGTGCCTTGAGTTCCGCGACCGAATTCACCGGTACCGCGTGCCAGATGAGTACCATGGCGGTCTCCGAACTCGGCGAGCCCAGCCAGTTGAACTTGACGGGGTCGTAGCGCGCTTCCTTGGTGCCGAACAGCGGTTCGAACGGCGTGTTGTTCTGAACGAGCCCAATCACGCTGCCGTCCTTGTCGGCGTTGTTGTAGAGAAAATTGGTGGCGGTCATTCCACCGGCGCCAGGCATGTTGCGGACGACGAAAATAGGATGGCCCGGCATGTGCCTGCCCATATAGCGCGCGAGCGCGCGCGCCAGCGTGTCGTAGCCGCCGCCTGCGCTCGAGCTCACCACGACCGTTACCGTCCTTCCTTTGTAGAAGTCGGCGATGACGTCGGCCTTTGCCTGCGGCGCACAAGTACCGAGGAGAGCGCAAAGCGCGAGCAGATGTGGAATTGCAGTCCTCATCCGCAGACCCCGCTGTTGCAATGCCGACATGGATTCGTGCTCCGAGCGCCGAGCCGCAGCTGCACGCGAAGCAGCACGCCGGGTTTGGGCGACTCACATCGTCAGCGCAATCTTTCCGAAATGCTTGTTCTCGCGCATGTGCGCCTGCGCCGCCGCGGCCTCGTCGAGCGGAAAGCGGCGGTCGATCGGCAGTCTGAGCTTGCCCGCGGTCACCGCCGCCCACAGATCGGCGCGCATGCGGCGGCCAATCTCACGCACTTCCTCGAGCGTGCGGGTCCGGAAAGTCACGCCGATATAGTCGATGCGACGCAGGGCATGGAGGTCGAAGTCGAATTCGGCCTTCATGCCGGCGAGGCGGCCCACATTGACGATGCGGCCAAGAAGCGCCGTCGCCCTCATGGTCTGCGCAACCACCGGCCCTGACAGCATATCGACGACGAGATTGACACCCTTGCCGTCGGTCGCGGTCAGCACCGTATCAGGCCACGCCGGATCGCGGGTATCGACGGCGAGGTCGGCGCCGAACTCCTTCAGACGCGCCCGGCGCGCGTCGTTGGTCGACGAGCCGACCACCATTTTCGCGCCCATGAGCTTGGCGATCTGCAAGCCCATGAGGCCGACGCCCGAGCTCGCGCCCTGGATCATCACGCTCTCGCCCGGCCGCAGGCGGCCGGCGGTGACGAGGGCGTTGTGCAGCGTGATCAGCGAGACCGGCAGTGTCGCCGCCTGTTCGAAGCTCATGCCGTTCGGCATCGGGTTGACGCGGCCCCAGTCGCTGACGGCGTATTCGGCATAGCCGCCGGTGCCCGAGCACATGACACGGTCGCCCGGCTTGTAGCCCTTCACCTCGGCACCGGTTTCAACCACCTCGCCCGCCCATTCGAGGCCGACCGCCGCGCCGATCCCACCGTGGCTGCCGTGGGGGAGGCCGCGCGAGGTGGCGAGATCGGCGCGATTGAGCGCGGCAGCTCGCACCTTCACCAGCACCTCGTTGGGCTTCGGTCGCGGTTGCGGTATGTCGCGCAGCGCGAGCCCGTTTTCAGTCGCAACGGCAGCCTTCATTTCGTTCTCCGTCGGTTGTTTCGTCGAGCGCCGGGACGGACGCAAGCGGGGCCTCTTATGCCCCGGGCGCGCGCTTAGTCGAGTGAGACGCCCGCCGGTTGGCTCGGCCCTTCGCCTCAAGTCCTTCACGCGCAGGTCGGCGCCGCAGTCTACATGAGAGCGCGACCGCGTGTGCTATCGTCCGGCAAGACGCCGTCGCTTGGCCGCTGCACTGGAGACCCACGCCAATGGAACGCACCAAGCCTCCTTTCCGCGCCGAGCATGTCGGCAGCCTCATCCGGCCCGCCGCTCTCATCGACGCGCGCGAGAAGGCGGAGAAAAAAGAGATCTCCGATGCCGAGCTCAAGCGTATCCAGCATGCCGCAATCCGTGAGGTGGTACGACTGCAGGAGGAGCTCGGGCTCAAGCTCGTCACCGACGGCGAATACAACCGCCACTCCTGGCACCGAGATTTCATGCTGAAATTTCGGAACGTGCGAATGATCCCGTCCAAGCTCACGGTACGCTTTCATTCGGCCGAAGGCGACCGCCTGCACAGCCCGCCAACCATGCAAGTAACCGGCAAGCTCGCGCGGCCCAACGGCAAGGGAATCTTCGTCGACGATTTCAAATTTCTCGCATCCGTCGCGCGGGCGACGCCGAAGATCACGCTCCCTTCGCCAACCGTGATGCATTTCCGGGGCGGACGCGGCGCGATCGATGCCGAGGCCTATCCCGACATCGACGCCTTCTACGATGATCTTGCCCATGTCTACCGCGAGGAAATCCGCGATCTCGCCGCGGCCGGTTGCCGCTATTTGCAGATCGACGAGGTCAATCTCGCCTATCTGTGCGATGCGGAGTTGCGCAAGCAAGTCGCCAATATCGGCGAGGATCCGACCACGCTGCCGCGGACCTACGCCAAGCTCCTCAATGCCGCGATCAAGGATTGGCCGCGGGACATGACGGTGTGCATGCATCTATGCCGCGGCAATTTCGCCGGCGCGTGGGTGGCGGACGGCGGCTACGAGCCGATCGCCGAGCTCATCTTCAACGAAATCAACATGGATGGCTATTTTCTCGAATATGACAGCGCGCGCGCCGGCGGCTTTGAACCGCTGCGTTTTCTGCCCAGGGGCAAGGCGGCCGTCCTCGGTCTGGTCACGACCAAGAGCGCCAAGCTCGAATCGAAGGACGAGCTCAAGCATCGCATCGACGAGGCGAGCAAGCACGCCCCGCTGGAGCAGCTCGCCCTGAGCCCGCAATGCGGATTTTCCAGCGGCATCGGCGGCAACACCATGGACGAGGAGGGCGAACTCGCCAAGCTCCGCCTCGTGGTCGAGACCGCGCGCGAGGTGTGGGGCTCGGCGTGATGTGTCCGGCCTCCGCCTGCATAGCCGCAAGCTTCGCTCTCTGATAGCGTTGGACGCGCAAGCGAGATCGTTGGGAGGTACCGTGCAAGAGCAGGTCGCGACCCGCGAAGAGACCAAAGCGTCCGAACCCCGATACAAGATGAAGATCGAGAAGGACGTCGACATCCCGATGCGGGATGGCGCCAAGCTCAAGGCTGACGTCTTTCGGCCGGATGGTGACGGGCATTTTCCCGTACTGATCAACATGGGCATCTACCAGAAGGACAAGCTCTGGATCCCGCCGGCCGATCTGGAAGAGAAGCCCAATCCCCACATGAACTGGGAGACCGTGAACCCGGAATGGTGGGTGCCGCGCGGCTATTGTTGTGTGCGCGTCGACGAGCGCGGCTCCGGCAAGTCACCCGGGCAATCCGCGCTCTATTCACCGCAGGAGGCGATCGACTTCTACGATGCGATCGAGTGGGCCGGCCATCAGCCCTGGAGCAACGGCCGCGTCGCCACCGTCGGCATCTCGTTCTTCGCCCGCACCCAGTGGTGGGTCGCAAACCTCAAGCCGCCGTCGCTCACGTGCATCGTGCCGTGGGAAGGTGCGGCCGATCAGTACCGCGACATTCTCTATCATGGCGGCATTTTCGGCTCGGGCTTCATCGTCGGCTGGTTCACGACCCACATGGCGCATCACCTGCTCGGTCGCGCCTACCGCAACAATCCGGACACGTTTCAGGACAACGTGCTGTGGCGCTTCATGCGCAACAGCCTCGACAGCGGGGTATTCAAGAGCCAGCAGGCGCAATGGGACAAGATCGATCTTCCCATGTGGGCGGTCGGCAACTGGTCCGGCATGGGGCTGCACCTGCGCGGCGCCACCGAGGCCTACATGCGCGCCGCCTCGAAGCACAAGAAGCTACGCATCCATTGCGGCACGCATTATCACCCCTTCTACAGCGAGGACGGGCGGCGCGACCAACTTCGTTTCTTCGACCACTGGCTCAAGGACATCGACAACGGCGTGATGCAGGAACCGCCGGTGAAGCTCGCGATCCGTACCGGTCACGGCGCATACCATTTCCGCCACGAGAACGAGTGGCCGCTCGCGCGCACGCAGTGGACCAAGCTCTACCTCGACCTGTCCAAGCCGGACGCCGAGGGCGACGGCATCGCCGGCACGCTGGCGAAGGCCAAGCCTTCCGTGCTCGCCCGGCGGAGCTATGCCGCGAGCGGCGCGTCGCATGCCGGCCACGCCTCGGCGTCCTCGACCTCGCTTGCCGCCGGCGGCGGAGGCGGACTTTCGTTTGTCACGCCGCCGCTCGAGCAGGACACCGAAATCACCGGTCCGCTCGCCGCTCAGCTCTGGGTGTCGAGCACGACCGAGGACATGGATTTGCTCCTCACGGTGCGCAACATCGACCCCGACGGCAATGACGTGCTGGAGATCGGGCAACAAGGGCAGCCGGTGCCGGTGGCAAAGGGCTGGCTGCGGGTTTCACATCGCGAGCTTGATCCCGAATTGTCGCTTCCTTATCGGCCCTATCACAAGCACCTGCGGCGCCAGTGGCTCAAACCGAATGAGGTCGTCGAGGTGCAGGTGGAGGTTTGGCCGACCTCGATGGTGTTCAGAAAAGGCCACCGCCTCCGCCTCGACATCCAGCCGCGCGACGGCATCGGCAGCGCGCCGTATACGCATTACCACGCCGACTACAATATCGGGGAGAACACGATTTATTCCGGCGGCGACAAGGACTCGTTCCTGCTGGTGCCGATCATCCCGCCGCGATGAGGTCCGCTCGCCCGCACGCACCGGAGGACGATTCGACCATGGCGACTTCAGTCAAGCGGCGCAAGCGGCCTAGGCGCGCAGCCGAGCGATCCGCCCGTTCCAAACCGACCAAGTCCACACGCGCAGCGGCCAAACCGGCGAGATCGCGGGGTCCAACTCCAAGGCCCACCGTCATCGATGTACACGCCCACGTCCTTGTACCGGAAGTGATGAAGCTGACCTACGAACATTCGCAATACGCGCGCGCCGTAGCGGGACCGGGCGGCGTGCCCGAGCCGCTGTTCAAGCGCATGACCGACGTGCCGCTGCGGCTCCAGGAGATGAATGCAACCGGTGTAGACATTCAGGTCATCAGCCCGAGCATCATGCAGCAATGCACCTATGAGATGGAGCCGCAGGAAGCGCTCAAGATGGACCGTTTCGGCAACGATCGCGTCGCCGAAGCGGTGGCGGACCACCCGGACCGGCTGGTGGGGCTCGCCTCGCTGCCGCTGCACGACGCGGCGCTCTCGGCGGCCGAACTCGAACGCTGCGTGCGGGATCTCGATCTGCGCGGCGCCATCATTTCCTCCCATGTAAACGGGGTCGAGTTGGGCGACGAGCGGCTGCGGCCGTTCTGGGCCAAGGCGGAAGAGCTCGGCGCGGTGATCTTCGTCCACCCCGCGGGAAATACCGATAAACGCATGCTTCGCAATCGACTGATGATCACGGTCGGGCAGCCCCTGGAAGAGGCCTACGCACTGTCGTCGCTGATCTATGAGGGGATCATGGACCAGTTTCCCAAGCTGAAAATCATGGTCGCCCACGGTGGCGGATATCTGCCCTTCTACACCGGGCGGCACGACAACGATTATCGTTATGGTCGTTCCCCGCATCTCAAGGGCGATTTTAGCAGCTACCTGCCGCGCTTCTTCTACGACACCGTGCTGTTCAATCCGGACATGCTGGAATTCCTGGTAACCAAGGTCCCATCGAGCCACGTGATGCTGGCTTCCGACTATCCGTTTGCAGAGAAGCGGCCGGTCGAATATGTCCGCCGCGCCAAGAAAATCGGGAAGAAGGAGCAGGACGCGATTCTAGGTGCCAACGCGGCACGGCTGTTCGGCATTTCCATTTGATCGCGCAGGTGCCAGCGCGCGGCGGTCGCATTGGGTAAGGTGCGTTTGTCGGTGGAAGGTCCGCGGTCGGGCGAATCTGCGGCGAGCGCACAACCCCTTCACTCTCCTCTTCGGCAACACAAGGATGTTAGTCGATGGCTGACGTTGCGATCGTTTTGCATCCAATTCCGACGCCGCAGAGCAAGCCATATATCATCGTATTCGGTCCGGACCAGCACCTCTGGTTCTGCGAAAGCGGGACGTCCAAAATCGGCAGAATGAATCCCGGCAATGGCAGTTTCATCGAATTCGATACGCTGACGCCGAATAGCCGACCGATCGGGATCACCCCCGCGGCCGATGGAGCACTATGGTTCTGCGAGAACGCCGGCAACAGGATCGGGCGGATCACCACGTCAGGCGCGCTCACCGAATTTCCCGTTCCGACGGCCGGCGCCGGGCCGGACGGCATCGTCGCGGGTCCGGACGGAAACGTGTGGTTCTCCGAAGCCCATGTCAGTCGCATCGGCCGCATCACGCCCGGCGGCGCGGTGACTGAATTTTCGAACGGTCTTACGCCCGGCTGCCGCCCGCTTTCGTTGGTGGTGCGCGACGGCGAACTCTGGTTCAGCGAATACCAAGCCGCCCAGATCGGCCGGATCAGCGTGGACGGTCATGTCAGTGAATACAAAATCCCGACGCCGAATAGCGAGCCGCGCGCCATGGCCGCGCATCCCGACGGCCACATCTGGTTCGTCGAGACCAAGGCCAACGCACTCGGGCGCATCGACGCGCAAGGCCGCGTCACCGAATGGCCGGTGAAGACCCCGGACGCTTCGCTACGCGGCGTCGCCGTGGCGCCGGATGGTGAGCTCTGGTTCACCGAGAATTTTTCCAACAAGATCGGGCGCATGGCGCCGGACGGCAAACTGATCGGTGAATATGCGATTCCGCTCGACGGCTGCGGAGCACGTGCCATCGTCGCGATTCCCGATGGCCGGTTGTTCTTCTCCGCCCACGACGCGGGCGCGATCGGCGAAGTCATCCCGCGGCGGTGAAATCTCCATCGGACCCGCAGCGATCGCACAAGCGATGACAATAGCGAATGGCGGTAGCGCCATTCGCAGGTTACGGAACCGATGTGTGGGAGTAAAACATGAGCGTCAATCGCAGCCTCGAAGACCGAATCCGCGCCATCGAAGACCGGCTCGAGATCTACAACCTAATCGCCAGCCACCCGCCCAGCGCCGATACCGCGGGCAACGACCATATCGCAGCGAGTTGGGTGGAAGACGGAGTGTTCGACCGGGGCGAGAATCTCTCCAGCCCGCGTGGGCGCGAGAGCATCGCCAATCAGGTGCTCAGCCTCGACCACCAAGCGGCGATCGAGCGTGGGCTTGCGCATTTCACCTCCTTGCCGCATGTCGAGATCGAGGGCGACGCCGCGACCGTCACGTCCTATCTGCAAATCCTGGTGCCACAGACCCAAGGCGATCCGGTCGACGTCCCGAACCACGGCAGCTCCAAGGGCTTCCGAGTCCATCGCATGACGGCGAACCGCTGGGAGCTCGTGCGCACGCCGCAGGGCTGGAAGATCAAACGCCGCACGTTGCGTCAGCTCGACGGCTCGGAGCCGGCGCGGAAAATTTTGCGACAGGCGATCGCGCGGTAGCGCCGCATACATTGCGGGCGATCGGCTCTCCCGCAATCGCCAGCACCGTCGTCGATTCAAATCGGGATCGGCCGCCCGACCCCGGCGGCGATCGCGCGCTGATACACGAGTTCGGCAAAGGCCACATCCTCGAGCGCGATGCCGAGCGACTTGAACAGCGTCAGGTCGGATCGCGATGTCCGCCCGGCGGCCTTGCCGGTGACAAACTCACCGAGCTCGCGGATCGCCGACCACGCGAGCTTGCCGGCTACAACCAGCTCGCGAAACTCGCCCGCTTCCACCTTGGCCTGTTCAAGGTGATCCGTGGCTTTGACGGCGGCGCGCAAGACCGTCTCCGCATCGACCTCGCGACGGTCGTGGGAATTGGCGCCGGCCACGTTGACGTGCGCGCCTTCGGCGAGCCATTCCGACCGGCAGACGGGCGCGGCCGAATTGGTGATGGTCACCACCACGTCGGCCTCCGCCACGCAGGCCTGCACCGAGGATGCCGCCAGCACCTGCACGCCGAGTTCTTTTTCCAGCGAACGCGCGTAGGCCTCGCGGTGCTCGGCCGTGCGGGAGAAGACTTTGACCTGTGTGATCGGCCTGACTGCACACACGGCGGCGACTTGCGTGCGCGATTGTTTGCCGGTGCCGATGACGGCCAGCGTATGCGCATCCGCATTTGCCAAGAGCTTGGTCGCAACTCCGCTCGCTGCGCCGGTGCGAATCTGCCCGAGCAGATCGGCCTCGATGATCGCCTTGAGCTTGCCGTCGAACGAGGAGTAGAGCAGCGTGTGAAATTGCGCGCCCTTCACTCCGGCATAGGCCTTGAGGCCGTGGACCCCGTTCGCACCATAGGCGGCGCCCATCAGGTTGAAGGCGCCGCCCGCCAGTCGCGCGCGCTGCCGCGGTAGGTTGCTGGTGGAGGGCTGCCCCCAGGTGGCGAACAATGCTTCGAGCGTCGCAATGGCGTCTTTGACGGTGACCAGCCGGCCCACGTCCGCTTCGGTGAGATAGATCGGAGATGTCGCCATTGCAAAATTTCCGCATATCACGGACAGGCCGGATCAGCCTCCAGGCTTGAGCACGTCTTCGATCCAGTCCCACATGTAATGCACGGCGATCGTGACGTTGTCGACCTGGCAGTGGTGGAAACCGCCTTCCTCGCGCTCGAAGACCTTGAAGGTTTTCTCTTTCGAGCCGACCGCGGCGAAGCATTTTTCTGCGAGCGCCAGCGGAATTTGCTCATCGCCCGCGCCATGCAGAAGCAGGAACGGACACGTCATCTTCTGCACGATGCCGTCGAGCCGGAAAGCTTCGAGCTTCTTGAGCGCCGCCGCCTGGCTCGATACCCCGAGCACCCACTGGAGATGCTCCGGCGGCACCGACAGGGAGAGCACCTTGCCGGAGGCAAGTTCGTCGAGCCGCTTCGCCCAGATGGCGTGATAGTCCCATTGCGCCCCCCAGGCGACGCAGCAAGCGAAGCGCGGCTCGAGCGCGGCGGCGCGCGGCGCGTAGTAACCGCCGAGGCTCAGCGCCATCACCCCAATGCGGCGAGGATCGAACTCGCGACGGCCGGCGAGATACTCGTAGGCGGCGGTGGCATAGCGCTCGGTTTCGGCGATGAGCGGCAGGTTGCGGAAGCGCACGCTCTCGCCGTTGCCGGGGCCGTCGACGATGAGGCATCCGATGCCGCGCGCGGCGAGGTCGGGGACGCCGTAGCCGTATTGCAGCTCCTTGGTGACGTCGAAGCCGTCGAAGAACACCATGCAGGGCGCCGGTTTCGATCCGGCGGCACTGGGCTCGGGATGCACGAGTAGCGCCGGGAGACTGGTGCCGTCGTAGGGCACCTCGACCGATTCGATGCGCGGATGGCGGATGATGGCGGCGGCGTCCTTGAAGATTTCCACCGACGTGGCGTAGACGGCCATGCTGCGCTCAGAGCGCGGCTGAATGAAACGCTCCCCGGTCTGGTAATAGCGCGTCGCGCGCATGAAGCAGGATGCCGCGGTGAGCCTGTGCCCCCTGCGCTCCTCGTCGCGGCCGCGCGCCGCGATCTTGTCGCCCATGCGGGTCCATTCCTCGAACCAGGCGGCGTCGTCGCCGACGTGATTTTCGAGCGCGCGTCCAACGCGATTGACCTCGTCGATCTCGACACCGGTCCAGGGCGCAGCGCTCAGGCAAATGAGCAGGCCCATGGACCAGCGGTAGTTGGTGGGAAAATAAAGGAAGGCGGGATCATCTTTGCGGCCGATCACTGCGAATTCTCCGACGCTGCATCCGAGTCAGTATCTCGCGCGCGCGAGGGGTCGCCGCGTCGCGACACCCATTGTCGCAAAGGCAGACCATTGCGGCCCCCTGTGTTCGCGGGAGACGATATGATGTCAGCGAGCACGAAGGATCACATCGGCTTTTCGCCGAGGATGGTCACGCGACGCATCAGACGCCGCTCGTTTGGGCTGAAATCGGTTCGTGCATGCAGCGTGCAACGGTTGTCCCACATCAGCAGGTCGCCGGGACGCCAGACGTGCTCGTAGACGAATTCGCGTCGCTCCTGGTGGTCGAACAACGTAGCGAGCAGCTCGTTGCTCTCCGGCTCGGGCAGCCCTTCGATCCGAACCGTCATCAGGCGGTTGACGTAGAGCGCCTTGCGGCCGGTCGCCGGATGGGTGCGGACCACGGGATGCACGTAGGACGGCACTCCCTCCGCGAGCCGCGTGCCGCGCTTCATGGCCGCGCTGTCGTAGTCGTAGGCATTGAGTGCCTTGCGACCCTCGATGCGCCGTTTCATTCCATCCGGGAGGGTCTCATAGGCCGCGTAGCCGTTGGCGAACAGCGTATTGCCGCCCGTGCTCGGCACCTCGAGAGCATAGAGCATCGAGGCCATTGCCGGGCGCTCCTGATGGCACTGGTCGGTATGGAAATGCATCTCGCCGTCGGGCAAAGCGCCAATCGGCTTGCCGTCGTCGCGGATGTTCGAGATCAGCATCACCGCTGGATGATTGCGCACGAATTGTTTGGTGTGGATCACCGCCGGTGGACCGAATTTTTCCGCGAAGCGAACTTGGTCCTCCTCCCTCAGCTCCTGACCGCGGAGGAGGATGACGAGGTTCCTGTGCCAGGCGTCTCGGATTTGCGCGAAGGTATAATCGTCGATCTCCTCGCTCAGATCGACGCCAATCATCTCAACGCCCAGAGCCGGGGATAGCGGTCTTAAGGCAAGTGTCGGCGGATGAACCTTGACCTCGGCGCCAGCACGTTCCATCCCGGTCGCCCCATCAATGCCGCGGCGTCGTGCGCGGCGCGGTTCGCCCGATTATGGGCCGCAAAGCAGCCGGTGCTCAAGGCTCCTTCGCATCGACCAGGACGAAGGCGATGCGGCAGGGCTCGGTGCCGCGATTGACCCAGGCGTGATTGGTGCCCTGCTGCACCAAGACGTCTCCCGCCTTCAAGTGAATCTCCGAATCGTCGAGCAGCATGTCGATCTCGCCGGCCATGACGATGGCATAATCCACCGTGCGAGTGCGGTGCATGGCTGGATGGCGAGGCGGCAATCCACGTTTGGGTGCGCCGTCGCCCAGGCTTTGGTGCATGGTGTGCGGATCGAGCTTTCTCGTTTCGGGCGTTTCCGGCGGAAAATCGACGATGCGAAAGACCGTGCCGCCGCGCGGAGGCATGATGCCGATGTCGATCGCGGCCCGGTCGGCACTGCCGGAAAGGTCGGCCGGGGTCTGATCCGTGACCCACAACAGCCGCGACACGGTCTGCGCCTGCGGCCGCACCTTCTTGTGCGGATTGGCGCCGTCCAGCAACGCCACGGCCTTGTCCTTGCTGTCGATAGTGGTGACCACGCGGCGAACGTCTGCACTCAAAGCCATGATGGCGTTTCCTCCTGCGTTTAAGAGAGCGCTAGATGGCCCATCATACCCTGTCGGCGTAATGTTGTGGGCTAGACCGGCGCAGCATCGACCAGCACGAAGGCGACATAGGCCGAATCATCGCTGCGGTTGCTCCAGGCATGATTGGTTCCGCGCTGGACCAAGACGTCGCCGGCCTCAAGCAGAACCTCGCCCGCATCCATCAGCGCGTAGATCTCGCCCGAGAGCACGATGGCGTAATCCACCGAGTTGGTCTTGTGAAAACCGGGATGGCGCGGTGAGCCGCGATCGAATGCGGCGCTGTGACCGGAACCGTCGTCGGCGCTGGCGCGCTCCCGCTCGAGCGCGGCGAGGCGCTGCCGGTCCGGCGGATATTCGATGACTCGGAAGACCGTCCCATTCTTGGGCGGCGCGAGCCGAAATGCATGGTCGGTCGCTTCGGCACTGCCGCCGTTCTCGGCGGGCATCATGCGCGTCTCCCACAGTTCGGTCACCACCGCGCTGCCCGGACTGCGCTGGTAAACATGCGGCGCCGCCCCATCCATGATGAACACGGACCGGCCAGCGGCGTCGTGCCCGGTCACCACCCGGCGAATCGGCTTGGGCATCAATGTCTCCGGCGAACGCGGCTATCGGTACACGTTGCGGAGCGTGGCGATAGACCCAATCGGATCGCGGGTCACATTTGCCGCTCGACCATCATCCGCTTGATCTCGGCGATGGCCTTGGCGGGGTTGAGGCTCTTCGGGCAGGCCTTGGCGCAGTTCATGATGGTGTGGCAGCGGTAGAGGCGGAACGGATCCTCGAGATTGTCGAGGCGCTGTCCGGTCGCCTCATCCCGACTGTCCTTGAGCCAGCGGTCGGCCTGAAGCAGCGCAGCGGGCCCGAGGAAACGCTCGCTGTTCCACCAATAGCTCGGGCAGGCGGTCGAGCAGCACGCGCACAGGATGCATTCGTAGAGGCCGTCGAGCTTCTGACGGTCCTCGTGGCTCTGCTTCCACTCCTTCTGCGGCGTCGGCGAGGTGGTCTGCAGCCACGGCTCGATCGCGGCGTGCTGGGCATAGAAGTTGGTGAGATCGGGGACCAAGTCCTTCACCACCGGCATGTGCGGCAACGGATAGATCTTCACTGCGCCCTTGATGTCAGCCATCGCCTTGGTGCAGGCGAGCGTATTGGTGGCGTCGATATTCATGGAGCAGGACCCGCACACGCCCTCGCGGCAGGAGCGGCGGAAGGTCAGCGTCGGGTCGACGTTGTTCTTGATCCAAATGAGCGCGTCGAGAACCATCGGCCCGCAATCGTCACAATCGACGTAATAGGTATCCATGCGCGGGTTTTTGCCGTCGTCCGGATTCCAGCGGTAGATGCGATACTCGCGCACGTGATCGGCACCGCTGGGATACGCCCAGGTCTTGCCGTCGGTGACCTTGGAGTTTTTCGGCAGCGTGAGTTGAACCATCTGATGTCTCGCTAGCTCCTCTAATACACGCGCGGCCTGGGCTCGATGTACGACACCTCGTTCGTGAGCGTGTAGGCGTGCACCGGCCGGTAGTCGATCGTGACCTTGCCGTCGGCATCGAGCCAGGCGAGCGTGTGCTTCATCCAGTTCTTGTCGTCGCGTTCGGGGAAGTCCTCGCGCGCGTGCGCTCCGCGGCTCTCGGTGCGGTTCTTCGCCGAGTCCATGGTGACGACGGCCTGCGCGATCAAGTTGTCGAATTCGAGCGTCTCGATCAGGTCCGAGTTCCAGATCAGCGAACGATCCGTGAGCCTGATGTCGGTGACGCCGCCGTAAATCTCGTGAATGAGCTTATGACCTTCATCGAGAACCTCGGCGGTGCGAAACACCGCGCAATTGTTCTGCATCACCTTCTGCATCTTCAGGCGCAACTGCGCCGTCGGCGTCTGGCCCGAGGCGTGGCGGAACTTGTCGAGGCGCGCGAGCGCGCGGTCGGCCGAATCCTTCGGCAGATCCGAGTGGCTGTCCCCGGGATGCAGAACTTCGGCACAGCGCATGGCCGCCGCGCGGCCGAACACCACCAAGTCGATCAGCGAGTTCGAGCCCAGGCGATTTGCGCCGTGGACGGACACGCACGCCGCTTCCCCGAGCGACATCAAACCGGGCACCACGAAGTCGTCGTTGCCGTTCTTCTTGGTCAGCGCTTCGCCGTGATAGTTGGTGGCGATGCCGCCCATATTGTAATGCACCGTCGGTACGATCGGGATCGGATCGGTTGTGACGTCGACCCCGGCGAAAATGCGCGCCGATTCGGAAATGCCGGGCAGCCGCTCGTGCAGCACCGCCGGATCGAGATGGTCGAGGTGCAGATAGATATGGTCCTTGTGTTTGCCGACCCCGCGGCCCTCGCGGATCTCGATAGTCATCGCGCGTGAGACGACGTCGCGCGAGGCGAGATCCTTGGCCGAGGGCGCATAGCGCTCCATGAAGCGCTCGCCTTCCGAATTGACGAGGTAGGCCCCCTCTCCGCGCGCGCCCTCGGTGATCAGGCAGCCTGCGCCATAAATACCGGTGGGATGGAATTGCACGAATTCCATGTCCTGCAACGGCAGACCGGCCCGCAGCACCATGGCGTTGCCGTCGCCGGTGCAGGTATGCGCCGAGGTACAGGAGAAGTAGGCGCGCCCGTAACCGCCGGTGGCGAGGATCGTCATGTGCGCGCTGAAGCGATGGATCGAGCCGTCGTCGAGCTTGATGGCGACGACGCCGCGGCAGCGGCCTTCTTCATCCACGATCACATCGATGGCGAAGAACTCGATGAAGAATTCGGCAGCATGGCGTAGCGCCTGGCCGTACATCGTGTGCAGCATCGCATGGCCGGTGCGGTCGGCGGCGGCACAGGTGCGCTGCGCGATACCCTTGCCGTAATGGGTGGTCATGCCGCCGAACGGGCGCTGATAGATCTTGCCGTCCTCTCGCCGCGAGAACGGCAGGCCCCAATGTTCCAGCTCGTAGACCGCCTCCGGCGCGCTGCGGCACATATATTCGATCGCATCCTGATCGCCGAGCCAGTCGGCACCCTTGACGGTGTCGAACATGTGCCAGCGCCAGTCATCCTCGCCCATATTGCCGAGCGCAGCGGCGATGCCGCCCTGCGCCGCGACGGTGTGCGAGCGGGTCGGGAATACCTTGGTGATGCAAGCGGTCTTCAGCCCGGCCTCGCTGCAGCCCACCACCGCACGCAGGCCCGCTCCGCCGGCGCCGACCACGACCACGTCGTAGCTATGATCTTCGATCGGATAGGCGCGGCCGTTGAGGGCCGGTCCCTTGCCATTCGATCCGCCGTTGCTGGCCATGCGTCACACCTTGAAGCTGAGCATCAGGATGGCAAAGCCCGACGCCAACCCGACTGCAACGGTGAAGAACGTGTTCGCCATCAGAAGGATGAGCTTCCTGCCTTCGTCGTGCACGTAGTCTTCGATGATGACCTGCATGCCGATGCGCATATGCGTTGTCACCGACACGATGAACAGCAGCATGATGACGGCAATGAGCGGCGAGCCGAGGATCTGCATCACGGCGGCGTGGTTGCGCCCGAGTAGCGCCACCACGATGAGGACGAAAGCGATGGTGAGCGGCACGTTGGCGACCGCAGTCAGGCGCTGACGCCAGAAATGTCCAGTGCCGGATTTGGCCGGGCCGAGACCACGCACGTGCTTGAGCGGCGTGCTCATATCTCCGACAGCCATCAGCGCGGCCCTCCCATGTACAGATAACCGACGATCCAAATGATGATGGTCAGGCTGATGGACCCAATGAGGCTTGCCACCGTGAGCCATTCGCGCTCGTGCGGGCCGAAGCCGCGCCCGGTGTCCCAGATCAGGTGCCGAATGCCGCCCAGCATGTGGTGCATGAGCGCCCAGGTGTAGCCGAATAGGATGAGCCGGCCGATGAACGAGCTCATGAACGATCCGATCCCGGCATAGGCATTGGGGCTGGATGCCGCCGCGATCAGCCACCAAGCCACCAGCAACGTCCCGAAATAGAGACTCGCACCGGTGATGCGATGAACGATGGACATCGTCATCGTCAGTGTCGGCTTGTAGATGAACAGATGGGGAGAGAGTGGCCGTTCAACGGGCACTTTGGTTTCGGCCATTGCTCTTCTCCGTCTCGGGCGTTGCGTTCCTAACCAAAGCCGCAACGCACCGCAATCCGCTAGTCCTCGGCGGTGCTGGCTTTCGTCAATGACGAATATGATGCGCAGGCACTTGGCGGACAATAGGTATTTCGCGTAGCTTTCCTTCGTCGAATTCGAAGGCAACCGGATGCGACCGGCCAAATCCGACTGCAACGAACCATGCGCTTCGACCTGACCGATCTCAGCCTGTTTCGCCACGTGGTCGAGGCCGGGAGCATCACGGGCGGCGCCGCGCGGGCGCATCTCGCGCTGGCTGCCGCCAGCACGCGCATCCGCAACATGGAAGAGGCGCTGGGCGCAGCGCTGCTCGTGCGCGGACGGCAAGGGGTGACCCCGACCCAAGCCGGCCGCACGCTGTTGCAACATGCGCGCGCGATCCTGCGCCAAGCCGAGCGCTTGCGCGAGGACCTTGGCGCCTATGCCGGCGGCCTCGCCGGCCAGATCAGGGTGCTCTCCAACACCAACGCGCTTACTGAATTTCTGCCTGAAGCGCTGAGCTCGTTCCTTTCCACGCATCCCAATGTCAGCGTCGATCTCGAGGAACGGCTGAGCGACGAGATCGTGGGCCTGATCGCCGAAGGGGTTGCCGACCTCGGCATCGTCGCTGCCACCGTCGATGCAAGCGCGTTGGAAACCTACCCCTTCCGCAAGGACCGATTCGTGCTGGTCGTGGCGCGCAACCATCCGCTCGCCAGGCGTTCGAAGATTTCCTTCGCGGATGTCCTGGACCACGACTTCGTCGGCCTCGATCGCGCGAGCGCGTTGCAGCGCTTCCTTGCGGACAAGGCGGCGCGCATCGGACAGCCGCTGCGACTGCGCGTGCAATTGCGCAGCTTCGATGCCGTATGTCGCCTAGTCGAGTGCAATGTCGGGATCGGCATCGTGCCGGAGACGACTGCACGGCGGGTCGCGCGGACAATGGCGATCGTCCCGGTGGCGCTGACCGATCCCTGGGCGGTGCGCGAGCTCACGATCTGCATCCGCAGCCTCGACGAGCTGCCGCCCTACGCCCGCCAGCTCGTCGAGCACTTGCGAACCGCTGCGTGAGCGTTCGCCCACGCCTCGCCTGCGGCGTTATCGCCGGCCCCGGCAGTGGCAGCGCACCAACGCGTTGGCGCAATTCTCCAACTTCATCGCGGCATCAGCGCCCAATAGTCGAGATCGAGCAGCACCGCGGGGTCGTCCTCATCGCCCGACTTGAGTGGAAAGTCGGCGCAGGAATGATCCTTTGTTGCGACGGTGCGCAGCCGCAGCGCGCCCACGTCGTCGCGGCCGGGCACGTCCGCCTTGGCTAGCACCTCGGACCATGCAAACACGGTCGCGCCGGCAAACAGCGGTGATACATGCCGCCCGCCGTTGATCGCCGCAATGTGAAACGCATTGGCGAGCCCGTTGAACGAGAGCGCGCGGGCGAGCGAGATCACGTGGCCGCCGTAGATCAGGCGGCGGCCGAAGCGGCCTTGCGCCGCCGAATGCTGGTCGAAGTGGATGCGCGCGGTGTTCTGATAGAGTCGCGTTGCAATCTGGTGCTCGGCCTCTTCCACGGTTATGCCGTCGACATGGTCGATCTTCTCGCCGACGGCATAATCGCCGAAGCGATAACGGCTGCCGGCTAGCGTGAAATCGTAGGCAGCGACGTCGATGCGCGGGCAGGCATCGCCGAGCGTGGTCGGGAGCACTGCTTCCGGCAAGCGCGGCACATGATCACCAGGCGCCGGCGCCGCCTCGTCGCGTTTTCGCACCATGACCCAGCGTACGTACTCGAGCACCTTGCTGCCGTCCGGCTTGCAACCGGTCGAGCGTACGAAGACGATGCCGGTCTTACGGCTCGAATTTTCCTTGAGCCCAATGATTTCGGACTCTGCATCGAGAGTGTCTCCGGGATAGACGGGCGCGAGAACGCGGCAGGCGGCATAGCCGAGATTGGCAACCGCGTTGAGCGAGATGTCCGGTACGGTCTTGCCGAACACGACGTGGAAGACGAGCAGATCATCGACCGGCGAGCACGGATAGCCGATCGCACGCGCGAAGACATCCGAGGACTGCACGGCAAAACGCGGACCGAAGAGGCCATTGTAGAGCGCGACGTCTCCGACCGTGATGGTGCGAGGAACGGCATGCTTAATCACCTGGCCGATGTGAAAGTCTTCGAAAAAGTTGCCGTCGCCGGTCTTCGACATATATCCACCAGGTCATTCTTCGGCCGGACTGATCGAGCCGTGTTCGGCGAACCTTTGTTCATCTGGCTCGGATGCGGCGTGTTGCAGGAACCTCGGATGCGGGCCTGGGCGGCACGGGAACGTGAAACCACCGGCCCGCGCGAATTTGCTATAGGTCGCTCGATTACAGCTCAACTGCAGCTCAACCGCAAAAGCCGGGCCATGTCGATCGGAGCCACCCATGAACAGGCCTTGACGCCCGCCGCCCCGACGGGTGCCGCCATCCATCCACTCTGGGTGCGCCTCACCCATTGGGTGAACGCTGTGGCCATGATCATCATGATTGGCTCGGGCTGGCAGATCTACAATGCCTCGCCGCTGTTTGCATTCCTGTTTCCTCCCGGGATCACCCTCGGAGGCTGGCTTGCGGGCGCGCTGCTCTGGCATTTCGCGGCAATGTGGCTGCTAGTGGTGAATGGTCTCGTCTATCTGGTGCTTGGTATCGCGACTGGGCGTTTCCGGCGCAAGCTCGTTCCGATTCGCCCCAGCGAGGTCTTGGCCGATACCAGAGCGGCATTCACCGGAAAGCTCACCTACGACGATCTCTCGGTCTACAACGCCGTGCAGAAGCTACTTTATCTCGGCGTCATTCTCGCCGGCATCGTCATCGTGCTGTCGGGCCTCGCGATATGGAAGCCGGTGCAATTGCAGGAGTTGACCGCCGTGTTCGGCGGTTACGATGCCGCCCGCTACGTGCACTTCTTCGCCATGGCGGCCATCGTCGGCTTTTTCGTCCTTCATGTGATCATGGCTTTGCTCGTCCCGAAGTCACTGCGCGCCATGATCACCGGCCGATAGCGCCGACGTTCAAAGTCCAGGAGCAACGAGGATGCCGCGCATTCGAAAAAACCCAACGGGCGTCGATCCCCAGCTCCTCGTCAAGGATGCGGCGAAACTCATGCCGGCCCCGACGCGGCGCGTGTTCTTGCGCGGCGGCGCGAGTCTCGGGGCGCTCGCCTTCCTCACCGGCTGCGACATCGTCGACAGCGCGTCGGCAGAACACGTGCTGATGAAAATTTCCTATTTCAACGACGGGGCGCAGGCATGGCTGTTCAATCCGAACAAGCTTGCGCCAACCTACCCCGACAGCGCGGTCAGGCGGCCGTTCCCGTTCAACGCCTATTACCCGGAGGAGGACGCGCCCGACGTCGACAAGGAGGATTACAAGCTCGAAGTCGGCGGCATGGTCGACAGCAAGAAATCGTGGACTCTCGACGAGCTCTACGCGCTGCCGCAGGAAACCCAAATCACCCGCCTTATCTGCGTGGAAGGTTGGAGCGCGATCGGTAAATGGACCGGCACGCCGCTACGCGAGTTCCTCAGGCGCGTCGGCGCCGATACGCGCGCGAAATATGTCTGGTTTCGCTGTGCCGAGGGCTATTCCACCTCGATCGACATGCCGACCGCGCTGCATCCACAGACCCAGATGACCTTCAAGTTCGACGGCGAGATCCTGCCGCGCAAGTACGGCTTCCCGATGAAGGTGCGGATGCCGACCAAGCTCGGCTTCAAGAATCCGAAACACGTGGTGGAGATGGCTGTCACCGACAAATATCTCGGCGGATACTGGGAGGATCAGGGATACAACTGGTTCAGCGGGATTTGATCGCCAACGAAGAACTTACCCCCGGCCCGGCGGCGGAACCTCCGTGATGAGCCGGGCGCCGCGATGAAACGTGAGGTAGTCCCACAGCCATGTGAACGCCACGATGAACCGATTCTTGACCCCGATCAGGAAATAAATGTGGACCAGGCTCCAGAATAGCCATCCGACAAATCCCTTGAGGCGCAGATATCCGAAGTTCACTACCGCGGCCCGCCGCCCAATGGTGGCGAGATCGCCGAGCGACCGATAACGAAACGGCGGAGGCGATGGTGTGTCGTCGACGCGCGCCGCAATGACGCGGCCGACATAGCGGCCCATTTGCTTGGCGGCCGGTGCGACACCCGGAACCATTGCCCCTGTTTGGTCATGGACCCCCGCCGCGTCACCGATCACGAACACCTCGGGATGATTCGGGACCGAAAGATCGGGTCGCACCAGCACGCGGCCGGCGTAATCGTGCTCGGCGCCCAGCCAGTGGGCGGCGGGCGAGGCAACGACCCCCGCGGCCCAGATGATGGTGCTGGCGTCGATGCGTCCGCGATCGAGGTCGACGCCACGCCGATCGCAATTGATTACGCGCGTGGAGGTCCTCACGTCGACCCCCATGCGCGTGAGCGTGCGCTCGGCATACGCGGAAAGATCCTCCGGCAAAGTGGGCAGAACACGCGGACCCGCCTCGAGCAAGATGATGCGGGAGCTGCGCGGATCGATCCGCCGAAAGTCCTTGGCCAGGGTCTGGCGCGCGATCTCGGCGATGGCGCCAGCCATTTCGACGCCGGTTGCTCCCCCACCGACGATGACGAAAGTGAGCAGGCGCTGGCGCTCGGCATCGTCGTGGGCGAGCTCGGCGTGCTCGAACGCCAGCAGAATGCTTCGGCGAATGCGGGTCGCGTCTTCGATGCGCTTGAGCCCCGGTGCGAAATCGATCCAATCGTCGTGACCGAAATAGGAGTGCGTGGCGCCTGTCGCGATCACAAGATAGTCGTAGGGAATTGGATCCGCGCCGGTCTGAACGCACCGCCCTGCCAGGTCGATGCCGCTGACCTCCGCCATCAACACCGTCGCATTGCGCTGCTGCCGTAAGATGTGCCGGATCGGCCAGGCGATCTCGGCAGGTGAGAGTGCGGCGGTCGCGACCTGGTACAGCAACGGCTGGAAGCAATGATGGTTTTGGCGATCGATCACGGTCACGTCGACAGCAACATGGCTCAGCGCCTTCGCCGCTTCGAGGCCGCCGAAGCCTGCGCCGACAATGACGACCTTTGGACGCCGTTGTGACATGCGCGTTCCTCTGCTCGCCCGACTCTAACCTGCGATGAGCAATGCGACACCTGAAATAGTGAGCTCCAGCTTGCCAAGCCGTGCGCGCGCCTTTAGCAATCCGCGTGGAGATGCATTCAAGCGAGGCAATGCGCAATGGCGACCCACAAACTCCTTCTTCTCCCGGGCGACGGCATCGGACCGGAGGTGATGGCCGAGGTGAAAAAGCTCATCGCCTTCATGAATGCGCACGGTCTGGGCACCTTCGAGACCGAAGAAGCGCTCGTCGGCGGTTCCTGCTACGAGGCGCACAAGGTTGCGATCACCGACGCCACAATGGCCAAGGCGCACGCGGCCGATGCCGTGATCTTCGGCGCGGTCGGCGGCCCGAACTGGGACGGCGTACCGTATGACGTGCGACCGGAGGCGGGACTGCTTCGCCTGCGCAAGGAGCTCGGCCTGTTCGCCAATATCCGCCCGGCGATCTGCTATCCCGCGCTCGCGGAATCCTCGAGCCTCAAGCGCGAGGTGGTGGACGGGCTCGACATCATCATTTTGCGTGAATTGACCGGCGGGGTCTATTTCGGCGAACCCAAGACTATCACCGATCTCGGCAACGGACAGAAGCGCGCGGTCGACACTCAGGTCTATGACACCTACGAGATCGAGCGCATCGCCCGGGTTGGCTTCGAGCTCGCGCGCAAACGCCGGAACAAGGTCACCTCGATGGAGAAGCGCAACGTGATGAAAACGGGCGTGCTCTGGCACGAGGTGGTCAAGGAGGTGCACGCCCGCGAGTTCAAGGACGTCAAGCTCGAGCATCAGCTCGCCGACGCCGGCGGCATGCAGCTCGTGCGCTGGCCCAAGCAATTCGACGTCATCGTCACCGACAATCTGTTCGGCGACATGCTGTCGGACATCGCCGCCATGCTCACCGGCTCGCTGGGCATGCTGCCGTCGGCCTCGCTCGGCGAGGTCGATTCCAAGACGAAAAAGCGCAAAGCCATGTACGAGCCGGTACACGGCTCCGCCCCCGATATCGCCGGCAAAGGCATCGCCAACCCGATCGCCATGATCGCCTCCTACGGCATGGCGCTGCGCTACTCGCTCAACATGGCCAAGGAGGCCGACCAGATCGATCAAGCGATCGCGGCCGCGCTCGCGCAAGGGCTGCGCACTGCCGACATCAAGTCGGAGGGCGCCACGGTCGTGACCACGGGGCAAATGGGCGATGCGGTCATCGGCGAGATGGAGAAGCTCGTGGCCTGACTGCCCCCGAGCAAAGCGCGGTGCGCAATGGTGGCAGGCAGGACGCATGCAATGACTCAAGCCGCCGCAACGAGGTTCGGCATTCGGAGCCTCGCGCTTGTTGTCATGGCGCTCGCCGCATTGCGCGCCGCCGGCGCTCACGCCGACACTTATCCCAATCGCCCCGTTCGCCTGATCGTCCCGTTCGCGGCGGGCGGTCTCAACGACGTCGTGGCGCGACTGGTCGCACCTTATCTGGAGCGATCGCTGGGCCAGCCCTTCATGGTCGACAACCGACCGGCCGCGAGCGGCATCGTCGGAACCGACGCCACCGCAAAAGCGCCGCCGGACGGCTACACGCTGCTGATGGTGGCCTCGAGCTTCACGGTGGTCCCGGCCACCAATCCGAAACTGCCCTATGACTCCGAGCGCGATCTCGCGCCCATCGTCATGGTGGCGAAGAATTCGCTGTTGTTCCTCGTGAATCCGAAAGTGCCGGCCCATTCGCTCGCAGAGTTCGTAACCCTCGCCAAAGCCAATCCCGGTAAGCTCAATTACGCGTCGCCCGGCGCGGCCACTCAAACCCATCTCGTCGTCGAGCTGTTCAGCCGTAAGGCGGACATCAGGCTGCAGCACATCCCCTATCGCGGTGGCGCGCCCGCCATGACCGCGATGGTCGCCGGCGACACGCAATTTACCGCAATCTCGACGTTGCTTTCGCTGCCGCAGATCCAGGCTGGCGCGTTGCGCGCGATCGCGAGCGGAAGCCTCAGCCGCGATGCGCAGCTGCCCGATCTCCCCACGGTCGCGGAGCAAGGCTTTCCCGGCTTCGAGGCAATCCAATGGATCGGCCTGCTGACCACAGCCGGCACACCGAAGGACGTCATCGAGCGCATCAACGCGGAGGTCAACCGGGCGCTGCGCGATCCCGATCTGATCGCCAAATTCGCCCAACAGGGCCTCTCGCCCGCGGGCGGCACGCCCGCGGACTTTCAACGTACCATTGCCACCGATCTCAAGAATTGGACCGAAACCGCACACGCCGCCAATATCACCGCGCAGTGACTACAGAAACGCTCCGCGCCAGCCATCGCCGTGAGCCGTGGTGAGCGCGCAGCCCCGGGGTTACCAACCGTACGGATTATAGCGGCTCGGAAGATCGAACGGCCCCGGCAGCGGTGACTGGTGCCAGCCGACGCGCCCGCCCGTGCTTTGCACCACGCTCAAAGGCATCGAATACGGGCCCACAGGGAAGGCGTAGTCGGTGAATTTGCGCTCGCCCGGCAGAACCTCGGTCCCGGCGTCGAGGAACGAACGCGGCGCGACGGTGACGCGCGCACGCGGGCGATTGACCGGAGCGGTGGGCGCGGTGGTGTAAACCTGCTGCTTTTTCTTCGTCGCGGCATCGACCGGGGCAACGGCAACGGCCGTCACCGCCATCACCGCAACGCAGAGCCCGGCCGCGCAAATCCTCATGTTCATGACGCCCCTCATGCGATTCCGTGAGACCATACACTAACTTTAACTTTGTTTCGGCTTCGGTAACAGCCGCCACGGCCTGTGGGTGCCACTCCGTCGCCGGGTGTGTCAAAATTCCCTCTATGGACTATCAGGGAAGATCGTTTAAGATTTTGCCGTCAGGGCACAAAATATTCCGTGAAACCCCCTGCCAAGAGAAAAAAAGACCAGGGAGGAGGACGCCATGTTCACACGTCGGCATCTTATCAAGGCAGCGGGCGCGGGACTTGCGCTCACCGGGTCAGGCCTCGAGCTGGGGTCGGCGCTTGCAGCGGGTACTGCCATCGATCTGCCCGCGGCGCTGCCGGAGGGGGCCCGCAACAACGCCGTGCTCGATTCGTTGCCGGGCAAGAAGCCGCTGATCAAGCTCAGCTATCGGCCGCCGAACTACGAAACGCCGATTGAATATTTCCGTACCGCCATCACGCCGAATGACGCATTTTTCGTTCGCTACCATCTCTCGAACATCCCGGAGGTTGACGTCAAAACCTGGAAAATCGTGGTTGGCGGCGAGGGCGCCAACGGCCAGGCCGAGTTCACGCTCGACGATCTCAAACGGTTGCCGGCAGCCGAACTGGTCGCAGTGAACCTCTGCTCGGGCAACCGGCGCGGCCTATTCCAACCCCATGTTCCCGGGGTGCAGTGGAGCAACGGCGCCATGGGTTGCGCGCGCTGGAAAGGCGCCCGGCTCAAAGACCTTCTGGACAAGGTCGGCCTTAAAAAGGAGGCGATCGAAATCGTCTTTGACGGCGCCGATTCGGGCGTTACCGACAAGACCCCCGACTTCATCAAGAGCATCCCGACCTGGAAGGCGATCGAGGACACCACGCTCGTGGCCTACGAAATGAATGGGGCGCCGCTGCCGCACCTCAATGGCTTCCCGGCGCGTCTCATCGTGCCGGGCTGGACCGGGGTCTATTGGATGAAACACCTCACTTCGATCTCGGCCGTGACGAGACCCGAAAGCGGATTTTGGATGAATACGGCCTATCGCATCCCATTGGGGAGGTTTCCGATAGTTGCACGCTTCACCTCGCAGGAAACGGCAGTGAACACGCCGATCACCGAGATCGTCGTGAATTCGTTGATCACCAACCCCGCCGACGGCGCAAACGTGAAGATGGGACCGGTCGCCCTGGGCGGCATCGCCTGGGACGGCGGCTACGGCATCAACACGGTCGAGGTGTCGAGCGACGGCGGCAAGACCTGGCTCGCCGCGACGCTGGGCGAGGATCTCGGCCGCTTCGCCTTCCGCACCTTCAGCTACAATTTTGCACCCAAGGCCCCCGGCAAACAAACGGTGATGGCGCGGGCCACCAACAAGATCGGACAAAGCCAGACAACCGAGCTGATCCACAATCCGGCCGGTTATCACCACAACGTCGTTCACAGCGTCACGTTCAACGTGGCCTGAGGGGGTCGCCATGCGCGCTATGATCATCGCTCTCGCGGCTGCCGCGATCGCGCTTGCCGCCGCCGCCGAGGAGAAACCAGTGGAGCTCAAGAAGGGGCCGGGTCTCGACAAGGTCGAAGGTAACTGCTCCGGTTGCCACAGCCTCGATTACGTCGTGATGAATTCGCCGTTTCCAAACGCGGCCTTGTGGGACGCCGAGGTCACCAAGATGATCAAGGCGTTCGGAGCTCCGATCAGCGACGCCGACGCGAAGGTCATCGCGGATTACCTAAAGCAGAATTACGGCAGCTGAGGCGACCCTCGCTCCTCTTGCTCGCGCCCTTCCGCCGCCTTCGAATCGGCGTTGTCATTACCTACTTTCTCGCTTAGAAGCCTTGCTCCGCGATCGCACCGGCGGGCGGCGGCAGAGAATTTTCGGAGTTGACAATGGGTTACAGGGTCGCGGTGGTCGGCGCCACGGGCAATGTGGGCCGCGAAATGCTGTCGATACTCGCCGAGCGGTCGTTTCCCGCCGACGAGGTGATCGCGCTCGCCTCGCGGCGCAGCCAGGGCAGCGAGGTCAGCTTCGGCGACAAGACGCTCAAGGCCAAAGCGCTCGAGCACCACGACTTCTCCGACGTCGACATCTGCCTGATGTCGGCGGGCGCGGCGGTGTCGAAGGAATGGTCGCCGAAGATCGCGGCGGCCGGCGCGGTCGTCATCGACAATTCCTCGTGCTGGCGCTACGACGCCAACGTTCCGTTGATCGTGCCCGAGGTCAATGCCGACGCGGTTACCGGCTTCCGCAAGAAGGGCATCATCGCCAACCCGAACTGCTCGACCACGCAGCTCGTTGTCGCGCTCAAGCCGTTGCACGACAAGGCCAAGATCACGCGCGTGGTGGTGGCGACCTATCAATCGGTCTCGGGCGCCGGCAAGGAGGCGATGGACGAATTGTTCACGCAGACCAAGTCGGTCTACACGCTCGACGAGATCACGCCCAAGAAGTTTCCCAAGCGCATGGCCTTCAACGTGATCCCCCACATCGACGTGTTCATGGAGGATGGCTTCACCAAGGAAGAGTGGAAGATGGTGGCCGAGACCAAGAAGATCCTCGATCCCAAGATCAAGGTCGTCGCCACCTGCGTGCGGGTGCCGGTCTTCGTCGGTCATTCGGAGGCGGTGAATATCGAGTTCGAGAACCCAATCACGGCGGACGAAGCGCGCGATGTCCTGCGCGAGGCGCCGGGCGTGATCGTGATCGACAAGCGCGAGGCCGGCGGCTACGCCACGCCCTACGAGGCGGCGGGCGAAGACGCAACCTATGTCAGCCGCATTCGCGAGGATCCGACGGTGGAGAACGGCCTCGCGTTGTGGTGCGTGTCCGACAATCTGCGCAAGGGCGCGGCGCTCAACGCCATCCAGATCGCGGAGTGCCTGATCAACCGCAAGCTGATCGAGGCCAAGCGCAAGGCGGCGTGACGACCGGCCCGCCACACACAATGCGTTCGCGAGAGAGGCGGGTCTAGAGCCCGCCTCTCACGCTTTCGGGGAAGATTATTTGGGACGTCAGGCGGCCTTGCCTGCGGCCAGCGCGTGCACGTCGCTCGTCGTCAGGGCATTGCCGCCGATGCCCCAGTCGCCGCTCTCGACTTCCTCGACCGTCACCCACGTCACTCCCCGCATGTTCTCGCCTTCGATCGAGACCATGGCATCGGTCAGCTTCTTGATGATCTGTCGCTTCTGATCCTTGCTGAAAACGTCCTTGATCACTCGAACCTGAATGAGCGGCATTTTGATTCTCCTGTGACTGCTCGCTTGACACGCGCCGGAGAGTGCCTGACACTTGAGAAGTCAAACATAGACAATTCTCGTGTCAGTCAACATAACTGTACTGGTCCAGAGACCAGGCCAGTTATGCACTCGAGCAAAGCGCCATGCTGTCCCTGACGTTCAGCCCGGACCGTCCGCTGGCCGACCAGATCGTCACCGGCATCAAGCGGCAGATCGACGACCGGCTGCTGCGTCCCGGCACGCGACTGCCGTCGATCCGCGGTTTGGCCGAGAGCCACAATGTCAGCCGGTTCACGGTGGTCGAGGCTTACGATCGCCTGGTCGCGATGGGCTATTTGCAATCGCGCCGGGGCGCGGGCTTCTACACGGCGCCGGCGCGTGCCGAGGCATCCCAGCCTGCCCCGTCGACCGATCACAAGCGCAACGAGGAGTTGGTCTGGCTGATCCGCCGCCTGCTGGAGGCGGGAGAGGACACCATTCTCGCTGGCGGGCCTTGGCTGCCCAACTCATGGCTCGACGAGGCCGGCATCCGACAAAGCCTCGGTGCGCTGGCACGCAAGAACGGTACCCACCTGCTCGAATACGGCAATCCGTTCGGCTATCTGCCGCTGCGCGAGCATCTGGTCCTGCTGCTCGCCGAGCTCGGCATCACTGCTCACGCCGGCCAGGTCCTGCTGACGCAGGGCACCAGCCAGGCGCTCGAACTCGTCATCCGCTATCTGCTCAAACCGGGCGACGCGGCGTTGGTGGACGATCCCGGCTACTACAACATGTTCGGAAACCTGCGACTGCAGGGCGTGGAGATGCTGGCGGTGCCGCGCAATGCGGACGGGCCGGACGTGGCGACGCTGGAGAAGCTCGCCGCCGCGCACCGTCCGAAAGTCTATTTCACGCAGTCGGTGATGCAGAATCCGACCGGCACCGACATGAGCCCGCATGTCGGTTTCAAGGTGCTGCAGGCGGCCGAGCGCTGCGGCTTCTTCGTCGTAGAAGACGACATCTTCTGTGATCTGCAGGTCAAGGCCACGCCGCGGCTGGCGACGCTCGACCAGCTCAACCGCGTGATCTATGCGCGCAGCTTCTCCAAGACCTTGTCGGGCAGCTTGCGCGTCGGGTTCGTCGCCTGCGCGCCGCACATCGCCAACGAGCTCGCGGACATCAAGATGCTCACCAGCATCACGACTTCACAGTTCACCGAGCGCCTCATGTACATGATGCTGGTCGACGGCCACTACCGCAAATATCTCACGCGGCTGCACGAGCGGCTCGACGCGGCCCGCGCCAATGTCGTGCGCGCATTCGAGGGAACTGGGCTTGAGCTATTCGCCGAGCCCAATTCCGGGATGTTCGTCTGGGCGCGTTTTCCGCAGGTCGAGGACGCGTTGCCGCTGGCGGAGGCCGCCGCGCGCGACGGCATCATGCTCGCGCCCGGGGTCGTATTTCGTCCGCACCTCGAGCGCTCGCCATGGATGCGGTTCAATGTCGCCATCTGCGACGACCCGCGCGTGCAGCGCTGGCTCGCGCGCGCCGCGGCTGAGCGCTGAGCAGCGCAATAGCGCCCCGGGCACGCAAGCGCCTACGCCCAGATCGCCATCGGCAGACCGCACGCGTCGCGCTCGGGCGGATCGGGAAAGGACCGCGCCAGTCCGCGGTGTATGCGCGCCGCGATCGCGGCACAGACAAGCGCGTCGAGGAGGTCGTCGGGGCCAGCGCCCTTGGGCGGCGCGCCGTTCACCATCGCCGGTGCAAGACCCGCTTCGATCAGCAGCCGCCGACGTAACGCAAGACCCGCTTTAGTCTTCTTCGCTGATGCCAGCGGGCACCCTGCATTGAGGCGCCAAAATGCGAGCTCAGGATGCGCTTCACACACCCGGCCGTCGAGCGCCCGATCGCTCTGCAGGACCGCGTCCACCTCGCGAATCTTGGAAAAAATGCCGAAAGCAAAAATGGTGATGCCCCTTGGCGGAACTGAAGTCTCACGGGCGACCGCGCATGCACGCTGATGGGCTGCATATCTCGATTGCTGACCGTCGAAAGGGCCTACCTCTGCAAATACGGCGCGGCGTGAAGGGACCGAAAACACCGACGACTTACGTGCGCCAAGGAGCGAGCGCGCCACGTTGTCGGCGGTCCGCCCGCCGCGGCCCGCCTGTTCCGGCAGGCCGATGGGTATATCGACTGCGATGATCGCAGGCGCCTCGCGCGCGGCGGTGACCTCGGCAAAGCGCGGCACGACGCGCATGCGCACTTCCCCGCCCTGCGGGCGCACAAATGCGGCGATCCAGCCCGCCCGGCAACCATCGACACCCGCAAGCCACGTCTCGCCCAAGACTTTGCGCACCTTCAGAGAGTGGCATCGCAGCCATCCCATCGATAGGGTAGAGCAGATCAAAGCGGGGCATCAACATGACCATTTGTCCGCGCCGCAGCGTGCTGTACATGCCGGCATCCAACGCCCGGGCGATCGAGAAGGCGCGCACGTTACCGGCCGACGCCGTCATTCTCGACCTCGAGGATTCGGTTGCGCCCGAGGGCAAGGCCGCCGCCCGCCAGCAGATGTTCGAGGTCGTCACAACCGGCTCCTTCGGGGCGCGCGAGGTCATCGTGCGCATCAACGGTCTCGACACCGAGTGGTGGCTGGACGATCTCAACACCGTGGCCAAGGCCAAGCCCGACGCGGTGCTGGTGCCGAAGGTGTCCAGTCCCAACCACTTGGAGGACGTGGGCGAGCGCCTCGTCGACATCAGCGCCGACCAAAAAATCCGCGTCTGGGCGATGATGGAAACGCCGCTCGCCATGCTCAACGCGCGCGACATCGCCGCCGCGGCCAAGGACGTCGAGACCCGGCTGACGGCTTTCGTGATGGGCACCAACGATCTCGCCAAGGACACGCGTGCGAAAATCACGCCCGGCCGCGCCCCGATGTTGCCGTGGCTGATGAGCTGCGTGGCCGCCGCGCGCGCGTTCGCCCTCGACATCCTCGACGGCGTCTACAACGACCTCGGCAACGCCGAGGGTTTCGCGCGCGAGTGCAGCGAGGCGCGAGACATGGGCTTCGACGGCAAGACCCTCATCCATCCGAGTCAGATCGGGCCGTGCAACGCCGCCTTCTCGCCGAGCGCGGAAGACGTCGCCCAGGCGAAGAAGATCATCGCGGCGTTCGATCTGCCGGAGAACGAGCACAAGGGCGTCGTGCAGCTCGACGGTCGCATGGTCGAACGCTTGCATGCCGACATGGCACGCCGCACGGTCGCGATCGCGCAGGCGATCGAGCAGCGCAGACTGGAGGCCGAACGCGTCTAGAGATGGTCCGAGGTGCTGGAGCTGATGGCCGAGCGCGCTTGTTTGCTCACGCCCATGCGCGCGCGGTCTTCGACTTCTGCTCGAATCGTTCGATCTTGTCCTGCTTGACCATGGTGAGCCCGATATCGTCGAGGCCGTTGAGCAGGCAGTGCTTGCGGTGCGCATCGATGTCGAACTTCACCACGCCGCCGTCGGGGCCCCTGATCTCCTGCTTCTCCAGGTCGATCGAGAGCGTCGCATTGGCGCCGCGCTCGGCGTCGTCGAACAGCTTCTCCAAATCCTGCGGCTTGACCTTGATCGGGAGCACGCCGTTCTTGAAGCAGTTGTTGTAGAAGATGTCGCCGAACGAGGTCGAGATCACGCAGCGGATGCCGAAATCCATGAGCGCCCACGGCGCGTGCTCACGCGAGGAGCCGCAACCGAAGTTGTCATCGGCGACCAGAATTCTGGCCTTGCGATAGGCGGGCTTATTGAGCACGAAGTCCGGATTCTCGCTGCCGTCGTCGCGATAGCGCTTCTCCGCGAACAGGCCCTTGCCCAGCCCGGTGCGCTTGATGGTCTTGAGATACTGCTTGGGGATGATCATGTCGGTATCGACGTTGATCATCT
>WNFF01000325.1_pt1 | contig 61826 bp, 53 predicted proteins | sample 5400441 | NCBI WGS metagenome assembly WNFF01 (sample SAMN13153345, study PRJNA577476) | soil metagenome | isolation source: 120 cm saprolite under Douglas fir tree site 2 hole 3 replicate 1 | place: USA:California | collected 2015-04-18 | reverse complement strand
GGGTCAAGCCCGGGGAGGGGAGGGAGCAGACCGAGCCAGCCTCGAGCGCGTCGTCTCAGCTCGGCACGACTCCGGCATCCTGGCGGAGCTCGACGCCGATCAGCGCGCGGCGGCGGAGATCGGGGACGGGGCGCTGATGATCATCGCCGGTCCCGGCTCCGGCAAGACCCGCACGCTGACCCATCGGATCGCGCACCTGATCGCCGAGCGCGGCGTCGCCGCCGAAAGCTGCCTTGCCATCACCTTCACCCGCCGCGCCGCCGCGGAGCTGCGCGAGCGGCTCGTCCGCCTCCTGCCGGACGAGGCCGGGCGGGTGCCGATTCCCACCTTCCATTCGCTCGGACTGGCGATCCTGCGCGAGCACCCCGGCGCCGCCGGCCTCGATCGCGGCTTCCGGATCGCGAGCGAGGCCGAGCGCGCGGCGCTGCTCGCGCAGACGCTCGACGTCACGCTGCTCAAGGCCGAACGGGCGCTGCGCGCGATCTCCAAGGCGAAGCGCAGCCTCGGCCCGCCCGCCGACGACGTGAAAGAAATCCTGGCGGCCTATGGCGATGCGCTCGCCGTGCGCGGCCTCGTCGACTTCGACGATCTCATCGCGCTGCCGGTGCGCGCGCTGGCGACCGAGGCCGGCCTCGCCGCGCGCCTGCGCGAGCGCTGGCGCTCGGTCTCGGTCGACGAGTTCCAGGACGTCGACGACCAGCAATATCGCCTGCTGGCGCTGCTCGCGCCGGCCGACCTCTGCGTCATCGGCGATCCCGATCAGGCGATCTACGGTTTCCGCGGCGCCGACGCCTCGTGCTTCGAGCACTTCCGGCGCGATCATCCCGGGGCGACGATCGCGCGCCTCACGCGCAACTACCGCTCGAGCGGCACGATCGTCAGCGCATCGGCGCAGGTGATCGCCGCGCCCGCGCGCGAGCCGACCGCCGAGCTCGCGCAGCGGATCGCGATCCATGCCGCCCCCACCGATCGGGCGGAGGCGGAATCGGTCGTGAAGGCGATCGAGGACATGATCGGCGGCCACAGCTTCTTCTCGATCGACAGCGGCCGCGCCGGCGCCGGCCGCAGCGAGCGGTCGTTCGCCGACTTCGCCGTGCTCTACCGCACCGATGCCCAGTCTGCGCTCATCGCCGAGGCGCTCGAGCGCTCCGGCATCCCCTATCAAAGGCGCTCCCATGCTCCGCTCGCGGACGAGCCGGCGGTGCGCGCGCTGTTGGCCGAGCTTGCGCCGCCCGGTCCGACGCTTGCCGCCGGGGCCGACGAATTGCGCGCGGCGGCGCAACGGCTGAAGGAGCGCGAGAATCCCGCCGCGGTCGACGGCGCGCTCCAACGGCTTGCGGCGCTCGCCGCGAGCTGCGGCAACGACGGCATCCTCGACGCCGCCGCGCTCGCGACCGACGCAGAGTTCTTCGATCCGCGCGCCGACCGCGTGTCGCTGTTGACGCTGCACGCAGCGAAGGGGCTCGAATTCCCGGTCGTCTTCATCGTCGGGCTCGAGGACGGCCTCCTTCCGCTGCATTGGGGCGAGCCCGACGAAGCGGCCTTGGCGGAGGAGCGTCGCCTGTTCTACGTCGGCATGACGCGGGCGAAGGAGCGCCTGGTCCTGAGCCGCGCCGAGCAGCGCCACTGGCGCGGCCGGTTGCGCCGGCTTCCTCCCTCGCCGTTCCTGAGCGACATCGAGCAGCGCCTCGTCGAGCACCAGCGCAGCGCGCTCGCGCGCCGCAAGCGGGAAGACCGCCAGCTCAAGCTGCTGTAGGATTCACCCGCGAGGCTGCAGAGCCGCCGTAGCCCGCATGAGCGTCGGCGAAATGCGAGGCAGGCTCGCGCCGCCGCGCGGCCACCCCCGGATTTCGCTTCGCTTCATCCGGGCTACAGATGCGTCTTATTGCGGGGGCTCGATCGACAACGGCTCCTCGCGCCGACGCGGCTTCGGGCGCGCCGCCGCCGAGCGTCGCGCCGGCGCGGCGGTCGCCCCGGGCTCCGACTGGCCGCCGATCCCGAAGGTCAAGGCCGCAGTCTCCGAATACCAGAACGACGCGCGCTGCCGATTGTCCTGCTCGGCCTCGAGCGTCGCGATTGTCTCGGTCGCCTGCTGCTGCGCCGTCGTGAGCTCGCGGATCTCCTGCTTCAGCGTCGCCACCTCGCGCACGAGGCGGGCGATCTGCTCGTCCGGCGCGGCCGCGGTCCGCGCCGACAACGGCGCCTGCGGACGCTGCCATTCGTCGGCGATCGACCAGGCGAGCGCCAGCACGGTCGCGATCGCGGCGGCGAGCAGCAGACCGACGACAACCCGCAGCCGCAACCGCCGGCGCTGCTGTCCGCGCAGAATCGCTACCGGCTCGCGTCCGAACTCTTCGTCGAACACGTCGAGCCTCGGCATCTCGCCCGCAGCCGCCTCACCCCGCATCGCCGATCCGCCGGCCTCGTTCTCTCCGGTGTCCCCGCATCATGCGCCGATAAGGCCGGTAGCTCAAGCGATTCCAAGGTACCCGATGCTGCCGAATTTTCGCCTTTCATCTCAACCAGTTGGCCTCGCGCGCTCGTGCCCGCCGAGAGCCGTGTTAGATTGCTGACCGAGCAATTGTGACACGATCGGGGGAGGTGCCGCCATGGACGTCGGCTTCATCGGACTCGGCCAGATGGGCTTTCACATGGCGCGACGGCTCACCGAGGCGGGTCACCGCACGGTCGTGTTCGACACCCGGCGCGAGGCGGTCGCGCGCCTCGCCGCGCTCGGCGCCGAGGCCGCGGATTCTCCGCGCGCGGTCGCCGACCGGGTCGAGACCGTGATGGCGAGCCTGCCGACGCCCGAGGTCGTGCTCGCGGTCGCGACCGGTCCCGGCGGCGTCATCGAAGGCTCCCGCATGCGCCGGTTCGTCGACCTCTCGACCACCGGCGCGGTGATGGCGAAGCGCATCTTCGAGCGGCTGGCGGAGAAACGCATCGTGCAGATCGACTGTCCGGTGAGCGGCGGCGTCACCGGAGCGTCGAAGGGGACGCTCGCCTTGATGGTCTCGGGCCCGCGCACGGAGGTCGCCGCGATCGAGCCGCTGCTGCCTGCGATCGGCCGGTTCTTCTTCATCGGCGAGCGGCCGGGCGCCGGACAGACCATGAAGCTCTGCAACAATTTCCTCTCGGCGGCGGCGATGACCGCCACCTCGGAAGCGATGGTCATGGGGGTCAAGGCCGGGCTCGATCCCCGCATCATGCTCGACGTGATCAATTCCGGCACCGGCCGCAACACCGCGACCGAGGACAAGTTCGGGCGCGTGGTGCTGCCGCGCGCCTTCAATCTCGGATTCACCGTGGGCTTGATGACCAAGGACCTCAAGCTCTGCCTCGGCGAGGGCCAGGCGCTGGGCGTGCCGATGCAGGTCGCGGAAGCCGTCACCCGGCTGTTGCAGACCGCCTGCGACGAGAACGGCCCGGAGGCGGACCTCACCACCGTGGTGCAGGCGGTCGAGCGCCGCGCCGGGGTCGAGGTGCGCGCCCCGCGCGCAGCGAGCCCGCCGGGGAAGTAGGTTGGGTCGACCCCGGGCTTGACCCCGGGGGAGACCCAACGCACACGCGCGTCGAAGGATGTTGGGTCTCGCGCCTTAAGCGCGTTTACGCGCGTCTGCGACGCGCTATGGCGCTCGACCCAACCTACGGATTGAAGCTGCGCGCGCGCTCGGCCGGGACACGAGATGGGTGAGGAAGCGCACATGAGCGACGACGTCCACGAGGTCTATGCCATCCGCTACGGCCACCACCGGCGCAAGGCGGCGGAGAACTTCATCGGCGGCGATCCGCACGACGTGCTGCAGCCGCTCGACTTCTACGTCTGGGCGATCGTCGGAGCGTCGGGCGCCGTCGTCCTCGATACCGGCTTCGACGCCGCCATGGGCGCGAAACGCCAGCGCGAGCTGATCAAGCCGGTCGGCGAAGGGCTCGCCGCGATCGGCGTCGATCCCGGCCGGGTCGAGACCGTCCTCCTCAGCCACATGCATTACGACCACGTCGGCAATTACGACCTGTTTCCGCGCGCGCGCTATCACCTGCAGGACCGCGAGATGGCCTATGCCACCGGCCGCTGCATGTGCCACACCGCGCTGCGGCTGCCGTTCGAGGTCGACGACGTGGTGGCGCTGGTGCGCAAGGTCTTCGCCGGACGCGTCGCCTTCCACGACGGCGAGGACGAGATCGCGCCGGGGATCACCGTCCACCATATCGGCGGCCATTCCAAGGGCCTGCAGAGCGTGCGGGTGAAGACGCGGCGCGGCTACGTCGTGCTGGCGGCGGACGCCGCGCACCTCTACGCTCATCTCGATACCGGGCGCGTCTTTCCCATCACCTACAACGTCGCCGAGGTGGTCGGAATAGCGAGTGGCGAATAGCGAATAAGCCTGTCTGCTATTCGCTACTCGCCATTCGCCATTCGCGTTACATGATCGCGAGCTCGGCGTTGCGGCGGTCGGTGACCAGCATGCTGCCGGGATAGTGGGTGATGCAGAAGTCGGGCTTCACCGTCGCCACCACCGACTGCGGCGTCACCCCGCAGGCCCAGAACACCGGCAGCTCGTCGGCATGGACCGGCACCGGGTCGCCCCAGTCCGGCCGCATCAGGTCGGCGATGCCGATGAGCTCGGGCTTGCCGATATGGACCGGCGCGCCGTGCACCGCCGGGAAGCGGGTGGTGATCTGGACGGCGCGGATGGCGTCGGCGGGCTTGAGCGGCCGCATCGAGACCACCATCGGGCCGTGGAACGGGCCCGCCGGCACGGTCGCGATCGAGGTGCGATACATCGGCACGGTGGCGTTGCAGGCAATGTGGCGAAGCTCGATGCCGTTCTCGATCAGCGCCTCCTCGAACGAGAACGAGCAGCCGAGCACGAAGGCGACGAGATCGTCGCGCCAATGGGCGCGAACGTCGGAAGGCTCGTCGACGACCTCGCCGCGCACGAAAACCCGGTAGCGCGGCAGGTCGGTGCGGATATCGAGGTCGTCGCCGAGCGTGGGCAGCCGGCAATCGCCCGGCGCGGATGCCGCCAGCAGCGGGCACGGCTTGGGGTTGAGCTGGCAGAAGCGCAGGAAATCGCCGGCCAGGCGCTCGGGCAGGATGGCGAGATTGCCCTGCACGAACCCGGGCGCGATCCCGGCGGTCTGGCCCTTGAATTGGCCGGTGCGGGCGGCGATCCGGGCGTCGCGGCCGGTCCGCGGGACGGCCAAGGGCGGGCGGGAGATCGTGGCAAGGGTCATCGGGCGCCCTCCAAGCGCGGGCGGCGGCATGAAGCCGCGCGCGGGCCTATTTTATCACCGCGCCGGCCGGGGAAAACCGTTGAATATCGGCGCCGGATCGCGTTTGCTAAGGTTCATGCAAGAACCCGGCAACGGGTCGGTCTCACATCGGAGAGGAACGATGGCTGACGAAGGGAAATCTCGGGATCTCGGCGAGGAATTCTGGCGCCGCGGCAAGGTCACGCGCCGCCGGCTGATCGGTTACGGCGCGGCAGGCGCGGGCGCGTTGGGGGCGAGCATGCTGGTGCCCGCGCCCTGGCAGGCCGCGTTCGGCCAGGCCAAGCCCTACAAGATCGGGACGATGCAGCCGCTCTCGGGCGCGGCGGCGGCCGGCGGCAAGACCGCGCTGGTCGGCGTGCAGATGGCGGTCGACCGAATCAACAAATCCGGCGGCATCAACGGCCGGCCGGTCGAGATCGTGGTGGCGGACGACGAGTCGAAACCGGACGTCGGCCGGCGCAAGACCGAGAAGCTTCTGGTCGAGGACAAGGTCGACGTCCATCTCGGCGGTTTCCTCTCCAACATCTGTCTCGCCTGCATGCCGGTGTTCGAGGAATACCAGGTCGTCAACATCATCAGCGTGTGTCTCGACACCACGCTGACCACGACCAAGTGCAACAAGTACAGCTTCCGGCCGTTCGACTACGCGCCGTCCCAGGCGGTGGCGTTCGCGCCTTATCTGGTCGGCAAGCTCGGCAAGAAGTGGCACATCGCATACGCCGACTATTCCTGGGGCCAGTCGACGCGCGACGCCTACGTCCAGGAGATCAAGAAGGCGGGCGGCGAGATCGTCGAGACGACCGGTATCCCGCTTGGCACGGCGGACATGACACCGTTCCTCTCCAAGGTCAGCGGGAGCTTCGACGGCTTGTTCGGCATCTTTTTCGGCAAGGATGGGGTGACGATCGGCAACCAGGCTTTCGATCTCGGCCTCACCAAGAAATACAAGTGGGCCGGCGACGGCGCGATCGCGGAATCGACCAATCTTCCCGCGCTCGGCAACAAGATCGAAGGCTTCGTCGGCATCAACCGCTACATTCCGGTTTTCGATCCGCCGCTCAATACCGAAGCGCACAAGAAGTTCTTCGAGGACGCCAAGGCCCGGCTCTTGAAGATCGATTCCAGCGGTCCGGACCCGGACCGCTACGTGCAGTCGAACTACGAGGCCATGAATGCCCTGAAGATCGGCATGGAGAAGTCGAAGTTCCGCGGCCGCGAGGACACCGACAAGCTGATCGCGGCGCTCGAAGGCCTGGAGATGAAGGAAGGCGACGACTTCCCGCAGGGCGACAAGCTGCTCCGCAAGGAGGATCACCAGGCGTTCCTGCGCCAGTTCATCTTCGAGATCAAAGGCGGCAAGCCCAAGATCCTGCAGGTGGTCGAGAAGGACAAGACGATCTTCCCGCCCGGCTGCAAGTTCGCGTAAGTGCCGGCCGATCTCGCACTTGAAGTGCCCTCGACCGCGGCCGGCCGAGCAGGCGGAGCGGGCTTTGTGCTGCGCACCGAGGGCTTGGCCATTCGCTTCGGCGGCCTGACCGCGCTCAACGGCGTCGACTTCGAAGTGCAGCGCGGCGAAATCCGCGCGATCATCGGACCGAACGGCGCCGGGAAAAGCACCTTCTTCAATTGCCTCACCGGCGTCCTGCGCCCCTCTTCGGGGCGCATTCTGTTCAACGGCGAGGACATCACGGGGCTGCCCCCCAACCGCATCTCGCAGAAGGGCATCGCCCGCTCCTACCAGATCACCAACATCCTGCCCAACGCCACCACGCTGGAGAACGTCCGCATCGCCGCCCAATCGCGTCGCCACGGCTGGAGCATGCTCAAGCACTACAGCGCCTACGTCGACATCATCTACAAGGCCGAAGCGGCGCTCGAGGCCGTCGGCCTGCGCGCCAAGGCGGAGGAGCTCGCCGCCAACCTCTCGCACGGCGAGCAGCGCAACCTCGAGATCGGCATCGCGCTCGCCACCGAGCCGCAGCTGCTGTGCCTCGACGAGCCGACCGCGGGCATGAGCGCGGCCGAGACCCACGACACGATGGCGCTGGTGCGCCGGATCGCCGAGGATCTGACGATCCTGATCGTCGAGCACGACATGCAGGTGGTGATGGAGCTGGCGCAGCGGATAACCGTGCTGCATTACGGGGAGGTGCTGGCCGAAGGCACGCCGGCGGAGATCCAGCGCAATCCCCGGGTGCTCGAGGTCTACCTCAAGACATGAGCGCGGCCGCTCCCAATCGTCTGTCGTCATGCCCGGGCTTGTCCCGGGCATCCACGCCTGTCTCGGTCGCGGGAAAGACGTGGATGGCCGGCACAAGATTTACACTCGGGCCGGCCGGAGGCCGGACCCGGGTGCCGGCCATGACGGAAGATGCTCCAAGTTTGCGCCCATGAGCCCGGACGCGCCCGTCGAGCCCCTGGTCGCCGTCGAGGACCTCCACACCTATTACGGCAAGAGCCACATCCTGCACGGGGTCTCGCTTTGCGTCGGCAAGGGCGAGGTCGTGGGCCTGTTGGGGCGCAACGGCGTCGGCAAGAGCACGACGCTCAAGACCATCATGGGCCTCATTCACCCCGATCGGGGCAAGGTGCTGCTCGACGGCACGCCCATCACCGGCCTGCCGGCGCACAAGCTGGCGCGGCGCGGGATCGGCTATGTCCCCGAGGACCGGCGCATCTTCCGCCTGCTCACGGTGATGGAGAACCTGCGCACCGGTCTCGACCGCCACGGCGTGACCGACGCGCGCAAGCGGGAGCTGCTCGACAAGGTCTTCGCCTTTTTCCCGGTGCTGGCCGAGCGGCGCAACCAGGCCGGCGGCACGCTCTCGGGCGGCGAGCAGCAGATGCTCGCCATCGCCCGGGCGATAATGCTCGAGCCCAGGATCATCCTCCTGGACGAGCCGACCGAGGGACTGATGCCGCGGATGGTCTCGCAGATCCGCGAGATCATCGCTGTGCTCAACCGCGAGGGCGTGGCGATCCTGCTGGTGGAGCAGAACGTGCCGCTCACGCTGGAGGCAAGCCAGCGCGTCTACATCATGGAGAAGGGCGCGGTGCGCCACCACGCCGCCGCCGCCGAGCTCAAGGTCGGCGACGCGGTCATCCACCAATATCTGGGGGTCTAGCATCGTGCTCGAGTTCCTCGACGCCATTCCCTACGATCAGATCCTGATCCAGACGCTGAACGGCATCGTCACCGGCATGATCCTGGCGCTGATCGCCTCCGGGCTCACGCTGATCTTCGGCATCATGGACGTGGTGAACTTCGCCCATGGCGAGCTGTTCATGCTCGGCGCCTATATCGGCGTGGTCGTGCTGGCGACCTCGGGCAGCTTCTGGCTCGCCCTCCTGATCGCCACGCTCGTGGTCGCGCTCCTCGGTGCGGCGCTGCAGATCACGACGTTGCGCCCGCTGCTCGGCCGCGATCCCCTGACCACCATCCTCGCCACCTTCGGCATCTCGCTCGTGCTGCAGAATTACGCGCTCTGGCAATTCGGCCCGGTGGCGCGCAAGATCCAGGAGCCCTTCACCGGCCACTTCACGCTGTTCTATCTCGAATATCCGTTCTACCGGCTGCTGATCGCCGCGCTCTCGGCCGCCATCATCGGCGGCTTCTGGCTGTTCCTCAAGCACGGCACCTTCGGCATCTGGATCCGCGCCACCACCCAGGACCGGGTGATGGCGCAGGCCATGGGCATCCCGGTGCCGTGGGTGCACACCGCGGTGTTCGCCATCGGCGCCGGCATGGCCGCAGCAAGCGGCGTGCTGTTCGGTCCGCTGGTCGGCGTCAACCACGCCATGGGGCTCGACTGGATATTGAAGGCTTTCATCGTGGTGGTCGTCGGCGGCATGGGCAGCCTGGGCGGCTCGATCGCCGCCTCGATCTTCATCAGCCTGCTGGAAGCCTATGCTTCGATCTGGGTGAGCCCGGCGCAAGCGGTGATCGTCTCGTTCGTCGTGCTGATCCTGACCCTGCTGTTCCGGCCCACCGGCCTGTTCGTGCCGACCCCGAAATGATGAAACGCCCCGCCACCGTCTACTGGATCGGGTTCTGCGCGATCGAGGCGCTGCTGATCGTGGCGCCGCTCGTGCTGCCGGAGTTCTGGCGCCGCTTCCTGACCGAGATCCTGATCTGGGGACTGTTGGCGATGTCCTCCGACATCCTGATCGGCTACACCGGCATGGTGTCGTTCGGCCACTCGGCCTTCTTCGGTCTCGGGATGTACGGCGCGGCGGCGGCGCTGCTGATGGTCAGGCCACCGAATCTGTGGCTGGCGATCGCCTATGGGCTGATCGGCTCGGCCGGGGTCGCCTTGTTCGTGGCCTATTTCAGCACGCGGCTGCGCGACATCTATTTCGCGATCACGACGCTGATCTTCTCGCAGATCTTCTACGTCATCATCTTCACCTGGACCGAGGTGACCGGCGGCGAGAACGGGCTCAGCTTCCGGCGGCCGGCGCTGTCGATTCCCTGGCTGTTCTCGGTTCCGTTCACCAGCGAGACGCTGCACTGGTTCGTGCTGGCGGTGGTGACGGCGTCCTATCTCGTCCTGCGGCGCATCACCCGGTCGCCGTTCGGCATGGTGCTGCAATCGATCCGCGAGAACGAGCCGCGCACGCGCGCGATCGGCTACGCGGTCGAGCGCTACAAGATCGTCGCGGTGATGCTGTCGGGACTGTTCGCCGGCCTCGCCGGCGTGCTCTACGCCGTGCAGAACCGGTTCGCGGCGCCCGACTTCGTCTATTTCCTGGTGTCCGGCGAGACCGTGATCTTCAACGTCATCGGCGGCATCGGCACGCTCGTCGGGCCGATCGTCGGGGCCGCCTTCTTCCTCCTCCTGCGCGAGGCATTCTCGCGCTTCTTCACCGAGTACTACCTCATTCCGGTGGGCATCATCTTCATCGCCATGGTCATCTTCATGCCCCAGGGGCTCCTGGGCTTCATGCGGCGGTGGCTCAACCGGTAGGTTGGGTCGAGCGCCCCGCGCGAGACTCAACATTGCTGCGCACGCTGGCGCGGGCGGCGGCACTAAACTAACATTCGGTCGGAACCCATCAGGCAGCGAGCAAGAGGCGGGCGGACATGGCCAAGTTCGGCATCGGACAAGCGGTGCGGCGAGTGGAGGACCAGCGCTTCCTGCAAGGACGCGGGCGCTACGTCGACGACATCAGCCTGCCGGGACAGTGCCACGGGGTGACGGTGCTCTCGCCGCACGCCCATGCCCGCATCAAGCGGGTCGACGCCTCGAAGGCGAAGGCCGCGCCGGGAGTGCTCTGCGTGCTCACCGGCGCCGACGCGCTCGCCGAGAAGCTCGGCAGCTTCACCGCCCACCTGATGCCGGAGGATTTCGGCGCGCCCAAGGGCCACCGCACCTTCCAGCCCGTGCTCACGGCCGACAAGGCGCGCTTCGTCGGCGACCGCGTCGCCTTCGTGGTCGCCGAGACGCTGGCGCAGGCGCGCGACGCCGCCGAGCTCGTCGCGGTCGACTACGAGCCGCTGCCGACGGTGGTCGACCTCGAGGACGCCGCCAAGGAGGGCGCCCCCAAGGTCTGGGAGGATTGCCCGCAGGGCAACGTCGGCTTCCGGCTGATGTTCGGCAACAAGGACGCGACCGACGCGACCTTCGCCAAGGCCAAGCACGTGGTGAAGCTTCGGGTCGAGAACAACCGGCTCTCCCCGGTCGCCATGGAGCCGCGGGTCGCGATCGGCGACTACGACGCCGCCGGCGACTTCTACACGGTCTATTCCGCCTCGCAGAATCCGCACGGCATGCGCATGGAGATGTCGCACGTCTTCCACGTGCCGGAGCATCGCATCCGGGTGGTGTCGCCCGACGTCGGCGGCGGCTTCGGCCTCAAGGGCAACGTATTTCCCGACGACGCGCTGGTGCTGTGGGCGTCGCGCCTCCTCCGCCGCCCCGTGAAATGGGTGGCGACGCGCTCGGAAAGCATGCTTACCGACCATTGCGGGCGCGAGACCGTCTATTACGGCGAGCTCGCGCTCGACGAGCACGGCAGGATTCTCGCGCTGCGGGCGCGCGTGCTGTTCCAGCTCGGCGCCTATTTCGTCGGCGCGGCGCTCGCCGCCGGCGCGTTCTCGGTGCGGTTCATTCCGGCAGCCTACGACATCCAGACCATGCACATCATGTCGCAGGGGCTGTTCACCAACACCTCGCAGTGCGGACCCTATCGCGGCGCCGGCCGCCCGGAGGCGGCCTATTTCACCGAGCGGCTGATCGAGCATGCCGCGCGCACGATCGGCATCGAGCCCGCCGAGATCCGGCGCCGCAACCTGATCCCGCCGAGCAAGCTTCCCTATGCGACGCCGACGCTGTGGAACTACGACAGCGGCGAGTTCCAGCGGCTGATGGACAAGTGCATCGAGCTCAGCGACTGGAAGGGCTTTGCGGCGCGCAAGAAAGCTTCCGAGAAGAACGGCAGGCTGCGCGGCCGCGCGGTGAGCTACTACATCGAGTTCGGCGGCATCTTCAACGAGCGCATGGACCTGCGCTTCAATCCCGACGGCACGCTCGCCGTCCTGGCCGGCACCCATTCGCACGGGCAGGGCCACGCCACCGTGTTCGCGCAGCTGGTGCACGAATGGCTCGGCGTGCCGCTCGAATCCATCAGCTACGTGCAGGGCGATACCGCACAGGTCCCGATCGGGCGCGGCACCTATGCGGCGCGTAGCGCCACCGTCGGCGGCAACGCGCTGAAGGCGGCGAGCGAGGCCATCATCGAGAAGGGCAAGCCGCTCGCCGCCGCGCTGATGGAGGCGGACACCGCCGACCTCGAGTTCAAGGACGGGGCCTACCGCGTGGTCGGCACCGACAAGGCGTTGACCATCACCGACGTCGCCAAGGCGGCCTATGCGCCGATGGGGCCAATCACCGAGAAATTCGGCGTCGGGCTCGAGGCGACCGGCAGCTACAGCGCCAATCCGCCGAGCCATCCCAACGGCGCCCATGTCTGCGAGCTCGAGGTCGATCCCGACACCGGCGACGTCAGGGTCGATCGCTATTTCGTGGTCGACGACCTCGGCCGCGTGCTCAATCCGCTGATCGTGCGCGGCCAGATCCACGGCGGCGTGGTGCAGGGCCTGGGCCAGGCGCTCATGGAGCATCAGGTCTACGACCGGCAGTCCGGGCAGCTCCTCTCCGGCAGCTTCATGGACTACGGGATGCCGCGCGCCGACGTCATGCCGGACATCGAGGCGGAGCTCGAGGAAGTGCCCTGCAAGACCAACCCGCTCGGGGTCAAGGGCATCGGCGAATCCGGCACCATCGGCGCGCCGCCGACCGTGATCAACGCCATCATCGAGGCGCTCACGCCGCTCGGCGTCGACCACATCGACATGCCGGCGACGCCGGCGCGGGTGTGGGAGGCGATCACGCGCGCGAAGGCGGGGGGAACGGCACAGGTGTCATCGTCCGCGTAAGCGGACGATCCAGTAAACCCCGATCTGAGCTACGGCGCACCAATCGGACGCTTGGTGATTACTGGGTCCCCGCTTGCGCGGGGACGACAACCTGCACTACGCCGTCAGGCGCGCGGGCTCGCTGGTCCTGAGCTTGGGAGCGACCTCGGTCGCGAACAGCTCGAGCGAGGCGAGCGCCTTGTCGATCCCGTACCAGGGCGGATAATGCAGCATGACCGAGGTCGCCCCGGTCATGTCGCGCAGGCGCTCGATCTTCTCGACCACCGTCGCCGGCGAGCCGTGCAGGATGATGTCGCGCGCTAGCGCGTCGTAGTCGCGCCGGCCGGTGGCGCCGCCTTCGGAGACGGTGCCGAGATAGCCCGAGGTATGGCCGCTGGCGAAATGCCCGAGGTGGCGCATGATGCCGGCCTCGCTGTCGGCGCGCGCCTTGGCGTCGGTCTCCGCGACGTAGGTCCAGCGCGCGACGTCGATATGGCCGCGGGCGGGGTTGGCGCGCAGCCGCGGCGGCGTCTCCTCGAGCTGCCGGCGGTAGCCCACGGTCTGGCGGGCGAGCTCGGCAAACGGCGTCCAGGTCGAGAGCATGAGGCCGAGCCCCATGCGGCCGGCGACGGCGATCGAGCGCTCGGTGGCGCCGGCGAGGAAGATCGGCGGATGCGGCTGCTGCAGCGAATGCGGAAACAGCTCGTAGTCGCCGTCGACCTTGAGCTTGAAGTGCTTGCCGCGGTGGTCGGCGCGCTTGTCGTGGAAGATGTCGAGTAGGAGCGGCAGCGCTTCCTCCTGGACGTCGCGGCGGGAGTCGAAATCGACGCCGAAGCCGTCAAACTCGTATTTGCGGTAGCCGGAGCCGAGCCCGAGCGCGAACCGGCCGTTGCTGAGGATGTCGACGAAGGCGGCGTTCTCGGCGACGCGCAGCGGATTGGCGAGCGGCAGCGTCACCACCGCGGTGCCGATCTTGATCCGCCGAGTGAGCGCGGCGAGGTAGCCGGCATAGACGAAGACGTCGGGCATGATGCCGTATTGATTGCTGAAATGATGCTCGGCGACCCAGGCGTAATCGAAGCCGAGCTCGTCGGCGCGCAGGATCTCGCGCGTGACACGAGCATGCACGTCGCGGTGCGGATAGGGCTCGACGTCGACGTTGGAATGGGAGGTGAAGAGGATTCCGAATTCCATGGGCGTCGCTCCTCGTTTGCGCCTCACCCTAGAGCATTTTCAGGAAAAGTGGGAACCGGTTTTCCGAATGAACATGCGCAACGCGTTTTGCTCAGGACCGGGCGGCCCGGTGAAACCCTTTGGCGGCGCCGATCGGCTTCCAGTCGAGCGCGGCCACCTCCTGCCTGATCCAGCGGCGGAAGGCCTGCACCTGCGGGCGCTCGCGCCGGCCCTTGGCGCAGACGAGGTGGTAGGCGCGCCCCGACGGCAGCACGAGCGCGACCGGGATCGTGAGCCGCCCGGTGCGCAGGTCGTCATAGGCGAGCAGGTCGTGCGCGAGCAGCACGCCGGCGCCTTCGCTCGCGGCGTCGAGCGCGTGATCGGCGCTGTTGAAGCGCAGCCCACGGCTGACGTCGACGCCGTCGATGCCCGCCGCCTTGAACCAGTCGGACCAGGTCGGCACGCTGATCCGGTTGACGAGCGTATCGTCGTGGATGAGCGGCGCGCGGGCGAGCGCCGCCGGCGTGTCGAGCGGCCCGTGGCTTTCGATCAGCCGCCGGCTGCACACCGGCACGAACGACAGCTCGACGAGCTTCTCCGCCACCAGCGCCGGGTCGCCGACCGGATCGATCGGCATGTTGCGCACTGCGACGTCGACCCCGTCGGTGGTGAAATTGGCGTTGTTGAGCGAGGAGGAGATGCGGGCGTCGATCTCGGGATGGGCGCTGGCGAAGCGATAGAGCCGCGGCGCCAGCCATTTCGAGGTGAGGCCCGGCGGCGTGCTGACCACCAGCACGCGCGCGTCGCCGGCATCCTTGAGGCCGGCCACCGCCTCGCGAAGATGGAGAAAGCCGGTCTGCACGCCGGGATAGAGCAGCTTGCCCGCCGGGGTGAGCGCAATCGCGCGCACGCGCCGCTCGAACAATTCGACGCCGAGCAGCGCCTCGAGCCCGCGGATCTGGTGGCTGATGGCGCCGGGGCTGACGTTGAGCTCGTGGGCCGCCTTGGTCAGGCTCAAGTGCCGCGCGGCCGCCTCGAAGGCGCGCAAGGCGTTGAGCGGCGGCATCGGATGCATGAGTAAATCTCAATCATAACGCGAGAACTTATCCTTTGTCACTCTGGGAAATCGCCACCACTATGTCAAGCAACGAGTGAGAATCTCTCAAACATCTGCAAATGGAGATGGACCGATGAACGCGCTCACCCCTTGCCAGGATTTCGCCGATAGCCGTCCCATTCCCGCACCGAGGACGCCGGGCGTCCTCGGCAAGCGCGTCGGGCTCTGGCGCCGGATCTACGACGCCGTGATGGACGCGCGCCAGCGCCAGACGGAGCGGGACATCGCGCGCATCGTCGGCCAATCGGGCTGGCACCTCACCGACGACATCGAGCGCCGGATCACGGAGCACCTCACGCGCAACCCGAATTTTCGGCTCTGAACTTGTTCCGCGGTGATGCGGCGGCATCGAGTCCGACCACCGGGGCTGCCCGTTCCATGGCGATCGGATATAGTCCTCGTTCGAGCGACAATCTTCTGGAACGGAGGATGCGAGCATGAAGGCGACAGTCGACGGCCGCGTGATCGCCGAGAGCAACGACATCGTCGAATGGGACGGCTACCAGTATTTCCCGAGCGCCGCGGTTCGCAGCGAGTGGCTGCAGAAGGTGCCAAAGACGGAATCCGATCGCGCCTGCCCGCACGGCGTCCAGTTCTACGACGTGGTGATCGACGGCGCGCGCCACGAGCGCGCCGCCTGGAGCTACGAGGCGCCGCGCCCCAAGCTCGAGCGCCTCGCCGGGCGCTTCGGCTTCTGGCAGGACGTCGAGGTGGCGTGAGGGCATCCGGTCCGCCGGCCCTCGTCACGCCGCCGCGCGCGCCTCCGCCGCCATCGCCGCGGCGATTTTTTCCGCCAGCATGATGGTCGGGATATTGGTGTTGCCGCGCGGCGCGGTCGGCATGATCGAGGCGTCGACGACGCGCAACCCGGCGATGCCGCGCACGCGGCCCGCATTGTCGACCACGGCCTCGCGGTCGTTGGGGGCGCCCATGCGGCAGGTGCCGACGGGATGGAAGGTGCCGGCGACGTTCTCGCGGATGTGCTCGGCGAGCGCCTCGTCGTCCGCGACGAGGGCGGCGAGATCGACGCGGCGGTCGGCGAGCAGCGAGAAGATCGGGCCGGCGAGCGGCGGCGCGGCGTCGATGAGCCTCGCCAGGATCGCGCTCTGAACCCTGTTGGCGGCGGTGATCCGGTTGAGCCGGCGCAGCCGGTCGGTGAATTTCACGGGGAAGGTGATGCCGGAGATCGCCCGCACCTCTTCGTGCGCGAGGATCTCGACGGCGCGACGGAAGGCCTGCATGAAACGCTCGAGGTCGAGCGCGTGGCCGGTGAAGTTGAACTCGACGCAGGGCGCCTCGGCCGCCGTCAGCGACACCCGCCCGCGCGCCATCGGCTTGAGCAGACTCGGCGCGAGATTGGCGACCTGGAAGCCGAGCGGCGACCACGAGGTCTTGCACTGCACGTTGATGTACATGTCGCTCGGCGGCGCGCCGGGAAGCCCCGAGGAATAGCGGAATGCCGTCATCGGATGCGGCCGCAACGACTCGGCCTGGCGGGCGTGCGGCTTCTGCCACAGGCCGACGAAGACGATGGCGTGGTTGGAGAGGTTCTCGCCGACGCCGGGCAGGTCGGCGCGCACCGCGATGCCGAGGTCGCGCAGATGGGCGGCCGGGCCCATCCCCGCGCGCATCAGGAACGCGGGCGAATGGATGCCGCCCGCCGCCAGGATCACCTCGCGCGCGTTGAATTGCTTCTCCTCGCCGGCGATACGCACCTTGACGCCGGCGACGCGGCGGCCTTCGAGCACGAAGCCGATCGCGGTCGCGCGGTTGACGATGGCGAGATTGCCGCGCGCGCGCACCGCCGCGTCGAGATAGCAGATCGCCGCCGACGCCCGCTTGTCCGGCCAGTTGCTCATGGGCACCGCGCCGTAGCCGTCGCGGAAATCGGCGTTCATGTCGGCGATGAAGGGGATCTGACGCTCCTGCGCGTAGGCATGCACCGCCTTCGACAGCGGCGCCCAGTCTTGCGGCCTGGTGCGGCGGATCGGCACCGGGCCGTCCTTGCCGTGCAGCTCGCCGTCGAAATCCATTTCGCGCTCGAGCTTGCGGTAGAACGGCAACACGTCCTGCCAGCCCCAGCCCGAGGCGCCGTGCGCTTCCCATTCGGCGTAATCGTCGGGGGTGCCGCGATAGGCCACCATGCCCATCACCGAGGAGCCGCCGCCCATCAGGCGGGCCTGGGAAAAATTGACCGGCGGGGAATTGTCCTTGCGCCGCCAATGCACCTTCAGGCCGGGCCAGAAATAGGCGTCGTTGTAATAGGAGGTGGCGTAGGTATCGAGCACGTCGGCGGGCTCCCGGCCGGGCGGCGTGTCCGGCCCGGCCTCGAGGAGCAGCACGCTGTGGGCGGAGCGCGCGGAGAGCCGATTGGCCAGCACGCATCCCGCCGCGCCGCCGCCGATGATGATGGTGTCGTAGGTCATGGGTCGCACGGATGGCGGATCAGGCCGTCATTCCCATCGGAAGCGGCCGCGCCGCACGCGGTTGTCGGTGCTCGATTGAAGCATTTCGAATCGCGCCGGCAAAGCCCGCGAAGCGCCGTCGCTCGGCCGGCGCGCAACCGCATGACGGCGGCCGAAATGACTGACATAATCCTCGACGACGAGACGAGCCGCGGAGGAAAGCCCGATGCCGACGACGACCCCGCGCGCCGCCCGGATTTTCTGCCGCGCGCTGCTGGCGATGGCCTCGATCGCCGCCGCGGGCACCACCGTCGACCTCGCGCGCGCCGATTATCCGGAACGACAGATCACCATGATCGTCTGCTTTCCGGCCGGCGGGGGCACCGACATCGCGGCGCGGCTGATCAACACCCAGCTCGGCGACGCCCTGGGCAGGCCGGTGGTCATCGAGAACCGCGGCGGCGCCGGCGGCAATATCGGCATCGCCGCGGCGGCGCGCGCTCCCGCCGACGGCTACACGTTGCTGGTCTGCTCGAGCGCCTACGTGGTCAATCCGAGCCTTTATGCCCAGGCCGCCTACGATCCGTTCAAGGACTTCGTTCCGGTCATGGTGATCGGCGCCTCGCCCAACGTGTTCGTGGTGCCGGCGCAGTCGGCGATCAAGACCCTGCCGGAGCTGATCGTCAAGGCGAAGGCCAATCCGGGCAAGCTCAATTGGACGAGCCCCGGTGCCGGCACCACGCCTTATCTCGCCGGCGAGCTCATCAAGTTGCGCACTGGCATCGATATGCAGCACATTCCGTTCGCCGGCGCGGGCCCGGCGACCACCGCCGCGCTCGCCGGGCAGGTCGACCTCTACACCGCGAACATCGGATCGCTGATGGGCGTGATCGAGGCCGGCAAGCTGCGCCCGGTCGCGGTAACCTCGAGGGCGCGCTGGCCGGACCTTCCCGACGTTCCCTCGCTCGAGGAGATCGGGATCGAGGATGCGGTCTCCGACACCTTCCAGGGCATCTATGCGCCGGCCGGGACGCCGCAGCCGATCATCGACCGGCTGGCGAAGGAGCTCACCGCCATCCTGGCGCGGCCCGACGTGCGGGAGAAATTCGCCAAGGCCGGCCTCCCGGTCGTCGCCGAGGGGCCCGACGTCTTCCGCGCCCGCATCGCCCGCGAGGTGCCCAGGTACAAGGAGATCATCGACAAGGCCGGGCTGAAGATTCAGTAGGAACCGCATGCCGAAACCGCTGGCCGGAATTCGCGTCATCGAGCTCGCCAATTTCATCGCCGGTCCGCTCGCCGGCACGCTCCTTGCCGACATGGGCGCCGACGTGATCAAGGTCGAGCCGCCGCAAGGCGACATGGGGCGCGCGACGCCGCCGATCCGCGCCGGCGAGAGCGTGAGCTTCGTCGCGCTCAACCGCAACAAGCGCAGCCTGGTGCTCGATCTCAAGCAGCCGCCGGCGATCGAGGCGCTGCGCCGGCTGGCGGCGACGTCCGACGTGTTCCTGGAGGCGTACCGGCCGGGCGCGCTCGACAAGCTCGGCCTCGGCGCCGCCGACGTGAAGGCGATCAATCCGCGCATCGTCTATACCTCGGTCTCGGGCTTCGGCCAGAGCGGCCCGGACCGGCGGCGCGCCGGCGTCAACCTGATCATCGAGGCGTTCTCGGGCGCGCTCTCGGTCACCGGAGAGCCGGGCAAGATGCCGATGCGGCCGGGCCTGCAGACCGCCGACGTGTTCGGCGCGCTGTTCGCGACCTACGCGACGCTCGCCGGCCTCCTGGGCGCGGCGCGCAACGGCGAGGGACGCATCGCCGACGTCTCGCTGGTCGAGGCCTCGATCGCGGCGGCGGCCTGGGAGGCCGCGGAATATCTCGAGACCGGCAAGGTGCCGCAGCCGCTCGGCAACCGGCACCGGCTCAACGCGCCCTATCAGCTGTTCGAGACCAAGGACGGGCGCTACCTCGCCATCGGCACCCCCAACGATGCGCTGTTCGCCGCGCTCATGCAGGTGCTGGGCCTGAACGCGCAGCTCGGCGATCCGCGCTTTGCCAGCTATGCGAGCCGCAAGGCCAACGAGAACGCCCTCATCCCGCTGGTCGAGGCGGCCGTGCGCAGCCGCGACGCGAGCGAGCTCGAGCAGGCGTTGCTGGGTGCCGGGGTGCCGTGCGCGCGCGTGAACAATTTCAAGGAAGTGCTCGAGCATCCGCAGATCGTCGCCCGCGGCGTGGTGCGGGAGGTCGCGCATCCGCGGCTCGGCACGATGCGCACCACCCGCAACCCGGTGCTGCTCGACCACGACGGCCCCGCGATCGACCGGCACGCGCCGACGCTGGGCGAGCATTCCGCGGAGGTGCTGGGCGAGCTCGGCTATGCGCCGGCCGCGATCGCGGAGCTCGTCGCGAGCGGGGCGACGAGAGCCGCGACCGGCGGCGAAAAGATTGCCGCCGCCGAGTAGCGAGGCAAAGTAGGGGTAGAGATCATCTCTTTGCCTTGCCGAACGGGGCGGTGCCGTCCTCGAACAATTCGATCACCGTGCCGGGCTCGGATGCGTCGGCGAGCCCGACGGTGATGCGCTGGCCGTCCGCCGTGCGCACGCTGGCGATGCGGCGCGGCTGCCAGTCGGCCTGCCCGAGCATGTGGCGGATGACCGAGACCTCCTCCACCACCGCCTCGTGGACGCGGTCGGGCGCGAAGCCGTCGCCGTGGCAGCGCGGGCACAGGAGCCGCTGCGGGAAATAGCCCGTTCGGCATTTGACGCAGCGCCAGATCGTGACGCCGGGGATCATTTCACGCTCATTCTCGTCTTCCGGACGATTGCAGCGCGCCCTGCGGTGCGGCCCCTGGGCCCCGGATCTTCGCTCGCTTGCGCTCGCTCGTCCGGGGCACGAGAAGATGGCTCATTCCATCCGCTCCAGGATCGCCGCCGCCGCGGTGCCGCCGTAGCGATACATGGTCATGCCGTAGCCGGTCGCGACCGCGAGCCGCGCGTCCTTGACCTGGCGCGCGCCGGCGCGGTGCTGCAGCTGCAGCACCGCCTCGGAAATGCCGTTGAGGCCGCCGGCCGGCCCGCCGGGCTGGCCGGCGGAGAGCATGCCGCCGAAGGTATTGAGCGGAAACCGGCGCTCGCCGACGTCGCGGCGCGCGAAACGAGCGAGATCGTGGTCCGCGATCAGGCCGAGATCGTCGAGCTGCGCCAGCACCATGGTCGGATAATCGTCGTAGATCGAGGCGACGTCGATATCGTCGGGCCGCACGCCGGCGGCCTGCCAGAGCTCGCGCGCAAAGGTGCTGATGCCGGTCGCAAGGCCGTCGCCTTCCTGATTGTCGTAGTTGAAGCTCGCGCGATGGGCGCGCACGCGCACGCTCGCGCGGCCGGCCGGGGCGCGGTCGGGATGCGCCACGACGATCGCCTGCGCGCCCGCGACCACCGGCACGCAGTCGTAGCGCGAGAGCGGATCGGCGACCATCGGCGCGGCGAGGTAGTCCGCCATGGTCATCGGGGCGCGGTAGACCGCATGGGGATTGTGCGCGGCCCAGGCGCGCTGGGCGACGGCGAGATGGCCGTAGTCGGACTTCTCGAGACCGTATTTCTTCATCTGGCGGCGCGCGACCAGGGCATAGACGCCATTCGGCCCACCGTGTCCGAGCGGCGCCAGGTGCAGCTGCGTGACGATGTTGAAATTGGCCGCGACCTTGGCGTAGCCGGCAAGCCCGGTGGCGTCGCCGCCGGCGACCAGGATCACCGAGGCGGCGCCGGTCTCGACGGCGCGCAGCGCGTGCCCCAGCATGTTCATGGCGGAGCAGCCGCCGTTGGTGTCCTGGACGAGCCAGCGCAGCTTGAGCCCGAGCTTCCAGGCGAGATCGACGGCGGCGTCGGGCGCGAGCGAGAACGAGGCGACCGCCATGCCGTCGACCGCGCCGGCATCGAGCGCGGCGTCCGCGAGCGCGGCGACGACCGCGTCGCGGATGAAGGTGTGGGCCGACTGGCCCGGCTCCGGGCGGCGGGTATAGGCGGATTGTCCCACGCCGATGATGGCGGCGCTCGTGCGCATGGTGTTTACTGGATGCCCCGCCTGCGCGGGCCATGACAAGCGAATTCTGGCAAGTACCTCCATGCACCAGATGAAAACCGAAATCCGCGACGGCATGCGGATCGACTGGGACGCTCCGATCGCGATGGACGACGGCGTGGTGTTGCGGGCGGACGTGTTTTGCCCCGTCGCCGAAGGCCGCTATCCCGTGCTCCTGAGCTACGGGCCCTATGCCAAGGGGCTCGCCTTCCAGAAGGCCTACAAGAGCGCCTGGTTGCGCATCATCGAGGCGGCGCCGGACGTGCTCGAAGGCTCCAGCAACAAGTACCAGAACTGGGAGCTGTTCGATCCGGAGAAATGGGTGCCGGACGGCTATGTCTGCCTGCGCGTCGACTCGCGCGGCGCCGGGCGCTCGCCGGGCTATCTCGAGGTGTGGTCGGCGCGCGAGGCGCAGGACCTCGCCGCCTGCGTCGAATGGGCTGGCGTGCAGCCGTGGTCGAACGGCAAGGTCGGCATCCACGGCATCTCCTACTACTCGATGAACCAGTGGCAGGCGGCGCCGCTCAAGCCGAAACATCTCGCCGCGTTGTGCAGCTGGGAAGGCTCGTCCGACTATTACCGCGAGCTCGCCCGCCACGGCGGCATCCTCAGCGACTTCCTGGCGAGCTGGTATCCGCGCCAGGTGACCGCCGTGCAGCATGGCGTGGGCGAGCGCGGCTTCAGGAGCGTCGTCACCGGCGAGCCGGTGGCGGGGCCGCCGACGCTGCCGGAGGACGAGCTGAAGAGAAATCGCGCTGAGTGCCACGAAGACGCGCTGCAACACCGCCTGATCGACGACTACTATCGCGCGCGCCTTCCGAAGTTCGAGGACATCGAGGCGCCGCTCCTCTCGGCGGCCAATTGGGGCGGCATGGGCCTGCATCCGCGCGGCAATTTCGAGGGGTATCTCGCCGCCGGCTCCCAGCAGAAGTGGCTGGAAGTGCACGGCGACACGCATTTCACGCTGTTCTACGCCAAGTACGGGCAGGACCTGCAGCGACGCTTCTTCGGCCATTTCCTCAAGGGCGAGGACACCGGCTGGGACAAGCAGCCGAGGGTGCTGCTCAACATCCGCCATCCCGGCGAGAAATTCGTGCCGCGCGCCGAGAACGAATGGCCGCTCGCGCGCACGCGATGGACGAAATTTCATCTCCATCCGGCCGACCGCAGCCTGCGCGCGGAGCCGCCGCAGGGCACGGCGGCACTGTCCTATGCGACGACCGGCGACGGGCTCACCTTCCTGACGCCGCCGACGGACGCGGAGATGGAGGTCACCGGCCCGGTCGCGGCCAAGCTGTTCGTGTCGTCCGACACCAGCGATGCCGACATTTTTCTGGTGCTGCGCGTGTTCGATCCGCGTGGCCGGGAGGTCGTGTTCATCGGCAGCAACGATCCGCGCACGCCGGTCGGGCTCGGCTGGCTGCGCGCCTCGCACCGCAAGCTCGATCGCGAAAAGAGCCTGCCCTATCGGCCCTGGCACAGCCACGACGAGGAATGGCCGCTCACCCCCGGCGAACCGGTCGAGCTCGACATCGAGATCTGGCCGACCTCGATCGTGGTGCCGAAGGGCTACCGCATCGGCCTGAGCGTGCGCGGCAAGGACTACGAATACGACGGCACCGACGCGGCGCCGCCGCACGCCGTCTATCCGATGAAGGGGGTCGGCCCGTTCACCCATACCGATCCGCGCGACCGCCCGCCGCACATTTTCGGCGGCGTCAACACCCTGCATTTCGGCGCGGCCATGGCGCCGCATCTGCTGCTGCCGGTGATCCCGCCGAGCCGGACCGAGCAAAGCGGTTAGGGCCTGCATGATCCGCGCCGCGATCATCGGCCTCGGGCGCTGGGGGCGCTCGCTCGTCGCTTCGGTGCAGGGCAAAAGCGACGACATTTGCTTCGTGCGCGCCCACACCCGCACGCGCGCCGCGGCCGAGAATTTCTGCCGCGCGCAGGGCGTGGCCCTGGTCGACAGCTTCGAGCAAGTTCTGGCCGATGCCACCGTGGACGCCGTGGTGCTGGCGACGCCGCATAGCCTGCACGAGTGCCAGATCCTGGCGGCGGCAGCCGCCGGCAAGCACATCCACGTGGAAAAGCCGATCACCCTCGACTGCGCGAGCGCCGAGCGGGCGGTCGCCGCCGCGCGCGCGGCGGGCGTCATCCTGGCGGTCGGCTACTGCCGCCGCTTCCATCCTTCGGTCGCCGGCATCCGCACCCGCCTGCAGGACGGACGGCTCGGCAAGGTGGTCGCGATGGTGGCGCAGCACACCACCAGCACCGCGCAATTCATCGCACCCGACAATTGGCGGGCCGCGCCGGAGGAGGCGCCGGGCGGCGCGCTCACCGCCGTCGGCGTGCATTCGCTCGACCACATGATCGAATTCGCCGGGCGGGTGCGGGACGTGCGCTGCGTCACCGCCCCCACCATTCCCGGGCCTTCGGACGACACCACCACGGTCATGCTCACGTTCGAAAGCGGCGCCACCGGCCTCATCTTCTGCTCGGTCGCGACCGCCACGAATTTTTCCTTCACGCTCTACGGCAGCAGGGGCCTGGCGGAGATTTCGAAACCGGACCTGCGGCAGCTGCGGTTCGTGCCGATCTCGGCCGCGGCGCCCACCGGCCCGGTCGCCGCGCCGCCCGACGAGACCGCGGAGAACCCCGGCTTCGACACGCTCCATGCCGAGCTCACCGAGTTTGCCCGCTGCATCCGCGAGCGCAGGCCCTATCCGGTCCCGATCGCCGACGTCCTCCACGGCATGGCGGCGTTCGACGCGATCGTGCAATCGGCACGGTCGAATGCAATCGTCGACGTGACGGAACGATGACTGCCCATTTCGTCATTGCCGCGCTCGGTCCGGCAATCCATCATCGCCGGCAAAGGCGCTCGCGCGCAGAAGATGGATGCGCGGGTCAATCCCCGGATCAAGTCCGGGGACGCGCATGACGGCGGAGCTTTTGGAACAATCGAGGAAACGCCAGAGATGGACAAGCTGATCATCACGGTCGCCTGCGATTCGCGCACGTCCTACCCGCACAACCAGCTCTGCCCGGTGCAGGAGGACATCCCGGGGGTGGCGCAGCAATACATCGACGCCGTCAACGCCGGCGCCGCGATCGCCCATATCCACGGCCGCCGCACGCTCGAGGAGACGATCCAGGCCGACGGCCGCCAGGTCTCGCGCATCCATCACGACGACTGGAAACGCCTGCAGGACGCGATCATGAACAAGGTCGATCCGATCATGCAGTTCGGCGTGGCCTCGGCGCGGATCGAGGAGAAGATCAGGCTGATGGAGCTCGGTCCCGACATGATGGCGGTCTGCTTCAACGCGCACGACGAGTATTTTCAGCCGGAGCCGTCGCTGCCGCCGAAGCGGATGATGGCGATCCATCCGGTCGAGGAGCTGATCGCCTATGCCAAGGCCGCCGAGGAGCACAAGGTGAAGCTCGAATGCGAATGCTTCACCACCGGCGCGTTCTGGCATCTCGAGTTCGTGCGCAAGCAGGGCTATCTGCGGGACAAGACCTATACCACGCTGTTCATCGGCTGGCCGGGCGGCACCTGGACGCCGCCGACCGAGCGAGCGCTGCAGTTCATGGTCGACAATCTGCCGCAGAACTGCATCTGGAACGTGAGCGTGATGAATCCCCAGAAGCAATGGCCGATCCTCGCGCTCGCGGTCGCGCTCGGCGGGCACGTGCGGGTCGGCTACGAGGACAATCCGTACCTGGCGCCGGGCGAGCTCGCCAGGAACAACGCGGTGCTGGTCGAGCGCATGGTTGGCATCGCGCGCGGGCTCGGGCGCGAGATCGCCACCCCCGACGAGGCGCGCAGGATCCTGGGCCTCACGCGCCCGCAGTGACCGACGTCGATGCAGAAACGCAGGCTCGGAAACTCCACGCTCGAGGTCTCGGCCGTCGGGCTCGGCGGCAACAATTTCGGCGGCCGCATCGACCTCGAAACGACGCGCCGGGTCGTGCACAAGGCGATCGACCTCGGCGTCACCCTGATCGACACCGCCGACAGCTACGGCAACCGGGGCGGATCGGAGGAGGCGCTGGGGCGCATCCTCGGGGCGAAGCGCAGTGAGATCGTGCTCGCCAGCAAGTTTGGCATGGCGATGGACGGGGCCGGCAAGCTCAAGGGAGCGTCGCGGCGCTACATCATGCAGGCGGTCGAGGCGAGCCTTCGCCGGCTGCGCACGGACTACCTCGATCTCTATCAGCTGCACCGGCCGGACCCGCAGACGCCGATCGAGGAGACCCTGCGCGCGCTCGACGACCTGGTGCGGCAGGGCAAGGTGCGCCATATCGGCTGCTCGAACCTGTCGGCGGCGCAACTGAGCGAGGCGCGGGACGCCGCGCACCGGCACGGCCTGACCGCGTTCGTCTCCTGCCAGGACGAGTACAGCTTGCTCGCGCGCGACATCGAGCGCGAGCTCATTCCGGCGGCGAAGGCGCACGGCATGGGGTTGTTGCCCTATTTCCCGCTGGCGAGCGGCCTCCTCACCGGCAAGTACAAGCGCGGCGCGCCGCTGCCGGAGGGCTCGCGGCTGTCGAAGAATCCCCGCCATGCGCAGGACTTCATTACCGAGCGCAATTGGCGCATCGTCGGCGAGCTCGCGGCCTTCGCGGCGCGGCGCGGCCGCGGCTTGATCGAGCTCGCGTTCGGCTGGCTCTTGCGCGAGCCCGCGGTGGCGAGCGTGATCGCCGGCGCGACTTCCCCGGAGCAGGTCGCGCAGAACGTCGCCGCCGCCGGGTGGACGCTGTCGGCGGAGGACCTGGCCGAGATCGATCGGATTACGTCATAGGCTTATTCCGCCGCCTGGCGGAACGTGAGCATTTCCTCGCGCGGATCGAGGTCGACGATCCGGCCGTCCTTGATCACGGAGGTCAGATGCTTGCCGCCCTGCAGCACGGTGATGTCGGCGAGCGGGTCGCGGTCGAGCACGATCAGGTCGGCGAGCTTGCCGGGCGCGAGCTCCCCGACCTGGCCTTCGAGGCCGACCGCGTAGGCGTTGTCGCGGGTCGCCGCCACGATCGCCGCCATCGGGGTGTAGCCGCCGTACTTCACGAAGATCTCGAGCTCCTTGGCGTGCAGCTCGCCATGGGACATGAAGGCGTTGTTGCCGGTATCGGTGCCGACGAGCAGCTTGATGCCGAGCTTGCGCGCCTTGTGCATGAGCTCGCAGAGGAGGTCGAAATGCCGCTTCATGCGGTTCATGTCGAGCTGCACCTGCTCGGCGCCGACCTTCTGGCCGAGCTCGACGATCATGGCGAGAAACGTCGCGGTCGGAATGATCGGCATGCCGGCCTTGGCCACGGCGTCGAGGTCGCGGTCGGTGGCGAGGTCGGCGTGGATGATCCAATCGACGCCGGCTTCCGCGGCGGCGCGGGTCGAGCCGGCGCCGCGCGAGTGGATGCCGACGCGGAGATTGCGCCGATGCGCCTCGCCGACCACGGCGGCGATCTCCTCCCTGGCCAGCATCTGCGATTCGCCGGAGCGGCTGTCCGCCATCTTGATGAAGTTGACGCCGTGCTTGCCCTGGCGGCGCACCTCCGTGACCATCTCGTCGGCGGTGTTGCAGAGCTTGCCGATCGAGTGATCGGGGGTTCCTTCCCACGACGGCTCGTCATCCTCGATGCAGCCATAGGTGACGATCATGCGGCCGGCGACGAACATGCGCGGGCCTTCCATCAGCCCGAGCTTGATGGCGTCGCGCACGCCGACATCGGTGAACCAGGTGCCGCCCGGCACCGAGATGCCGGTGACGCCGGAGCGCAGCACCTTCTGCACGCTGCGCGCCGACTTGAGCGTGGAGAATTCCGGCCGGGTGGTGCCCTTGCCTTTGCCCTCGCCCTTGATCGCGGGATAGCCGTAGGAAACGTGGCAGTGCGCGTCGATCAGGCCGGGCATGATCCACTGGCCGGCGGCATCGATCACCTCGACGTTGCGGCGATCCTCGAGCTCGACGTCGGGCGGCAGCGCGCCGACGCTCCTGATCCGGTCGCCGCAGATGACGATCGCGTCGTTGCGTCCGGCCGGTTGGCCGGAGCCGTCGATCAAAGTGCCGTTGCGGATCACCAGGGTCTTCGCGGCGCTCATGGTGCGACCTCCTTGCGCCAAGCCGATCGCGCATGTCGGTCGAAGTTACCCCCAAACCGGCCGGGATGTAAGGCAGATCCGTCCGACAATCCTGCGGCGCGCGATTTTGCCCCACCGGACAGGCGCCATCGCCGCCGATGACAACGGAAATCTCGATATCTAATATCCCGCCATCGGGAAGGACCAACGCCATGGCCGACAAGCAATACGATCGCTCCAGCCAGGACCTCGGCAACATCGTCAATCTCGGGCACGTCAACGTCTGCATCACCGACCAGCAGCTGGCGACGCACTATTACGTCACCGGCCTCGGGCTGACCCGCGATCCCTTCCTCAACACCGGCGCCCGGCTGATGTGGGTCAATGTCGGGATGAGCCAGTTCCACCTGCCGACCGGCCGACCCGACGTGCTGCGCGGCACCACCGGCCTCGTCGTGCCCGACCGCGCCGCGCTGCTCGACCGCCTGACGCAGATGCGCGAGCCGCTGAAGGGAACCAAGTTCGACTTCCGCGAAAGCAACGACGGCGTCGAGACCGTGTGCCCCTGGGGCAACCGCATCAACGTGCATGCGCCCGACGAGGGCCGCTTCGGCCGCATCGTGCTGGGCATGCCCTATATCGAGTTCGACGTCCGACCCGGCACCGCCGAGCGCATCGCCCGCTTCTACCGCGAGGTCATGGGCGCGCTCGCCACCGCGGTCGACAACGGCGGCGGCCGCAAGGCGCAGGTGCAGGTGGGCGAGAAGCAATATTGGTATTTCCGCGAGACCGACGCGCCGGAAGAGCCTTATGACCGGCATCACGCGCAGATTTACATCGCGAACTTTTCCGGTCCCTACCGCCGCCTGCGCGAGCTCGGCCTCGTCACCCTGGAGGTCAACGACCACGAATATCGCTTCAAGGACATCGTCGATCTCGATACCGGCGAGGTGCTGTTCACCGTCGAGCACGAGGTGCGCAGCCAGACCCATCCGCTCTACGGCCGGCCGCTGATCAACCGCAACCCGGCGCAGAGCAATCGCAACTACAAGCCCGGCCATGACGACATGTCCTGGGCCATGGCGTGAGCGCGTCGCCGTCGCACACGCACTGAACGCATGCCCCGCGCGTTGATCATCGGCGGCTCGCTCGGCGGTCTCTTGGCGGCGCATCTCTTGCGCGACGTCGGCTGGGACGCCGTGGTGTTCGAGCGCAACGCCGAGGACCTCACCGGCCGCGGCGCCGGGGTCAGCACCCATCCGCAGCTGATCGATATCCTGCGGCGCGTCGGCATCGACTTCGACGAGTCCATGGGGATCAAGGTCGACACCGTCGTCTGCCTCGACCGCGACGGGCGCAGCTATCTCGAGACCGAGACGGCGCGCACCATGAGCTCGTGGGGCCGGCTCTACCGCTCGCTGCGCGATGCGCTGCCGGATGGCGGCTACCGTCTCGGCACGGCGCTCGAGCGGGTCGAGCAGGATGCCGACCGCGTGACCGCCGTGTTCGCCGGCGGCACGCGCGCGACCGGCGATCTGCTGGTCGGCGCCGACGGCCTGCGCTCGACGGTGCGCGAGCAGTTCCTGCCCGAGGTCGAGCCCGATTATGCCGGCTACGTCGCCTGGCGCGCCATGCTGGACGAGACCGACGTCCCGCCCGATATCCGGGCGGCGATTTTCGAGCGCTACACGTTCTGCCTGCCGGACGGCGAGCTGTGCCTCGCTTATCCCGTTCCCGGCCGCAACAACGAGACCGAGCCCGGCCGCCGCGCCTACAACATCGTCTGGTACCGGCCGACCGACCCGGAGCATGCGCTGGTCGACCTCTGCACCGATACGAGCGGCCGCTGTCACGGCAGCGCGATCCCGCCACCGCTGATCCGGCCCGCGGTCGTGGCCCGCATCAAGGCGGCCGCGCGCGCGCTGTTGGCGCCGCAGGTCGCGGAGATTTTCGAGCGCACCAGGCAGCCGTTCTTCCAGCCGATCTTCGACCTCGAATCGCCGCGCATCGCGTTCGGGCGCGTGGCGCTCGTCGGCGATGCCGCGTTCGTGGCGCGTCCCCATGTTGGCGCCGGCGTGACCAAGGCGGCGCTCGATGCCGCGAGCCTCGCCGACGCGGTGGCGGAGAACGAGGTCGCCGCGGCGCTCCTGCGCTTTGAGCGCCAGCAGCAACCCTTCGGCAGCGGCCTCGTCGCGCTCGGCCGGCAGGAGGGCGCCTATCTCAGCGCCCAGCTCAAGCCGCCGGACGAGCGCAGCGCCGTCGAGCGCCGCCGGGACATCAAGGACGTGCTCCGCGCGCACAATTCGCGGAGCGAGAACCTGCGCAACGTGCTGGTGGGCGCGCGCGGCGGATCGTGATCGCGCGGTCCCGCGGTTGCGGGAACCGTTCCGGTCTACCCCACCGGCGTGACGCTGACGGAGACCTCGAGGCGCTGCCCGCCGGAGGCGAAGATGACGCCGCCGATCGGCGCGACATCCGCATAGTCGCGGCCGATCGCGAGCACGACGTGGTCGTCGCCGGCGAATATGCCGTTGGTCGGATCGAGCCCGCACCAGCCGGCCGCCGCTCCGCACCATACCAGCACCCAGGCATGCATGGCGTCGGCGCCGGCGAGCTTCGCCTCGTTGGGCGAGTGCACGGTCCGCAGGTAGCCGCTGACATAGGCGGCGGGCAGGCCGAGCCCGCGCATCCCGGAAATCATGATGTGGGCGAAGTCCTGGCAGACGCCGCGGCGCAAGGCGAACGACATCGGCGGCGTGGTCGAGGCCGTGGTGGCGCCGATCTCGTAGACGATGTCCGCCTTGAGGCGCCGCATCAGTTCGACCGCCGCGGCGAGAATGGGACGTGCGGATGCGAAGCTCTCGGCGGCGTAGCTGCGGATCTCCGGATCGAGCGAGACCTGCCGGCTCGGAAACAGGTAGTGCGTCGGCGAATTCGGCGACGGGGCGGTGGACGCGAAGGCCGCATCGCGGACCTGCTCCCAGGGCGGAGTTGCGGCCGCGTCCGGCGCGGCCTCGTGCTTGACTGCGACCCGCGCCTTGACCCGCACGCTCAAGAGATCGTGCGGCCGATCGAGCTCGATCCAGGTCATTCGGTTGCCGTAGAAATCGCCCCCTTCGCGCCGTCCGAGCGGCGCCGGGTCGATGTCGAGCGCGGCGGCGTTGACGCGCTGGCCCACCCGGTCGATCGGCGTGAGCCGCAACACGTGGCGCGCATAGACCACCGGCGACGCGTAGCGATAGGTCGTGGTCTGCCGGATATCGTAGATCATCCGAGCGCCTCCCAGCGTACTTCCGCCCGCTCGTGGGTGGTGAAATAGCTCGCGGTGATCACGTCGGCGAGCTTCATCAGGCGGTCCTCGACGTCGAGGAACGTCGCCTCGTCGAGCGCCGCCGCATCGGCGGTGCGGATTCGCGTCGCCAGCGCCGTGGCGATCTGCTCGGACGGCGACAGGCGGCCGTCGTCGCCGCGTTTCGGCAGCGCGGCGAGATGCGTCTCGATCCGGGCCAGCTGATAGGCGACCGCGCGCGGATTGTTGGGATCGAGCACCAGGAGGTCGATGACCGGCGCGCGCGCCGCCACCATGACGTAGCGCAGCCGATAGGTGATCTGGCTGTCGGCGAGCTCGAGCAACACGTCGAGCGCGCCGGCGAGCTCGGCGAGGAAAGCGAATTGCCGCACGAAACGGCAGGTCGCAATTGCCCGCTCGATGCGACGGCCCAGCTCCAGAAAACGCCAGCCGGCGAGCTGGCTCATGTTCTCCTGCGCCAATCCCGAAAAAGACGCGATGATGCGCAGCGCCTGGTTGGTCTCCTCGAATATCGCGATCTCCGTCGGCGGCTGATCGATCGACGCGTCGATCAGCTCGTTGAGATCGGTCAGCGCCCGCCAGGCGTCGGGGGAGAACCGGTCGCGGATCGCCGACGCCGCCGACTGCGCCGCGCCGACGAGATAAGGAAGCGCGCCGTCGAGATCGCGGTGCTGCAAGGCGGCGGAGGCGACCAGCACCGGCTTGAGGTTCGGCAGATCGGCCGGCACCGCGTTCCAGGCCTCGAGCAGCGCGCAGATCTCGATCACGACAAGCCTGGTCGCCTCGTCGCTGTCGCCGACGCGGTTGATCAGCGCCCGGATGAGCCGCAGCGTCGCCTCGGCGCGCTCGACGTAGCGCGCGGCCCAGAACAGATTGGCGGCGGCGCGACTCGGGAGCGCCCCGGTCGCGCGCGTGATCGTGATTCGATCCGGCGCCGGCAGCAGGGTGGTCTGCGCCACCGGCTCCTCGGAGAGCACCCAGGCGTCGGCGGTGCTGCCGCCGCGCTGCAGGCTCACCGCCCGAGCGTCGAGGTCGTCGGCGACACGCACGAACCCGCCGGGCATCACCCGCCAGCCCTCGCGCACGCGCGCCAGGAACAGCCGCAGCGTGAACGGCCGCGGCTCGAGCCGGCCGTCGCGCCAGACCGGCGTAGTCGAAAGCGAGACCGCCTCCTTGGCGACGAAGTCGATGCCGCGGTGGGCGATCTGCTCGAGGATGTACGCGCGCTCCCTGGGCGAAAGCGCCGCGCCCAGCACCTCGCGCCGCTCGCCGTAGCCCGGCAGCTCGCCGAGAAAGGCCGACGCGATCACCATCTCGTCGAGCCGGTCGATGATCTCGTCACGGGCGCCGGCCTGGCCGAGCCACCAGGTCGCGACGTTGGGGAGCGCGAGGTCGTCGCCGAGCACGGCCGGCGCCAGCGCCGGAAGAAAGCTCAAGAGCCCCCGTGCCTCGACCACGCCCGAGCCGAGCGCGTTGGCGATCACGACCGTGCCGTCGCGCACCGCCTGGACGAGGCCGGGCACGCCGAGGCGGGAACGGGCATTGAGCTCGAGCGGATCGGCGAAGTCGGCGTCGAGCCGGCGCAGCAGGACCTCGGCGCGCTTGAGGCCCGACACCGTGCGGATGAAGACGCCGTCGTCGCGCACGCTCAGATCCTCGCCTTCCACCAGCACAAAGCCGAGGTAGCGCGCGAGATAGGCGTGCTCGAAATAGGTCTCGTTCATCGGCCCCGGCGTGAGCACGCAGACGCGCGAATCGTCGCGCCGATTGAGCGCGGAAAGCTCGGCCTGAAACGCCTGGAAGAACGGCGCCAGACGCTCGACCTCGAGCTCGCGGTAGATATCGGGCATCGCGCGCGAGAGCGCGAGCCGGTTCTCCAGCGCATAGCCGGCGCCCGAGGGCGCCTGCGCGCGATCGCCCAGCACCCACCAGTGGCCGTCGGGCGAGCGCCCGAGATCGACGGCATAAAAGCGCAGGTGAAAGCCGCCCGCGGGCGCCACGCCGACCAGCGGCCGCAGGAATTCAGGATTGCCGGCGATGATGGCGGCGGGGAGCCTCCCTTCGCGCACGAGCTCGGCCGGTCCATAGGCGTCGGCCAGCACCGCCTCGAGCAGTTCGGCGCGCTGGACGAGACCGGCTTCGAGGCCGCGCCATTCCGCCGCGTCGATCAACAGCGGCAGGTGGCTCATCGGCCACGGCCGCTTGGCGCCGACCGGATCTTCGTAGACGCGATAGAACACGCCGGACTCGTGCAGGTGGCGATCGGCGGCGGCAAAACGCCGGCCGATCTCCTTCGGCCCCAATCCCGCGAGCATGGCCAACAGCGGCCGCCAATGAGCGCGCACGCGGCCGTCGCGGTCCATCATCTCGTCGAAAATGCCGGGGAGCGGCCGATAGCCGGACAGCAGCGGCTCGACCTCGTTCTGCGCAAAGGCGCTGTCGGCGGTGACTGCCATGCGGCCATCAGACCTGAGTCGGACGCCTGAGGTCGAGAGTCAGGGGATAGTCGCGGGAGCGTTCTTCCCCAGGGAAATCGAAGCATCCCGGGGTGTGGCCGTGATCCTGGAAGCGCGCCAGGCGGCGCGCCTCCGCTTCGTAGGAATTGACCGGGAAGGTCTCGTAATTGCGCCCGCCGGGATGGGCGACGTGGTAGACGCAGCCGCCGAGCGACCGCCTGCTCCAGCGGTCGAAAATGTCGAAGGTGAGCGGAGCGTGGGCCTCGATCGTGGGATGCAGCCCCGACGGCAGTTTCCAGGCCTTGAAGCGCACGCCCGCGACGTATTCGCCGGGACGCCCGGTCGGGGCGAGCGGGAGGCGCCGTCCGTTGCAGGTGACGGCGTGCCGGCTCCCGTTGAGCCCGTCGACCCTCACCTGCAGCCGCTCGACCGACGAATCGACAAAACGCACGGTGCCCCCCGTCGTGCCCTCTTCGCCCAACACATACCACGGCTCGAGCGCCTGGCGCAGCTCCAAGCTCACGCCGCCGTGGTTGACCGCGCCGAAGCAAGGAAAGCGAAACTCGCGTTGCGCGTGAAACCACTCCGGATCGAAACGATAGCCGGCGCCACGCAAATCGTCCAAGACGCCGAGAAAGTCCTGCCAAACGAAATGCTCCAGCATGAACCGGTCGTGCAGAGCGGTGCCCCAGCGCACCAGCGAGCCGCGCTGCGGCTCGCGCCAGAACCAGGCGATCAGCGCCCGCAGCAGCAATTGCTGCGCCAGGCTCATGCGCGGGTCGGGCGGCATTTCGAACGAGCGGAACTCGATCAGGCCGAGCCGCCCGGTCGCGCCGTCCGGCGAGAACAGCTTGTCGATGCAGGTCTCGGCGCGGTGGGTGTTGCCGGTGACGTCGACCAGCAGGTTGCGAAACAGGCGATCGATCACCCACGGCCGCGGCGCTTCGCCCTCGCCCGGCGCCGGCACCATCGCGAGCGCGATCTCGAGCTCGTAGAGCTGGTCGTGGCGCGCTTCGTCGACCCGCGGCGCCTGGCTGGTCGGACCGATGAACAGCCCGGAGAACAGGTACGACAGCGACGGATGCCGCTGCCAGTACAGGATCACGCTCTTGAGCAGATCGGGCCGCCGCAGGAACGGGCTGTCGGCCGCGGTCGGTCCGCCGACCACGATGTGGTTGCCGCCGCCGGTGCCGGTGTGGCGGCCGTCGATCATGAACTTGTCGGTGCCCAGCCGGGCGAGCCGCGCTTCCTGGTAGAGCGCGCGGGTATGCTCGACCGCCTCGCGCCAATTGGCGGCGGGATGGATATTGACCTCGATGACGCCGGGATCGGGCGTCACCTTGATGACGTTCAATCGCGGATCGACCGGCGGCTCGTAGCCCTCGACGTGCACCGGCATGGCGAGCTCGGCGGCGGTCGCCTCGACCGCGGCAATGAGCTCGAGATAATCCTCGAGCCGCTCGACCGGCGGCATGAATACGCAGAGCCGCCCGTCGCGCGGCTCGACGGTGAGCGCGGTGCGCACGGCAATTCCGGACAACGACGCGAGCGCGCGCGCGGTTTGACCGCGGCGAAATTCGAGGACCTTGGCGCGCGCCGCGGCATCTTCGCTGCGGTGGGCGACGATCCGCGCCAGGCTCTCCGGATCGGGCAACTCGCCGCGCTCGATCATGGGGTCGTCAGGCACGAGATGCGGATAATCGACCGGCGCGAGATGGGGGAGCGAATCGAGCGGCAGGCGAAGGCCGATCGGGGAATCGCCCGGGACGAGGAACAGGCGGCGCCGGCGCGTCTGCCAGATCTCGCTGATCCAGCCGGGCGCCGCCTGCGCGGTCCAGCGCTGCACCGGCAGCACATAGCCCGCCGGCACCGTGAGATGGCGCTCGAAGGCGCGCATGATGCGGTCGCGCTCGACCGGATCGTCGATCTTGGGATCGCTCGGATCGACGTTCTCAGGAAGCTCGCCCTGCCTGAGCATGCGCTCGGCCGGATCCTCGAACGCGGGCTGCACATGGTCGGCGTCGATGCCGAGGCGGGCCGCGATGCTTTCGGCGAACCGCTGCGCGTCGTCGGCGAGCGGCCGCCCTTCGCCGGCCGCGCCCGCGATCAGCGCGGGGTCGCGCCAGATCGGCTTGCCGTCGCGCCGCCAATGGAGCGCGAAGGCCCAGCGCGGCAGCGGCTCGCCGGGGTACCATTTGCCCTGGCCGTAGTGCAGCAGCCCGCCGGGCGCGAAGCGGTCGCGCAAACGGTGGATCAAGGCGTCGGCGCGGTCGCGCTTGGTCGGTCCGAGCGCCGCGGTATTCCACTCCGGCGACTGATAGTCGTCGATCGACACGAAGGTCGGCTCGCCCCCCATGGTCAGCCTTACGTCGCGGGCAGCGAGGTCGCCGTCGACTTCTTCGCCCAGCGCGTCGAGCGTCGCCCATGCCTCGTCGGAGAATGGATAGGTCACCCGCGGCCTTTCCGCGATGCGGGTGACACGCATGTCGAAGGAGAACGCGGCCTCGGACGGCTCGACCGCGCCGCTGATCGGAGCCGCGGCGCGGAAATGCGGGGTGGCGGCGAGCGGAAGATGCCCTTCCCCGCACAGCAGTCCCGACGTGGGGTCGAGGCCGATCCAGCCGGCGCCCGGCAGGTAGACCTCGGCCCAGGCGTGCAGATCGGTGAAGTCCTCCGCCGCCCCAGCCGGCCCATCCAAGGACTTGAGGTCGGGCCGCAGTTGGATGAGGTAGCCCGACACGAAGCGGGCCGCGAGCCCGAGATGGCGCAGGACCTGCGTCAGCAGCCAGGCGGAATCGCGGCAGGAGCCGGCCGCAGCGGCGAGCGTCTGCTCCGGCGGCTGCACGCCCGCTTCCATGCGGATGAGATAGCGGACGTTGCGCTGCAGGCGTTGATTGAGCTCGACCAGGAAGTCGACGGTGTTGCGCCGATCCCGCGGCAGCGTGGCGAGGAACGCCGAGAGCAGCGGGCCCACAGGCTCGGCATCGAGATAAGGCGCCAGCTCCTCCGCGAACTCGGCCGGATAGGCGAACGGGAAATGCTCCGCGAACGGCTCGACGAAGAAGTCGAACGGATTGACCACCGCCATGTCGGCGACGAGATCGACGGTGACCGTCAGCTCGCGGGTCTTTTCCGGAAAGACCAGGCGTGCAAGCCAATTTCCGTTGGGGTCCTGCAGCCAATTCACGAAATGCTGGGCCGGGGTCACCGTGAGCGAATAGCTCGTGATCCGCGCGCGGCAATGCGGCGCCGGCCGCAGCCTGACGACCTGGGGCCCCAAGGCGACCGGCCGGTCGTACCGGTAGCGGGTGGCGTGATGGAGACCGGCCAGGATCGACATGCGTTGCTCGCTGGGACGCCCGCCATATTACGCAATTTTCGATGCAATTCTTGGGCCGGATGGAGCATCGAGGAGGTCACGACCCCAGACCGTATCAGGCGCCCGCCGGCGGCGAGCCGACCGCGCGCCTGAGTCCGGCGACGACGGCGCGCAGCGCCCGATGCTCGGAATCGCGCGGCCGGGACGCGTTCTCGGCATGGATCCGATCGTGAATGAAAGCGAGCTTCCAGATCACCGACGGGGCGAGGACGAAGGGATAGAGATCGGGCTGGCCCATGCTGCGGTTGATCGAGTTGACCGCGAAGGTCAGCGGCAGCCAAGCGTCGATGATCCGGTCCATGTCGGCGGCATGCGGGTCGAAGTCGATCGCCGTGGCGAGGTCGGCGTCGATCTTCGGCCGCAGCCGCAGCCCGAACGCGGCCGCGGTCTCGAGCGTGTCGACCATGTGAAAATAGTGCGCCCAGGTTTCCGCGAAATCTTCCCACGGATGGGCGCTGGCATAGGCGGTGATGAAATGCTCGGACCAATCCGGCGCCGGTCCGCGCGCGTAATAGCGTTGCAACGCCGCGGCGTAATCCTCGCGCTCGTCGCCGAACAGGCGGCGAAACTCGTCGATGGCCGGCGATCGGCCGATCAAGCGATCCCAGTAATAGTGTGCGATCTCGTGCCGGAAATGGCCGAGCAGCGTGCGATAAGGCTCGCCCATCAATGCGCGCCGGCGCTCGCGCTCGGAATCGTCGGCCTCCGCCAGGCTCAAGGTGATGAGACCGCTGGCGTGCCCGATCATGACCGGGGAAGCGGCCGGGATCGAGAGGAAATCGAAGGCGAGCCCGTTCGGATCCTCCGGCCGCGTCGTGCGCGGCAGTTTGAGCCGCAACAGCGTGTAGAACAGGCGATGCTTGGCGAACTCGATCCGGCGCCAATGCGCCAGGTTCTCGGGGCTGCCGAGGTCGGGGATGGTGCGGTTGTGACGGCAGGCCGCGCAGAAGCCGGCGGGCTCGGCGACGGGCACCAGCCAATTGCAGACGTCGTGCTGCGCATTGGCGCAGAGACGGTAGCGCTCGCCCGGCGCCGCAAGCGCGCGCCAGGCGCCGTCGACCTCCTCGAGCGCGCTGATGATTTCGCGTTCCGGCAGATAGCCCAGCCGCAGGCCGCAGCTTTCGCACGTGGCATTCTCGAAATAGAGCGGCTGCCCGCAGTTCTGGCACTTGAACAACTTCATCGGCGGGCACCCTCGCGGCCGATATGACGCGCGTCCGGCGGAACGGGTTCAACGCGGCAGCGCGCCGATCGTTCCGGCTCGATGCCTGCAACGCCGCGGCCGGCTTGACGGTGTCCACTATGACCGCCGGGACCGCATCGACCATCGCTACGGACGGCCATGATCTCCCGCTTCCTGGACCGGCCCAACCGGGCTCGCTAAGATCGCCCGCGCTCGCTCGGAAAACCATCCGCATGACCCAGGTCGACACCGAGAAATTCCGCTTGCGCCGCTTCGTCGAGAAGCTCGCGCAGGAGGGGGAATGTACCGTGCACGACGACCCGATCGACCTGATCGACGTCGCGGCAGTGCTCGATTGCAATCCCAAGGCGGTGTGGTTCCGCGCGGTCGGCCCGGAGCGGGCGGAGCTGGTCGGCAACGTCATGGGCGCGCGGCGCCGCCTCGCCGCCGCGCTCGACACCGACGAGCCCGGCTTTCCGGCGACGCTGCGCGAACGGCTCGAGCATCCGGCGGCCCCGATCGAGGTTTCATCCGCGCAGGCACCCGTGCACGAGGTCGTGCTGACCGGCGAGCAAGCCGACCTCACCGCGCTGCCGGTTCACCTGCAGCACGGGCTCGACGGCGCGCCGTACATCTCGGCCAGCATCGACTATGCCCGCGACCCGAGAACCGGCTTCACCAACATCGGCTGCCGCCGCCTGATGTTGCGCGGCCCGCGCGCCGCGGCGACGCGCTTCCAGGCCGACCGCGATTTCGTGATGGCGTCGGGCTTCCGCTGCGTCCCGCTCGATCCGTCGCTGCAGGGGAGCCGCACCGGCGCCAAGGCCGGCTTCGACTGCACCAAGCCGTTCGGCAAAGGCGACAGCGCCGAGTTTCGCGGTGCCGCAGGCGCCGCGGCTGCCGCAGCGCGAGCGCCAAACGCTCGAAGCCGCGCTGGCGCGGGGCCCGGCGACCTATCTCGAGCTGATGGCCGCACTCGGCACCGGCGACGGCCGCGAGATCCTGCGCGAATTCGGCCGGCTCTACGAAGAGGGCCGCCTCACCCGGCTCAAGGACGGGCGGTATGCGTTGAACGGCGGGGGGTGATTGCGACGGCGCACCTTGCGCGAGCCCGTAGGGTGGGCAAAGGCGCGCGCAGACAAGTACTCTACGCAAGCTCGATTGCGCCGCGCGCCGTGCCCACGCGTCTCCCATTCATCGGCACGAGGCACGCGTGGGCACGGCGCGCAAGAGCGCGCCTTTGCCCACCCTACGATCGTCGCGATCCCACCGCAGACAATTTCTCTTCCGTCGTCGGTCGTCCGTCCGCCGTCGTCCGATAGTCGTAGCTCGCCATCAGATCCTCGACCAGCTTGTTGAACTCGCCCCAATCGGTCTCGCGGTAGGAATGATTGCGGATGATGAAGGAGGCGCCGGCGTAGAACTTCTCGTACTGCAGGTGACGGCCGGCGAATTCCGAGCCGACCATGTCCCAGGCGAGCTTGAACAGCTTCATGCGGGTGACGGCGTCGCCCTGCGGCGTCTGCCAGAAGGTCGTGAACTCGCGAGCGAGCCGCGGATCCTCCATCACCGAGATGTCAGCCGGCATCTGGAACACGCCGCCGCCGCAGAGCTCGCGCAGCTCGTCCACGAACCGGCTGTAGTTCTGGGTGCACCAATCGAGCCCGGCATACATGAAGCGGCGGTTGAAGCAGACATGGCCCTCGGGCCAGCTCTCGCAGGCGTTGATCTGGCCGTGCACCAGCCCGCCGATCGTGCTCTCGACCGCCGCCATCTTGCCGAGCGTCTCGCGCACCGCCGGCACCTGGTCGGCGCCGGTCGCCTGCGCGATCTTGCTGCAGAGCCCGAGCAGGAGCCGCATCTTCGACCAGTAGCGCACGTTCGACTGGTGATTGCCGAAGCAATGGCTCGGCGTCTTGATGTAGATGTCGCGCGCCAGCAGCGCGTCGTCGTGCACGAACACCTTCTCCCACGGAACCTTGACCTCCTCGCACAGCACCATGCTGTCGCTCTCGTCGTAGCGCCAGGCGAGCGGGGAATCGAATTCCGAGGTGCAGCCGAGGATCGCCGGCTTGCGCGACCACAGCGTCAGCCCGCGCGCATTGCAGGGCACCGCGCAGGTGATCGCCTCCTTCTTCTGGTCGGGCGCCAGCGGCAGGACGTTGCCGATCCAGATCTCGTTGGCATAGAGCGCGCCGGTCGCCAGCATCTTCATGCCGGAGACGACGACGCCGTTGTCCTCCTCGCGCACCACCCGCAGCGTCGGCACCGGGATGTTCTGGCGCAGGTAGAATTCCGGGTTGCGCGCGGCCTGCGGCGGCAGCACGGCGTAGACGACATAGACGTCGTTGTCGCGGAGGTGGCGGTAGTAGCGCAGCAGATTGTCGGCGTGGGCGCAGGGCGCCGGCAGCGCGTCGGGCTTCATCGCCATGCCGGTCACGAACGAGGCGACGTGATCGGGCGAGCGGCCGAACATGCCGAAGGTCAGGTCGGCGATCATGCGATGCCCGACCATGCGCCGCTGCAGGTCCTCGCGCGTGCGCGGGCGCAGGAAATAGATCGAGTGGCGGGAGCCGTCCTCCTCGTAGCTCAGCGCGTCCCGGTTCGCCGGCTCCGCCTTCATGTCGTAGATGGCGGCGACGGTCGCGGCGGCATTGCGGAAGGCGGGATGACGGGTGACGTCGTCGACCTTCTCGCTGCCGATATAGACGACACGGCCGTCGCGCAGCGTCTCCAGATGCTCCTTGCCCGACCGCAGCATCGCCCGGCTCCTTGCCCTGTCGTCAGGTTCGGGAGTCTATCACGCGGATTGGTCGCCGACAGCGCGCGTTGCGCCAAGCCGTCGCTTCATCGACGCGAGCACCGAGAACCCGACCTCACGGTTCGGGAACGAACTGGCCGATCAACGTCCAGCGGCCGTCCTTGAGCTCGACGGCATAGACCGGCTTGAGCGCATCGCCGTTCGACCCGAACGAGATCGCCCCTTCGAGCGCCGGAAAGTTCTTCATGCCGCGCAACTCGTCCTTGATGGCGGTGCGCTCGGCCGCGAGCTTCGCGGGATCGCCGGTGACCTTGGCCTGCTTCATCGCGTGCGCGTAGAACAGCACGATGTCGTAGGTGGCGGCATCGAACTGCGCCGCCGTGGTGCGGTCGAGCCCGGCCGCCTTGGCGCGCTTGGCGAACTCGGCCTGGAACGCCTTGGAGCGGTCGTCGAGGTCGGCATAGAACGTGGTCGGAATCGTGGTGCCGTCGCCGGCCTTGCCCATCTGCCGCCCGAGCTCGGGATCGGCGATGGTCGAGCCTGCGACCAGCCGCCCCTTGTGGCCCTGGCGCCGCAATTCCTGCACCAGCCGCGTCGCCGGCTCCGGCCCCGACCCCACCCCGATCAAGTCGGTGGGCTGGCCGACGAGCTGCGAGACCTGGGCCGAGAAATCGAAGGCCTGGGTCTGGAAGGTCACGCTGAGCTTCACCTCGGTGCCGGCCTTCTTCATGACGCCGGGCAGGACGTTCTCGCCCATCACCTTGGAGATGACGTCGTCGGTGGCATAGGCGATGGCGCCGGTCGCCGTCGGCGCGTTGTTCTGCTTGAGCGCCCGCATCACCCGCTCAAACATGTAGCCTTCGTCCGAGGTGTTGCGGAACGCATATTGGAACGGCTCGGCGAGCCGCGGCGCCGAGGAGGCCATCGACATCGACACGATGCCGGCGCGATCGCCGGCCGGGAACACCACCCGGCATTCGCTCGAGCTCAGCGGGCCGATGACCGCCAGCACCTTGTCGTCGTCGGCGAGCTTGCGCAGCCCGACCACCGCCTGGTCGGGCTTGCCGGCGGTATCGAACGCGACGACCTTGAGCTTCTTGCCGGCGACGCCGCCGGCGGCGTTGATCTCGTCGATGGCGATCTGCGCGGCGATCTCGTTGGTCTTGGAGAACGTCGCGAACGGTCCCGCCGCCGACGGCAAATAGCCGAGCAGAATGTCCTGCGCGCCGGCGGTCCCGGCCCCCAACGACGCGAGCGCCCCCGCCAGGATCGTCAATCTCCACTGCATGGTGCTTCTCCTCCGTTCGACTCGTCGATTGTCGTGATGACCGCTCAGCTCGCCGGCAGCGCGCGCGCCGGGCGGCGCGTCCCATGGCCCAGATAGGCATCCTGCAACGCGCGGTCGCCGAGGATGCGATCGGGCGGCCCCTCGATCGCAACCCGCCCGAGCTCGAGCACATAGGCGCGATGGGCGAGCTCGAGGGCGCGGTGGGTGTTCTGCTCCACCAGCAGGATGCTCTGCCCGTTCTCGCGATTGAGCCGGCCGATCAGGGCAAACACTTCGTTCGACAGCAATGGGCTCAATCCCAAGGAAGGCTCGTCGAGCATCATCACGCTGGGACGGGCGATCAGGCCGCGCCCGATCGCCAACATCTGCTGCTCGCCTCCCGAAAGCACCACCGCGGGATGGTGGCGGCGCGCCGCGAGATTGGGAAAGCGCTCGTAGAGCTCGGCGATCTCCGCCGCGACCGCGCGGCCGTCGCGCCGATTGAACGCCCCCATCAGCAGGTTCTCGTGAACGGTGAGGCTCGTCACGATGCGGCGGCCCTCGGGCACCAGCACGAGCCCGCGGCGCACGCGCGCGCTGGTCGACCAATCGGTGACGTCGCGGCCGTCGAGCAGCACGCTTCCGCCCGACGGCCCGACCAGTCCGAGCACGGCGCGCAGCAGCGACGACTTGCCGGCGCCGTTGGCGCCGAGCACTGCGACGAGCTCGCCTTCGGCGACCTCGATCGACACGCCGCGGACGGCGTGGACGCGGCCGTAGCGCACGTCGAGATCACGCACTGCGAGCTGCATGCCGCCGCTCCGCTGGCTCGGCCGCCGGGATGCCGAGATAGGTCTGCTGCACCAAGGGATTCTGCCGAATCGCCTCGGGGCTCCCTTCGGCGATCTTGCGGCCGAAGTCGAGCACGATCACGTCCTCGCACAGCGCCCCGATGAAATGCATGTCGTGCTCGACTACCATCAGGGTGGGACCGCCGTCCGCGCAGATCGCCTCGAGCTGCGCCTGCAACGCCTCGGTTTCGGTCGGATTGAGGCCGGCCGCCGGCTCGTCGAGCAGAAGGAGCCGCGGCCGCGCCATCAGCGCGCGCGTGAGCTCGATCCGTTTCTGCACGCCGTAGGGAAGGCTCCCCACCGTCGCGCGCTCGTAGCCGTCGAGGCCCGCCGCGGCGAGCGCGGCGCGCGCCTCCTCGCGCCAGCGATTGTGCGGCACGAGGTTGACCGGCTGCAGCACGCCGAGGCCGCCGTTGCGGCAATGCTGTCCGACCATGACGTTCTCCAGCGTGCTCAGGTGCGGCATCAGCCGGATGTTCTGAAAGCTGCGCGCGATGCCGTGGCCGATGCGCCGGCGCGAGGGCAGCCCGGCGATATCGACGCCGTCGAGCAGGATGCGGCCGGCGTCGAGGCGAAAGACGCCGGTGATCAGGTTGAACACGGTCGTCTTGCCGGCGCCGTTCGGGCCGATCAGCGCGGTTCGCCGCCCGCGGCGGACCGCAAAGCTCAAATCCTCGACCACCTGCAAGCCGCCGAAATGCTTGCTCACGGCTTCGAGCCGCAGGATGGGATCGGCCGCGGTCATCGGGCGCCCCCCGTGGTCGGCACCGCGGCGGCCGCGGCGTCGTGCCGGCGGCGCCATCCCAGCAGGCGGCGCAGCTGCGCGCCGGTGACGAGGCCTTCCGGCCGCAACGCCATCAGCACGATCAGGGCGGCGGCGAACGCCACGTAGCGCCAATTCGCGCTCGCCCGCAGCACTTCCGGCAGCAGCGTGAAGACCGCGGCGCCGATGAGCGGGCCGAGCACGGTCTGGATGCCGCCGAGCAGCACGTAGAGCACGATGGTGATGCTGAGCGAGACGTTGAAGTACTGCGCCTCGATGAAGCTGAAGTGGTGCGCGTAGAGGCCGCCGCCGATGCCGGCGATGGCGGAGCCGAGCGCAAACGCGGCGATCTGGAAGGCCCGCACGTCGATGCCCATCAGGTCGGCGACCCGCTCGTCGTCGTGCACGGCGGTGACGGCAATGCCGAAGCGGGTGGTGAACAGGAGCCACACCAGCAGCACCACGATCGCCGCGGCGGCGGCGATGGCGGGGAGCCGGATGAACGCCGTCACCGGATAGCCGGCGGCGCCGCCGACCGCCTCGAGATTGAGGATGATCGCCTGCACGATCTGACCGAGCGCGAAGGTGGCGAGCGCGAGATAGATGCCGCGGGTGCGCAGCACCGGCACCGCCACCGCGAGCGCGACCAGGCCGGCCGCGATCCCGGCCGACGGAATGGCGATCAGCGGCGAGAGCTCGAGGACGTTGCTCAGATAGGCGGAGACATAGGCGCCGATGGCGGCGAAGCCGGCGAGCCCGAGATTGAGTTGCCCGGCCGCGAGCGGCAGGAATCCGCCATAGGCGAGCACCACGTTCACCGCGAGCAGCACCAGGACGCCTTCGAGATATCCGCTCATATGCGCGCCTGCCCGCCAAGCGAGCCGGCGAAGAGACCGGTCGGACGGATGAACAGGATCAACAGCAGCAGGCCGTAGACCGCGATGTCGACGAAATCCGCCCCGAAGTAACCGATCGATATCACCTCGACCAGGCCGATGATCAGCCCGCCCGCGATCGAGCCCCAGATATTGCCCATGCCGCCGACGATCATGGCGGAGATGCCCTTGAGGCCGACCATCTCGCCCATGAACGGCTGCACCTGGCGATAGTTGAGCGCGAAGATCACGCCGCCGAGCGCCGCGAACGGTGTCAGAATCCTCGGCGATGGTGCGCAGCCCGCGGCCGAAGCGGGTGCGCGCGAGCAGCAGCGTCAGCGCCCAGATCAGCGCGACCGACGCGATCAATCCCACGAGCTGTGGGACGCTGATCACGAGCCCGGCGATGCGCAGATCGGCGTCGCCGAACAGGGCGGGCAGGCTGCGCAGCTCCGAGCCCCAGTAGGCCACGGCCAGATGCTCGAACAGGATGAGGAACGCCATCGAGCTCACCAGCGGCACGAAATGCTCGGCCATGCGCATCCAGCGCCAGGTGAAGCGCTCGACCACCAGGGCGGCGGCGGCGGCAAGGCCGAGCGCGCCGGCGGCGGCGAGCGGCCACGGCGCGCCGTGGCGCAGCAGCGCCCAGGTCGCCATACCGCCGATCATGAACAGCCCGGGAATGCTGAAGTTGAGAAATTTCAGGATGCCGATGCCGAGCGTCAAGGCGACCGCGACCATCGCGTAGATGGAGCCGAGCATCAGTCCATTGACGATCTGCTGAGAGAGAATGGCATGCCTCTCGATCGCGCGCTCGGCAGTCGCGCCCCACCGCCGTTCAGAACACCGGCTTGCCGATCATCGCCTCGTGCGTCACTTCGCCGCTGAACGGCGGGAAGCGGTGAAAATCGTCGCGCGCCTGCCGGCGCGCGGCGGAGCGCAGCGCCGCATCGAGATCGCCTACGCCGTCGAACCGCATCTGCGCGAGCAGAAAGGTCTCGCCCGGCCGCACCGGAAACGGATCGGCAAAATCGGCGGGACGATGCAGGATCAGCGAGCGGATATTCGGGAGCTGCCGGAGGATCGAGGCATGCCGGGTCTCGTAATAGGCGTGAAACGCGTCCGGATCGGAGGACGAGCCGTGATAGCGAACGAAATACGACACCATCTTGCCTCTCCCGCCCGCCGTCCCCGCTTTCGACATCGTCTCGCCCGGCGGACGGTGACACAGCGGCGATATACCACAAGCGCATATTTCGCGCCTGACCTGATCATTCCGGCGGCGGCTCTCAGCCGGCGGCGAGCGCCGCCGGCGGCTCGCTCTCCACTGCATCGACGTAGTGCACCGCCTTGGCGGAGCCCTTCACCAAGAGCGCCGCCGCCGCGCTCAAGGCGGCAAACGAGGAGGCGTCGAGCAGGCCGAAGAACAGGTTGTTGATCGCCCGGATCTCGGCGCCAACGCGGTCGATCTTGAGCCAGCCGGCCGGCGCCAGGCTGACGAGCACGCCGCGGCGGTCCTGCGGATTGGGCCGCTTGAGCAGCAGCCCGAGGCGGGAGAGCTTGCCGGTCTCCGCGGCGATGAACGCGCTCGACACGTGCATGGCCTGGGCGACCGCGCCGACGCTGACGCCGCGCGCGCCCTGCAGATGGGCGACCGCAATGAGAACGCTGTATTGCGGCCCGCTGACGCCCATGCGCCGGCCGAGGTGGGCGCGAACGGTCTCCATGCGGCTGGCGACGGTGAAGAGATCGTTGACCAGGGTGCGAAACCGGCGATCCGATCCCTTCTCCATGAGCGCGCCGCACGAGACCGTCGGCGGCAGGACATAGGCCGCGGTGTCCCGCTTCGGCCTCGCGTTCGACTTGGCGACCGCCTTGGCGCGCTCGCGCGCAAGCCTAGAGATCGACATATCCGGTATCGCCGAGCAGCGAGGATTCGACCGGGATGTGCAGGCTGTCGTGGACGGTGTTGTAGAATTTCCAGAACCCGACCACGCAGGCGAGCTCCACGATCTGCGGCGGCGTCAAATGCTGCTTGAGCCGCTTGAGGATCTCGTCCGGCACCGAGGTCGGATCCTCGGAGGCCGAGCGGACATAGTCGAAGCAGGCGCGCTCCATCTCGTTCCTCGGCTGATAGGCGCCGGTGATGATGTCCTGCAGCTCCTCCTCGCTCAGTCCCCAGCCTTCGTAGCCCAGCTCCTTCGGCTTCTTCAGCATCGAGCAGCTGTGCGCCGTGCAATAGGCGCAGCCGTTGACGGCGCAGGCGACCGCGGCGAGCTTGCGCTTGAGCAGCTGGTCGAGGGTCGAGCTCGGGTCGCGCATGATGTTGCTGTTGAGCTTCCACAGCGTCTCGGCGATCTCCGGCCGGTAGGCGTAGAGCTTGAGCGCGTTCGGCAGGAAGCCCATGCGCTTCTTGTACGGTTCGACCACCGGCGCGAGACGCGGATCGAAATCCTGCTCGCGCACGTAGGGGATCAACGGCTCGGCCTCGAACAGGACTTTCGGCTTGGGCGGGGCGATGGCGTCCATGGGATCCTCCTTCAGAGATAGTCCGCAAGCTTCACCTTGCCCCAGTTGCGGGGCCAGGCGCGTTCGAAATCGGCGCGGTCGTGGCGCGACTTGATGGTGGCGTCGATGCCCATCTTGCCCACGGTCCGCCAGGGAAATTGCCCGTCGAGCGGACGGGCCGACGGATCGTAGGGCGAGCCGCGCGTATTCGGCACCACGATCACGTCGCGCGCGGGATCGCAGCGCGTCGCGATGGCGTGGTAGACGTCGCCGGGATCGTCGAGATCGGTGTCGGGCGACACCGCGACCACCAGCTTGGTATTGAGCCAGGGCGCGCCCATCGCCAGCATCAGCGCGTCGTTCACCATTCCCTCGCGCGGATAGTCGAACTGCAGGATGCAGGAGAGCGCCGCGCCCCAGGTCGGGAAGCGCACGTCCTTGACGTCGAGGCCGATCTCGCTCAGCCGGTTGAACAGCACCGCCTCGTGACAGAGCCGGGGCAGCGGCTGGTGGTCGGTGTCGGGACAGGTCTGGTGGTTGCGATAGATCGGCCGGTCGCCGCGCATGGTGATGGCGGTCACCTCGACCTCCGGCAGATTCTCGCGGTGCGGCAGATGGTACATCGAAGGCGAGGTGACGTCGCCGACCTCGAACCGGCCCTCGAGCCGGACGCGGCCCTCGACCACGATCTCGGCCTCTGCCGGCACGTTGAGCTCGAGCGTCTCGCACGGCACCATCTCCACGTCGCGATCCATGATGGTGCCGACCATCTCCATCTCGCCCCAGGCGTCCATGTGCAGGCCGGAGAAGTTCGCCATGATCTCGTAGGCCGGCGGCACGCCGAACACGAACGCGATCGGCATCGTGTCCATGCCGAGGTCGCGGTACTTGCGCATGATGACGTGCGAGTGCGGCGTGACGAAGCTGATCAATCCGCGGCGCGGCCCGACCGCGTGGGTGCCGGCGTGGCAGGAATTGTAGAAGCCGGTCTCGGGATCGCGGATGATGTTCATCGCGGTGACGTAGGGCGCGGTGTCCTTGTCCTTGTGCAGGGGGATCGGCAGCTCGGTCCAGTCGGCCTCGTTGTGGAGCTTCACCACCTCCTTGACCGGACCGGTCTTGACGACCTTGAGGGCGCGCGGCGGCTGGCGCAGCCGGTAGGCGAGCGTGCGCAGATAGTGCTCCGGCGCGGTGCCGAGCGCACGCGCCTGCGAGCGGCGGGTCTTCACCAGGATGTCGCACAGCCGGAAGCCCGGCTTCTCGACGATGTTCTCGAACAGGATCGGCCGGTCGCTCTGCGCCGACAGCGCGCCGACGTCGTCGATGTGCACCGGCTTGCTGACGCGGGTGACGATGTCGGCATTGCTCGCGAGATAGCCGCGCAGCGAGGCGTCGAGCGGCTTTCCCGGCGGCGGCGGCCGGTGACTGATGGAGAGCGCCATGGCGGGACCTCCATTCGCTTAAGTGACTTTATTAATTCAGTTAAGGAAGTCAAGGCGAAGCAGCGAGCCCAGCCGGCGGACGCGGAACGGTCGGCCGCAGCCGACGTCATGCGCCGAAGCGATTTCGCGGCGGCTGCTCGCTTGATTGGACGCCGCCGACGGCGCGCTCTGGCACCCTGCGCAGTTCGAGCTCTGGCGGTTACGGTTTCCTCCAAGGCGCGAAGGCGTTCGCCGTCCGCTGCAGCACTGGCGTCAGCTCGGGAAAGTGGCGCAGCAGCACGGTGGTCATGTTGTTGCTCTCGATCCAGTCGATGCCGGGCCGGGTGTAGACGGCGGGCGTGTAATCGTCGGTGAAGAATCGGTCGCTCTTGAGCCGCCGCGAGGCCATGAGAATGAAGACGCGAAACGCGGTGTCGCTGAATCCGAACCCTTCCGGCGGCTTCTCCGCATACATGCCGACCATCAGGTCGACCTTGTCTGGATGGCCGTAGACCTCGCGCAGGGTGCGCGCGAGCTCGGGATCGTCGGTCATCTGCTCGAACGAGCGCACGCGCGGCAGGTGAAACAGCTCGCGGAACCGGTTGTAACGCGGCACGGCGCGCTCGCGGTCGCGCAAGATGTCGATGGTCGCGAGATCGATCAGCTCTTCCATGTTCCGGCCGCTGCGCCGGTGCAGCCGGCGCAGCCAGTTCGGGAAATTGCGCAGCGTGACGGCGCCAGGATTGTGAACGCCGAAGGTGTAGACGATATCGGTCAGCTTGGTCCCGTCGCGCAGCGCGTTCTCCATCGCGTGCGGGCCGATGATGAGGTCCGGGTCGCCGGGATCATCCGATTCGAACTTCAAGACGCGGCCGCGCCGCCCGTCCTGAGCGTGGATGATCTGGATGTCGTTCGGCAGCAGCGGGTGCAGGCGATAGACCGCGGTGAATTCTTCCGTCAGGCAATAGTCGGCGCCGTGATGGTTGGTCTGCGAGCCCGGTATGCCGCTGATCGCTTCGCTCGTGCTGATGCGGCCGAGATATTTCTTGACCGGCTCCTGCGCGAGGCCCCACCAGTTCGCGTTCATGCCGATCTGCAGGGCCGGATGCGGCAGGATAGCCGGCGTCCAATCGACCGTATGGATCTTGGCCATCAGGGCATTGTTGATCAGGCGCGCCACGCGGAAAATCTGGGCGTCGCCGTCGTCGCGGTTCCTCCAGTCCGGGAATGCCTCGATCAGATGATCGCAGATGGCGTTGTGCTCGAGCGTGAAGAGGTTGTGCAGCAGGCTCAGGCCCAGCCACCAGTTCGAGGTCAACCCGGTCTTCTCGACGCCGGTCGGATCGAGCGGGATCAGCTTGGTCTTCGGATCGATGTCGAGCTTGCCGTCCGTGGGCTTCCCGTCCTTGTCTTTCATCCGGTATTGGCCGAGCGCCTGCGCGCTGTCGCCGTAGATCTGCGAGCTGTCCCACCAATGCGTTTCGGCGTTCACGAAGGTTTCCGGCCCGGCGCCGTCGTTCTTCCTGCGCGTGGGATCCGACCGGGTGCGGCGAACCAGCATCTTGCCTCCCGGCCAGGAGTCGCCGGGCGGCAGCGGCACGTCGAACGGATCGTCGTCGATCGGCCGGGGCGTGCCGTGGTTGAACCAGTCGTGGGTCTGGAATTGAATCCAGGCCGCCGCCAGCAGATTGAGGATCTCGGCCGGCTTGAAGTCCTCGGTGCCGTCGCTCTTCTTCTGGCGGGCGAGCAGGCGATTGCTGACGAGTCGCGGGCTGGGATCGAGAATTGCGCCGTCGCGGGTCGGATCGACCTCGCTGAGCGGAATATTGCGGCCGAAGCGCGCGCCCGGATTGCTCAGCGTGAACTCCGAACCGTTGAGCGGATCGTTGGGATTGAGGCTGGCATTCCCCATCGTCGACTTGGACAGGTCATTGTATTGCCCGTCTTCCTCGCGCTCGCACAGATAATCCGGCTTGAACGGCGACGTCGGGCGCAGGCCCTTCGGCTCAGTGACCGCAATGTCGGACGTGTTGTGCAGGTTCCTGGCGCGCAGCACCTCGCGCAACGCCCCGAGATTGGTCACCGCCAGGAAGGTCGGCAGCTTGTGCCAGTGGACGAACAGGTTGAGGAGCTGGAACGACTTGACATAGAGCACGGCGAGCAGCGACTTCGGATCGCTCTCGCGCAGGATCAGCCGCAACACGAAGCAACCGACCACCGCCAGCAGCATGAGGATGCCGAGAAGATGCGCGACGATGCCGGCCTTCGGAGCCAGCACGGTGGCGCCGAAGAACATCGTGAACGCCAGCAGGTGGACGGCGCCGCGCTGCACCCGCACCCACTTGATATTGTCCGCAACCAGCCACGCCAGGACGACGTCGAGCCCCCACCACGCGGCCAGAAAGAAGTCCGGTCCGGGATGCTCGACCAGGCATTCCGGGTAGACCGGCGCGCCCGGCCGGTGGAAAATCGTCGCGAAATTTCCGTGACACGTCCCGAACACGGCCCAATACAGGTGGGTCAGCAGCGCGAGATAGCCGAAGGTCCAGAACGCCCGCCAGTAGGTGTTGGGGGCGTCACTGCGGGAAAAGACGTGAAAGCAGAGCGCCGGCGTCAGCAGGAGCGTGGTCGCCCAAATCGTGAAGATGACGCGATAATGGTCGACCGAGAGTCCGGCACGGGCGTTGAGCCGCGCCTGCAATTCGGCGGCGCCGTGGGCGAGCACCATCAGGACGAGGAATAGCGCGAATACGAACCAGACCCGCGCGCGCGACAAATTCGGAGTTTCCTTGAAGCTGCGCATCTCGCCATCCCTTCGCTGCCGGGCCGCTCAATTGGCGTGCCATCGCCGTTGATGTTCCCGCTGCGTTTCGCTGTAGCCGCCGTTGAACAGCGTGTCGTAGTAGTTCAAATCGAGGTGGTGGGCCTGCAGCCAGACCCCCGGCGCGTAGATCGCGTCGCAGTGCGCGGGGAAGCGGCCGTGCCGCTCGTAGATGTAGCTGCAGATGTCTTTGGTGCAGGCGACCACTTCATCCTTGTAGTGCGGCACTTCCTTGAGATAGCGCGCGCCGCGGTCGCCCCGGAAAATCTCCCGGAAATACGCATCGTCGCGGTAGGTGCCGCCGGGTCCGTACTTGGAGTCGACGACCGCCTGCACGGCGTCGGCCATGGTCTCGTAGTAGGGCGGGCACATGCATTTGATGTGCGGCGGCAGTCCGACGGGATGCGATCGCGCCTCGGTGTGAAAGGTCCCCCAGCGGAAGAAGTCGAGCGGGCGGTAGCGCGGCGTGACCTGCTCGAATCCCAAGGCCGGCAGCAGCTTGATGGGGGCGACCGAGGCGTGGATCCAGCCGCCGAGCCCCATCGCCTGCAACATCAAGATGAGATTCTGCAGGAGCAGCTCCGCCTCGATCTGCGTGCGCATTGTGCCGAGAACGCCGAGCGGCAGCTTGATCTCCTTGTTGAGGAAGCCGTTCTTGATCCATTTCCGCACGCCGGCCGGGAGATAGAAGTTGCGGTCGTCGAGAAAGGCGGGCCGGTGGCCGTCCGGCTCGGTCAACAGGTACATCAGCGCATTGATGTATTGCCGCGTCATGTCGACGACTGGGAACAGGACCGTGGAGCCGGGGACGTTGGAGAGAAAACGATTGGAATCGAGATAATACGGAAATTCGCGCGGGAACTCCGGGCGCTTGTCGCTGATCCTCACTTTCGACGCGGCCGCCCGGCGCACGAGGGCGTCGGGCGTCAACGGCTCGGCTGGATCGACCTTGTCGAGGCGCTTGAGAAAATAAGTGCCGGTATCGTTGAACAGGAAGAAGTGCGTGGCCTGGGCGTTGTCGGTGCTGCCGGCGGCACGGCCGGGGAAATTCAGATTGGGCGTGCCGAGGATCTTCTCTCCCGTGCTCGTTTCGAACGGCCGGTCCGGCAAGGTGAAGCCGGTCATTCCGACCGCGGCGATGAGCACGGCTTCCTCCAACTCGCTCAACGGCTGCGGCTTGGCGTTCGAGGTATAAGTGTTGCTGCCGGCGGGGACGGACTGGATCCCCAGGCTGATTCTGCGCGATCGGCGTTTGAACAGCGCTTCGAAGAACGGATACTTCCTCATCTCCTCGAAGCCGACATGAACGTCCGACATGGTCACACCCCCGTGCCTGGGAATTGGAGCGATCACTGCGGCAGCTGACGCGCGTTCCGCGCCGCGCCGGTTTCCGCTTCGCCGAAAACGCTATAGTCGCTTCGCCAGGGCCTCCTCGATGGCTGCGAAAAGCCCGTCGGGATTCGGGCTGTAATGCGGAATGGCGAGCCGGGTGATGACGGCATCGATCAGCGTCGGCTTGCCCGAGGCCAACGCCGTCTTGAACGCCGCCTCGAACTCGGCCAGCGTTTCGACCCGGTGGGCCTGCGCGCCACAGGCCTCGGCGTAGGCGACGAAGTCCGGATTGGTGAACTCCACCAATCCCGATTCGTGATAGGCGAACAGCTGGAAAATCTTGATGAGCTTGAACTCGCCGTCGTTGAAGATGATCCAGATCACCGGGATGTCGTACTGCACCGCGGTCATCAACTCGAAGCCGGACAGGTTGTAGCAGCCGTCCCCGCAGCCGACGACGACGGTCCGGTCGGGATGGGCGCACTTCGTTCCGAGCGCGCCGTTCACCGCCCACGCCATCGGGCCGAAGCTCCCGGGTTTGCGGTAGTGCTGTCCCCGCGATAGCTGCAGGTAGTAGCCGAGCCACGCCAGATGCGCGCCCGCGTCCGCCAACACGATGCTGTCGTCGGGCAGGAGTTTCGACAGCGATTGCGCGAGCTGGCCTGGGTGAATGTCGTTCCGCCCCAGGTGGACGATCGGGGCCGCGGGGTGCCGGTCCTTCTCGACGCTCACCGGGGCGACCGCGCCCACCAGCCGCGAGAGCGCCTCGCTGAGCGCCGCGATTGCCGGCTTGGCGTCGGAGACCACGCCGTGGTCGGCCCGGTAGACCTTGTCGATCTCGCACGCCGAGATGTTGACGTGGACGAGGGTCTTGTCCTTGAACAGGTCGGGACGGAAGTTGAAGGTCGCGTGCTGCGCGAACGAGTTGCCGACGGCGATCACGAGGTCCGCGCGGACCAGGGCCTTGCCGGCGGCGCCATGGCCGCTGTCGGCCAATACCCCGACCGCCAGCGGATGATCTTCCGGGATGATTCCCTTGCCGTCGAGCGTGGTGGCGAAGGGGATCTGGAACCGCTCGACGAGCGCGCGCAGCTCGGGTCCGGCACGGCTGCGGATGGCGCCGAAGCCGATGAGCGCCATGACCGATTTGCGCTGCCGGAGCGCCTCCGCGACGGCACCGGCGGCGGCGGCAATTCGAGCTTGATCGGGAAGGACGGGACGGACGTCGAGCCGGATGTCGCGGTAGTTGTCGACCGACACCTCCTTGTGCGTGAGGTTCTCCGGCACGTGGATATGGACCGGGCCGGGACGGCCTTCGAAGGCGAGATTGACCGCCTGTTCCAGGACGTCGCAGGTTTTCGCCGGATCGTCCAACAGATACGAGCGCTTGGTCGTGAGGTTGAACATCGCCTGCGAGTCGGGCGTGCGGCTGAGCCCCGAGGTCTCGTTCAGCGCGCCCTTGCCCTTCCACTCGAGCGATGCAAACCCGGAAATCGCCAGGACCGGATAGGAGTCCGACATCGCAACCGCCAGTCCGGAGAACAGGTTGAACGCGCCGGGCCCGGCGGTCGCGAAGCACACGCCGAGACGGCTGGAGTAGATCGCGTAGCCGCAGGCCATGAACGAAGCAGCCTGCTCGTGGCGCACGATCACCGGCCTGATCTTGGTCGAGTGCTTCAGCGCCAGGAGCAGGCTCGCGGCATTTTCGCCCGCGCCGCCAAAAGCGGCATCGACGCCGACCCCTTCCAGACCTTTGACGATCGCCTCGTAGACTCGCATCGATCAACCCCGCTTGCACCGGACACCGCGTGGCGATCTCCGCCCGCGGACCGATTTTCTGTTGGGGTCAGGCGCTTGCACTCTCCTGTCGCCGCCGGGCGTCGACACGCCTGGGTTGCATGCTCTGCGCCCAGGCCGCGGCCGTCATCGCTCGGTCGCGCTTATATGCTACAGAAAGCAGCGGGAAGATGCAACTGGAAATCGGTACGCCTCGGTTGTTTCTAGGATTCCGCATTGCGGCCCCGATTCAAGGCAACCCCGCCGCGGTCAGGCTCGATCGACGCCATGCTTCCCTCGCCGGCGGCGTGGAGCGCATCGAGCCCATGCCGATAGGTGGGATAGATGAGCCGGACCCCGAGCTCGCGCTTGAGCCTGTCGTTCCCGGCGCGCTTGCTCTCGGCATAGAAGCTCTGCGCCATCGGCGACAGCGACGCCTGCGCAAACGGGACCGGCGGCGGCGGGGCGATGCCGAGGAGGGAAGCGCCGTAAGTAATTACCTCCTCGGCCGCACTGGGCTCGTCGTCGGCGACGTTGAAGATACCGTCGGCGCGCCGGGCGAACGCGGCGTCGATCGCCTGTGCGACGTCGGCGACGTGGATGCGGTTGAACACGTGGCCGTCCTTGACGATCGGCGCCGCGCGGCCTTCGGCGAGCTTGCGCAGCACATTGCGGCCGGGTCCGTAGAGTCCGGCAAGCCGCAGGATCGCCACCGGCTTGCCCGCGCGCGTGCCGAGATCGCGCCAGGCACGCTCGGCCGCAAGCCGCGCCCGGCTGCGCGCCGAGATCGGCCTCGGCGCGGTCGTCTCGTCGACCTCGGCGCCCGCGTGGTCGCCGTAAACGCCGATGGTGGAGAGATAGGCGACCGCCTGCAACCGCGCGGCGCCAGCGAGCCTATCGGCGAATGCCGCCAGCACCGGATCGGCGGTCGCCGAGGGCGGAATCGAGACGAGCAGCCGATCGGCAGCCGCGAGCGCCGAAGCGGGCACGCCGTCGAATGCCAGCACGTCGAGGGGACGCCCCGCGATCGCCGTCGCGGCCCGCGCGGCTTCGGCGCGGCGGCTCGTCCCGATCACGCGGTCGTAGGCTGCGCCGTAATCGGCGACGTAGCGCCGCGCGCAATAGCCGAGCCCGAAACAGAAGAGCGTCGTCATTCCGCTGCCGCGTCGCCGGCCCCCGGCCGCAGCCGCGCGAGCCCCTGCTGCAGCAGGACCGGCACCATCGGCGGCAGGGTGAGCTTGCGCGCCTCATCGTGCCCGAGCGGCGACATCTTGTTCCAGGTCTTGGCGAGAATCCCGGCGAGCTTGTCCCGGTCGGTCTTCTTCACGAAATCGCCGAGATAGTGCTCGAGAAACACGACGCACACGATGTCCTCGAGCATTTGCGCCTCGGCATCGGATTTCAGCCGTTCCTTGCGAACGAGCGAGCCGACGCGCCCGATATCGTCGGCGCCGTAGCCGGCCGCCGCCATCATCTCGCCAAGCCGCCTGGCGTGGAACTGCTTGAGATCGTTGCGCCACTTCAGGTAGCCGACGCGTCCCTCGGGGTAACTCTTGCGCGGCGAGGTGAAGCGCTCGACGTGCTGCCCGCGCGCGGCGATCCGCAGGTGCTCGGACGCTGCCGGCGCCATGCGCGCGAGCGTCTCGCTCATGCGCCGCCCATAGACGAGCTCCGCCGGCTCGTGGCGGCCGGCGACCTCGATCGTGCCGGGGTCGCGCGCGTTGGCCGCATCGATGGCGGCGATGACTTGCGCCAGGCGATTCTCGGTCATGGCCGTCCACGCGCGTTCGCCGCGCCCCCGCGCCCGCCGGCGCGCCGCGAAGCGGGCTCGATCATGGTACAGGTCCCCGCCCCCGGCAAGCCGGCGGCGCCGTCATGCGTCCTGCTCAATCGATCTCCTCGACGTCGCCGCTGAATTCCATCGGGCAGTAGTGGGCGCCATGGAACAGCGCCGAAAGCGCGTTCTCCGGCTTGTTCTGCGCCAGCACCTCGGCGGCGAAGGCTTCCGCATCGTCCTCGGGCCGATAGCCCAAAAACTTCGCGCCGGTATTGTCCCAGCGGTTGCGCAGATTGTTCGAGACGCCGTAGACCACCACGAAGTGATAATGCGGGTGGTCGATGCAGCGGCGGACGAGCTGGACCATGTCGCGGTGGCTGATCCAGGTGAGGAGCTGGCGTACCTCGCCCGGCCGGTCGGGGACGCGGAACGTGCCGATGCGCAGGCACGCGACGGAGAGGCCGTGCTTGTCGGCATAGAGCCGCCCGAGCGCCTCGCCGAACGCCTTCGACACGCCGTAGCGCGAATCCGGACGCGGCGCCACGGCGGCGTCGAGGAAGCGCTCGCGCCGGTGAAATCCAACGACATGGTTGGAGCTCGCGAAGACGATGCGCTTGACGCCTCGGCGACGCGCGGCTTCGAACACGTTGTAGCATCCCGCGATGTTCATCGGCAGGACCTTTTCCCACGCGTCCTCCACCGCGATTCCGGCGAGATGCACCACGCAGTCGATCCCGGCCATCGCCTGCTCGACCGCCGCCATGTCGCGGATGTCCGTCGTCGATACCTCCTCGCCGGCCTCGGCGGTGCCGAGCGGGGCGATGTCCAAGAGCCGGATCAGCGAATAATCCCCACGCAGGCCGGCACGCAAAGCTTTGCCGATTTGGCCGGCCGCGCCGGTGATCAATATGCGGTTCATGGCGCCGCTCATCGTATCGCCTCTTGGCTGACGGGATCGAAGAAGTGCAGCCGCTCGGGCTCTACCGACAGCCTGATCTTGTCGCCGGCCGCGAGCCGCGCCTGCGGATCGACGCGCGCCACGGTCAGCCGGGCGTCGCCGGCGAGCGTTTCCACCAGCATCTCCGAGCCCAGCTGCTCGAGCACCTCGACGCCGGCGTCGAAGCTGCAAGGCGCGGCGCCGTTGCCCACCACCAGGTGCTCGGGGCGCACGCCCATGGTGACGCGCCGGCCGTGCCAGCCGGCCAAGGCCGGGCGTTGCGCCGCCGGCACGGCGACGCGAAGGAACGGCGTCTCGGCGGTAAGCGTCGCGCCGTCGCCGCCGATCGTCACCTCGAGGAAGTTCATCGACGGCGCGCCGATGAAGCCGGCGACGAACTGGTTCGCCGGGTTGCCGTAGACCTCGAGCGGCGTGCCGATCTGTTGGATGCTTCCATCCTTCATCACCACGACGCGATCACCGAGCGTCATCGCCTCGATCTGGTCATGGGTGACGAACACCGACGTGGTCGGCACCCGGCTGCGCAGGCGCTTGATCTCCACGCGCATCTGCGCCCGCAGCTTGGCGTCGAGGTTGGACAGCGGCTCGTCGAACAGGAAAACCTTCGGATTGCGGACGATGCAGCGCCCCAGGGCGACGCGCTGCTGCTGCCCGCCGGAAAGCTCGCGCGGCTTGCGCCGCAACAGCTCGTTCAAGCCTAGAATTCGCGCCGCCCGGTCGATCGCTTCCTTGATCTTGTCCTCCGGCAGCTTCTTGTTGCGCAGGCCGAAGGCCAGGTTGTCGTACACGCTCATGTGCTGATAGAGCGCATAGTTCTGGAACACCATCGCGACGTCGCGATCTCTGGGCGGCAGGGCGTTCACCACCCGGCCGCCGATACGGATCTCCCCGCTGCTGATGTCCTCGAGCCCGGCGATCATGCGCAGCGTCGTCGATTTGCCGCAGCCCGACGGCCCGACCAGCGCGACGAACTCCCGATCCGCGATGGCGAGATCCACGTCCTTTACGGCGTGGTGGAGCTCGCCGTAATGCTTGTTGACCCTGCTGAGAACGACCTCGGCCATGTCCGCCGGCCCCTCCGTGCCGGAATCCGCCGCGCTCGCGCGCGGCGGTCCGACGGCACCGCCGCTACTTGACGGCGTTGGTCACCAGCGGCGCGCCCTCGGCGAGGGCCGCGGGAATGTCCTCACGCTTGCCGGTGACGGCCTTGTTCGCCGCGTCCGAGAACGCCTTGTGCACCGCCGGCCACTTCGCGAAGTAGTAGGCGCCGCGGACCTTGCCCGGAACGTCGAGGCTCACCTTCTTCACTTGACGCATGAACGGGTCGTCCTGGGCGATCTTGTCCCACAGCTCCTTGTTGGGCGGTGGCGCGCCGGTCGCCTTCCACAGCTTGAGCTGGCCCGGCTCGTCGAGCATCATGTCGGAGAGCATCTGCTTGGCGACCTTCTTGCGCTCGGCCGGGATCGATTTCGGGATCGCCCAGCCCCAGATGTCGTTCCACGCGAAATGCTCTTTGCGGTTGGGGCCGAGCGGGAAGTACGTGATGTTGATCTTGCCCGCGACCTTGGATTTCGCGGGATCATTGAAGGTGGCCCAGTACACGGAGTCGCCGACGGTGAAGGCGGCGTCCCCGGCCATGAACACCGCGTTGGCCTCGTTGCGGTCGTAGGCCGGCATGCCGCGCGGGCTGATCTTGTGGACGTTGAGCGCATCCCACCAGAATTCGGCCGACTGGCGCATGCACGGCTCGGCGAGCGCCGACTTCCATCCGTTCTGCTCCAGGACCTTGTTGTCGCGCTCGTAGACCGGCAGCAGCACGTCGCAATTGTTGGTCCACATCGACCAGAACCACGTGAACCACGTGTGGTTCATCGACATGCCGCCGACATAGCCGAACTTCACCTTGCCCTCGGCCTGCAGCTTCTTGCCGATCCTCACGATGTCGTCCCAGGTCTTGGGGACCTCGTTCTCGTTGATCAGGTCGGTTCGGTAGAAGAACACGCCGAACGTATGGCCCATCGGCACCACGGTATTCCGGCCCTGGGCATTGTTGAAGATGATCGGGCTCATGCCCCATTTGTCGGCGTATTTCAGTCCGTCGACGTCGTCGGTGGGCTCGAGCAGGTGCGCCCAGAGCTGGCCCCAATCATCGTTGTGCCAGATCACGTCGTACTGGTCGGAGCCCGAGGTCAGCGACGCCGTCATCTTCTCGACGTAGACGCCGTACGAGTTCGGGATCTTGACGATCTTGACCCCGTGCTTGGCGCCCCAGGTCTCCATCATCGCAACCGAAGCATCCTGGATCGGATTGGGCTGGTAGCCGATCCGCAATTCCTTGACCTCCTGCCCCGGAGCGGCGCCGGCCATCCATAGGCAGGCGGCCGCGACGGCGACCAACGATCGACCGAATTTGCTCATTGTCATCTCCTCCCTGGTGAATGCTGCGCGATTTGAACGCGCCTATTGGCGACTCGTCAAATCCGCAGGCCGCGGATGACGTATTTCTGTCCGAAGAAGGTGAGCACGAATGCCGGACCCAGCGCCATCACGGCGGTGGCGCTCATCAGGTTCCACTGCAGACCCATCTCGCTCACGAACTGCGCCATCACCACGGTGATCACCGGCGTCCGTTCTCCGGTGAGAATGAGCGCGAACAGGAACTCGTTCCAGGTGAACAGCCAGCACAGCACGGCGAGCGCCGAGATCGCGGGAATGGCCGACGGCAACGCCACGCGCAGGAACGCGCCCCAGCGGGTGCAGCCGTCGATCAGGGCCGCATACTCCATCGAAGGGTCGATGCCGTCGAAGAAGCCCTTCATCAGCCACGAGAAGAAGCAGATGTGCACCGCGATGTGCGGCAGCAGGAGGCCGACATAGGTGTCGTAGATGCCCCAGCTCTGGGTGACGAAGTAGAGCGGCAGGACCCACGAGATGTAGGGCACGCAGCGGAACACGTAGATCGTGCCGAACCAGGTCCGCGCCATCGGTCCGCGAAAGCGCGACAGCATGTAGCCGCTCGAGACGGTGACCATGAGGGAGAAGACGGTGGCCAGCGTCGCGATCACCAGGCTGTTGATGAAAGCTTCGAGGATGCGCTCGTTGCGCAGCACGGCCGCAAAGTTGCCGAGCGTGAACTCGGTGCCGCGATGGACGTAGTAGACGCCCGATTCCGGGCGCAGCGAGGTGAGGATCAGCCACAGGACCGGAAAGGCGAACAGCAGGCAGATGCCGGTGATCGCCAGGGCAAAGAACGCCCCTCGCGCGCCGGGCGCCAGGCCCGCGAACATCGGAGACCGCACCATGCCCATGGCCTACCCCGTCACCACGCGGTTGACGACGCGGTACAGCGCGATACCGACGACCAGAATGATCACGCCGCCGATGATCGCCGCCGCCGAGCCCCTGCCGAAGTCCAGGTTGAGAAAGGCATGCACGTAGGCGTACAGGCTGAACAGCTCGGTCGAGCGCGCCGGACCGCCGCCGGTCAAGGTCCACACGATGTCGAACGTGCGGAAGGCGTCGATCGAGCGGATCACCACGCAGACCACGATCACCGGGCGCAGCATGGGAAGCGTCAAATGGCGGAACACCCGCCAAGGGGTGGTGCCGTCGATGGCGGCCGCCTCGAATGGCTCCTTCGGCAGGCTTCGCAGGCCGGCGAGCAGCAGCAGCGTGAACCACGGCGTCCACAGCCAGATGTCGGTGAGCAGGATGACGCCGAACGCGCTCCACCGCTGCGCCAGCCATGGCTGTCCTTCGATCTCGAGCGCCTCGAGCACCACGTTGATGATGCCGAACTGATCGTTGAACATCCACCGGATCATGATCGCGGCGATGACCGGCGCCACCATCAGCGGCAGCAGAAGCACCGTCTGCACCAGCTTCTGCCCGCGAAACGAACGGTCGAGTAGAACGGCAAGGGCGAGGCCAATCACCAGCGCTCCGCTGACGCTCGCCGCCATGAACAGGAACGTGTTGGGGAGCGCCACCTGCAGAAACGCGGGATCCGTGATCACATAGGTGTAGTGCGCAAAGCCGAGCCAGGTTTTCTTCGGGTTGTAGAGCGTCCAGTCGCGGAAGCTCGCATTGGCGCCGATCATGATCGGCGTGACTTGAAAGAGCAGCAATAGCAGCGCCGCCGGGGCAATCAGCAGGAGCATGAAACGCTCCTGCTCGCCGAATTTTCTCGCTGAAGGGGCGGCCGGCGGCATCGGATTCTCCCCGCTCGGGGGTTTAGACCGCGTTTCGGTGAGATCATTAGACCGCGTTTCGGTGAGATCAATGCACAACAGCGCCCCAAGCTCGGTGGGCTCCCTCTCCCCATTTGGGGAGAGGGTGGGGGTGAGGGGGTTACCGGCCTGTCGATGGGTCGATCGACAGAATGGCCCCTCACCCCACCCCTCTCCCCGTAAAGAACGGGGAGAGGGAGCAGACCGAGCCTGTCGCCCGCACTGAGCTCACCTCACCGAAACGCGCATTAGCTGGCGTGGCGCGTGCCGGCATGTCAAGCCGCGCACTCTACGATTGCCCAGGCGTGCGGCAGTTGCCGATTTTGCATGCACAACCCGTCACCGCCTCGGGTTCACCGCGCCCGCGATCTGCGATACATATTTCGCGACGCGCAGGCGGATCGCAGGCGCCGCACAATCGAGGGGGTTTTCATGGTCACCGCTCTCCGGCTGCTGACGCGGCTGCTCTCCGTCTCGTTCCCCGTCCTGATGCTCGTTCTCGCCGCGCCGCAGGCCCGCGCCGAGGACAAGGTGCTGCGCGTGGGCACGCTGAAGCTCATCCACGGCATCACGGTCTATTACTACGAGCGGTTCGTTCCCGCCGGTTACAAGGT
>WNFF01000559.1_pt1 | contig 61828 bp, 60 predicted proteins | sample 5400441 | NCBI WGS metagenome assembly WNFF01 (sample SAMN13153345, study PRJNA577476) | soil metagenome | isolation source: 120 cm saprolite under Douglas fir tree site 2 hole 3 replicate 1 | place: USA:California | collected 2015-04-18 | reverse complement strand
GTCAGCTCTGCGAGTTCCGGCTGGTCTACGCTTCCCGGACCGATTTGCACTTCCCAAAGGCCACGGAAATCTTTCATTCCTTCGTGAAGATTCCGCTCGAATCGGACATTACCGAGGACCTGCTTCGGTACTTCCAAGTGCGGAAGGCGTGGGAGGAGAAGCGCTACCGAGAAGTAAGCGAGGGAGATCTGATTTTCCGCAACCAGGTGCGTAGCCGGTTCTCTGGGGACAGATTTGAAGGTTTGTATCGCAGCTGGAAGAACGGTCACATCAGCGACAGCGCTATCCGGCACGAGATCGGAACCAATGACCGGAAGCATACGGTGAGCTTTGACACGTTTGTCCTGCACCCGATCGGTGTCGCTCATGGTGATTCTGCTGTGCCCGCGTGAAGAAGGTAAAAGTTGCGCTCTGCATGCTTGAAATTGCTACCGGCTTCACGCCCGGGGGCCCGAAGTGCTTAAAGCACGGGGAAATACGGAAAAGAGGAAAGGGAAAGTCACCGTGGGAATAAGTCCAAATCGGGCGGGAGCGACCCCACTTTTTTGCGGCCAAGCCGCCCAAAAGTCTCCTGGGGTCGCTCCCGCCCTTCACGCAAGTTCGCGTGATCCGTTTTGGCCGCGTGCAAGAGTCGGAACAAACATTTTGCAATGTAGGCTGTATGACATCTCGAATACGAAGAGGAGAAGACCACTTGGCAATTCTCAAAGCACCATCGAAGCAACCTAAAACTCCGACCCTCCAGGTTCGCCTGGAGGAAGAAGTCCGACACAACCTGGGCAGCTACGCTGAATTCATCGACGCGAACGTTGCTTACGTCGTCAGCGAAGCCCTCAAGCTCCTGTTTCGCAAAGATGAGGAGTTCAAGCGCTGGCTAGGCCAACACACGAACAACCACAACCACGAAGAAACCAAAGGAGACGCCCCCATAAAGATCGCGTAGAGAACATGAAATCCCGTCCAACCCAATTCGGTGTGCGTGAGAATACAGCGTCGTCAAGACAGCATGCCTCGCGCCGTGCACTGAGCTCCTCACAGGTACCACCGCCCCACAAGTCGCCCGCGTACAGTCATAGCGACCAGCAACCGTCGTTGCCTACCCTGGCCGCGACGAACCGATCCCATGTGAACCCGAACGATACCCCTACCGAAACCACAGGGGAAGAAAGGACATGCGGTACGCAACTGCTGACCGCCGACGACGTAGCGGAATTGCTGCACGTCCCTTTGTCTTGGGTCTATCAGCACACCCGGCGCAGCAGCCAGCATCGAATTCCGTTCTTAAAGATCGGGCGCTATGTTCGGTTTCGAAGAACTGATCTCAACGCCTACCTTGATCGGCAGGCCGCAGGATTTGGGAGTTGAAAACAACCATGCAGGTCCTTACACTCGACACTCAGCGGCCAGTATCGAGCGAACCACGAAAGGAGACAATCGTGGTTCGACGGAAAAAGTATCAAAGGGGCCATTTGTACAAGACTGGGAAACGTCGGCAGGTTTGGCGAGCTCGCTGGGTGGAACCCGTCCGAAAACCGGATGGGACTCTCGGCAGGATCCTTCGCAACGAAGTCATTGCGGAAGTCCGTAGTGTGCCAACTCGTCGACAAGCTCAGGCTTTACTCGACGAGAAACTCCGGAAAATCAATCATGGTCAGCATGTACCCCAGGCCGTGGAAACTTTCGGTGAATTCGTCAGGAGGCACTGGGTACCCACCATGCTGCCAACTTTTCGGCCATCCACAGCGGAAATCTACGAGGTGAATCTGAATAAACATATCGTCCCTCACTTCGGGGAAATGAGACTGTGCAATCTCTCGACTGCGGACGTGCAAGCGTTCGTGATCGAGAAGGCAGAAGTTGGTCTGTCATGGAACACAGTAAACCATCTTCGTAACCTAGTAAGCCGCGTCCTGTCTACGGCATTGGACTGGAAGTTTGTGAGTGCCAATGCTGCGCGCGGGGTGCGTATGCCACCAAAGCAACTTTCCCGGCCTCGCCGGATCATTACGGCAAGCCAAGCTCAAGCACTCTTGAACGAGTTGCACGAGCCAGCTCGCACGATGGTCTCGGTCTGCATCTTTACTGGTGTGAGAGCTGGAGAACTGTTCGCTATGCGGTGGCGCCATGTCGATTTCGAGCGTGGAGTGCTACGGGTGCGCGAGAGTGTTTACAAAGGCCAGTATGGTCCACCGAAAACACGGAACAGCGTGCGAGATCTTCCCCTTGCGAACATCGTTGCGACGGCTTTATTCGATCATCGGAAACGAACGAAGCAAGTCGGCAGCGATGACCTTGTGTTCCCTTCCTTAGTGGGGACAGCACTTGCACGCAACAACGTGTTGCGACGGATCATTTACCCCGCATGTGATCGGGCTAAGATCCCGAGAGTCGGCTGGCATTCGCTCAGGCATTTACACGCCACGTTATTGAGCGAAGCTGGCGAGCCATTGAAGGTTGCGCAGGCGCAACTTGGCCACGCGGACTTGCAAACAACTCTCGGCGTCTACACGCACGTCATGCCCGATTCGCAGCGCAAGGCAGTTGAGCGAGTTGAGTCGTTAGTTTTCCCAAATTTTCCCAAATTCGAGGTACAAGGGCGCGTTCAGTGAGTTCTCTTGTTGATTCTAGGGGAGTTATGGCGCGCCTGGGGCGACTCGAACGCCCGACCTCTGGTTCCGGAGACCAGCGCTCTATCCAACTGAGCTACAGGCGCGTTGACGGTGCTACTGGAAGAGTTCCAGAAACCCGGTTTGCGCGAAGACCAACGCGTGCAAAGCTATTCTAACCTTTCATCCGCGCCGGCGCTAGGGTACATTCCCTTGCAGGCTTCTACTGAGGGCGCACGGCCGCTCACCCCTTGGCGCGCGTTCTGATGTCCTTGGCAAGCTTCTCGATTTCTTCTGCTTTTTTCACCAGCGCCAAAGAGAGCACCTGTGAAGAGTCGGTCTTGTCGACTTCCGCCTTGAGGTCGCTCGCCAGTTGATAGAGCTTTTCAACGCTTTTCTTTATATCCTTCTCGTTAGCTTCCAACATCGCTTTTGTCGCAGGCTTGTCTGGCCGGAGGCTATCCTCCCTCTCCTTGGGATCTGGGACGGGCGTCTGGCCTGCACCCCTGCTCTGAGCTTCGAGCATTCCAGTCCGAAGGAGCGCGACGGCTCCGGCTCCTAGAAAGGCTGCCAGAAACTTGCGTCTCGCGTTCATCATTCGCACCTCGTAACTGAGTCCTTTAGACCCGGCATTGCGCTGCCTCCCATCGCCCATCCTCACCCATCCAATGTTATACTGTCCCTCCCGAAGACATCATGTCCAGTCCCTACTTTCACTGGCTTGAATTGACGCTTCCCAACGCCCTTCGTCTACTTGGAATTCTTGTCATTGCGCTGGTTCTCAACCGCCTGCTGCGCGCGGTCACGAATCTGCTGATCAAGCATGCAGCAACGCAGGCGAAGATTGCGCAGCTGCGTGAGCAGCAGACGCGGACGGTGGCCGGGATCCTTTACAGCCTGGGCAGCAAGGTGGTGTGGGCAGGCGCGCTATTGACGGGGCTTCATGAATTCAAGATTGACATCACGCCGGCACTGACGTTTGCCGGACTGGGGAGCGTGGCCATTGGATTTGGCGCTCAGACGCTTATACGTGACGTAATCACGGGCTTCTACATCGTATTGGAAGACCAGTATGCGGTCGGGGATACCGTGCAGATCGGAGATGCAATTGGCCGAGTCGAGCATCTGACGCTGCGCCGCACCGTTCTGAGGGACCCTCGCGGCGCCCTGGTTACCATCAGTAACGGAGAAATTCGCACCGTAAGCAACCTGAGCCGCGACTGGTCGCAGGCATTCGTAGACGTGGCCCTGGCTCCGGAAACGCCGCTCGAAAAAACGATGCAAGCACTGGAGGCCGCGGCGGCCGAGATGCGGGCAGACGCTTCGTGGTCGCAAGCGCTTGTCGATGGGCCAAGAATTCTCGGCTTGCAGTCTTTTGATCGCACGAACTCGACCGTGCGGTTACAGGTCCGCACCGCGCCAACGCGGCAAGACGAAGTCTCGCGCGAGCTTCGCCGCCGTATTCAGTGCGAATTTCAAAGGCGAGGGATTCTAGTTTCCAGTGTGCAGCGCGTCGAATTGACCAGTGGTTCGCTTCCGCAGCGAGAATCAACTGGGACAGACCAGGCAAATCAGCGTAAGGAGAACTAGAGATGAGTCAAATTACCTATGACGAAGTGAACTTAATGCTGCGACTGTACGACATGAGGCGCGAGCCAAGATTGCGCCAGGCACGAGCCTGGTTTGTCGAACATTTCCACCCCGAATCTCCGGAGGAGATGCAGAAGTTCCCGCAGGGCGGGGAGGAGAATACGTTCATCCGCATGGTCATTAGCTATTGGGATATGGTCGCCAGCATCGTCAACCGCGGGCTGATCAATGAGGAGTTATTCTTCGAAAGCAACGGTGAAATCTGGATAGTGTGGGACCGCATGCGCTCGATCGTGCCGAGCTGGCGCGCGGCATTCAAGAATCAACATCTGTTTTCCAATATCGAGGAAACCTGCAAACGGCTGGAGAATTGGCGGGAGAAGCGAGCGCCGGGTTCGACCATGGCGATGCGCCAGATGCTGGAGCAATCGAAGCCTAAAGTGAAGGGCGCCTGAATCCGAGTTTGCTGCGCAATTCGGAAGCAGGTGGTGGCGGTCAAAGCCTGTGCGCTCGATGGGGCGCCAATCGGGCAGGAAACTGGCCCGGCGATTCCGGCCGGGCGATTCGAACACAATTTCGGCCCGCGGCTTTTGCCTGGTAAAGAGCTTTATCCGTTTCGTGCAGGATTTCTTCAACGGATTTTGGACCCCACTCGCTGCTCAGCAGGAGGCCAAGGCTTATGGTTATGGAGAGCGGCCCGACAGTCGTGTGCACTGGGCGACTCATGATCGCCATACGGATCTGCTCAGCGCGGGCAGGAGCGGTCGCCGGATCGCAATTGTTCAGCACTACGAGAAATTCCTCGCCGCCATACCGGCCTACGAAATCGTAGGAGCGGACTGACGCCAGCAGGCGATTTGCTATTTCCAGAAGCACTCGGTCGCCTACCACATGGCCAAACGTATCATTTACGGATTTGAACTTATCAAGGTCCCCCAAGAGGATTACCGTAGAAGCTTGTTCCCGGTAGGATCGACCCAGTTCACGGCCCAACAGCTCCATTATGGAGCCTCGGTTTAGAAGCGCGGTCAGCGGATCATGAGTGGCCCGAAACCGCATATGTTCACGGGCTTCGACGAGACGATCTTCAAGATGCAAGATACGTTCTCCGACCCGCAGCCGGGCTCTTAGCTCTTCCGCGTTGAACGGTTTGGTCAAATAATCGTCGGCCCCGGATTCCAGTCCCGCTACAGTGTCTTGCTTCGAGCCTTTGGAACTGAGGAGTACCATATAAACGTAGGGTTGCTCGGTGCGTTTGCGGATCTCGCCACAGACCTGGGGTCCATCCAATTCTGGCATCACCCAGTCCAACAGCGCGAGTCGTGGACCATCCGGGCGGGAGAGATGTTCAAACGCCTGCCGCCCATTTTCGACCGAGATGACCTCATAGCCGGAGCGCTCCAGCGTTTTTTCGAGCAAACGGCGCGAAAGTGTCTCATCCTCGGCGATCAGAATTTTCAACGCTGCACCCCCTCCAGATACGCATCCAGCTCTGGCAGCAGCTTTGCCACCTCGCCTCTTAAAATCTCAAGGGCCTCCTCGAGCGAGCCGCTTTCTCCCGCGCGGGCCACCTGTTCCAAGCGGGCCGCCGCTGCTGCCGCGCGTGCCCCTGCCAAGTTGGCGAACATTCCCTTCAGGGCGTGGCTCAGCGCCACTACATTCTTCAGATCTCTAGCGCCAATAGCCTCTTGCAAGAGCCGGAAGTGAAGTGGAAAATCCTCTTTGAAAATGGCCAACAGCTCGCGGGCCAATTCTTGATCGTCGTCCACGCGTGCGAGCAGTTCGGGAAGGTTCCAGACCGCCTCTGGGGATTGTTCTCTCATTCTTTCCCTCATTTCAGGTTCCTTGCAGCTCCTGTTCTATGTGCGACCAACAGAATCTCCACGTGGCGGCCGGGAAAATAGGCACTTCGAGTCGTCTTCGCCGGTGTTGGACCGAATGAAAAGTCTCCAAAGATGCAGAGCAAAATGGCACATGCGGAAACGAAAATGCTCCATCTGGCCATTTGATGAAATTTGCTTTGGCGCGATGTTCGCTTCCCCGGGAATCTTCAGCTCGCGCACCGGGCACGGAAAGAAGCAGAAAGACAGCCACGCTAAATTGCGAAAGAATGCGTAGTACTCTTCTCAGTTCGCGGCAGGCACGACCCGATGCGGAGGAACACAAGTGGCCTTTGCTGTCTCTCTGGGGGACTTGGGATGCGCATGCCTTCCACCCAGCGAAATCCCATCCACAGCCGCCAATAAGTTCGAAGGACACACGTACCTCTAGGTTGGGAGGCAAGAAGGCGGCCAGACTGGTCTCGGACTGGAGAGCCTAAGTCATTGAGAATCAAGAACTAATTCACGTCGCGTTTGAAATAACAGTTCTGAGAAATCCCGGTGTGGCACAAACGAGGGCAAACGGTTCAGACTGGAACAACTACGAGCATCCCATCGCACTCCCTTGCGTGGAGCCTTCTCATCGGCGAATGCTAGCCCCCGTCGGGACTTGAATTCGATCACTAGGCGGCGCCAGTCTCTGTTTTTGAGATAGTGCGACTTGCGGGAGTCAAGACCTTGAGTCTTGGGGTATCCGGTTCAAAGTCAGGGGAAAATAAATGGAGCAATCCGAGACTGACAATGCTTAGATTCTTTTATGCCTCCCGCAATTGAGTGTCTAGACGATGTTCTTTTTCCAGTTGTTCCTAAAAGCTCCCAAGTTGGGATTCCAGAAAAGAGACGCGAATTGTAATCCACTGAATTGAAACGAGAAGTTTGGAGGCGCGGGTGGGATTCGAACCCACGAATGGAGGTTTTGCAGACCTCTCCCTTGGGCCACTTGGGTACCGCGCCGAACTTTTAAGTATAGCAAAATTTCTTTAGCGTCCCGGAGAACGCCTCTGACCGTTCGGCTGACTATTTGCTATTTCTTGGCCGTTTTGTCTGAGGGCGCAATCTTTGTTTCTCGCAGGAATCTTGCCGATTCCTCCGGCGGCGTCGGGTTGATGTAAAAGCCCGTTCCCCATTCGAATCCGGCCACCTTTGTCAGCTTCGGCATGATTTCGATGTGCCAGTGATAATGATCGTTGATCTCCTCCCCGATGGGCGAGGTGTGAATCATGAAATTGTAAGCTGGGCGGTCGAGCACCGCATCAAGTCGCATCAATGTGTCTTTAAGCATGCGCGCCAGGCTCGCGTACATAGAACTTTGGTTGTTCTCGTAAGAGGAGCCGTGAATTTTCGGCAGCAGCCAGATCTCAAATGGAAACCGGGAGGCGTAGGGCGCCAGCGTCATAAAATGCTCGTTCTCCCCGATCACCCGCTCGCCGGTATCCCGTTCTTGACGGACAATGTCGCAAAAAATGCACCGCTCTTTCTCTTCATAATAGTGCCAGCAGCTGTCCACCTCCTCGCGCACTCGCCGCGGCACGATCGGCAAGGCGATCAGTTGCGAGTGTGGATGTTCTACCGATGCTCCTGCCGCCTCGCCGTGATTCTTGAAAATGAGGACATAGCGAAATCTCTTGTCGTTCTTCAAATCGAGCATGCGGTCGCGGTAGGCCCACAACACATCCTCCACCGCACGCTCCGGCAGCGTCGCCAGAGTCGCCAGATGATCTGGCGTTTCCACGATCACCTCGTGCGCGCCGATCCCGTTCATCTTGTCGAACAACCCTTCACCCTCGCGGTCCAATTCCCCCTCAATCCCGAGCGCCGGAAACTTGTTCGGCACCACGCGGATGTTCCATCCCGGCGTGTTCGCGCCTCCGCCGTTCCGTCCGTAAACGAGAATCTCAGGCGGCGTCTTTGCTTCGTTCCCAGAGCAGAAGGGACAATTCTTTGCGCTCTGGGTCACCACCACGCTCTCGCGCAGAAATTCATTGGGCCGCTTCCCGCGGTCCGTCGAGATAATCACCCAGCGGCCCGTAATCGGATCTTTTCGCAACTCCGGCAAAGCAGCCCTCCTCGAATTTGCTCACACCAAGGGACGCAGGGAGCGCCCCTTGGATTCGAATTGTATCGCGTCTTACCCAAGTAGGAGACGCTCTCTCGCCGTTTCTCAATCAAAGCACTACATCTGCGGGCTGAATGCGTCTTTGTGAAGCCGCACCACGGGCGGTCGCCCCGGGGCATTGTCGATAGCCAGCACATCAAACCGGCACGGACAATTGTCCACCAAGGTCGATCTCACCCTTCACACTGCGGGGCGTATAGTTGCGCGCCACAAACACGTACCCTTGCCGCCGAAGATACCAGTAGGCATACGTCTCCCCTCGAATGCCCGTCCGGCGGGCCTCCTGCTTTTTGGCTTCGACGGGGAAGTTTTGGTCATCTCTCAGCCCTCTTCTCGCCGACCATCGCACCGCCCGGAAGATCAGCTGGGAAAAGATCGGCATTGTCGCGGCCCCTGAGGGCCATCTCCTGCCGCAGTATAAACAAAAATCCCGTGGCTGCCACAACTGTTCTGTCGCAGCCGCGGGATTACGGCTCCTCCGATTCTTCTCTGCGCTCTCTGTGCCTCTGCGTTAGACTTTCGTTTCGGCCTCGCGGAAACACTCCTCCAGTGTCCGCACGGCGAAGTCCGCCTGCTCTTCGTCGATCAAGAGCGGCGGTGAGAGACGAACCGAGTTTTCGCCTGCGCCGAGAATCAGCAAACCTTTGTGGAACGCCTTCTCGACAATCGCATTGCGAAGGTCCCCGCCCTTTTCCTTTGTGCGTTGATCCTTCACGATTTCGATTCCCACCATAAGTCCGCGCCCGCGCACTTCACCGACGATTTTGAATTTCTTTGCCCAATCTTTCATTCGGCCGAAAAGCCAATCGCCCATCTGCCGCGCGTTTTCCATGTATTGGCTTTCAATCAGATCCATGGTCGCTAGCGCCGCGGCGATACATACCGGATTCCCACCGAACGTCGTTCCGTGTGATCCCGGCTTCCAATTCATAATGCTCGCGCGCGCAATGAACGCGCCGAGTGGCATGCCGCTTGCAATGCCCTTCGCTGAGCAAAGTATGTCCGGTTCGATCCCCGCATGTTCATGCGCCCACCATTTCCCCGTGCGACCCATCCCGGATTGTACTTCGTCTACGATGAGCAGTATGCCGTGCTGCCGGCAAATTCGCAGCAGCTCCTGAAGGAAAAATTTTGGCGCCGGTACATATCCACCTTCGCCCTGGATAGGCTCGATAATGATCCCTGCGACGTCCTCGGGATCGAAGAGCCCCTTGAAGATCTGGTTCTCCAGTTGTTCAAGAATCTCCGCCCCGCAAGTCTCCGCCGTGTGCCCGTGCGCACAACGGTAGGAATATGGATAAGGGATGTGCTCGACTCCGCTCAGAAGCGCGCCAAATCCCTTGCGTTGTGTGGCCTTCGATGCTGTCAGCGAAAGCGCTCCCATCGTCCGGCCGTGGAAACACCCGTAGAACGCGATCATTTTGTCGCGTTTTGTGGCATACCGCGCCAGTTTGATGGCGCCTTCCACCGCTTCTGTTCCTGAATTGCAGAAAAACGTCTTCTTGGGTTCCGCGCCCGGCAGGGTTTTCGCCAGCCGCTCGGCGAGCAGCGGCATGCTTTCGTAGTAAAAATCCGTGCCTGACATATGGATAAGCTCGGCCGCTTGCTTCTGAATCGCCTCGACTACCTTCGGGTGGCAGTGTCCAGTCGAACACACTGCGATACCCGCCGCGAAATCGAGGAAAATGTTTCCGTCAACGTCTTCGATATTTGCGCCGCGTCCGCGCTTTGCCACCAGCGGGTATTCCCGCGTGTAAGATGGCGATATGAATTTGTTGTCCATCTCAACCACGCGCCTGGCATTGGGTCCAGGCAGTTGTGTCACCAATCGCGGGAGCTTCATTTCCGTCGTTGAAATCATCTCTTCCTCCTCAATGAAGAATGGTCAGCGGTTATTGTGGATGGGTCGCCGCGGGGCAGGTTTGTATGCGCGCACACCCATGCTGGGCCGCGCCCTGCCAGGAGAAAGGAACTTAGTCTACGCCGAAGAGGTTGGGGCGTAGTTCAGCCGGGGAGAAACTGCCGGGGAACCGATGGGGCTCGGTATATTTCATTTGCGTTTCCAGCGGACGCCGCCGTCCCGCATATCTTCGATCATTATACCACGATCCGCGAGTTCTTTGCGGATGCGGTCGGAAGCGGCAAAGTCGCGCCGCTGCCGCGCCGCTTGCCTATCGGCTATGAGCTTCTCTATTTCCGCATCGCTCGGTCCGCTCGGATCGCCGCCAAACCCGAGTGCCCGCAGTTTCTCGCCGTCGTTGTCATCCATCAAGGCAAAGACGCGGTCGAACGTAGCCAGGAACTCACGCGCGCCGGCGGCATCCGCCTCCAGGAATTCGCCTTTGTCCATCGCAATATTCGCTTCGCGCAGGAGGTCGAATGCCGCCGCCAGCGCTCGCGCGGTGTTTAAGTCATCGGAGAGTCCTGCGTCGAACTCTTTGTTTGCCTCTGCGATGCGCGCCGCGATTCCGGCTTGCTCGCCCGCAGGAAATTTCCCTTGCGCCAGGCGCGCGGCAAAATTCCTCAGCCGCTCGACCGAGCTCGCTGCCTGCTGCAATCCGTCAACCGTAAAATTGAGCTGCTTCCGGTAAGGCACGCTTGCCAGAGCAAACCGGAGTGTCGAAGGCTTGTAGCCTTTCGCGAACAAGTCTCGCAAGGTATAAAAATTCCCCAGCGACTTCGACATCTTTTCCCCTTCAACCAACAGGTGCTCCGCGTGCAGCCAGTACCGCGCGAACGGCTTCCCAGTCGCTGCCTCGCTTTGCGCAATTTCGTTCTCGTGATGGGGGAACGCCAGGTCGACGCCGCCTGTGTGGATGTCCAGGGTCTCACCGAGGTACTTCATAGCCATCGCCGAGCATTCGACATGCCATCCCGGCCGGCCTTTCCCGATCGCCGTCTCCCAGAAATGCTCTCCCGGCTTCGGCGCCTTCCAAAGTGCGAAGTCGCGCGCGCTCTCTTTCTCGTAACGATCGACATCAACTCTCGCGCCCGCCTGAATGCCGCTCACGTCGATTTTCGAAAGCTTCCCATACTCCGGAAACTTCGCAATTCGGTAGTAAATCGAACCTTCACTCGAGTACGTGTAGGTCTTCTCCTGCAACCGCTGGATCAGCTTCACCATATCGTCGATGTAGTCCGTCGCGCGGATCCAATGCTCCGGGGCCTCGATGCTTAGCGCCTTGCAATCGTCGAAAAACGCCTGCACGTACTTCTCGGTAAAATCTCGAATGCCCACGCCCGCGGTGGCTGCGTTGGCGATGATGCGGTCATCCACGTCGGTCAAGTTCATCACGTGGTTCAGCTTGAACCCGCGCAGCTTCAGAAAACGCCTGAGAATGTCCTGGAAAACAAACGTGCGGTAGTTTCCGATGTGCGCGTAGTCGTATACCGTGGGCCCGCAGGTGTACATGCGCACTTCGCCTTCTTTTTTCGGAGCAAACGCCTCCGTTTTCCCGCCGAGGGTATTGTGGAATCGTATTTCGTTCATCGCTGAGTAAATGGCATCCTGCTCCCTGGGAATAAACGTCAGATTCTATCCGAGCCTTCTGGACAGCCGCAATCAAGAACCGCGTTCCCGTCTCTCATGTTAACTGCTTCCTCCCTAAGTCAGATTGCCCAAGAAATGCAGGCTCCCCTCCTCCGGGAAATCGAGCGCCAGAGCCGCGCTTCCCTCTTCCGCGCGGGCCAGTGGGTTCTCTACTATCGCTGTCTCCGCGTCCTCGCCCACAAACCAAAACCTGATTCCCGCCATGCCCAAGAGGCTCTCCTTCGTCGTTCGTGTGGTTGTTTGCAAACAGTCACACCGAGTTGAGTAGCTCTTTACAGCCCTGCTTCTTCATGCTACCGTTTCTTTCCGTACCGCCACGGTCGACTTGTCGCTCGATAGACCCTCCCCTCGAGGAACACAGCGTCGTCTCTCTTCGCCCGGCTTGCCGCCGGCCCCTTTAGTATCTAGGGCCTTGGGCAAAATGGAGCACTCAACTTGGCGCGACCTTTTTCAGGGACAACCGCGGAGCGGTTGACGACATAAAGAGGACATCTTGCTTAAGCTCCGAAAAGTGGAAATCGTCGGCTTTAAGTCGTTCTGTGAACGCACCGTTGTCACTTTCAGCGGTTCCGGCACGACCTGCATCGTCGGCCCCAACGGTTGCGGCAAATCCAACGTCGTCGACGCCATCTCCTGGGTCTTGGGTGAACAGAGCCACAAATCCCTCCGCGCCGAGCGCATGGCCGACTGCATCTTCAACGGCACCACGAAACGCCCGCCCATGGGCATGGCCGAAGTTACCCTCACCATGGAAGACCCTGATCTCGCCGAGGCCGTCCGCTTCGTCATCGAAGGTACGCAAACGGAAACTCCCGCTGATGCCGGCGCCGCACCCGCTCCCGAACCCGATGCGGCCGCTCCCGAGAATTCGAATACCGAGATTCTCTCGCTTGCCCCCGCGCCGGCCCCCGAGACACAGCAGGAAGCTGTAGGGGCGCAGCATGCTGCGCCCCAGCTCGATGAGCCGCTTTCTTCCGAGCTCGAGTTCAAGGGCAAGCGCCGCAAAAAAGCTGCCGACAAACCCGTCCTTGCCACGAAGCCCGGCGAAGTGGTTGTCAGCCGCCGCCTCTATCGCTCCGGCCAGAGCGAATACTTGATCAACGGACGCGTCGCCCGCCTCCGCGACATTCAGGAGATGTTCATGGGCCTCGGCCTCGGTCCTGATTCCTACGCCATCATCGAGCAGGGCCGCATCGGTCTGATTCTCTCCACCAAGCCCATGGAGCGCCGCGCCATCATCGAAGAAGCCGCCGGCGTCACCAAGTTCAAGACCAGGAAGCGCCTTGCCGAAGCCAAGCTCGAGTCCTCGAAAGTCAATCTTTCTCGCGTCAACGATATCGTCGTCGAAGTCGAAAAACAGCTCGGCTCGCTTAAGCGCCAGGCCTCCAAAGCCCGCCGTTACGCCGAAATCCGCGATCAAATGCGCAGCATCGTCCGCCAGATGCTTGCCGGAAGGGCTCGCGAGCTCGACGCCGAAGCCGAGCGCATCGCAAAGCAGCTCGAACAGCTCACCGCCGCCGAAACCCAGCGCGCGCAAACAATCCAGCAGCAGGAAGCCGGGCAGGATCGCCTCAACCAGCGCATCTACGAACTCGACGCCGAAATCCGCCAAAATCAGAATGTCTTGAATCTCACCGCGCTCGAAGTCGACCGCACCGAAAACCGCATCGCCTTCAATCGTCAGCGCTCAGAAGAACTGGCGTCGCGCCGCCTCCATATCACGGAGGAAATGTCCCAGGCCGCCGCCCAGGTCGCCGAATCCGCAGCGCGCAGCGTCGCGCAACAGCATGCGGTAGCCTCCATGCGCGAAGAATCTCTCGCCTTGTCCGCCCGCGTCGACGACCTTTCTGTTCGCGCGCAATCCCGCGCCACGCGGATTCAGGAATCTGAATCTCGCATCGAGACCCTCCGCCGCTCCGCCGGGGAAGCCGCCGAGAGTCTTATGCACCTGCACGGCGAGCAAAAGCAGGCCGAAGAAGCGCTCGTCCATCACGCCGAAGCGCTCCATAAGCGCGAAGCCACCGAGCATGAGCTGCTGGAATCTTCCATCCGCATCCGCGATGAAGCCGATCGCGCCGCTTACGATTGGGAATCCGCTGCGAGTCAGCTCAAGTCTCTTGGTCAGGAAGCCTCCGAACTTCAGGCCCGCATCGCCGATCTCCGCCAGCGGCGTGAAGTCACCGCGAAGCAGGCGGAAAACCTCCGCGACTCTCTCGCCGGCGTTCGCGCGCGACACTCCACGCTGACGCAGATCCTCAACGACCGCTCCTACACCGCGGATGCCGTGCAAAAACTTTTCGCCGCCAACGAACGCGGCGCTGGAAAAAACTTCCGCGCCGTCGGAGTTCTCGCCGATTATGCTGAAGTCGAAGAGCAGCATGAGGCGGCCGTAGAGCAATATCTCCGCGACGAGCTCGAGTACGTCGTCGTCGAAACTTACGACCACGCCCGCGCCGGCGTCTCCCTGCTCCGCGATGAGGTCGGCGGCCGCGCCACTTTCTTCGTCGACTCTCTGCGCAGTCTGCGGATGCCCGAATATGAGCCCATCATAAATTTCCGCGCCGAAGACGGCGTAATTTCCCGCCTCGACAAGCTCGTTGAATTCCGCGATCCGCTGGGCGCCGCCGCCAAACAATTCCTTCCGCGCCTCCACTCCGCGTATTTGGCGGACAGTGCCGCTTCAGCCGAGAAACTTGCCCGCGACAATCCGCAATTCGCCTTTATTACTCCCGATGGCACCTGCTATCAGGGCCGCATGGTGACCGGCGGCCGCGCCGATGAAGCTGGGCCGCTCGGCATGAAGCGCGAGCTCCGCGCCCTCGACGCCGAAATCATGCAGCTCGAGCATCAAATGTCTGACGCGCAGGCTGCTCTGGATTCCAGCGCCTCCAATCTGCGTGCCGCCGAGCAGTCCCTGGAAGAAATCTCCATGCAACAGCGCGAAGCGGAACGCAGCCTCCTTTCCGCTACTCACCGTCACGAGCACATGCAGGGCGAGCTCGCTCGTCTCGGCCTCGAGATGACCATCTGCCAGAATGAGCTCTCTCGCTTGCGCAAAGATGTCGAGACCGCTCAATCGCGCGCGGAACAAGCCAAGAATCAACACGCTTCCGCCGCTGCTACTCGCGAATCGGCGGAAGCCGAGAGTGCGCGCCTTGTTGAAGAACTCCTGCAACTCCGCGGCACCGTTCAGACCGGGCAGGATGAGCTCGCAGCAAGTCGCGAAGAGTTTGCTGCTCTCAATGAGAGGCTCTCCGCCGCGGAGGCCCTGGCTGCGCGTCTCGAGGATGAACGCGCCGAGCTGGAACGCCGCGGAGCCGCATTGCGCCAGCAGGAAACCTCAGTCACGGATGAGACTGCGGCGCTCGCTAAACAAAACGAAGAGCTCGTGCAACAACTGGAAGGCCTCCGCGGTGAAAAACTCCGCCTCGAAGTCCGCCAGCGTCAGCTCGAGCAGGAGTGGGACGCTGCTCGCACGAACGTCACGCAGATGGAAGATCACCTGCGCATGGGCCGCCAGTCTCTCCAGGAGCTACGCGAGCAGCGCAGTCACGCTGAAGTCGATCGCGCGCGTAACGATTCCGGCCGCCAGCACCTCCGTGAGACTTGCATGACGGAAGTCAACGCCCAGCCGGAGGATCTCATCGCCACTGAAGCCGCCTTCATGACCGGCGAAGAGCTTGCGGCCGCCGAAGCGAATTACCGCGAAATGAAACAGCGCATCGAATCGATGGGCCCGGTCAACATGATGGCCCTCGAGGAATACAACGAGTGCGAGCAGCGCTTCACTTTCCTCACTCGCGAGCTTGACGACTTGCTCCAGTCTATTGCTGACACCCAGCAGGCCATCACCGAGCTCGATCAGGTCTCCCGCGAAAAGTTCGAACAGGCGTTTAATGCTGTCAACGCCAATTTCTCCGAAGCCTTCCACACCATCTTCGGCGGCGGCATGGCGGAAATGCGCCTCACCGAGCTCGACAGCTCCGGCGACGCCGGCATCGACATTGTCGCTTCCCCTCCGGGGAAGCGCATGCAGAACGTTTTGCTGCTCTCCGGCGGCGAAAAAGCCATGACCGCGCTCGCCCTGCTCATCGCCATCTTCCGCTACCAGCCGAGTCCCTTCTGTATTCTTGACGAAGTCGATGCGCCGCTCGATGAAGCCAACGTTGGCCGCTTCACTCGCCTCGTCGGCGATATGAGCAGCCAGACGCAATTCATCATCGTCACCCATAACCGCAAGACCATGGAGATGGGTTCCGTCCTCTACGGCGTCACCATGCAGGAGCCCGGCGTCTCCAAACTCGTCAGCGTTCGCTGGGAAGGCGAAGACGCGCCCGCGTCAAAAAAGCACGCCGCCTCTGCCGCCTAGATTCTTTCGTCAGTCATTCTTCTCAAGCACTGGGCCGGGTGTGCCGCTTTCATTTGTGTTCAATTTTCTTCCAAAAATTTCCACCGCTCGTACCTTTGACTTCGGGTCGCGGTGCGCTAGAATGCTGCCCACTTTGTCGGCGGAGAGACTTCCAGTGTCGGCCAGTCCCGCGAGTCGCGTCATTCGTGAAACTCAGTTTCCGGGCCTCGCACCCGCGCGTGGCAAGGTCCGCGACATCTACGACCTTGGCGACAAGCTTCTCATTGTCGCCACCGACCGCCTCTCGGCCTTCGACGTTGTCCTTCCCACGCCCATCCCCGACAAAGGGCGCGTTCTTACCCAACTCTCCCTTTTCTGGTTTGATCTCCTGAAGGACGTCATCCCCAACCACGTTCTCAGCGCCACCGATTTTCCCGCCCCTTTCGATGCGCATCGCGAGGAGCTCGCCGGCCGCTCCATGGTGGTCCGCAAGACTCAACCGCTCGCCATCGAATGCGTCGTCCGCGGTTACGTCTCCGGCTCCGGCTGGAAGGACTACCGCTCCACCGGCAAAATCTGCGGAATAGCCCTGCCCCAGGGCCTGCGTGAATCCGACCGCTTGCCCGAGGCCCTCTTCACCCCCTCCACCAAAGCGACCTCCGGCCACGATGAAAACATTTCGTTCGAACAAGCTGCAACTCTCATCGGAAAAGACCTTGCGGCGCGCGTTCGTGACGTCAGCCTCGAGATCTACCGCCGCGCCGCCGCTTATGCTGAACCCCGCGGCGTTATCCTTGCCGACACGAAATTTGAATTCGGCCTTCTGAATAACGAGCTTATCTGGATCGATGAAGCTCTCACTCCGGATTCTTCCCGCTTCTGGCCCGCCGGTCAGTACAAGCCCGGCGGCGCTCAGCCCTCTTTCGACAAGCAGTTTGTTCGCGACTACCTCGAACGGATCCAGTGGCCCAAAACGCCTCCTGGTCCCGACCTGCCCTCCGATGTCGTCGCTGCCACTCGTGCCAAGTACCGCGAAGCGTATCGCATTCTGGTCGGGCACGAGTTGGATTAACGGCCCAGCCCCTGTTTCAAAACGGTTTCTGCGGAGGGTGTGATCGTGAAAGACCAACTCGAAGGACTTGTGACCCAAATGGTGGAACGCGGCATTCTATTTGATGAGGCCGTCGTGGAGTTCGAAAAACGCTTCATCAAGCGCGTCTTGGACCGCGCCAATGGCAATCAATCCCGAGCCGCACAAATCTTAGGCATCCACCGCAATACCCTCAGCCGCAAGATCGGCGAGTATAAGCTCGGCCAGCGCCCGCATCGCTGACGCTAGCCGAAATATCTCTCGCAACAAAGCCATGACGTCACTCGGGCGCCGCTGCACCTTTGTCATCCTCGGCGGAGCGGAGGTCTTCAAATCTTCGCCTGGCGCAATCCTTCGCCCCAAATGGAAAACGGCTCTCGGGCGTACCCAGAGAGCCGTTTTTTCGATCCGTTGTCTATTTCTTAGTGCCCACTGGGCTTTCTCGGCGTCGGCCGCCGTACAGGCTTCTTCGGCGCGCCTTTTTCCTTCGGAATGTCCTCTTCCTTTACTTTCGCCTTGTCCCAGTGGAGCATGAAGGATGGATCGGGCTCGTAGGAAACGAGCGTCCCCGTAAAGTGGATCGCGCTGTCCTTCTCCACCCGCGCAGCTTCCGGCTGGCCAACCACCTTGACTTCCATGTTCGGCGTCGTCGCGGCTTCAAATTCCGCATCGCTGGTCACGAACGTAATTCTCAAGACGGTGCTATCAGTTCCCGGGACAATTCCAATTACCTTCCCGGGCACCTCCGGAAACTCCAGCCCGCAAGACGCCAGCCAGGTTACTTTTCCCTTGTCGGCCCCGGCCTTCAGGTCCGCAATCACCGACGCAATCGTCATGTCCTTCCGCGCCGCGTCCAGATCCGCGCTGCTTGGCAAGTTATAACTCGCCGGCCGCTCCACGGAGCTGCTTGCCAGTTGCAATAGCTCCGCCAGCTCCGCGTCCGTCAGGTTGTCGCACGCTGCTTGCTGGTAGTTCACGATCAGTTTCCGCAAATAGTCCTTTACCCTCTTCGATTGTGCTTCTGTGGCTCCCTTCGCCGTCACCGCCCGCGCGATCGACCAGAATGCGTCCATGTATTGAGGAGGATTCATGCACATGTATGCCAGGCCGAGCCGGTAACTCGAGATCGCGTCGTCCGGACTGAGTGCCAGCACTGCCTTGTAGCTCTGAATTGCTCCGGCGCAATCCTTCTGGACGCTGGCCGCCTGCGCGGCAACTCCATTCAGGAACACCTGAAACTGTTTCTTTTGCGTCGCCCACGCCTCGTCCGTCACGTTATCGGGTTTCTTCACTTCTTCCAGCGTCTTCAACCCGGCAATTGCCGCCGCTTGCGCTGACTTGGCCAGCGCCACATCTGCCGCGGCGGTCTTGGATTCGGTAATCAGGGCGTTGTACGCGGCCGCGCGCGTGTAATACGCGTTGAAGCGCATCCCGGGGTCGGCCTTGTCGCCCATCGCGACGACTTTGTCCGCCGTTTCAATCAGCTTGTTATAGTTCTTGAGCTGGTTGTAGGCCTGAAAGTAGAGCGGATAGACATAGACAAGCAGGGCGGAATTCGGGTACTTGGATACAAAATCGTCCAGGCATTTCACCTGTAGCGCCGCGTTCTTTTCGACGGCGCAAGCCTGCTCGGAGTTGTACTCCGCCATTGTGTAGGGCTGCTTCTGCGCGCCGGCGTCCTGCCCTCCGGCTGTCGCCGCTTGCGGCATGGCCCGCGCGCTTATCGCATTCCCTAGTATCAGGCAAAGCGCCGCAACGCCCGCGCAGCCCGCCATTCTCCGTGTTCGATTCATCCGACTCTCCTCGCTCAAACTCCATACCTGGATTTTCTGCTTCCGGTCCGCACCGGAATGCTTCCGCCGGGTATCACGTTGTTTCGGAAACTTGGGAATTATAGGGAAAGCCCCTATGCATCCGCAAGCCGTTCCCGCGCCAAAAAGGGGATGCCTGCATCAATAATTCATCGGCTTGTTAGCTTCTCATTTGTTCTCCCCGCGCACTTTCGGGGATCCCAAGCCCTGGGGAGAATTGCTTTTGCTCCTCAATGCTAAGATGAGTTTCGCACAAAAACGGTGGCCTGGACGAAGAAGAATTCAAAATGGCTCAAAAAAACAACGCAAATCCCATGGCAGATCCTGCCGCTCCGCTCGCCGGTCGCGTCGCTCTCGTTACGGGCGGCACCCGCGGCATCGGCCGCGCTATCGCACTGCGCCTCAGCGCGCTCGGCGCTTCCGTCGCCATTTGCGGCCGCGATTCCGCCGCCCTCGCCGCCACCGCCGCCGAATTGGAGAAACTCGGCTTGCCTGTTTTTTCCAGGATCGCAGACGTGACCCGCTCCTCCGAAGTGACTGCTCTCGCCGAGAAAACCGAAGCTGTGCTCGGCCCCATCTCGATCCTCGTGAACAACGCCGGCATCGGCCTTTTCGGCCCCATTCACGAGAAAACCGAAGCCGACTGGGATCGTGTCCTCAACACCAATCTCAAGAGCGTTTTCCTCGTCTCTCGCGCCGTTGCTCCCTCGATGATCCGCCGCGGCGCCGGCGATATCATTAACATCAGTTCGCTGGCTGGCCGCAACTCTTTCGCCGGCGGCGGCATCTACTGCGCTTCCAAATGGGGTGTCCAGGGCCTCTCCGCCTGCATGGCCGAAGATCTGCGCGAGCACGGCATCCGGGTCAGCGTTGTCTGTCCCGGCAGCGTGGCCACCGATTTTTCCAGCCGCGGCTCCAAGGACATTTCCAAGGTTCTTGCTCCCCAAGATGTCGCTCATGTCGTCGCCATGATCGTCACCCAGGGCCCGCAAAGCTTTCTCAGCGAGATTCACGTCCGCCCCCTCCGCAAGCCATAGCCCCCCGCAGTCGCCCGCCATATTTTCCTCTTGACAATATTCGTTATAACGACTATCGTACTCGCATGCGTTCGCGACGCCCCGCCCCTCCGCTTTCCCTGGAGAATCTCCTCTTTGTGGCCCTCTTGAAAACCGCTGATTTCCTCGGTCTGCAAGCCGAGCAGCTCCTTAAGTCTCATGGCCTTACTGCTACCCAGTACAATGTCCTCCGCATCCTCCGCGGCGCCGAGCCCGCCGGCCTCGCCTGCCGCAGCATTGGGGATCGCATGATCTCCCACGATCCGGACATGACCCGCCTGCTCGACCGCATGGAAAAGCGCGGTCTCATCACCCGCTCCCGCCACGCCGAAGATCGCCGCGTCGTCAAGTCCCGCATCACCTCTGCGGGCCTCGATCTCTTGAAAAGTCTTGACCAGCCCGTTCGCGAGCTCCACAAGCGCCAGTTCCGCCATATTCCGGCCGCGCGCCTGAAGATGCTCGCCCGTCTGCTGGAGGAAGTCCGCCCTCGCGGATCGCAGTAGCATTAGGGCACGAAGGTTTTGCAAGGCAAAAGTCAACAAAAGGAGACATCACTCATGGGCCGTGTTTTTCCTCGCACCACCATCGTCGCCGGTCTCGCAGCCATTTTCTCGCTGCCTGTTTTGGCGGCAACTTCCAACTGGCAGATTGACCCGGCGCATTCCTCCGCGCAATTTGCCGTCAAGCATCTCGCCATTTCGACGGTGCGCGGCGCTTTCAGCAGCGTGAAAGGCGCCGTCCAGCTTGACGACAAAGACATCACCAAATCCTCCGTGGATGTCACCATCGACGTCTCCACCGTCGATACTCGCGAGCCCAACCGCGACAAAGATCTGCGCAGCGATCATTTCTTCGACGTCGAGCACTTCCCTACGATGACTTTCAAGTCGAAGAAGGTCGAGCAGCTGGCTCCCGGCAAGCTCAAGGTCACCGGCGATCTCACCATTCGTGGCGTCACCAAGGAAGTCGTCCTCGATCTCGAGGGCCCTACCGCACCCATCAAGGATCCCTGGGGCAATCAACGCATGGCCGCCACCGCCACTACCAAGATCAATCGCCAAGACTTTGGCGTGAAGTGGAACGCGGTGATGGACAACGGCGGAGTCGTCGTCGGTGACGATGTTTCGATCACCATCGACGTCGAAATGGTTAGCAAAGCCAAATAGGTCTTCCCGTATTTCGGGAAGATTCGCCTCCCGTCGTCTCGCTCACAGAGAGCTCTTTCTTGCTCGGGCGGCGGTCGGGGATGAAGGAATGGTCGCACGCGGCCTAATCGCACCGTCCACGTTTCTTCATTCGCGTATTAGCTGTAACAAAGGAAAATAGTCATGCACAAACCAGCCACGAATGCTTTCCCCATCCACGACCTCATCCGCGATCGTTGGAGCCCGCGCGCCTTCTCTGACAAGCCTGTCCAGCCTGAAGTCCTTGCCAGCCTTTTCGAAGCCGCTCGCTGGGCTCCTTCCAGCTTCAATGAGCAACCGTGGGCCTACCTCGTGGCAACCAAGCACGATCCGGAAAACTTTGCAAAAACGCTCACCGTTCTTGTCGAATTCAATGCCGGCTGGGCCAAGAATGCTCCGGTCCTCGTTCTCGCCGCCTCCAGGCTCGCTTTCCAAAACAATGGCAAACTCAATCGCAACGCCTTCTACGACACCGGCGCCGCCTCCGCTTTACTCAGCGTCGAGGCCACCGCTCGCGGTCTTGTCGTTCATCAGATGGCCGGCTTCGACGCGGAGAAAGCGCGCCAGGCGTTTGCCATCCCGTCCGGCTGGGAACCGATCGCGGCCATGGCCATCGGCTATCCGGGTGACTCTTCTTCCTTGCCTGAGTCTCTTCGTGAAAAGGAATTAGCGCCTCGGACACGCAAGCCCCTCAGCGAATTTGTCATGTCGAGCCGCTGGGGGCATACTGCTTCTTTCGTTTCCAAGTGACCGCACCCGGAGGGCACGGCCCCGCAACATGCACCGCACTCTCGAGTTTCTTCTTCACCACGGATACGCCGTCTTGCTCGTTTGGGTCTTCGCCGAACAGGTCGGCCTGCCTCTGCCCTCCATTCCGCTCCTGCTTGCTGCGGGTGCTCTCGCCGGCACCGGCCACCTGAATCTGCTCGCTTCGCTTCTTCTCGCTCTGAGCGCCGCCCTGGCGGCCGATTCGCTTTGGTATCAGCTCGGCCGCCGCAAAGGCATCAAGGTTCTCCAGCTCCTTTGCAAGATCTCCATTGAGCCGGATTCCTGCGTCCGTCGCACCGAAGGAGTATTTTCCAGGCAAGGGGCGCGCTCACTCCTGTTCGCCAAATTCCTTCCTGGCCTCGGCACCATCGCGCCTCCGCTCGCCGGCATTTTTCACATGCGCTTCGGACGCTTCCTTTTCTACGATGCCGCGGGCGCGATTTTCTGGGCCGGCGGATTCCTCGGCCTGGGCTATGCCTTCAGCGGCGAAATCGAGCGCATCGCCGAACACGCTGCCGCTCTCGGCGGCTGGCTCGGCGTCCTTCTCATCGGCGCGCTTGCCTCCTACATTGCCTGGAAATTCATCGCTCGCCGGCGCTTTCTCCGCGAGCTCCGCATTTCGCGCATCACCCCGGAAGAGTTGAAACAAAAGATCGACGCGGGTGAAGAGCTGGCCATCGTCGACCTTCGCCATTCCCTGGATTTCGAAGCTGATCCGGAAACCATTCCCGGCGCTTTCCGCATGGACGCCCAGGAGCTTCAGGAGAAGAACGACGCCTTGCCTCATGACCGCGAAGTCATTCTCTACTGCACTTGACCAAACGAAGCCACCAGCGCCCGTGTGGCGCTCCTCCTCAGAAAAAAAGGCATCACTCGCATCCGCCCCCTCGAGGGCGGCCTCAACGCCTGGCGCGACCGCGGCTTTCCCCTGGACACCATCGCTCCGCCTTAGCCTTTCGGCACGAAAAAACGCGCGGCCTGAAACAGCAAACCGCGCGCTATTATCCTTTTAGCCCGTCCTCTGTCGAGTCCGCCGCTGCGCCAATCCATTAGAGCCGCGGCAGCACAATCCCGCTCTGCGCCTGATACTTCCCTTTCTTGTCCTTGTAGCTCACTTCGCAGTCTTCATCCGACATAAAGAAAATCACCTGGCAAAGTCCCTCGTTGGCATAGATTTTCGCCGGCAGCGGCGTCGTGTTACTGATCTCCAGCGTCACGAATCCTTCCCACTCCGGTTCGAACGGCGTCACATTCACGATGATTCCGCACCTCGCGTACGTCGACTTCCCCACGCAAATCGTCAGCACGTTCCGCGGTATCCGGAAATATTCCACCGATCGCGCCAGTGCAAACGAATTTGGCGGAATGATGCAAACGTCGCCCTTGTAATCCACCAGCGACCTTGGATCAAAATGTTTCGGGTCTACGATCGTCGAATTCACATTCGTAAAAATCCGGAACTCGTCCGCGACGCGGATGTCGTAGCCGTACGACGACACTCCATAGCTGATCACGCCCTCTCGCACCTGCCGGTCCATGAACGGCTCGATCATTTTGTGCTCCAGCGCCATCTGGCGGATCCAGCGGTCCGGCTTAACAGCCATCCATTCCTCCTCGAATCATTGCTCGCCGCTGTCGCAGCGCACACTAATCCCCAAAACGCTTCCTCGAAAGACGTTCAGTGTAGTGGACACTCCGCGTCTTGACAACCCGCCCTTCACCCTCTAGCATCTGCCACGGAAGCGCGGGAGGCCTGCGTGATCAAGCTCGATATCGTCAACGCCGTCGTCGCAAAAGCTAACATCAGCCGCACCAAGGCCGAGCAGGCCGTCGAAACCGTCTTCGAATCCCTCAAGACCGCCATGGGCCGCGGCCAGCGCATCGAGCTTCGCCGTTTCGGCGTCTTCAGCGTCAGACCCCGCAAGACCGGAATCGGCCGCAATCCCCGCACGGGCGAGGAAGTCGAAATTCCCCCAGGAAAAGCCGTGCGCTTCAAACCTGGCAAAGAGCTTCAGGGCATCGACGCCCCCAAGAAGTCCTGACAATTCTTACTCTGCCGCTGCCTTGACCCGGTAAAACCAGCGAAGTGCTCTCCTTCGAAGCTCTGGCGTGAACACCTCTATTTGTGCTGTACTGGTGCTTGTAAATCTTTTCGGATCTTTCGACTCTTTGTGACCAGACCACTCCCAGAAAATTCACTTCAAACTGATCCGCTTCCCGCTGCTGGGCGCGTTTCTCTTCCCGGCGATTCGTTTTACGCCCCGGCTCTTCCCCACCCGCCACGCAAGACTCTCCTCCTCGCCGTGGCACTCTTCCTCCTCACGCTTTGCACCTGCCTCGTCGCCGGCACCCAATTTGCCGTCGCCTACGCCGACAACCAAGCCGTATCCATCGACGAGTTCCTCCGCGCCTTCACTCTCTTCTACAAAGATCCCGCCGCTCTGCTCGCGGGCTTCCCTTTCGCTGTCACTTTGCTCACCATTCTTCTCGCCCATGAGCTCGGTCACTTTTTCGCTTGCCGCCACCACCACATTCGCTCCAGCTATCCTTTTTTCATTCCCTTCCCTTCGCTCATCGGCACTTTTGGCGCTTTCATCCTCATGCGCTCTCCTATTCGTTCGAACCGTGCCCTTTTTGATGTCGGCGCCTCCGGCCCGCTTGTCGGTTTTGTCTTCGCCGTCCCCGCGCTCATCTATGGCGTCCTCCATGCTAGGATCGTCCCCGGTATAACGGACACCGCGCACGTCGACGTCGTCTTCGGCACTCCGCTCCTGCTGCGTTTTTTCGCCGGCTTGTTTCATCCGGGCGCGGCGCCATCCACTCTCCTGCTGCACCCCATCGGCCGGGCCGCATGGGTCGGCCTCTTCGCCACCTCGCTTAATCTCCTCCCCGCGGGCCAGCTGGATGGAGGCCACATTCTCCGCTCGGTCAGTCCTCGTCTCCACCGCTTGCTCTCCTTACTCCTTCCCATCTTTTTGTTTGCGCTCGGCCTGCTTCTGCACCGCTCCATCTGGTTCGTTTGGGCGGGCCTGCTCTTCGGCCTTCGCTTTCTCCGCACCGCTCCTCTCCATGATTCCTCGCCTCTCGATTCCCGCAGAAAGCTCGGTGCCCTGCTCGCTCTGATCGTTTTCCTCCTCTGCTTCATGCCCGACCCCGTCCAGACCTTGGGCGCCAATTAGCTCATTTTTAGTCCTCCCACATCTCCGCGCTCCTTCGCGCTTCACCTATTCTCGCTGCTTCTCCGCGATTCCTCTGTGCTCTCTGCGTCTCTGCGTTATCTTTTGGCTTCTTCTCCCATCTCCCGCTATGATGCATCCGCCGATGACCCAACTCGTCCGCACCCTCCGCCTTCGCGATCTCTTCCTTCTCTTTGTCGGCTCCGTCATCGGCTCCGGCATTTTCCGCACCCCTGGCCTCATTCTTCGCCAGCTCGACGGCTCCGTCGGTCTCTCGCTCCTCGTCTGGCTTGCGGGCGGCGTACTCTCTCTTCTCGGCGCGCTCACTTATGCTGAGCTTGCCGCCGCCAACCCCGAAGCCGGCGGCCTTTACTGCTATATCCGCGACGCCTTCGGCCGCATGTCCGCTTTTCTCTATGGCTGGTGCCTCTTTCTGGTCATCGCCAGCGGCTCTGTCGCTGCCCTCGCGCGCGTCTTCAGCGAATATCTCGCAAAAGTCATCCCGCTCTCTCCGGCAGGAGAAACCATCACTTCTGTCCTGATGATCGGCATCGTCACTGCCGTCAACGTCTGGGGCACCCGCCGCAGTTCCGACCTGCAAAATTGGACCACGCTCATCAAAGTCGGCATCATCGTCCTCCTCAGCGCCGTTCTTCTCTCTCTCGGCCACCATGCCGCGGATTTGCCCGCTGCCTTGGGCTCTTCTCAGCACGGCTTTGGTCTGTTCTCGAATTTTGGCCTCGCCATGATCGCCGTTCTGTGGGCCTACGAAGGCTGGCAGTTCGGCACCTACAGCGCCGGCGAAGTCGTCGATCCTCAAAAAGCCTTCCCGCGCGCTTTTCTCCTGGGCGTCCTCGTTCTCACAGGACTCTATCTGCTGGCCGTCGTCGCCTATCTCGTCGCTCTTGGTCCCGTCGGCACTGCCGCCAGCGACACCATCGCCGCCACCTCCGTCGCCGCCGTCGTAGGCCCCTGGGCCGGCAAATTCGTGGCCCTCACCATCCTCATCTCCACGTTCAGCGCCGCCAATAGCGTCATCCTCACCGCCCCTCGCGTTTTCTACGCCATGGCGAAAGACAACCTTTTTTTCAAATCGCTCGCCGAAGTCCACCCTCGCTTCCACACACCTGCCCCCGCGATTGTCATCCTCGGTGTTTGGTCCGCCGTCCTGGCTTCCGCCGGCAAATTCGCCGAGCTTATCGGCGGTGTCATCTTCGTTGGCTGGATTTTCTATGGACTCGGTGCCGCGGCCATTTTCCCCATTCGTCGCGCCTCGCAAGGCAAGTCTCTTCCGTACCGCGTTCCCGGCTACCCCTGGACCCCGCTTCTCTTCGTCCTGGCTTCCGCCGCCATCGTCGGCAACGCCGTCGTCCTCGCCTTCCTCGACCCCGCCCAATTCAAGTACCTTGCCGTCGCCATCGTCCTCTTCCTCCTCGGCCTCCCCGCCTACCTCTTCTGGCGCACCCGCCCCGCCGCCTGAGCGCGTGCCGCGCCATCCTCTGAACGCCCCTGTCGGTGTCTTCGTCTTCGTTTTTTGCTTTGTATTTTGGTTCGTTTTCGCCTTCGTTTTTATCTTTGTCCTTGTAGGGCCCGCCTTCCGAGGCGGGCCCTACTCCTCCCTGTTATAATATAGTTTGTATGGACGTAACATGTATCTTCTACCTGTTCGTAAAAACGTCCGCCTCGCCCCGTCAAACTATCTCGGTTATCAACGCTACTTCGTCACGCTGTGCTGCTTTCGTCGCCAAGCATTTTTCTCGGACTCCGAGCTAGGCCGGTATCTTCTCGACCTGTTGCGAACCGAATCCGCCTCTCACAATTTCAGCGTGCTTGCCTACTGCCTCATGCCCGACCATTTGCATTTCCTCGCGGAGGGGTTGGACCCGGCGAGCGACCTATTGCATCTTCTGAAGAGCTTCAAGATCAAGAGCAGTCGAAAATACGCGGCGCGCAAACCGCGCATTTTGTGGCAGAAGGGTTTCTACGAACACGTTCTTCGTCCAGGTGAAAACGCCAATTTAGTAGCTTGGTACATCTGGCTGAATCCCGTGCGAAAGCGCATTCTCGCAAGAGCCCAGGACTATCCATTTTCTGGCTCATTCACTGGCATGAAAATGCCGGCAAGTTGGGCCGCGACAAACTGGTGCCCACCTTGGAAATAGCGGGCGAGTCTCGGTCCGCCTCGGAAGGCGGACCCTACGCGGACTGAATGCCGCAAATCCTGTTGTTCAGGCCCGCTTTTGTAGGGCACGCCTTCTGAGGCGGGCCGTTCTTGCCTTGTACTGTGGCAGCAGGGCCATGCGGCATTTAGCGAGAGCGCCTCCATTGTTCCAGCCATCGTTCGATACATTCAAAATCAGGAAGCGCATCACAGAAAAATGGGTTTTGATTAGGAATTCCTCGCCCTATTGAGGAAACACGGCGTGGAATTTGATCCCAAATTCGTCTTTGGGTAGGTGCCGCATTTACGGCGCTCGCCTTGAATGGAAAGATTCGAAATGAAAAGACTATTCGCTCCTGTTATCAAGCGTCACACAATCGACCTCTGAAATTCAATGCTCCTCCCGCCACCGCATCGGTCGTCTTCCATTTGTCTACCCGCTTCAGTGGTTTGTCTTCGACTCGCTTGCGATAATGTCCAACTCCAAGGATTGCTCTTTGTCCTTCCCGGCCCGTTGCCCGCGGAGCGATATCCGTCCTTTCTTAATCTCATAGGGGAACGAACTCCCTGGCACCAGATAGCTGCACTTGCTTAGAGCCGAATCCCTAGTGCAACCAATCACCATCCAGGAATCAGACGTTTCCACAAGATTGTAAATAGTGAAACGCTGCCAGGTGAAGGGGATGCTTTGGGCCGGCGTGTACTGAGTGTTGCAAGACGCATTCCCGTGCCATGTATCACCTTGCCAGTTGCCACTACCTGTGCAGCTCGTATCAGCATTACCCTGTTGTTGCCAATATGAAGTTGTAGCCCAGGGAATGCCCCTCCACGCCACCGCACGCAAGACATTCGGCGGCAGGATATCCGCGCTTCTTGACGAAGGTGCTGCGCTGTTCCATTTCTCGTTCGCCGGGGAGGGGCTTTGCGCTTCACCCGGCAAGAAGTAACGCGACACCCATCCCGTTGCCCCATCTTCTGTCCGAATTTTAACCCAAGATCCATGGTAGTCCAGGATGGACACCTTTTCACCGCACTTGGGATTTGCAATTGCCGTGGAGACATCCGGCGACGGATAGGCTGGAATTTCCTTCGCATTAATGCATGTGATTGAGGCAGTCTTAAGAGCATCCCCGGCTGTCGACCTCACATCCGATCCAGTTGGGGCCTGAATCATTGCCAATATCACCGCGTCAGGAACGCCATTCCCTTTTAGGTCTTTCAACGCCGAAGCGGATGTGTCGAAATTACAGACCGAGGACTTTATCTTTGCCACCACGACCTCTGATGACAGACCCACTTTCACCAACTCGATCACGTCTTGATTGGTTAGAGCTTTCCTTGATGGACCTGGCGTTTGGCTTTTCAGAATGGTGCACGCAAAAAGAACGAATGCAATAGAAATGGAACTCATCAAAAGGCGTCTCTGTTGAAACATGGCCGGCCGCCTCCAAAGACCCTAGTCTAGTCTCTCCGCCATTCTGCTTCTGCAGTCGCCAAGGGACTGTCCATATCTGCATGATAATCCCAATCTTCTTTATTTTTTTAAATATGCCTACAACCCATGGTGGGCGGGTGGGCCAGGCCCAAACGGAGTCAAGCGGCCAATTACCACACCACGGACATCTCCCAGCCGCACCGTCCGCACTTCTCAAATGCGCGTTTGCCTAGGGCTATGCCTTCCGCTCGGCATCTCTCGCACCTGTAGGAAAGCCAGTGATCATCATCAGCATTCTTCGGCAAGGTTGACTAGGGGTCAATTGAGAAGCATAAATGCTTTGTCCGCGGTCATGAGATTAATCTTACTACCGGTGCACGTCTTGGGCTTCTGCTACAGGTGGCGTGTGCTGACCGAAAACGATAAGGAGGGCCCGCGATGTCCCGGTTTCGCACATGGGAATCCGGATGACGTGCGAACACCTAGACTCTCCAACCCACCGCTCGCCCTCTAAGTGCTTTCCCCTCAGTCATATATCATAAAATACTTGACAACATATACATAACTGCGGTAATATCCGTCGTGATCACCGCCAAGAAGCTCGTTCCGACTCGCCATTTTCCGCCCTCCTCTGACCACTCCCCTCTGCCCAATCCCCAGTTTCTATTTTCCAATTCCGGCTTTCTCCTGCTAAGTCCTTTGCCTGCCACTCTTACAAGATATCAGCACTTTTGCAAAATAATGCTGCCTGTAAGTCCTTTGCCTACCACTCTTACAGACACCCCCTCCTCTAAGTCCTTTGCTTGCCACTCTTACGAAAACACCAGGGGTGTATGCCTTCCAGCCAACAATCTCTCGGTCCCTTCTCTTTTCCAAATCTCGCCACTCGCCACCAGCCACTCGCCACTAAGTCTTTTAGAATCCGCTCTTACGGACAGTTCGTCCCGTAAGTCCTTTAGAATCCGCTCTTACGAAAAACATAGGGGGGAGGGGAAGCCTCCGCTTGCGCGCATTCTGGTTTCCCCAGCATCCGCCACATTTCGACCGCCTGCTACACTACACGCCTGCATGAACGCTCCTTTTTGCAACGTCGCTTTGCCGGTGCCGCTGCGCACGACGTTCACCTACGCGGTCCCGGAGTCACTGCGCGGCGCGGTGCAGCCGGGAAGCCGCGTTCTGGTCCCCTTCCGCAAGAAGTCCATGGTCGGCGTGGTCACCGAGCTCGTCGAGCAAGCACCATCAGGCACAAAAGTCCGCGAGATCGCCAAGGTCATGGAGTTTGCGCCCGCCCTGACCCCAAAGCTCATCGAGCTCGCGCAATGGATCGCCGGCTACTACCTCGCTCCCGTCGGAGAAGTCTTCCGTTCCATGTTGCCGCCGCTCACGGAGTTGAAATCGCAACGCGATGTCGTCCTGACCCAGGCCGGGCGCGGCGCCGTCGAGAGTCTGGGCGGCCAGGAGTCTTCGCACAGGCTAACGACCGCCGAAAGAGCGTTCCTCGAAAAAATGCACGCTAGAAAAGGCACATCGCCAATCAGTTTGGCGGCGAAATTTGGCATCACGAGCGCGATGTTGCAGCGGATGCAGCAGCGGGGACTCATCGAAATTCAAGAGAGCCTGCTCGGCAAGAAAAGAAAATCGCAGACGGTCGTGGCATGGAAAGGCCCGGCCACGGGAAGTGGAGAGAAACTCGGAGAAAAAGAAGAAAGAGTGCGGGCGCTATTGGAAACGGAGCGTGGGCCTCTGCCGCTTCCGCAGTTGCTGAAGCTCGCTCATGCCTCGCGCTCGCTCATCGACCGCATGCTGTGCGACGCCCTGCTTGAAAGCTGGGAAGAGCCCATCGACCCGGCGGAAGATCCGTTTGACGCCGGATATGCGCCCCCGGCTCATGCCTTGAACGAAGAACAAGAGAGCGCCATGAAATTGATTCGCGCGCGTTTTGAGCTGGGCGAGTTTGGCGTGCAATTGCTTCACGGCGTCACCGGAAGCGGTAAGACGGAAGTCTATCTCCGCAGCGTGCAGGAAACTCTCGCGCGCGGAGAGACGGCTCTCATCCTCGTGCCGGAAATTGCGCTCACGCTTTGGATTGGCCGTCAATGCCGCGCCTGGTTTGGAGCAAAGTTTGAAGGCGTCGCCGTTTTGCACTCCGCCCTGAGTGATGTCGAGCGCGCCCGCGAGTGGTGGCGCGTCCGTAACGGCGAAGCCCGCGTCGTCGTTGGAACGCGCTCCGCCGTCTTTGCGCCGCTTCAGAATCTCGGCCTCATCATCGTCGACGAAGAGCAGGAGAACAGCTACAAACAGGAAGAGACTCCTCGCTATCACGGCCGCGACGTCGCCATCGTACGCGCGAAAATGGAAGGCGCGCTCGCCCTGCTCGGTTCGGCAACGCCCTCGCTCGAAACCTATCACCACGCGCGCAACGGAAAATACGAGCTGTTGACGCTGGCATCGCGCGTTGAAAATCGCTCTCTCGCGAACGTCGAAATCGTTGATCTCCGCGAAGACTTCCAGCAAACCCATCAGACCAGCCCCATCTCCGCGAAGCTGCGCGCGGCGATTCAAGATTCCCTCGCCGCCGGCACCCAGGCGCTCGTCCTCATCAACCGCCGCGGCTATTCCTGGTCCGTCTTGTGCCGCAGTTGCGGCGCATCCGTTCAATGCGCGAATTGCAGCATTTCGATGACCTACCACAAGCACCGCAACCGCCTCGAATGCCACTACTGCGGCTCGATCCAGCCTGTGCCGAAGCAATGCCCAAAATGCCAGTCGCAGTATGTTTATTTTTTTGGCGAGGGCTCCGAGCATCTCGAAGAGCGCTTGCGGAAAGAGTTCCCCGGCGCGCGCATTGCGCGGCTCGACCGGGACACCACGCGCACCAAACGGCAATATCAGGAAACTCTGGGCGCCTTCGCCGCCGGAGCGCTGGATATTCTCGTCGCACTCAGGTCGCCGGCCGTGCAGGCCGCGGCGAATTGCCGGGGCGCGTTCTGATCCAGACATTCTATCCTGAGCACTACGCGATTCAGGACGCGGTGAAGCAAGACTACGCTTCCTTCTTCGAGCGCGAGCTCCATTTCCGCCGCCTGATGGCCTACCCGCCGTTCACTTCGCTGGCGAACGTGATTGTGCGCAACACCAGTCAGGAGAAGGCCATTCAGTGGTCGCGTCAGCTTTCAGAGTATTTTTCACCGCACGACGGGAAGGGCGCGCGAATCCTCGGCCCCGCCGCTGCTCCTCTAGCCCGCTTGAAAAAAGAGCATCGTTACCAGTTCTTGCTCAAATCCCCTAAGCGCTCCGTGCTCACGAAGCTCCTGACCGGCGCGCTGTCTTTCTGCGACGCAAAAGAAATCCCCCCAACCGCCGTCCTCGTCGACATGGACCCCCTGACCTTGCTATGACTTCCGTTCCTTCACCAATGCGATGGCTGTCTTTTCTATTTTCCCTTTTCTATTTTCTATTTTCTAACTCTTGTTCTAACGGCTGATCAAATAAATCCCCGCAAAAATGGAAACGATTCCCACTCCCTGCCAGCGCGAAACATGCTCCCGCAAGAAAATCGCCGCCAGCGCCACCGTCACCGCTCCGTACAGCGAAGCCAGCACGCTCACTACTGCTACTTGCTCAATCAGCATTCCCCGATTGTTCAGCACAAACGCGGTCGTATCCAGAGCGCCCATCCCCAGAATCCAGCCGCTTACGCCGCTTCGCCGCACTTTGATCGGCTGGCGCGCGATCAGGATCACCGCCGTGGTCAGCACCGCGCTCGTCAGACGGATCATCCACACCGTTTGCGCCGCTCCAACGCGCGGCACAATCCGGATGCCGAACAGCCAGAACAGCGTGCCGAATCCTGCCGCCGAGCAAAGTGCCAGCGGAATCCCTCGGCTGTTCCGCGCCGGCGATTCCGAATTCTTTTCCTCGGCTGGTTTTTCGCCCGCGGCAACAATGACCATGCCAAGCATGGTGCAAACAATTCCCGCCGCGCGCGCCGATGACAGCCGCTCCCCGCTCAGCAGCGACAGCAAGACCGTCAGCACGGGGTAGCTGGCCGAGAGGGGCGCAACGACGGACATCTTTCCGACCTCAAAGGAGCGGTACAGCGCCAGCGTGGAGACCACGTTCACCGTTCCCGCCAGCACGCCCCAGGCCCACGGCTGCCACCCGGAACCGTCGGCGAGATGGCCCCACCCCCCCAGCCACGGCAGAGCGATGGTCAAAAGGACGAGTCCCGTGGACTGCATGTACAAAGTCGTGCGGAGAGTGCCAATACGGTGAGTGGCAAATCGCGCGAGAAAATCCGCGCCACCCCAAAAAAGAGCGGTCAGGAGGCCCAGGAGAATTCCCATGATGGATTAGGCGGACTTGCCTTTTTTTACTTCGAGTCCGAGGACGGCCATCACTTTTTGCAGATCTTTCCAAACTTCGCTTTTCGCGCTGGGATTGCGCAGCAGATAAGCGGGATGGTAGGTCGCCAGCAATTTCCGGCCGCGAAATTCCAGCCACTCGCCGCGGAAATGGGAAATGCCGCGGTTGGTCTCCAGGAGCGTTTGCGCGGCGACGCTGCCGAGGCAAACGATGACTTTTGGCGCGATCGCATCGAGTTGCCGGAGCAGAAACGGCGAGCAAGTCGTCACTTCATCTTTTTCCGGCGTGCGATTTTCGGGCGGACGGCACTTCACCACGTTGCAGATGTATACGTCTTTTCTTTGTAGGCCCATGGCTTCGATCATCTGCGTCAGCAGTTTGCCCGCGCGCCCGACGAATGGAAGTCCCTGCATGTCTTCGTCATGGCCGGGGCCTTCGCCGACAAAGACCAATTGCGCCTTCGGATTTCCGTCGCCAAAAACAATTTTGTTTCTCGCCTTGTGCAGTTTGCATCGCGTGCACTCGCCGAGGTCTTCGCGAATTTTCAAAAGAGTGTCGCCTAGACCGCTTCAAAAAGCGATGGCCCGGTCACTTTCGGCAACGCCTCGCCCTTCGGCGCGGCCCGCAGTGCCGACGGCGGGAGTTTCATCGGTTCGGGCTTGCGTGCGGACTTTGGCAAAGTCGTGTCCTTAAGAGAATTCTGTTGCAGAGCAGGGAGCGCGGCGATGGAACCCCCGGTGGAGCAGCGGTCCTTGTAGAAAAAACGGATGCCGAGATCGTCGTAGAAACTCAGGCGGTCTGAGAGTTTTTTCTGGAGAACTTCCGGAATTCGTTCGGCCATGGCGGGATCAAACGGCCGAGCGATGCGCCGTGGTTTTGTTGCTCAGCACGCCGCGCAGCCGTACTACTTCGTCCAGGATGCGCTGCGCGACTTCACTCTTGGTCAGCTTTGGCAGGGCTAGGTCTCGTCCATCGCGCGAGAAAAGAGTAACGACGTTGGTGTCGAGGTCAAATCCGGCGCCCTCAGCGGTCACGTCATTCGCCACGATCAGGTCGGCATTCTTGGCAGCGAGTTTTTTTCTCGCGTTCTCCGCGACGCTGGTGGTTTCGGCAGCGAATCCGACAACGATGCGCCCGCCCTTGTTCCGGGCCACTTCGGCGAGAATATCCGTCGTTGGCTCGAGGTGAATGGTCAACGGTTCTTTATTTCTTTTAATCTTCTCGATGTGTTTTTCCGCCGGCCGGTAGTCCGCTACGGCGGCCGCAAAAATCGCGATGGTGCTTTCAGCGAAACGTTCCGTAACCGCGCGGCGCATTTCCTCGGCGGAGCGCACGCTGATTCGCTCCACGCTAGCGGGAGCCTCGAGCGACGTTGGTCCGCTGACCAAAAAAACTCTTGCGCCGCGCCGCGCCGCCGCTTCCGCCACCGCGTAACCCATCTTTCCGGAGGAGCGGTTCGTGAGATAGCGCACGGGATCCAAGTCTTCGCATGTCGGACCGGCGGTTACGAGGATGGTCTCGCCCTGCAAATCTTTCTGGGCCTTGAGAACCTCGCGTACCGCGGCAACAATCGACTGCTGCCCGGCCAGCCGGCCCGCGCCGGTCATCCCGCACGCGAGATAGCCCTCGTCGGGATCGACGATTTTCACTCCGCGCGCGCGCAGTATTTCGATGTTTTCCTGAGTCGCGGCATGCTGCCACATATTCACGTTCATCGCGGGCGCAACGACCAGAGGCGCAGTCGTCGCAAGATACAACGTAGTCAAAAAATCGTCCGCAATGCCGCGCGCAAATTTCGCGAGAATGTCCGCCGTTGCCGGAGCCACCAGCAGGAGATCCGTCCGCTGCGCCACGGCGATGTGCTCGATGGCACTCTCTAGATTTGCCTCGCCGTGCGCGGACTTCTCAAATAAATCCGTGATTACTTTCTGTCCGCTGAGCGCCGCAAACGTCAGGGGAGTGACAAACTCGCGCGCCCCGCGCGTCATCACCACCTGCACGCTGAATCCGTCCTGTTGAAGAAGGCGCACCAGCTCCGCGGCCTTGTAAGCCGCCACGCCGCCGGTTACGCCGAGCGTGATTTGCATTGCTACCTCTGCGGCGGCCTACTTGCGCCGCTTGTTGCCGTCCTTGTCTTCGTCGATCGAATGCGGCTCGTTGAACTCGTACTCGAGCAGGCTGTGCTCCAGCTCTTCGCACGCAATTCGCGTGGCTTTCAGGGTCCTGGGGTTTTCGATGAGCGGCGGCGCGCCGGCCATGATCTGCCGCGCGCGTCTCGCCGCCAGCACCACGTACGCGAACTGGCTCTCCGGAGCTTTCGTCTGCACAGTCATCTCAGTCTTTTCCTCCAAACGATGCCAGAAGTTCTTGGACTCGGGCCCGGCGCCGCGCGCGCGTGCAGCGCAAAGCGATCACGATGGACTGCGCTTCGCGACCGGCACGCTCCACATCTTCATTCACCACGCAATAATCGTAATACTTGCCGAACGCCGCAATTTCGTCCCGCGCCTGCGCCAGACGCCGCGCAATCTCATCGTTCGAATCCTGGCCGCGGCTGCGCAGCCGGCGTTCGAGTTCCGCGCGCGAGGGCGGCAAAATAAAAATCGCCACAGACTCGGGCAGCTTCTCCCTGACTTGGGCCGCGCCTTGCACGTCGATCTCGAGGACGAGATCGAGACCTCTCTTCCGCGATTCCTCGAGCCATTTTTTCGGCGTGCCGTAAGAATGCTTACCGAAAACGCGCGCCGACTCAAGAAACTCACCGCGCGCAGCCATGGCATCGAATTCCGCTTCCGTCACGAAATCATAACATTTCCCGCTGGCCTCAGTCGCCCGGCGCGGCCTGGTGGTACATGAGATCGACGGCATGGTCCCCGGCAATTCCAGAATTTTCTGCACCAGCGTGGATTTTCCCGAACCCGAAGGGCCCGACACGATCACAACCAGCGGCGCAATCTCTTGCTCCTTGCTCATTCGATGTTCTGCACCTGCTCCCGCAGCTTTTCGATCTCCGCCTTGATCTCCAGCGCGAGCCCGGTGATCGCCAGGGCTTCGCTTTCCACGCCTGGAGTCTTCGAAAGCAAGGTGTTGGCTTCGCGATGCATCTCCTGCAGGAGAAAGTCCAGTTTCTTCCCCAGCTCGCCGGCGCCGTCGATCAGTTTGGCAAATTGCTGCAAATGGCTCCGCAGCCGGTCTAATTCTTCACTGATATCGCTGCGCTCCGCAAGCAGCGCAGCCTCTTGCGCGAGGCGCGCCGGTTCGATGGAAGTTCCACTGAGCAATTCCTTTAATCGCGCTTCCAGGCGGCGCGCAAATGCCGGACGGAGAGTGCTCGCATGTTCGCGCACTTCCTCCGTCTGCCCGGCAATGCGCGCGGCTCGCGCGCGCAATTCTTCCGCGAGGTGGCGGCCTTCCGCGCGCCGCATATCATCCAGCTTTGACAGGGCCTCGCGCAAGCAACCGTCCAGCGCCTGGCCCAGCCGCTCCTGCTCTTCTTCCGATTCGGGCACTGCCGCTGACAGCCCGGCGATTACGCCAGGCAATCGCAGAAGAGCGACGACATCGACGTCGGCTGCGGCCCTCGTTTCCTTCCGCAGCTCTTCCGCGGCGCGCAGATAGGCTTGTACCAGTTCGCGATTCACCTGCACCGGCGCAGCGGTTCCCGGTTCCACGCTTACGCTTACATCGACGTGCCCGCGATGAATTTTTTCGCGGATGATCTGGCGCAACCGGAGTTCGTACAGATCAAAGCCCTCGGGCAAGCGCATCTTCAGATCCAGAAAGCGATGATTGACGCTCTTCACGCTCACGCGCACGATCCAGCCGTGCTCTTCGCGGCGGGCCTGCGCATATCCAGTCATGGACAGGCACTCGGATTTCTTCGCTTGTGCCGGAGACGCTGACGCCAGGCCTTTTTCAGTCATGTGCATTCCAACGGTGCGGTGAGATCGGAGGAAACGGCTTGCGCGGAAGCGAGCATATCGTCATCGGCGAATTGAAGATCGTGCAGGCGCGCGTAGGTTCCGCCGCGCGCGATCAGCTCGGTATGCGTTCCACTCTCGCGGATCTGGCCGTCTTCGAGAACCAGGATTTTGTCGGCGCGGCGGATGGTCGCCAGGCGGTGCGCGATGACGAATGTCGTGCGTCCCACCATCAAGTTGGCCAGAGCTTTTTGCACAAACATTTCCGACTCGGCATCCAGCTCAGAGGTAGCTTCATCCAGAATCAGGATCGGGGAATCTTTCAAGATCGCGCGCGCAATGGCGATGCGCTGCCGCTGGCCGCCGCTCAGCCGCGTGCCGCGCTCACCGATGAGCGTGTTGTATCCCCGCGGCAGTTCCAGGATGAAATCGTGGGCCAGGGCGGCTTGAGCTGCAGCCACAACCCGATCCTTGGGCACATTTGTGAGGCCATAGCAGATGTTGTTCCACACGGTGTCGTGAAACAAAATGTTTTCCTGCGTCACCATGGCGATCTGTTCGCGCAGAGACTTGATCGTGACTTCCGAAATATCCGCACCGTCGATTCGAATGGCCCCGGCGGTCAATTCATAGAAGCGCGGAAGCAGATTGACGAGCGTGGTTTTCCCGGCTCCGCTCGAACCCACGAGCGCGATCACTTCGCCTTTTCGCGCCGTCAGCCGGATGTCCTGCAGGATCACCGCGGAACCATTTTCGTAGGCGAAGCCCACGTTATCGAATTCGACCTCCTGGGAAAAGGGGGCGAGGGATTTCGCGGCGGGCTGTTCGCTCTGTTCCTCTTCGCGGTCGAGATAAGCGAATACCTGGGCGCTGGCTCCTTGCGCGGCTTGAAACTGCTGATAGACGTAACCCATGCGTTTGAGAGGCATGTAGGCGCTGAAAAGCGCATAAATAAAGGCGAAAAACTGGCCCGGGGTCATGGCGTGAACCTTGATCTGGTCGCGGGCGTACAGCAGCAGCAAAGGGATGACAATGGCTCCGAGCAAATCCATGACCGGAGAGGTAACCGCGGCGGAGCGCACCCACCGCATGTTTTCGCGGAGCAAGCGGCGGGCGGTCTCGCGGAATTTGCGGATTTCAAATTCCTCCATTCCAAAGGCCTTGACCACGCGGTTGCCGCTGATGGTCTCCTGAAGAATCTGGCTCAAGTCAGCGAGCCGGGTCTGGCTGCTTTCCGCGGAGCGCCGGATCTTGCGGCCCAGCTTTCCAACTGGAATGACGACAAGCGGAAGGAGGACCGCGGAGGCCAGCGCCATTTTCCAACTGAGGACAAAAAGCACGAGCACGAGAACGAGCAGACTGAATCCCTTCTGGAACAAGTCCGCGAGGTACTCGGAGAGAGCGATGCGCGTGCGCTCGACGTCGTTGATCGTGGCGGAGAGGAGTCTCCCAGTCGGATGGTGCTGAAAAAATGCGATGGGCTGGCGAATAATTTTGGCGTAAACCTGGTTGCGAAGGTCGGTGACCGCGGCCTGGCCGACATACTGGATTTGGGTGATGCCCAGATACTCGGCGATGGCTTTTCCGAAGTACAACGTCACAAGCGTGAGCGCGAAGATGGTCCAGACGTTGTGAATGCTTTGGGGGAAGAACTCATTCAAATAGATGACGCGGCCAGTGGGGAGTCTCACGAGAGGGAGCCGGGAAACGGCGACGGAGGGATTCAAGACGTAGTCCACCGCGATCTTCACCATGAGGGCGACAAGACCTTCGGCCAGGGCGACAAAGGCCACCAACACCACACCCAGAGAGAGCCGGAAGGAATACGGCCGGACATAACTGAGCAGTCTTTTCAATTGCGGTGAAAGCAAAGAGGCCACGCCCCAAACTCCCCGAATAACCCACTAGCTACGCTATTCGCGGCCCCGCGGCATGTCAAGTTTGAATGGCCACGGTGCTGCGGATGGCGCATCGAGGAATGTTGGGCGCTTACTTTTCGATGTCGCGATGGATCACTTTCGCGGAGTATCCGCGCTTTTCGAGCGATTGCTTTATCGACTCCCCCATCATGACGGAGCGATGCTTCCCTCCCGTGCAGCCAAAGGCAATCGTCAGGTAGCTTTTTCCCTCACGGATGTAGTGGGGAATCAGATAGGTGAGCAGGCCTTCGATGCGGCGCAGAAATTCTCCGGTCTGGGGAAACGAGCGAATGTAGCGGCGCACTTTCGGGTCTTTTCCCGTGTAGCGGCGGAGGCGCGGGACGAAATGCGGATTCGGCAAGAAACGAACATCAAAAACCAGGTCGGCGTCGGAGGGAACGCCGTAGCGGTAGCCAAAGCTCACGACGGAGACGAGCATGGGCCGCTTGTCGGGATTTTTGAACCGCTCGGTAACGAAGTGGCGCAATTCGTGGACGTTGAACTGCGAGGTATCAATGACCACGTCTGCGAGCTTGCGGATCGGTTCCATGAGCTTACGCTCGTGCCGCAGACTCTCGCGGACGGAAAAATCCTTTCCCAGCGGATGGGGCCGGCGCGTCTCGCTATAGCGGCGCAGCAACGCGTCTTCATGCGCTTCGATGAAGACAAGAGTGATGGGATGATCCTTGCGCAAATGACGGAGCAGCGCGGGGAGCTTTTCCAACTGCAGGCCCTCCCGCGCGTCAACCAGCAGCGCCGCGCGTGCAAAATCCCCTTCGCCCGCGGCGTGGAGTTCCGCGAAAATGGGGATCAATTCCACGGGCAGGTTATCGACGCAATAAAAGCCCATATCTTCGAAAGCTCTCAGGATGGTGCTCTTGCCGGAGCCTGAGAGTCCGGTGAGGATGACGAGTTGCCGCGCGCCGTTTCTCGTGTGCGGCTTCACGGCGTGCGGATCAGCTCTTCACCCGGCGCTGATGGGTGCTGGGGATGCGCATGTCTTCGCGGTACTTGGCGACAGTGCGGCGTGTGACGTGGATGCCTCCGTCGTCGAGTTTCTTGGCGATTTGTTCGTCGGTCAGGGGTTTGGCAGTATCTTCTTCCTCGATCATCTTTTTTACGAGGCGCTTCAGCGTCGGCAGGGACATTCCGCCGCCTTCGGGGCCATTGACGGCTTCGCTGAAGAAGGAGCGCAGCTCGATAACGCCCTGAGGCGTGTGCGCATACTTGCTGGCGACAGCGCGGCTGACGGTTGAAGGATGGACGCCGACCTCTTCAGCGACTTCCTTGATCATCATGGGCTTCAGAGTGTCCGGGCCGTGGTCGAGAAATTCTCCCTGGCGCGCAATGATTGACTGGCAGACGCGAAGGATGGTGTGTTTCCGCTGCTCGATGTTCTTCATCAACTGGATGGCCGCGGTGAAGCGCTCTTTTACGTAATTGCGGACGTCGCGGTCGGCAGCATCGCGCGCAAGAAGTCGGCGGTAGGTGGGGCTGAGGCGGAGTTGCGGCATGTCGTCTTCATTCAAGAAAACTTGCCAGAGATCATCTACTTTGCGGAAGTACACGTCGGGTTCGACGAGGCGCGGCTCTGTTTTGTTGTAGCGGAGTCCGGGGCGCGGGTCGAGCTTCTTGATGACCTCCAACGAGCGCTTCACGACTTCGAGGGGGCGGTTCAGCGCCCGGGCGATTTCCTTCAATTGATTGGATTGCACCTGCTTCAAGTGGTCGGAAACAATCTGCTGCGCCAGGGTATTCTGCGGATCGAAAGCTTTCAATTGCAGCAGCAGGCATTCGCGCAAATCCCGCGCACCCACTCCGATAGGATCGAAATCCTGGACCACCGCAAGCGCATCGTCGAGGTCATCCTGCGAATACTTGCCGCTCTGCGCGAGCTCTTCAGTCGAAGCGGTGAGGTAGCCGTTTTCATCGAGGTTGCCGATGATGCTCTCGGCGATTTCTTTTACCGCGTCCGAGCAAATTGTGACACTCAATTGCCACGCGAGGTGATCGGTGAGGCCGGTTGGCGAGGAAAGAAACTTTTCAAATGAAGGCCGTTCGGAGACTTCCCTTTCCTGTGACTGGCCGCCATCACCGCCGGTATCGAGATACTTGTTGAAGAAGCTGCCGACATCGAATTCGTCGAAGGGGTTGGCCTCCGGCTTCTCCGGAACTTTTTCCGTTTCCGCTTTTAGGAATGTTTCGTCGCTATAGTTGTCGGTCTGAGTAGGTTCTTCGCTGAGCTCTTCGAGGACGGGGTTGGCGATCATCTCCTGGTTGATCATCTCGCGCAACTCGAGGCGGTTGAGCGCAAGGACGCTGACCATCTGCACCAGGCCGGGCGTCAGAATCTGCTTCTGCGCCAACTTCAGGTTTAGCTTGAGTCCCTGCCAGGCCATGGTCGATCCCGTTTTATCCCTTCACAATCCTGCTTCCCCGGTCTTAGTTTAAGCGGAAATGATCGCCCAAGTATACGCGGCGCACTTCCGCATCATTGCTCAAAGCCGTTGGCGTGCCCTTCGCCATTATTTTCCCATGATTCACGATGTAGGCGCGATCCGTGACACTAAGTGTTTCCCGCACGTTATGATCCGTGATAAGCACGCCGATGCCTGAACGGCTGAGACCCCGTATAATTTCCTGGAGGTCCTTCACGGTTAGAGGGTCGATTCCAGAAAATGGTTCGTCGAGAAGAATAAAAGAAGGCTCGAGGGTGAGGGACCTGGCGATTTCCAGACGGCGCCGCTCCCCGCCGGAAAGCATGAAGGCCCTGCTCGTCCTGACGGTCTCGAGACCCATTTGCACCAGCAATTCTTCCAGGCGGTCGCGTTGCTGCTCGGGGGTAAGCGGCAAAGTCTCCAGCACGGCGAGCAGATTCTCTTCGCTAGTCAGTTGGCGAAAAACCGAGGGTTCCTGAGGAAGGTAGCTGATGCCACTACGGGCCCGAAGGTACATGGGGAGGTCGGTGATTTCGTCGCCGTTCAGCAGAACGCGGCCGGAGTCCGGCCGGGCAAGACCAACTAAGATATAAAAGGTCGTCGTCTTCCCTGCGCCGTTGGGGCCGAGGAGACCGACAACTTCACCCTGACCGATCTCCAGTTCAACGTCGTCAACGACCTTGCGACCGCGATACGACTTGCTCAACTCGACGGCCTGGAGCTTCAGCATACCTCATCATGTGTGACCGCGAAGCGGTCAACGTCACTTCTCGACTCGGTGCTTCGTCAACGTCCGCGAACCATTTTCAGAGTCGACGATGATCGTATCATCCGCTAAAAAGAAGGTCAATTGACGGCCCGTGGTGGTGCCTTCGGAAGCGTCGAAAAGAGTGGGGTTGCCACCGCTCATCACGAATTTCCCTTCCGCAGCGGTGTACTCTCCGCGCTCCGACGTCGCCGTGCGCGTGCCGTTCTCGACGATGACGCCTCCGGTTCCGACGGCGCGGCTGATCTGCTGTGCACCGGCGGCCGCGCCCTGTCCGCTGCGAGTGAAGTAGAGATCCAGGGCGGGAGCGCGGATGCGCTGCTGCGCAGATTGCACGACGACGTTTTTTTCGAGATGTGCGCGGCTCTCCGCCTCCAGATACGTCAACGCGCCTGCCGTGACGCGCCACAAGCTGAGTTTCTTTGCCGGGGCTTGCGAGGCCGACGATTGCGTCTGGCTCTGTGGAAAGACGGCGCGAACGTTTCCTGTGGCATTCAATACCCGCGTCTCGCGCCGCAATTCGATGGATTCTGCCTCCAGAACGCAGTCGCCCTGCCAGAGCCGCGCGCGTCCCTTGTACAATGCGCGGCCCGTTTTCGAGTTCGCCTGCAAGGTGTCTGCAGTTAAGTTCGCGGGCGCTGAGGCGATTTGCACCGTGCCTCCACGCGGCGACAGATCCGTCGATCGAACGCCTCCCTCCGCGCGAATGTCTCCCGTTGCTCCGGCAAATGTGATTCGCGGCGCGCGTGTTTCGGTTGTTAAGTCGCGCGCCATGGCATGTCCCGTGAGTGCAGCCGTCTGCGCTGCGCGTGCAAATACGGCTTGATCCGCCTGGGCCGAGCGGTCGCCTTCCTTTAACCGAACGTCTCCCTGCAAATCCATCTGCGACCAACCGCCTGTCGCGAGAAGTTGCGCCACGCCGCTCTTCGCCGTCGCTGTCTGCACCGGCCTTCCCGCCACGGCGCGGTCGGTTTGAACATTCCCTGTGGCATGAAGTTGCTGCGGTTTTCCTTGCGGTCCAAAATCCAACGCTAATTTGTCGGCTCGCAATTTCGTGCGCGCGGGAACGCCACCGGCTTGCGCGGCAGCATCTGTCCACTCCATCGTTCCTGCGGCCAGCGTCTCCGCGGCCGCCGGCCTGTTCGCTTGATGTTCCTTTCCTCCGCTGAACTCGATTCGCAGCGCACTCGTCTGCAGCATACGAGTTTCTCCGCCCTTGCTTCCAAACGTCTTCAGCGTGACGCTGCCATTCAAGTTCAATTCTTTCGCTTGACTCACACGGGGCCACATTTCCAAAGACGCCGCATCGGCATGAAATTCAGCCTCCTCCGCAGTTCCGTGCCGCGCTCCGGCCACACCTCCGTTCGCCTCAAGTTTTTCAAGCCACCCTTCGGGGACGAACTGGGCGGTCAGCGTGTTGGCTCGCAGGCTGATGTCGTCACGGGCACCATGCAACGAGAGCTCCGGCTGCTTGGCCATCGCCCCCGCCGAAGCGACAAGCTTCCGCGCGTGAAACGCGGCGTCCAGCGAAAGGGTCAGTTCTCCAGCCATCAAACGCGCCCTGCGAGTCTCGGCTTCTACCGGACCGAGAAGATGCATGACCCTGGTATCCCGCCCGAAGTCCAGATGCGATCCTTGCACGAGCACTTCATCGCCTTCGCCCGCCGTTTCGCGATTCTTCCCGCGACCGTTGGCCGGCGGCTGCTTGAGCCGCATGTGAACGTCTCGCAGGAGCCGCAGGGTTCCTTCTTCCGATTTGTACACGACTCCGACAGCCTCGCCGCTCCCATCTGGAAAAACGAACTTGACGGGCTGGCTCGTCTGCGCTTCACCGCTCATGCGATTGAAGGTCACGCCACGCGTTTCTACGTGAACTGTTTGCGCAGGACCGGCATGAGTCTTCTTCGCGCGATCAGCTTCGACCGCGCTCTGCAAATCGATTTGAACCTCTCCGTTGCAAAGGATCCCGCCATTGTGCTTCTCGTACTGGCAACTCTGCGTGTGAATGATGTCGTGGCGCTCACCGCCTTTGCCGAAAATTGTAATCTTCACGTCCTCGATGAGGCTGGCCTCTTTGTCCTTGAAGTCAGTGGATTTGGAAGCCTCCACGGTAAAAATCTTCTGATTCTGCTGGACCTTCGAAAAGGTTAGCCCGCTGGAGAGCCGCTCCACGTTAACGGGCGCCGGCGGCGGGGCTTTCTTCTTCTCGATCCACGCTCTTACGCTCCGGCTGAGGTACACCCCCGCCGTCAGGCTGGCAAGCAGCAATGCCAGTGCCGCCGACCAGCGAGCATACCGCGCGGCTTCACTTCTTCGCATGAACTCAGTTAAGCAGAATTTTCAGGGACTGTATAGAAGAGGGGGAGGTCTCCCGGAGAAATGCCAAATTGCTACCCAGCGGATTCCGCGCTCGCGGCGGTCGTGTCCGGAAGAATCCCCATGTTTGCCGCTGCCACGCTGTCACGATTTGTATTCTTCACCAGGTACATAGCCTCATCGGCGAGATGGAGCAGCGCCTCTTTTGTGCGTGAATCGCTGGGATATGAGGCCACGCCCATGCTCGCCGTGATCCGCACGTTCAGCCCTTCTTTTTCAAGCCAAACTGTTTCGCGAATGAGTTTGTGCAATCTCCGCGCCACATTCAACGCACTTTCCTTCGAGGTTTGCGGCAGCAGAATGACGAATTCGTCTCCACCATAGCGGAACGCAAAGTCGATCAGCCGGCAGCGTTCCTTGAGGGCATTGCCGATGTCAGACAACAAGCGCGACCCAACCAGGTGGCCGTGCGTGTCATTCACCAGTTTGAAGCGGTCGAGATCGATGAACACGATGGAGAATTCGTAGTTGTAGCGCTGCGAGCGGTAGATTTCTGTTTCAAGAATGAATCCCATGTGGCGCGCGTTGTAAAGACTGGTGCAATCATCGGTGATGGTCAGCTCGTGAATGCGTTTCACGTGGCGCGCATTCTCGAGGGCGATGGCGGCAAAATCGGAAAGCGCTTCGAGCAGCTTGAGGTCCCGCGGGTCGAAGCCGTCCGGCCCGATACAATTGATCAGCTCGATCACGCCGAGGCAGGTGTCACGGAACTTCACGGGAACGGCTACGATCGACTGTGTCTCAGTCTTTGTCTTTTCGTCGACCTTGGAAAAGAAGCGCGTGTCCTTCGAGGTGTCGGGCACGACCACCGTTTCGCCGCGCTGGGCTACCCAGCCCGCGATGCCCTGGCCCACCTTGACGCGAACGTCCTTCAGCGCCTGCGAAGCCTTGCCGACCGCCAGCTCGAAATAAAGCTCCTGTTTTGCCTCGTCGAGGAGGAGCAGGGACCAGTTGTCCGGGCGCAGGAATTCGTCGATTTTCTCCATGATGGTGCGGAGAACCTGGTCGAGCTGAAGCGAAGAAGTCAGCGCCTTCCCCAATTCCTGGAAAACGGCGACCTCTCCCGCCTCGCGTTGTTCCGACGGAACAGCGGGATTGCGGCGGCGTTCGACGGCTGGAAACTGCTTTACTTCTTCCACGCTCGGTTTTGAACCTGATCCCTGTGAATTTGAAAAGCCAGCCAGTTTTCGCCCCTGGCAGGCACGATTCGGCCTGGTCCGCGAATCTCAGCACAGTATAGGCGCCTATCAAAAAGGGGCGCAACCCACTCGTGGTACAGGCGTTGCCATCTTGCCATCGGTAAGTACAATGCTTATAACTTCCTCTTGGTGTCGCTCTACAGTAGGTTTGACACTGGCTCGGCTCACCGCCTATAGTCCGGTCGAGGGATTCGCGCGCCTCGTCTTGAGGACCCTGCCGCGTCGAACGCTCCCCGGTGCGGAAATTTCGCCGGGTACGGGTTTCGGTTCATGGCCAAAGGAAATTTTGGTGAACGCCTGAAACGCGAGCGCGAGATGCGCGAAGTCTCGGTGCAGGAAATCACCAAGGCCACGCGAATCAGCAACCGCTTCCTGGAAGCGCTGGAAAACGAAGAGTGGGACAAACTTCCCGGCGGTGTGTTCAATCGCGGTTTCGTCCGAGCGGTCGCCCGTTACCTGGGTCTCGACGAAGAAAACCTGCTTTCCGAGTATGACCTCGCACGCGGTGAACAGGCAGTCTCCGCTCCTCCACCCGCTGAGAGCGGGATCCCGTCCACTCCACTTTGGATTCCAGCGGTGGCGCTGCTCGTGGTGCTACTCATACTTGCCGGTGTCGTCGCCGGCGGCGTTTACGGGTGGCGGCGCTACTCCGCGTATCGCGCCAAGAAGCAATCTTCGTCCGCCTCCTCCGTGCTATCCCAGTCCGCGCCACAGCCGGTCTCCACAGCCGTAACACACAGCGCAAGCCCTTCTTCGAGCGGCGCCGTCACGACCGCCGCCCTAGACCTCGCCGTTTCGACATCGGCCGCCACTCATGTGCGCATTGTTGGCGACGGCACGGTGAGATTCGACGGCGAACTAGCCGCAGGGGATACCTGGCACTTTTCCGCCATCCGGGAATTCGAAGTCACGGCTGCCGATTCCTCGGCGGTGTTGCTGGAATTGAACGGGAGGGCCATGCCGCCCGTCGGTCCCCCTGGCGCCTCCGGTACAATAGTGCTTAGTCGGAAGAATTTGAGGCAGGCATCCGGTGGAACCTCTCAGCCCTGAAGTCCTGGAAGACCTCCGCGCGGGGCGGACGACTCGCGAACGCAAGATCGCCGTTTGCTCCGGGGGCGCGCATCTTGTACCGGCGGATCGTGCGGAAATCCTCGCTGTCCTCGCGAGCGATCCCGACGAAATCGTTAGTGAGCGCGCGCAACAAGCCATTCTGTCCCTGCCGATTGAGTCGTTTGTCGAAGCTCTGAAGCGCGAAAAAGCTATCCCCGCTCTTTTTGCGTACGCGGCGAAGCATTTGGCAGGCAAGCCCGGTGTCTGCGATGCCATGGTCGAGAACAAGAACTGCGCCGCCGAATACCTCGTCCCGGTCGCCCGGTACCTATCTGCTCTCAGCATACTGGCGCTCATGGAAGAGCTTGATCGCGTGAGCAGTTCTCCACCGCTTGCTGCCGCGCTCGAGCATTCGGGATCCATCACGGCGGACCAGAAGAGTCAACTCCACGAACTGCTTGGCTCGGCCATGGACGAAGCCGCGCTTGCAGAAGCAGCGGCCGAAGCCGAGCCGGATGCCGTCAGGCGGCAATCCCTTCTCCAGCGCCTCGCCAAGATGAATGTCTCCGAACGCGTTCAATTCGCGATCAAGGGGGGCCCCGAGGCACGCCGCACCCTCATCCGCGACTCCAATAAGGTCGTCCAGCGAGCCGTGCTGCAATCGCCGCGCCTGACCGATCAGGATGTGGAAGCCTTTGCTGCCATGTCCAGCCTCACCGATGAGATTCTTCGCCTCATCGCCAGCAACCGCAGTTTTCGCAAGAACTATTCGGTCGTTCGCAATCTCCTCAACAACCCGAAAACGCCCCTCGACGTATCTCTGCACATGCTCCCACTGATCAATGCGTTGGACTTGAAGAAACTCTGCATGAATAAGAACATCCCGGAAACGCTTCGCAGCACGGCCGTGAAGCTGCAGCGCACCCGTGTCGCCCTCAGGAAATGACGGGTGCTTCTAAAAGAGAAGGCGCTGGCGCGGCTGGTTTGAACTGCTATCGCGCTGAGGCCCAACGGCTCGCGACGCGCCGGTTCCGAGCCGGAGGTCCGTGACCGCCAATGCTTTGGAAGAGCTCGTTACCCTTGCCGGAGAACCAGGCAGCGCGCGATCATGTCGTGGATCGCCTGGCGTCTCTCGGTGAAGCCCGCAAGGATGTAGCCGATTCCCAATGGGATAAGGTTCGTAATGAGCTTGGCGAAGTGACGTCCCGTGGCGCGTCCAAAAGAGACTGGCTGCCCGGCGAGATCGGTAACTCTTAAACTCAAGAGTTTCTTTCCGACCGTGGCCTGCCAGGAGGAACTCTCCATCAGCGCGTGGTACAGCCAGGTTCCAGCGTTGGCAAGTGCGATGATTCCGAGGACAAATGAAAGGATCAAGAAAACGCCGGCGTCCCCGGGTTCTTCATCGGGGCGAATCCTGCCGAGAGCTGAACCCAGCCCGGTCAATACTAAAAGAGGGACAAGAATGAGCCCAAAGCCAGCTAACATGATAGCGCCGTCGATCAAGTAGGCGACGAAGCGCAACCAGAACCCCGCATACTGCATGCCGGGGTAATTTGCCCGAGCGACGGCACGCGGCGCGCCCGGAGCGATCGCGGCCGGAACCGCAGGAGACAAGACGCCGGCGGGCTGCCCGCACCTGGGACAGAACGCCGCCGCGTCTGATAATTCACCACCGCACTTTGAACAATACACAGTCTCTCCTGGTTAACCGGCGCCCGCGAGCCGCCCGAATCCAACTTCCGCAAGTAACCGCGGTCAGTGTACGACGACGTCCGCTTTTCGCGCGCTGTTTCTTGTACCGCCGGCCCCCCGGCTACTTCTTGCTGATTTTCCTCACGAGATTACATTCAAAGCCGGATGCTTTCGGTGAAAGCCTGTCGCTTCCTGATAGGCCCGAGCAAACGCGAGTAGCTTCGCTTCGCCGTACAGATTGCCCAGGAACGTCAGGCTCACCGGCGTGCCGGGTCCGCCCACGTTCTGGAAATCGCCGGGATCATCCGTGGCTGGCTTCGGCGCGTCATCTCCGCGGAAACCATTCGGCAGGATGACGGCCGGATGCCCGGTTAGGTTTGTAATGGCCAGTTGCTGGCTCCCCGTCGGCGCCACAATAACATCGAAGCCCTCAAACACTTTTCCGACCGCGTCCATCGCCATGCGCCGCGCCCTGCTCGCCTGAATGTATTCGACCGCGGGAATGAACCGCGCCGAGCGAAACGTGTTCGGCCAATCGGATTCTTTTTGCGACGTGAGCAGTTTGTCCTTGCCCGTTCGCGTCAGATCATCGAAGGCTGCGGCTGCTTCGGCGGTCAGCATGGTCACCATCGGCTGGTAGGGAAACTTCGGCATCTCGACCGGCACAAGCTCGACGCCGATCTCCTTGAGCTTCGCGAGAGCGGCGTCGTTGAACTTCCGGTCGTACTCCGCGCGCGCGCGGGCCGCTTCCTGGCGTTTCTTCTGATCGTCTCTCTTTTTTTGTTCTTCCGGAGTGGCCGCGGGCTCTTCCTTGGTTTCCGGTGGCTGAGGCCTCCGTTCGAAATCAGCCTTCAAGTAACCGACACGCAGCTTTCTCCAATCGAGATTTGCGTCCCAATTGAAGGCCGCGGCATGCACGGCGCGATCGTGGCCGTCGGGACCATAGATCGCGGCGAGCACAAGTGCGCAATCTTCGACGGCGCGGCAGATGGGGCCCAGCTTGTCCATGCTCCAGGAAAGGGCCATCGCTCCCGTTCGCGGCACGAACCCGAACGTCGGCCGCAGCCCGGTGCAGCCGCACCGGGTCGATGGCGAAGAAATCGAGCCCAGGGTCTCTGAGCCAATGCTGAACGCTACGCATCCTGCCGCGGTCGCCGAAGCAGGTCCCGCTGAAGATCCGCTCGATCCCTGGTTCAGTTTCCACGGATTGCGTGTTACGCCGCCAAACCACACGTCTCCCTGTGCCAGCGCACCCAGGGTCAGCTTCGCCACTAACACGGCGCCGGCTTCGTCCAAGCGCTTCACCACCGTCGCGTCTTCGTCGATGACCTGATTCTCGAACCCGCCGGCACCCCACGTGGTCTTATATCCCTTGGCCGCCAGCAAATCCTTGGCACCCCAGGGCAATCCGTGCAGCGGCCCGCGATACTTCCCCGCTGCAATTGCCAGGTCTGCCCCTTTTGCCTGCGCGAGCGCTCGTTCTTCGGTCAGCGTCACCACGCATTTCAATGCCGGGTCATACTTCTTCAGGCGGGCGATATACATTTCCGTCAGCGCCACCGAGGAGACTTTTTTTGTGCGCACGAGTTCGGCTAGTTCCCGCACACTCGCGAACGCCAGGTCTTCCAGATTCTTCGGCACTCCGGCTTTCGCCACCGCCGGAGCCGCCGACATCCGGATGGGCTTCTTTTTCGTGTCGAGCTTCATTCCGGGCAGGACGGGATCGAACAGCAGCGCGGGCTCGGCGGAGTTGGGAATGTGCAGCGCGAAGATCTCTTCAAAACCTTTGGCGTGCTCGTTCAGATTATCGAGCATCATCTGCTTGTATTCGTCCGGGATCGCCACATCGGCGACGGCGGCGGCGTTCTCGATCATCTCTTTCGTGATTTTTGTTTTCGCTTGCGCTTGTGCTTGCGCCCAAAGGACTCCCGGAAACAGCGTTCCAGACAAGCCCAGCCCCGAGCACACCTTCATGAAACTTCGCCGGTCCACCATCGTTTTTGCCTCCGCGTATTTCAAGCGCGCGATTGTAATACAGGAAGAGGTCGCTGTTGTCAGTAAATCCCCGCGCTCCTCGGCTTTGCTCTTCCCGTTGCTCCCTGCTATGCTCCCGGTCCGCAATCTCTTTCGGAGGTGCCGATCCATGCACAAAACCCAGCTCGCCCTGGCGGCCGCGTTGTCGATGGGGTTCGTGACGCAGACTCAGACGCCCGCGCGCAAGTTGCTGCACTTTGACGGCGCCACCTGGTGGTCCCACGTCAAAGTCCTCGCCGACGACAACATGGAGGGCCGCGAAACCGGCAGCGAAGGGCTTCGCAGAGCTGAAGCTTATGCCGTCGAGCAACTCACCAAGTCCGGCATCACTCCCGCGGGCACCGACGGCTTCTACCAGCCTGTCAAATTCGTGCAGCGTCAAATCGTCGAAAAAGATTCCTACGCCTTTCTCGTGCAATCAGGCCATGCCGATCCCATCGCACTGGGCGATGACGCCTACTTCGGCACGCGTGTCGAAGGCACTCCCGACGAAGTCACGGCACCGCTGGTCTTCATTGGCAACGGCTTGAGAGTGCCCGAGAAAAACATCGATGAAATTGCCGGACTTGATCTCAAGGGCAAAGTCGTCGTTTATCTCGCGGGCTCGCCTGCGGAAATCCCAGGTGCGCTTGCCGCGCATTACGGTTCCGTCGCGGAGCGCTGGAAAGTACTGCGCGCCGCGGGCGCCGTCGGCATCATCACGATTCCCAACCCAGCATCCATGGATATTCCGTGGTCGCGCATGTCGCTCAACCGCGCGCATCCCTCCATGGACTTGGCCGATCCCGAGTTCAACGAGATTGCCGGACTCAAGCTGTCACTCACATTCAATCCCGCCAGCGCGGAAAGACTCTTCGAGGGCTCCAGCCACACTTTTGTGGAAATGGCGGCCCTCGGGAGAGACCGCAAACTGCTCCCGCACTTCCCGCTGGCGGTTTCGCTTAGAGCCCGCGCGAGCATTAAGATTTCGCACCTCGAATCCGCAAACCTTGTGGGCAAACTCACCGGCACCGACGAGGCTCTCAAAAACGAATACGTTGTCCTCTCCGCGCACATCGACCACATCGGAATCGGGGAGCCCATCAATGGCGACCGCATCTACAACGGCGCCATGGACGACGGCTCCGGCAGCGCGCTCCTCCTGGACATGGCGGCGAATCTCAAAGGGCATCCGGAAAAACTCCGCCGCTCGATTCTTTTTTTGTTTGTCACCGCCGAAGAAAAAGGCCTGCTCGGTTCAAAGTGCTTCGCGGCTCATCCAACCGTTGACATCAAGTCGATCGTCGCGGACATCAACGTGGACATGTTTCTGCCCATCGTGCCGCTGAAAGTTCTTCGCGCTCAGGGACTGACTGATTCCGACCTCGGCGACCGCGTCACCGCCATCGCACAAAGCCTCGGCGTCAAAGTCATCCCCGACCCTGAGCCGCAACGCAATCTCTTTGTCCGCAGCGATCAATACAATTTCATCCGCCACGGCGTCCCCTCCATCATCCTGGACGTCACCGCCGAGCCGGGCACGCCCGAAGCCAAGATCTTCAAGGATTGGCTCACAGAGCGCTACCACGCACCAAGCGACGATATCAACCAGCCTGTTGACCTCGGTGCCGCCGCACTCTACGAAGAAATCATCCGCCAGCTTCTCATCGCCACCGCCAACGGCGACGCGCGTCCCCAGTGGAAGCCCGACTCCTTCTTCCGCCGCTACGCTTCGGCATGAGACATCTTGAGATTGTGCGTTCTGGCCCAGCACCTCCCGCATACCTACTCGGTTTCAGCTACCACTCGCTGACCCCTAACTCTATCTTTACGGCCCTAAAGCTGATGAGGTCGTACCAGCCCCACAGGGGCTCTGTTACCAAGTGGGTACAAGAGGGGTGAATCCGCTTGAAGTCGGGCCGCCGCACCTGCACCATTACAGAGGGTCCAGCTCGCGTCAAATTCAGGAGGGGAAGATGCGTAAATTACTGATTTTATTGATACTTATCCCATGGACTGCCGGCGCTGCCATGGCGCAGGACTACCCGAAGGCCGAGGTCTCTGGCGACTACATGTATATGCGTCTTAACCCGGGCGGGGCCAATTGCCAGGGTGTAGGTGGCTCCGTCGCCGGTAACCTGAATAACTGGTTTGGGGTTGTCGGTGACTTCAGCGGATGCAAAGTCACCGGCCTGGCATCAGGGACGAGCGCCCACGCATTCAACTACCTGTTTGGGCCGAGAGTTACCTATCGCTCCTATGGTTCGCTCACGCCGTACGCCCACTTCCTGTTTGGGGGTGAGCGGTTCAGCAGTAGCATCACCGGCGCTGGCTCCGCCTCAGCGAATGCCTTTGCCATGGCCCTCGGGGGCGGCGCAGACTACAAGATGTCAGAGCATCTCGCAATCCGCATACTCCACGTCGAATACTTCTATACTCACTTTGGCGGCGCTACACAAAACAACGCGCGCATCGAGGCGGGCATAGTCTATAGATGGGGCGGGCGCTAAGCTCCCAGTCGGCACAGGCCCCGCCCTACGGGGCGGGGTCTTTCGCCGGAAGCTGCACGATTTCCTGCGCAAATTGCACAGTCTTCCTGATTCCACGTTGCCTGGGCCACCTAATCAATAGCCTCGGCCTCCGCCGCTGTATATAATCCTCCGAGTCTTGCCCCACGACCTTCACTGTGGAGGCGCGTAATTGAGGTGCGGCATGTCCGGAAGTACTTGGCTGTTCATCGTATCGATGATGTTGATGACCTCGCTCGGAACAAGTGACAATTCTCCCGTGGCACCGGCCGGTATCCTGGTCGTGGCAAATCAGACCGAGCACACCGTCTTGCTTGTTGATCCGGAAACCCGCCGCGAACTAGCCAGGATTGTCGTCGGCGTGAACGGCCACGAGGTTATGGCGTCGAAAGACGGCCGCTTTGCTTATGTGCCCATCTACGGCAACGCCGGCGTCGGCAGGCCCGGCACTGATGGCAGCAGCATTGACATCATTGATTTGCACGAGCGCAAACTCGCCGCCTCGCTTGACCTTGGCAAGCCTCTTCGTCCTCACCGCGCGGAATTTGGTCCCGACGGCCTGCTTTATGTCACCGCGGAACTCGCCAATGCCGTCTACGTGATCGATCCCGCGGCACGCAAAGTAGTCGGTGAAATCCCCACAGGCCAAGAGCAATCCCACATGATTGTTTTGTCTCCGGACGGCCGCCGCGCGTATACCGCCAATGTTGGCGCGGGAAGCGTCAGCGTCCTTGACCTGGCAAAACGGGCCCTGGTGACCGTGATTCCCGTGGCAAAAAGAGTCCAGCGGATTTCCATTACCCCTGACGGAAAGCGTGTTTTCACGCACGATCAAGACGCTCCACGCATCGCCGTCATCGATACCAGCACCAACAAGATCGCCGATTGGATTCAACTCCCTGCAACCGCCTACTCGTCAGCATCAACTCCTGACGGTCACCAGTTGCTTGTTGTTTCTCCATCCGGGAAGCTTTTTGTAATTGATCTGGCCAGCTTGAATGTCAAGGAATCCTTCGACATTCCCGCCGCCCTCGGCGAAGTCCTGCTCGCGCCAGACGGCAAACTGGCTTTCGTAAGTTGCCCCCAAGCAGGAACCATCGAGGTATACAACTTGCGCAGCAATAGGCTGGAGCAGCCAATCAGGCTCACCAAGGGCGTGGACGGCCTCGCCTGGGCCTCCACCGCTCCGTAGGAATTCATGGCGAGGTCTGCTGCCCGCCGAGAAGCTCGAAGTAAGCCCGCAGGTTCAGCTCTGTAACAATTCTACCCTTCGTACTTATCGGTCTCGGCGGCATTCCTCTTATCTCCTGTCCTATATCATTCAGGTTGCATTTTCCCCTTATGCGATAAGGCGGGGCGCTGGAGCGTGTCAGTCATCTTAGTAAGTCTTGGGCGAACAAGGACTTACGGGAAAGTTGCAGCCCAGCGCCTCGTCAGGGACCAGAGCAAACCCGGCTCCTCCGGCTCGTTCCCGAGCATGTGGCAAAGCAGCTGCGTCAGATGGAATGATCGGCCAATCGACACCACGAAGGAGAGGAAAGACGATGAAAAAGCTAACCTTTACGGCCCTCTTGCTCTGCGCCGCGCTTCCCGCGCAAGCAAAGGACAAGCCGGCCTACGAAAAGGGCACGCTGGTCCAGATGGAATCGACCTCTTGCGGCTACTCCGAAAAAGATGGCAAGACGCTCAAGGGAGAAATCCTTGGAACCGACGGCCAGCACAAGAAAACCCAGGAAGTTCTCTGCCAGGAATATGTCTTGCAGTCGGATCGCATCACCTACCGCATCCGTCCCAAGGATGACAAGCACCCGGTCCTGCTGCCCATCGGCGAAGCGGCGCAATTTCGTATTCACAAGGACAAGCTGCTCCTCCGGGTTCCCGAAGCCGATGACAAGGAGCGGGAGTACGTCGTTGTCTCGATGACGCCGCGGACGGAACTGGCAGCGAATAAGGCTTCAGCCACGCCCAACAATCGTTAAAGCCAGAGCATTTCCGCTACAGACTGCCAAGCGATCTTGCACCCTCTGCGACTACGTCGCAGAGGGTGCAAGTCTCACCTAGGACAAGCTCCCTCCCTTGAGATCGCGCCGGTTCTGCCCTAAACTTGCCGCCCATGAATGTGGATTGGGTTCGCGAGATCTGTCTCTCTTTTCCCCACGCAACCGAGCAAATTCAATGGGGCATCGATCTGGTGTTCAAAGTTGCCGGGAAGATGTTCGCCGTCACCGTGCTCGAGCCGGCCCGCGTCTGGCTGTCCTTCAAGAGCTCGCCCGAGAACTTTGCGGAATTGACCGAGCGTCCCGGCATCATCCCGGCGCCGTATATGGCGCGGGCGCAATGGGTCGCATTGGAGACGAGAGACGCGCTGCCTTCCGGCGAACTTGCCTCCCTACTGCGCGAATCTTATGAAATGGTTTTTGCCAAACTGCCCAAGAAAACCCGCGAGGGATTGCTGCTCAAGAAGTCGAGCGCTCGAAATGCCTCATCCAGGAAGCCCAGGCGCAGGAAAAAAACTTAGGATTTAACAAAAGAAGCGAACAGGGCCTCAGTTCGGCCTCAGACAAGGCGCAGGCGGAGAAAAACCCAGCACGTTGCGCCAGACTTTCGGGAAAAGATAGTTACGAAAAGGAGATCTGGAGCTGACGGCTATGCAGAAGCCTTGGTATCCACAACTCGCCGCAGCGGCCTGGCCCCGGGAAGAGGAAAAGTCATGTGCCAGAAGTTAGAATCCGGGGAGACAAACTCAATACCCACATAAGTCTTTTTATCACGGTCGCGCCGCACCGAAACTACTCGCGCTTCCACCCTGCGATTGCTGTTGTCGTTTGTCAGGTGCAGAATTTGCCCAACGACTACGACCTGCTCCATGCGCAGCAGCGCCCCATTCCGGTTTATCGAATGCGAATGGGCCTGTACGCTAAATTTTTCGCCCCCATCGTCTTGTCCCTGTACGGTCACGGGCACCGTGATACTCACCCGTAAAGTCCGCCGCCGTTCTTTACATCGAAAATGAAGTATCGACATTAGGGACACTAGCCTCTCGTTCTGAACTTCACCACTTGGGGACCTAGTCTGCCCTTACGAGACTGGCTTCAGTACCGCGACGCTGACTTGGCAGGCGCTGAAGTGAACGGTCGAACCTACTGAGGAACATCGTCCGCACAGTCTGAATTTTGTCTTTGCGCCCCACACACGACAATAGCGGGACGGTACCAAAATGGCCGAAGGAAACCAGTACTCTAGTACTTTCTTAACACAACTTCAACCAGCAAGTTGCGGCTCTGTTCTCTTGCCCGCTTCCAGCCGTTGGCTTGCTGTACGTAGTGTAATTAGGCCCGTCAGCGTTGCGCCCAATTGAAACAAAAGTGATCCCAGGCTGGACTCCCGTCCAGAGAACGGACTAGAGGCTCGGCGTTCTCTCTTGCAGTGAAAGGGCCATCATTTATAAGGCCAATCAATTCTTAAACATACGTAGAGCCCCGGACCTGTTCTCGGTCCCGGCTTCCCTATCCACATCTGCCGCAATCCCTATGTAACTCTTAGCTCGATGAATTCCACGTCCCATCGATGCCGGCCCACATCCAGCCGCGCCACCGTCACTGGCAACTGAAAGCGCCTCGGCCCGGCGCTGCCCGGATTGATATACAAGATTCCATCCCGCTCCGATTTTCCCGGCTGATGCGAATGCCCGCTCACAACGGCGCGAAATCCACCCGCTGCTGGATTCAAGTCCAAGTCGTGCAGATTGTGCAGGATGTAGATCATCCCCGGGCCTACCTCTGCGACCGCGGTCGTTGGAAGAGTCTGCGCCCATTCTGCGGTATCGATGTTTCCCCGCACAGCCATAACGGGGGCCAGGGTACCCAACGCTTCCAGGATTTCGGGAGCACCCACATCTCCGGCATGAAGGATTAAGTCAGCCCCCCGCAACGCGCGCACTGCCTCTTCTCGCAGCAATCCGTGGGTGTCTGAGATCAATCCGACAATTTTTATCTGTTTGTTCAAGATCCCACTCAAACGTGAAGGAAAACCGCGCTCGCGCTTTGCAATGCGGAGCCACCCTAATTACTTCCAAGCAGTTTTACGATATCCAATGCGTTCACCCGGGCCCGTTCCACCGTCAAACCCCAATGCAAGTGTGGCCCCGTGACGCGTCCCGTCGCTCCAACTTTTCCCAAAACTGCGCCGGCCTCCACGGCGTCGCCGACTTTCACACTTATCTCCGAAAGGTGCCCGTAAAACGTATAGATGCCGAGCCCGTGGTCCACCACCACGGTATTCCCGGAGAAATACAATTCCTCCGCCAGCGCCACCCGCCCACTTTGTGCCGCATGAACCGGTGTTCCCGTAACCGCTGGAAAATCCACGCCACCGTGCGGCGAGCCGGGCTGGCCATTGAGAATGCGCCGCCGCCCGAAGTTTCCTCCCATGGTCACTCCATCTAGCGGCACTCGGAAACGCCCTTTCCATAATCGCTCAGGCGTCACAGTGTCAAAAATCGCCCGCAGTTTTTTCCGCTCCTCGTCCGCGCGCGCAAGCTGTTCCGGATTCGGTTCCACGAACTGCGGCTCTACCTTCAGATTCTCTGTGGCGAAGCGTCCAGCCTTCACGGTCACCGTCATGACGCAGCTCACTTTTTGACCATTCTGGGCCTCACCAGCCAGCTTGAACTCGTACTTCCCTGCTGGTTTCTCCAAATCTACTCCCAATAAGGCTCTCGCCATGCTGACTCGCGCGGCTGCCGGGCCTTTCTCCTGCCAGAATGGGACCTCTCGTTCGTTCCACTCGCCCTTCACGTCAGCAAGTGGATTTGCGCTGCGCAATTCAACGAGCAGCAAGCTCCCCTGGCTCGCCACCGGCGAGCTCAATTGAACCTTCACGCCTTGCCCGCAATCCGTTCTCCGCGGAGCCGCCGTCTTGGCCTTGGATTGCCTGGGCTGAGAGCTTGCGCGCGGAACGGCCACGAAGAGCATCGCGAGCGCGCAACCAATTCCGCAGGAGAGGAGCGGCGTCTTCCTTGACCAGCGCAATCGTTTTCTCAAGTAAGCCTCGCTCTCTTTCTCTCGCCGCGCGATTGCGTGGGGTGTCCTTCCCCAGGCGTTAGGCTGACGTTCCCCTCTGTTTGCTCTGCCCAGCAAAAGCACTCCGCAGATGCTCACAGGCTAACGCCATTGCGCTCCGTGCCGAAGGCGTGTTTGCGAGCGCGTTGAGTATCGTGAACCCATGGATAGTCCCGAGGTATCGCACCGCCGCTACCGCAACGCCGGCCTCCGCCAATTTCGCCGCATAGGCTTCGCCCTGATCGCGCAAGATATCAAACTCGCTCGTAATTACTACCGCGGGAGGCAATCCTGCAAGCTGTTCCAGCGGCGCTAGCAGGGGCGAAACTTTGGGGTCGAAGCGTTCAGCTCCGCTCGACAGATAGTGGCGGCCAAACCACTTCGTTGATTCGAGTGTAAGAAAGTATCCCTCAGCGAACTCTTTCATCGAAGGTGTCTCTGAAGAAGCGTCCGTCGCAGGATTAAACAGGACCTGCACTGAAATCGCCGGCCCGCCGCGCTCCTTGGCCAGCCGCGCTACCACCGCTGCGAAGTTTGCCCCGGCACTGTCCCCGGCTACCGCAATTCGCGAGGAATCCAGATTCAAACTGGCGCCATTTTCCGCAACATATTTCGTCGCGGCAAAGCACTCTTCCAGTCCTGCAGGAAATTTCGCCTCCGGAGCCCGCGCATAGTCCACAAAAACTACCGCCGCGTTCACGTCAATCGCGATTTCCCGCGCCACGCGGTCGAAATCATCCTTACTTCCCAGAACCCATCCGCCGCCGTGGAAATACATGATTACGGGCAGTCTTTGTGCATTTCCCTTTGGCCGGATAGTACGAATATCTACTTCGCCCCTGAGGCCAACCGGAAAAGTGCGATCTTCAATCTCTGCTTCCGGCGGCGCCTGCGTTCCGATCGCTTGCAGCAGCGATAGCGCCTGCCGCGCCTCTGCCACCGTCATTTCTTCAATTTCCTTCTGATGAGTGCTGTTCAGAAACTCCAGGAGCCGCTTCGAGGCTGGCTCGAGCCCGCTCTTCAGTTCAATCACGCTCCACCTCCCGCCGCCCGCCCCTTGCCGTGAGCACGCAGTCTACGCAACTCGCCCATTCCTCACAAGCAGCGGCAACATGACAGTTCGCGTGATTCGGCGGGTGGAATTACCGGGAAAGCCTTTCCGCGCCAATGGGAGACCAAATTGTCCCTACTCTCGCGGCCCATATTTGGGACCATAGTCATGGAAGCGCTGTTGTCTGTCGCGCGATGCTGCATATTACGCGGGAATACGGGTGGAGGAATTCTTGATGGATAAGCTGTTGGCTCAATGGAGGGGAGAAACGCCGGGTTGCGCTAATCGCGTGCATCTGAATAATGCCAGCGCGGGCTTGATGCCCAAGCCCGTCGTGGACGCCGTCGTCGCACACCTAAGTCGCGAGGCAAACTTCGGCGGCTATGAAAGCTCGGACGACGCGGCCGCCGCGGTGAGTGAGGCGTACGCCAGCGTTGCTAAACTCCTCGGCGCACGGCCCGACAACGTCGCTATCGTGGAAAATTCCACCGTGGCTTTCTTCCAGGCGCTCGCCGCTTTCGACTTCAAGCCCGGCGACGTCATCGTCACCACGCGCAACGATTACATCTCCAATCAGCTCGCTTACCTTTCGCTCGCCCGCCGCGGGGGCATCGAAGTCCGCCGCGCTGCGGATCTCGCGACCGGCGGAGTCGACCCGCAATCGGTCCGCGAGCTTCTGCGCGATCCGCACGTGCGTTTGCTTGCCGTCACGTGGGTCCCTACCAATTCCGGCCTGATGCAGCCCGTCGAAGCCCTTGGCGAAATCGCCGAGTCCGCCGGCGTGCCCTATTTGATCGACGCCTGCCAGGCCGTGGGCGAAATTTCCGTCGACGTTGCGCGCCTCCGGTGTGACTTCCTCTCCGCGACGGGGCGAAAATTCCTGCGCGGACCCCGCGGCATTGGCTTTCTCTATGTCTCCGACCGCGCCCTGCGACGCGGCGACCATCCTCTCTACATTGATATGCGCGGCGCCTACTGGAAAACGGCGGACACGTTTCAACTGGCGGAAGACGCGAGTCGTTTCGAAAACTGGGAATTTGCCTACAGCCTCGTCCTGGGACTTGGCGAAGCTGCGCGTTACGCGGGCAGCATCGGAGTCGAGCGCGGTGGCCGGCGCGCCCGCGACCTGGCCGCCACACTTCGCAGCAAACTCAGCGCGCTGCCCGGCTTCCGCGTCCTCGACCGCGGCAGGGAGCTTGCCGCCATCGTCACGGTAGAGGTTCCCGGATGGCACGCTGCCGACCTCGTCAAATTGCTTCGCGGCAAGAACATCAATACCTCAGCCACGACGCGCGAGTACGCCGTCATCGACATGGATGAAAAGCACGCAGTTCCGCACTGCGCATCTCGCCTCACTATTACAACACCGAAGCCGAACTCGACCTCCTCGTCGACGCCCTAAACTCACTTCCCGCCACAGCCGCGGCACCGTGATGCTCATGGGAGACATCGTGCATTCCGGCGTGACCATCGGCGGACGCACTGTGGAACAACTCGTGAATGCCTTCATCCAGACCTGGTATGAGAATTTCCAGCTGACTTGTGACCTGCTCGCCGGGCACCATGACCCGCCACCGGGAGCCCTCTTCGCCTTAGGCGGCAAAAAAAGCTTCCGCCCTTAAGCGGCTTCCCTCGGTCTCGACGACGGGGACGACCATTCTCCCACTTTGACGATCAGCTCCAGCCCCACCGCGTACGACCCCGGCGCCAGTGGCTGGCAGTAAACCACTCGCCCGCGCGAGCGCAAGCTCCCCAGGAGCGACCTCACCTTGACGTGTTCATTCGGCCGCCACGGCCTGCCAGTCACCACGCGGGCTCCTCGTCCGCTCACGTTTTCTGTGACTCCACTCTGCGCCATATCGCGTGCGTTCACACCCGCGAGGTCCACTGCGACTTTCACGGGAACACGCTCTTCTGCTCGGCCCGCTGCGTTCTGCATAAGGCACCGCACTGCTTTCTGGGCTGGGATCGGGATGGCGTTGAGGGCGGGAATAACAGCGTTGCCATCATACCCACGCTAACCCGCGGGACGTCAAGAGTACTCGGAGATTTCTCCCCGAATCCTCAACAATAAACTGTCCGGCAGCGCAACAATCCCATCCCACGTTCGGACGTCCCGGCCCGGCCCATCCTCTCTTGTTTCTGCGCAAAGCCTTATCCTGCAATCACTTCTGCGATGTCCCGACGCGGCCCAAGAATTGCCACAACCACCGCAGCCAAGTCCCCCTGCCGCATTCCGGAAGTCGTCAAGGAGGCGCGCTTTGAAGAAAATCGACCGCATTCGAGAGAAAGTTCGCGTTCTGCCTACTTCCGTTTACCTTTCCAAGATGCACGACGCGGGTTGGAGCCTCGTAGCCCTGGAATGGGAACGCGAGGTGGAGGTTTCCGGCGAGCCCGAGGAGCCTGAGGTTCCCGCCGGCTCCGAGGAAATTCCCTTCGGCCTGCGCATCGCCTCCGACTGCCGCCATCTCGAGGACGACCCCCTGGAGATGCAAACCCTCAAGTTTCTCGCCGAAATGATCGTCCAGGATGTCTCCTTCAAGAGCATGGCCGACGCGCTGAATGTCCGCGAATACCGCACACGCGACGGCCGCCCCTGGAACTCCGCCAGCGTCTTCAAGCTGATTCCGCGCTTGATCGACATCGCTCCGCGCGTCCTTTCCGGCGCCGAGTGGGAATCG
>WNFF01000236.1_pt1 | contig 61964 bp, 62 predicted proteins | sample 5400441 | NCBI WGS metagenome assembly WNFF01 (sample SAMN13153345, study PRJNA577476) | soil metagenome | isolation source: 120 cm saprolite under Douglas fir tree site 2 hole 3 replicate 1 | place: USA:California | collected 2015-04-18 | reverse complement strand
ATCCGGTTGCGCGCGATCACGAGCCCGCGGGAATCGAGCGCGTGGATGGCGACGTCGGCGGTATCGGCGAGCGTGCTGTCGATCACCTCGCCGTCGGTCGCGGAGCAGACGAGGCCGTGGCGGCCGGAGCTCCTGATCTCGCAATCGGCGATCTTGATGCTCCGGCAATCTTCCAATTGCACGAGACCGCGCCGTTCGGGCAGCGGCCGCTCCCCGCCGTCGAGGACGAGACCCGCCAAGGTCACGTGGTCGGCGCCGACGGCGCTGACGAGCGAGGGGCCGCCGTTCAGCACCAGCCTGGTGGCGCCGCGGCTGCCGACGAGCTGGGCGCCGGATGGGAGCTTCAGGTTGCCGGCGCGGTAGAACCCGGGCGCAATCGCGAGCGGCATGCGCGTGCGCGCGCACTCGTCGATGGCGCGTTGCAGCACGCGGCTCTGGTCGTCGGGACTGCCGGGCCGCAGCCCGAATTGCCCGGCGTCGACACCGAGGGCGGTCCTCGCCGCCGCCCGTGCGGGCGACGCAAGCGCGGCCGCGCCGGCCGTGGCGGCGGTCAAGGCGAGAAGGCGGCGGCGATCGAGCTTCATGGCGCGGTCTCCCATGCCCATCCCGGTACAAGACTAGGGCCAGATGGCGTGTGCCGGGGCGGGACGGGGGAGCGAAATGCGCTTAGCGTTAACGGGCCTTGCCGGCGGAACCGACGCCGCGCGTTCAGCGCGCCGCCGCGAGGGCGGCGCGCACGATCGCCTCGCCGGCCCGGGCGAGATCGTCGAACGTCAACGAAGCTGCGCGCGGGCGCCGAAGCGCGCTCCGCGGCAGGCCCGGCACGTGCACGAATGCCGTGAGCCGCGGCGCGCCGGCGCGCGCCGCCTCGGCGGCCCGCCAGCACAGGTAATTGCACAGGTAGCGACCGGCGTCGCGGGAGAGCGCGGCCGGTACGCCGGCCGATCGCGCCGCCACCAGCAGCCGTTGCGCCGGGACCCGCAGCGGCAGGGCGTCGGGTCCTCCCGGCACGATGCTGGCGGAACCGGGCAGATGCCCGCCGACGTCGGGCACCGCCCGTGTCAGGGCGTTGCGCGCGCGCGTCTCGATGCGCAGCTGCCTGGTGCACCCGGCAAGGCCGAACATCACGAGCACGTCTGGCCTTTCGCGCTCGAGCAGGGCCGGCAGCTCCCGATCGACCGCGTCGTAGCTCACGCGGAACACGTGGGCGACGCGACGCACGAAGGCCGGATGGCGCCGCTGCGCGAGCTCGAGCGCGAGCCGCTCGGTCGGATTGAACGGGGCGCCGGGAAACGGGCCGAAGCCGGTGATGAGGATCGTCATGGCTGTCGTGGTGAACGGCGGAAAGGTCAAAGTCCCATCACGGCCGCGATCTCGTCGACCGCCACCGCCGGCGTCATGCGGCCGGCGGCGACGGCCGCCTCGATGCGGGGGAGCTTGGCCTTGATCGCAGGGTCGGATCTGAGGCGTGCGAACAGGCGATCCTCGAGCATCGCCCACATCCATTTCACCTGTTGCTCGCGCCGGCGCGCGGCGAGCTCGCCGGTCTTGGTCATGCGCCCGCGATGGTCGAGCACGGTATCCCACAATTCGGCGATGCCATCGCCGGTCAAGGCCGAAAAGGTCAGGACCGGCGGCGACCAGCCCGGCGAGCGGGGGGTGAGAATATGCAGCGCGGCGCGATATTCCGCGGCGGCGGCCTTGGCGCGCTTGACGTTGTCGCCGTCGGCCTTGTTGACCGCGATCAGGTCGGCGAGCTCGACCACGCCTTTCTTGAGCCCCTGCATCTCGTCGCCGGCGCCGGGCAGCATCAGCACCAGGAAGCAGTCGGTCATGTCGGCGACCATGGTCTCGGACTGGCCGGTGCCGATGGTCTCGACCAGCACGATGTCGTAGCCGGCGGCCTCGCAGACCAGCATCGACTCGCGGGTCTTGGCGGCGACGCCGCCGAGCGTGCCCGACGACGGCGAGGGGCGCACGAAGGCATTCGGATCGGAGGCGAGCCGCACCATGCGGGTCTTGTCCGCAAGGATCGAGCCGCCGCTGCGCACCGAGGACGGATCGACCGCCAGCACGGCGACCTTGTGGCCGGCCGCGGTCAGGAACGAGCCGAGCACGTCGATGGTCGTCGATTTGCCGACGCCGGGCGCGCCGGTGACGCCGACGCGCACCGACTTCCCGGTCGAAGGCAACAGATCCTGCACCAGAAGCCGCGCCGCCTTCTGGTGGTCGCCCCGCCGGCTCTCGACCAAGGTGATGGCGCGCGCGATCGCCGCGCGCTCGCCGGCGCGGATGCCGCGCGCCAGCCCGGTATGATCGAGGGTCGCCGGCTCCCTGCGCGAAGACATAAAATTGCCCTAGACCCGCACCCGCGGGCCCCCCTTCGGACGCTCCTGCGACGTCCCCGTCGGGGCGCGTTCCCGATGCCCTTCAAAGGGATAGCTGGCAAGCAACGCTGATCATCCCCGGCTGGTTAACGATCGGTGAAGTTTCCTCGCCGCTTTCCGCCGCGGCCCGCTATTATAGCCGCGGATGGGGTCGGGGGAGGGACGTATGCGTCGACGCGTGCTCGCGACCGCATGGGCCGCCGCCCTTTGGGCGGGCCTGACTGCCACCTCAACGCAAGCCGCCGATCTGATCTGGGAAGTCGAAAGCCCGTTCCGGTTCTTCAAGCCGACCCGCTCGTTCGCATTGCATGAGGCCGCGTTCAACGCGGTGCGCGGCGATCCGTCGGCGCCGCTGCCGGCGGACATCGTCTGGCGCACGGAACGCCGGCTGAACGACCCCGACTGCAAGGACGCCTCGACGCCCGACCGTTGCGCGGCCACCGCCGGCAAGCGCTATCAGCAGAGCCGGCTCGGCTGGGCGGCGCAGACGCTCCCCGAGACCTGCTACGAGAGCAACGGGCGTCCGCGGCGCTATTCGAGCGTCTGCGAACGCAAGTATTCCTGGGGCGCGGCCAAGGAGGATTACGTCCTGCCGGCGGCGCATACGGTCGCGATCCGCATCGCGCCCGAGCAACTTGCAGGCGCCACCGGCGACTGCGTCTGGAGCTGGCGGCCGCGCAAGGGCGACGGCAAGACCGAAAGCAAGACGATCGCCTGCAAGGACAAGCTCACCATCGCGCGCGTGCCCTACGCGCTCGATCGCGCCGGTTCCGGCGTATCGGTGACAGTCAAGCTGCCGGACGGCCGCGAGCTCGCGGAGCCGGAGGTGGCGGTCGAGGACCTGTTCATCGTGGCGCTCGGCGATTCGTTTGCCTCCGGCGAGAGCAATCCCGATCATCCCGTGCAGTTCAGCGGCGACCGCGAGATGGTGTACGACCCGGCGCTGGTCCGCCAGGGCTTCGCGTCGAAGACTCCGGCGAAGGGCTCGATGCCCGCCTACGGCCTCGCTTCCAGCGACGATCAGTACAATCCGAAAGTGCTGCCGCGGCGGTTCATGGCGGACGAGGCGGCCGAGCGTTTCTACAATCCCTCCACGCCCGAATTCGCCGCCGCCTTCGACAAGGCGGGGGCGCACTGGCTGAGCCGCGACTGCCACCGCTCGCAATACGGCTATCCGTTCCGCGTCGCGATCGAGCTCGCGCTCGAGAACCGCCACCGCTCGGTGACGCTTGCGAGCTTCACCTGTTCCGGCGCGGAAATCATGCACGGCCTCTTGCTCGACATGGATCCGCGCGAGGGCGCGAGTGAGATTCCCGGCGGCAAGGTTTATGCCCAGCTCGACCAGCTGAGCGAGCTCATCTGCCGCGGCGCCCGCTCGCAGGGCGCAAGCTACACGCTGCCGGCCTACGCATTCGGCAAGACCCAGCTTTCGGCGCAGCGGGTCGGCAAGACCTGGTGCCCGCCGCAGGCTCGCAAACGGCCGATCGACGTCGTGCTGATGTCGATCGGGGGCAATGACGTGGGCTTCGGCGCGCTTGCGGCCTATGCCCTGACCGAGGACATCACCGACCTCGCGCCGATCGCCGGCTTCACCGGCAGCTCGATGCGCTTCGGCCCGCAGGTGTCGCGCGTCTATCTCGACGTGCTCGACCAGCGCATGAAGGCGCTCAAGGACGCCCTGCAGGAGGGTTTCGGCGTGCCGCCGTCGCGGGTGGTGCAGTCGTCCTACGAGCCGATCCAATACGACGAGACCGGCGCGCTGTGCGGGTCGCAGCCGACGCTGGGCATGGACGTGCATCCCGGCCTGCGGCTCAGCCGGGCCCGGCTGCAGGAGACCGCGGACTTCATGCGTGACTTTCTCGCTCGGCTCGAGTGCATTGCCGGCGGCAAGGGCCGGCACGGCTGCCCGGCGCAGCTCGCGACCGGTGCCGGCACCGGCTTCACCTTGGTGACGGACCACATCCCCGAATTCACCAAGCGCGGCCTTTGCGCACGCGATCCCAAGCGCGCGCTCGCCGACGGCATCGCCATGCGGGTCCCGCGCAAGCCCGGCAACGGGGACGACTTCAAGCCCTATTCGCCGGCGGCGACGCTGCCCTATGCCCACCACTGGCGCCTGTTCCGCACGCCGAACGACGCTTTTCTCGCCGCCAACACGCATCGGGAAGGCACGCCGCTGTTCGACATCCTGCAGCCGGCCTATGCCGGGCTCTACAGCGGCGCGATCCACCCCACCGCCGAGGCGCACGCCATCGTCGCCGACCACGTCGTGCGCCACGTGCGCGCGATCGTCGACAAGCCGGGCGTGCCGGGGGCGAAGCAGGACGTGGTCGACAGCCGCCCGCGGTAGTCCGCGCTCCGCACCCGCAAATCGGCCAGCGGTCCGACCGGACCCTCCGGCGACGGCTGGTCGTCGATCGTCGAGCGCGGTCCCAACGAGACGCTCACGACGCCGGCGCTGCCGAAATTCGCGATCCGCCTCGCCGATATCGACTGATCACTCCGCCGCCGCCTGCTCGTGGCCGAGCCGCCGGCTGAGGCGGCGGAGCAGCGCCTCCGCCGCCTCCGCGATCACGGTGCCGGGCGGAAAGATCGCCTCGGCGCCGGCGCGCTCGAGCTCCTCGTAGTCCTGCGGCGGAACGACGCCGCCGACCACGATCATGATGTCGTCGCGGCCCTCCTGCACGAGCGCGGCCTTCAGCTCCGGCACCAGGGTCAGATGCGCGCCCGCAAGAGAGGATACGCCGAGGACATGGACGTCGTTCTCCACCGCCTGCCGCGCGGCCTCCGCCGGCGTCGCGAACAACGGGCCGATGTCGACGTCGAAGCCGAGGTCCGCGAACGCGGTCGCGATCACCTTCTGGCCGCGGTCGTGGCCGTCCTGGCCGATCTTGGCGACTAGGATGCGCGGCCGGCGGCCCTCGTCGGCCTCGAACGCGGTGACGAGCTTCTGCACGCGCGCGACGGCTTCCGACATGGCGCCGACCTCCCGCTTGTAGACGCCGGTGATCGCCTTGATCTCCGCCCGGTGGCGGCCGAACACCTGCTCCAGAGCCGATGATATCTCGCCGACCGTGGCCTTGGCGCGCGCGGCATCGACCGCGAGCGCGAGCAGGTTGCCGTTGCCGCCCGCGGCGTTGCGCGTCAGCGCCGCGAGCGCGTCGGTGACGGCCTTGGAATCGCGCTCGCGCTTGAGGCGCGCAAGCTTCTCGAGCTGCAATTGCCGCACCGCCGCGTTGTCGACCTTGAGCAGCTTGACCGGCGCTTCCTGCTCGGGCCGATATTTGTTGACGCCGATCACCGCCTGCTCCCCGGCATCGATGCGCGCCTGCGTCCTGGCGGCGGCCTCCTCGATGCGAAGCTTGGGCAGGCCCGCTTCGATCGCCTTGGCCATGCCGCCCATGTCCTCGACTTCCCGGATGTGGCCAAAGGCGGCGCGCGCGAGCTCGCCGGTGAGGCGCTCGACATAGAACGCGCCGCCCCAGGGATCGATCGTGCGGGTGGTGCCGCTCTCCTTCTGCAGCACGATCTGGGTATTGCGGGCGATCCGGGCGGAGAAGTCGCTCGGCAGCGCGAGCGCCTCGTCGAGCGCGTTGGTGTGCAGCGACTGGGTGTGGCCCTGGGTCGCCGCCATCGCCTCGATCGCGGTGCGCACCACGTTGTTGAACACGTCCTGCGCCGCGAGCGACCAGCCGGAGGTCTGGCAATGGGTGCGCAGCGACAACGAGCGCGCGTCCCTGGGCTCGAACCCCTTCATCAGCTTCGCCCATAGCAGGCGCGCTGCGCGCAGCTTGGCGACTTCCATGAAGAAGTTCATGCCGATCGCCCAGAAGAAGGAGATGCGCGGCGCGAACCGGTCGACGTCGAGGCCGGCCTTGCGGCCGGCGCGCACGTACTCGACGCCGTCGGCGAGCGTATAGGCGAGCTCGAGGTCCTGCGTCGCGCCCGCCTCCTGCATGTGGTAACCGGAGATCGAGATCGAGTTGAACTTCAGCATCTGCGCCGCGCTGAAGGCGAAGATGTCGGAGATGATGCGCAGCGACGGCGCGGGCGGATAGATGTAGGTGTTGCGCACCATGAATTCTTTCAGGATGTCGTTCTGGATCGTGCCGGAGAGCTGTTCCGGCTTCACCCCCTGCTCCTCGGCGGCGACGATGTAGAGCGCGAGCACCGGCAGCACCGCGCCGTTCATGGTCATCGACACCGAGATCTGGTCGAGCGGGATGCCGGCGAACAGCGTGCGCATGTCGTAAATGGAATCGATCGCCACGCCGGCCATGCCGACGTCGCCGGCGACGCGGGGGTGATCGCTGTCGTAGCCGCGGTGGGTGGCGAGATCGAAGGCGACCGAGAGCCCCTTCTGCCCGGCGGCGAGATTGCGGCGATAGAAGGCGTTGGAATCCTCGGCGGTGGAGAAGCCGGCATATTGCCGGATGGTCCACGGCTGGGTCGCGTACATGGTGGGGTAGGGGCCGCGCAGGTAAGGCGGGATGCCGGGATAGGTGTCGAGGAAGTCGAGGCCGCTCACGTCGCCCGGCCCGTAGGCCGGCTTCACCGCGATGCCTTCGGGCGTGAGCCAGGGCGCGGCCAAAGCCGCCGACGTCGGCGCCGGAGGATCGCGAAACTGCAGCTTGGTGAAATCGGGAATCGCGCTCATGATCTCGCTCGGCCGATCACCCGCCTTGTCCATTCTCGATCTGTGCTCGAGTCGAATCTGCCATCAAGGCGTCATCGCGACTATATCATGCGCCGCCTGCAACGTCGCCGGCACGTCGCAGCCGACATGGATGAAAGTTTGCACGCCGGCGGCCTTCAGGGCGGCTTCGTCGTCGCTCGGCCGTCCTGCCAGATAGATATGCCTCGCACTGGCGGATGTCAGGGCGCGGGCGGCGTCCGCCGCTGTGCGCGCATAGACGTCGTCGGACGAGCACAGGCATGCGAGCCTCGCGCCCGACGCCTTGAACGCCGCGATCATCGCGTCGGCGCCGGCAAAGCCATCGTTGGTCACGGCCTCGATGCCGCCCGCCTCGAAGAAATTCTTGGCGAAAGTCGCGCGCGCGGTGAAATCGGAAGGCTTGCCGAGATTGGCAAGGAAGATTCGCGGCCGCGCGCCGGTCCGTGCCAGCACGCGGTCGGAGGCGTCGCGCAATCGCTCGAATGGTTCCGCGAGCCGAATCGTCGGCAACGCCTCGAATGCCGACGCGGCGGGGGAAGATGGCGCGGCGGCACGCGGCACGTCGAGCACCGACACCGGCGCTTCCGCGAGATCGGCGAAATCGCTGGTGCCGGTGAGCGCATCCTTGCGCCGGGCGACGGCGTCTTGCCGCTCGGAGCGAATGGCGGCGACGTTGCGCTGGATCAGGCCTTGCTCGAGCGCGCACCACGCGCCGCCTGCCTGCTCGATCTCCTGGAAGCGCGTCCATGCGGCGCGGCAGAGCTCATCGGTCAGGTCCTCGATGGCGCCCGAGCCGGCGGCCGGATCCGTCACCCTGGCGAGATTCGATTCCTCGAGCAGCACGAGCTGCGTGTTGCGCGCGATGCGCCGCGCAAACCGATCGGGCAGGCCGATCGCCAGGGTGAACGGCAGCACCGCTATGGCGTCGGCGCCGCCAAGGCTGGCGGAAACGACCGCGATGGTCGCCCGCAGCATGTTCACGTAAGGGGCCTGCCTCGTCATCGTCCGCCAGGCGGTCTCGGCGGAGATGATGGCAGGCACCGGCGTCAGCCCGCAGGCCTCCTCGAGGCGCGCCCGGAGCTTCCGCAACGCGCGGAACTTGGCGAGCGTCAAGAACTGGTCGGCATCGGCGGCGAGGCGAAATGAGATCATCCCGCGCGCGGCATCGAGCGCGACCCCGCCCGCTTCGAGCGCGCGCAGATAGGCGGTCGCTACCGCCAGGACGAAAGCTAGCTCCTGGGCCTCCGAGCCGCCCGCATTGTGAATCACGCGGCCGTCGGCGCACGCAAACGGTCCGCGAAAACCCTGCGCGGCCAAATCGGCGATGACCGCGTTGAACGTCGGAAGCAACTCGCTCCAGGACCGCGCGCTACCGCCGGCGAGCACGGCGGCGCCGATCGGATCGAGGCCGAAGCGGATGCCGGTTGCGGCGCCTGCCATGCCGCGCTGCTTTGCCAATGCGGCGAGCCAATGGGCGACGTCCATGCCCTGCGCGCCGAGATCGAGGTCGAGCGCAATGCCGAGATACACGCCCTCGAGCGCACGCGCGATCGCTGCCTCGCTCGCCGGAACACCGTAGCCGAAGGCGCCCGGCGAGCCGGCAAAGACGATGGACAGACCATTCGCGCCGTTGGCGAGGTCGTGCAGCGCCTCCGCATTGGCGGCAGCGGGATCGGGATGATCGACGCGCTGCATGATGGTCCACGGCGCGCCCGGCGCGCGCCCGGCGACCGGCGTTGCGTCGGCCCGGCGCGGGTAGAGCGGCCCGATGGCAAGCCCGTCAAAGGTCCTCGTGACCAGCTTGTCGTCGAACCGCGCGCCCCTGAGCACGCCTTCGACCAGCTTGCGCCATTGCTCCCGCGTCGCCGGAGGGAACTCGGCGGCCAGCGGCAGCTCGTCGGCGGGATCGGTCATGGTCACAAAATGCCACGGTGCAGGGGGCGGGCCAACTCTCAACGCGGCGGCAGCTTTTCAATGCCGCTTGCGTCGAGCTGCGCCAGCGCGTCGCGCACGCGCCGGCCGGCGATCATGCGCTCCGGTGCGATCTCCACGAGCGGGACCAGCACGAAGGCGCGCTCGAACAGGCGCGGATGCGGCAGCACGAGGTCGCCCTCCGCCAAAACGAGATCGTCATAGGCGATGAGGTCGATGTCGAGCGGGCGGGGACCCCAGCGGCGCTCCTTGGCGCGGTCGCGACCGAGCGCCCGCTCGACCGCCTGCGCCCGCGCCAGCAGCGCGCGCGGCGGCAGGCCGGTTTCGATCGCGATGGCGAGATTGACGAAGGCCGGCTGGTCGGCGAGCCCCCAAGGCGGCGTGCGATAGTCGGAGGAGCGGGCGAGCAGGCGCACCGCGGGGCCGTCGCAGAGCGCGGCGACGGCGCGATCAAGCGTCGCGCGCACGTCGCCGAGATTGCCGCCGAGCGCAAGGAGCGCTTCAGCCATGGTCTCGGCGGGCGCGGAGGATGGTGACTCCGACGTCGGCAAAGGTCGCGGCGATCGGGGCATGCGGCTTGTGCACCGTCACCCGTACGTTCGTCACCTGCGCAAAGCGCTCGAGCACGGCATCGGCGACCGCGCCGGCCGCGGCTTCGACCAAGCGGTAGCGACGGGCGCAGAACGCCCGGCTCGCGACCTCGACGACCTGGTCGTAGCCGACCGTGTGCGCGAGCTTGTCGGAGCGGGAGGCCACGGTCAGGTCGATGTCGAGCGCCAGGTCGAGGCTGAACGTCTGCCCGACCTTGGCCTCGTGCTGCATCACGCCGTGGTAGGCATGGAGGGCAAGCCCGATGACGAACACGACGTCGGTCATCGCGCGCTTCCGATGGCGGCGGCGACGCGCAGCGCCTGCGTGGTCTCCGCGACGTCGTGGGTGCGGATGATCGCAGCGCCGCCCGCAACCGCGAGCAGATGGGCGGCGATCGACCCGCCCAGCCGACGGTCGGGCGGGGCGGGCGAAACCTTGTCGATGAAGCGCTTGCGCGAGGCGCCGACGAGAAGCGGCAGGCCGAACGACTTGAGCTCGGCGAGCCGCGCGATGGCGACGAGACTTTGCTCCGGCGTCTTGCCGAACCCGATGCCGGGATCGAGCACGATGTTCTCGCGCGCGATGCCGGCGCGCCCGGCGATCTCGAGGGAACGGGAAAAGAATGCCGCGATGTCGGCCATGATGTCGATCGACGGGTCGGCCGCGGCGCGATTGTGCATGATGACGACCGGGGCGGCATGCTGCGCCACGACGCGCGCAAGGTCGGAATCGCGCTGCAGCCCCCACACGTCGTTGACGATCGCGGCGCCCGACGCGAGCGCCCAGGCCGCCACCTTCGACTTCATGGTGTCGATGGAGATGGGGAGACCGAGCGCGGCGGCCGCCGGGAGGACGGCGGCGAGCCGCCGCAATTCCTCCTCGACCGGCACGGCGACGGCGCCGCCATAGGGGCGGCTCGATTCCGCGCCGATATCGAGAATGTCGGCGCCCTCCGCCGCCAAGCGGCGGGCTTGCTCGATGGCGGCCGCGGGATCGAGAAACCGGCCGCCGTCGGAGAAGGAATCGGGGGTGACGTTGAGCACGCCCATGACGATCGGCCGCCCGAGCGCGAGCAGAGGCGCGAGCGGGGATTTTTTCGGATCGAGATCGGAGCCGGCGGTCGGGCGCGCAAGCGTCATGCCGGTCGCTTTGCGCCGGTCCCGGCACGAGTGTCAAGCGCCGCTCCCGTGCCCGGGCGAGCGCGCGGTCGTGTGCTCGGAGCCGGGATTTGTCGGTGCGCAGGGGCCCGCGCGTTCCGCGCGCCCGGGACGCCGACCCGTCAATACGTGATCTTCTGGGGAAGCTTCCTCGCGTGCTCGACCCAGCGTGTCACCAGCTTCTCGGAGGGAAGGACGCGGACGAGCTTTCGCTTCTTGTTGGCCTCGGCGATGGATTTGGCGAGCTTGGCCGGGTTGCGGTACTTCAGCTCCTTTACGGTATCGACACCGACCTCGCACAGAAGCCCGGCATATCCCTTGCCCATGCCTTTGATGCGCAGCTTGTCGGCGATGTTGGCCCAGCGCAGCAGCTTCTTCCCATCGAGGCCGGTCTCGGCGGCCAGGAGCTTGCGTCCTTTCGGGCTTTTTGCTGCCTCGAGCAGCTTCTCCGCCGTTCTGATACCGACGGATTTCAGCGCTTCGGCGTCATCCGCATCGATAGCGTCGATGGCGGTGATGGAATAGGACATCGAATTCTCCTCGCTCCTGGACCAATCGTCGTCGCTGGCAAGCGTCAGACGAACTGGCCGAGGCCGGGAAGCGCGTCGACGATCTCGCCGACGGCAGCTTCCCCTGCAGTGTCTCGTGCAAAGCTAAAGGTTTCGCGGGTGACCGCATCGATGCGGCCCATGCTCGGACTACGCAAACTCGAATTGACGTCGGGTACCAGCGGAGCGAGCGCTCGTACCGCTCGGCTTCGTCCTTCTTCGGACGGCCATTGCCGAGCGATGCCGACGGCCTTTTCCGCGGCCGTGCGGTCGACGCCTGCAATGGCGACGAGACGTCCGATGAGATCGTCCATTGGCCCCTCACCAGCCCCGCACTGTCGGCAGGTTAACCATATATTACGCTGGCGCAGTTTGAGAAAACAAGCGCTGGCGATAAAAGTCGCGATGCGTTGCATTCTTGCATCACGCAACACGCCGGCGCTCGCTTGCTCGCAGGACGCGCGTGCCGATTGACAATGGTGGTCTGGTGATCGGCGGATACAATGCGGCAGTTTTCGTGATCGGGCGAGATTTGGCTGATATGAGAGAGCTCGTTTTCGCCTGCGACCGTGACGGTTGACCATTGACCCGCAGCGGCGACAATAGTTCCCATGATGCCGTTGAGGTCCTGATGACATCGCCCTCGCAAGCGCTTCCCGCCGTGCTGGACAAGATCGACGCCGAGCTCGACCGCAGCCTCGAGCGGCTGTTCGATTTCCTGCGCATCCAATCGATCTCGACCGACCCGGCCTACCGCGACCAGTGCCGGAGCGCGGCCGAGTACGTCGCTAAAGACCTCTCGGGCATCGGCTTCACCACCAGCATCCGGCCGACCGGGGGTCATCCGATCGTGGTGGGCAAGAGCGGGACCGCCAACGGCAGGGCCCCGCGCGTCCTGTTCTACGGCCACTACGACGTTCAGCCGGTCGATCCGCTCGATCTGTGGGAGGCGCCGCCGTTCGCGCCGCGGATCGCGACGCTGCCCGACGGGCGCAAGATCATCGTGGCGCGCGGCGCCTGCGACGACAAAGGCCAGGTGATGACCTTCATCGAGGCGTGCCGCGCATTCAAAGCGGTCACCGGAGGATTGCCGCTGCCGATCACGATGATGATCGAGGGCGAGGAGGAGTGCGGCTCCGAACACCTGTTCGGTTTCGTCCAGGAGAATGCCGACGAGCTCAAGCTCGACCTCGCCTTGGTCTGCGATACCAGCATGTGGGACCCATCGACGCCGATGGTGACCACCTCGTTGCGCGGGCTCCTCTACGAGGAGGTGAAGCTTACCTGCGCCGACCGGGACCTCCATTCCGGGCTGTTCGGCGGCGCCGCGCAGAACCCGCTGCGCGTGCTCGCGCGCATCCTCGCCGCCATGCACGACGACGATGGCCGCGTCACCATCCCCGGCTTCTACGACGGCGTGAACGAGCCGCCCGCCGACATCAAGGCCGACTTCGAGCGGCTCGACCTTACGCCCGACGACTTTCTGGGGTCGGTCGGCCTCAAAGTGCCGGCCGGCGAGAGGGGCCGCATGCTGATCGAGCAGATTGCAACCCGCCCGACCGCCGAGATCAACGGCATGATCGGCGGCTATACCGGGGAAGGAGCGAAGACCGTGATCCCCGGGCAGGCGACGGCGAAGGTGTCCTTCCGCCTGGTCGGGGCCCAGGATCCGAGCAAGATCCGCGATGCCTTCCGCGCCTTCGTGCGCGCCCGCCTGCCGGCCGACGCCAGGGCCGAATTCAAGAGTTTCGCCGGCGCCCCGGCCACCGAGATGTCGTTCGACCATCCGGCGCTGGGAAAGACCCGTGCCGCGCTCGCGGCCGAATGGGGCAAGAAGGCGCTCGCGATCGGCGAGGGCGGCTCGATCCCGATCGTCGGTGACTTCAAGCGTGTGCTCGGCATGGACACGATCATGGTCGGCTTCGCGCTCGACGACGACCGCGTGCATGCGCCGAACGAGAAATACGACCTCACGAGCTTCCACAAGGGCACGCGCAGCTGGGCGCGGATTCTGGCGGCGCTGGCGGAATGAGGCAGGCCGCTGGGCGCATGAGCGGCGTGCTCACGCCACCCGCGGCCTGATTGCCTTTGAGTTGATCCCCGATCTCGCGACGGCGCTGCATCAATTCATGATCGATGTGCCGGCCGCAAGACGCTCTTCCTATGCATGGTCGGTTCCCCTCACAGTGTTGTTCCGCCGCCGCACAACGCCAGGAACCTCCAACCATTGCAGAGAGTTATCCTGCAAAGCAGATGGAGGATCACATGGTCGCACCGGTGATGATCAAGGAACACATGGAAGTCGTCGGTTCCGACGGCGTGCATGTCGGCACCGTCGATCACCTGGAAGGTCGGGACCTGGTGAAGCTGACCAAGGAGGATCCGGACGCGGGCGGCGAACATCATTTCATCCCGCTCGCCTGGGTCGATCACGTCGATTCGACAATTCACCTCAAGCAGGCCGGCGCCGAGGCGAAGGCCCGCTGGAAGACCCACTGACGTCCGAGCCGGATTCCCCCGTCGCCCGCGGCCGTTCGGCCGCGGGGCTTGGCCGCGACCGCCAATGCCCGCTACATGCCCGCTATCGCGAGCCTACAGCGCCGTGTACCAGCGCTGGTCATAGAGCGCGCCGGTCGCCGAGCCGAGCAGCCGGCGAAACTGCTTGGTATGGGCGGCAGCTTCATGGGTGTCCGCGGCCGCCTGGTCGCGCCAAACCTCGATCACGGTGAAATGGTTCGGCCGGGTTTTTTGTTGATAGGTGTCGAAGCGGGCGTTGCCGTCGTCCTTGCGGGTTGGATCGGCCAGGGCTTTAAGCGCGGCGATGCCGTCGTCCTTTTTCGGCGGGATGACATCGACGTGCGAGATGGCGATCAAGGCGCGTGCCGGGATCGCGACACCGTCACGCGGGCCGACTGCGAGCGCGACATAGGGGCGTTCGTCGATCGGAGCAATCAGGAGCGGCTCGATCTGCTGGCGGAACGTCTTCAGATGTGCGGAGGCCGCGTGCGCATCGTAGCTCTGCTGATCCTTCCAGATTTCGATGACGGCGAACTGGTTCGACGGCGCGCTGCGCTGGAAGGCTTCGTAGCGAACGATGCCCGCCTCCTGGCGGCTGGCGGCGGCGTGCTGGCGCATGAGGGTAGTGCCCGAGTCGCGCGCCGACGGCGTCACGTCGATATAGCTGACCATGTAGACGGTCGGATCGCCGGCATCTTGGGCATGTGTCATGGACGAAAGCGGTAGCAGAGCCACGGCAAACAGCAGGCGCGCTGACCGGCGCATGTTCAATCCTCCCCATGCTCGTTCTATTTACGGCGTCGATCGTAATGCTTTCGCCGGCGCCGTCAACGAGCCGGCGCTCACGACCCGGCCCCCGCACGATCGCGATCGCGATGATTCTCCGCTCGCGCGAGGCACGACGAGCGATTCGCGATCAAAGTCCGGGCTGCGTCAACAGGGTCGGAAACGACCGCCCGCGGATGTCGTATACCCGGGCAAAGGCGACGCCATCGCGCACGATCTCGGCCACCAGCGGCGCGTCGAATGCGGCGCAGTAGAATTCCCCGAGCATCATGGCGAAGTCGGCGCCCTTGGGATCCCACGTGGTCTCGAAGTCGCGACCAAGCTCGACCTGCGGGGAGCGGTGCGGGCCGCAGACCGCCACTCTCCAGCGGCGATCGGGAGGCTTCGCCTCGTGGCGCTCGGCAAGCTTCGCCAGCAGCGCCTGCGAGGCCTGCTTGAGCGAGAGGCCCCAGTAGTCGAGCATGTAGCGATCGCGCGCATGCGCGACGCCGCCGGACAGCCAGTTGAAATGGACATATTCGTAGGGGTGCAAGCGCGCCATCTCGCTTGCCGGCAGCCCGACGCCGGCGATCAAGACGACGGCGGCGGCGACCGACGCGTAACGGAGCGGGCACAAGGCGGCGAGATAGACGCCGGCCAGGCCGCCAAGCACGGCGAGCGGCGGCAGCACGAACAGGAAATGCCGGATTCCATTGTACATCGCCGGCCGCAGCGCAATCGCGACCGCGAGCGGCAACAGCGCGGCGAGGGCGAGAAGAAGAAAAACGGCGCGGAAGTTGGCGGCAACGTCGCGTCGGAACGCGGCGATCAGGGCGCCAGCCGCGCCGCCGAAGGCCAGGAAGGAAAATAGCTCTGGCAGCTTGAGAGCGAGCAGCGTCGGCACATAGCTGCGCGGCATGTCGGTCACCGGGATCAGGGCGCCGCCGAACAGCTCCTGCCAGGGTTTTTCAAAGAAGTGCGAGAAATATTCGACCGCCCGAAACGGATTGAGCGGATCGCTCACGGACCACGGCCAAACCAGCGCCATGAGCGCGTAGGCCGGCAGCACGGCGGGCGCCAGCGCCAAGAGGAACTGCAGGAGCCGCCTCTTGGCGGGCCGGATGCCGCCGGCGCGGGCCTCGACCGCAAAGATCAAGGCGAGGGCGGCGATCGCGTCGATCGCGCCGAATGCGCCCATGATACGCGATCCGAACGACAGGCCGAAGCCGATGCCGACGAGGGCGCCGCTCGCGACCGACGGCCGCGGATATTGCTCGAAGGCGCACAGGAGCCCGAGCAGCAAGATCGCCATGGCGACCGCGAAGGGGGCGTCCTTCGGATTCATGAACATGTGGCCGTAATAGAGCGGGCAGGCGGCGAGCAGGACGAGCGCGATCAGTCCCGCCGGCGGTCCGCCGATGCGCCGGCCAATCCGCCAAGTGACGAGCAGCCCGAGCGTTCCGACCGCGGCGCCCACGAGCCGGCGCGTCTCGAACAGCGTGAACGGCAGCACCTTGGCGGCCAGTGCCGCGAGCAGGTCGAAGCCGCCGCCATAGTAATAGAGATTGACCCACGACAGAGCGCGCCGGTCGGCGAAACCCGAGGCATAGAATTTGAGCAGGAGGTCGCCGTACTCGGAATGGGTAAAGTCGTCCCAGCTCAGCCCATAGTCGCGGAACGTGAGGAATGCGACCGCGACCACGATGCAAAGCACAGCGATTGCAAGCCGATCGCAGACCCGGTCGGACGTCAGCCGTTCTGACGCGATCACTGGCAAGGGTGCTGCGAAGGCCACGGCTCAGGTCGTGCTCCGCCGGACATGGATGCGCAGATTATGGCGCGATTTCTCGCGCTGGTCGAAACAAGGCCGGCCCGCGGGCCTGATCCCGGGGCCGGCCATGAAGCGTGCGCCCTGCGGCCTACTTCATCGCCGCGTCGAACATCTTGGCCACATATTCCCAATTGACCAGATGATCCGCGAAAGCCTTGAGGTAGTCCGGGCGCCGATTGCGATAGTCGATGTAATAGGAATGCTCCCACACGTCGCAGCCGAGGATAGGCTTGGCGCCGTGCACCAAGGGATTTTCCCCGTTCGCCGTCTTGGTGACGGTGATCTTGCCGTCCTTGACCGCGAGCCAGCACCATCCGGAGCCGAACTGGGTCACCCCGGCCTGAATAAAGTCCTCCTTCATCTTCGCCACCGACCCGAGATCGGCGATGATCTTCTTCTCGAGATTGCCGGGGATCTTGTCGCCGCCGCCGTTCGGCTTCATCCACTGCCAGAAATGAATGTGGTTGTAGTGCTGGCCGGCATTGTTGAAGAGGCCCGCGTTCTTGCCGAAGGCGCCTTTCACCACCTCCTCGAGGGATTTTCCCTCCCATTCCGTGCCCTTGAGGAGGTTGTTGCCGTTGTTGACGTAGGCGAGGTGGTGCTTGTCGTGGTGATATTCGAGGGTCTCGCGCGACATGTAGGGGGCGAGCGAGTCATAGGGATAGGGAAGATCGGGCAGCGTGAAAGACATCGGCTTTGCTCCTCATGGTCGGACCCGGCGGGTGGGCTCTATGGGCAACGGACCCACTCCGGCTCGGTTCCGCGTTAACTCATTAGGCCGCAGCGGCGGCCGGGGCAACGGATGGAATCCGTCACTTGGCGTCCCGCCGAAGAAGCCGCGGTCCCCGACCGGCGTTAATCAAGATCGGAGTTGGACCGCGACCGCGTCACAATAGTTATTGCGGTCGGACCGGAACGGGGCCAGAATTCTTTGGTAACCATAGCAGCGGGCCTGCCGCTTGGTAAGGCGCGGGCTGGGGCGTTGGCGTATGTCTGTGATCTTGCTGGTGTTGGGTCTCGTGGTCGCTGCGGCGGGCATCGCCACGATCGGATTCGGCATTCCAATCAATGAGTTCACGCTCGGCACCACGCTGATCATCGCGGGCAGCACGGCGCTGACCGGGGGCTTGATCCTGATCGGCCTTTCGGCGGTGGTGACGGAGCTTGGCCGCCTCGCGGAGGGGCTCAAGAGCCGACCCGCGGCCCGAGGCGCCGTCCGCCCGGCGGAGGCGGCCGAGCCGGCGACCCCCGCCGCTCCCGCGAGTGCCGCCGCCCCGGCGCCTGCGACCGCGGCGCGCCCGCCGCCCGTGGCCGCGCCGGTCCAAGCACGGCCGCGATCCGAGCCGCCGGTGCGCGAAGCCCGTCCATCCGAACCCTACCCGGCAGCGCCATCGGCGGTGGAAGTGTCGGCGGCGGCGATCGAGCGGCTGCGTTCGAGCATCCCGCGAACGGAGCGTCCCAGGTCCGAGCCCGCGGGGGTCGCGGACGTCGATGAGGCTCCACTATCCCCCAACGGGGCGGTTCGACATCCGGCGCCGCGGCCGGTCAGTGTCGAAGCTCCTCCGCCCGATCCGCGCGTCACCGCCGAAGATCGTGCCGGCGGCGGCGCCGTCGACGCCTTGCGAGCGTCGCGGCTCGATTTTCTGTTCCGCTCGAAGGCGGCGCGCCCGGCGCCGCAGCCCGAGCAATTCGAGACGTACTTGCGCACCGATGCTCAGACCGGACGCGACGTCGACACCGAGCCGCAGCCGAGAGCGGACCAGATGGAGCGCCAGGCGGACGTTGCGGCCCCCGTTCCCCGCCGCGCCGAGCCGCAGCCGAGAGCGGACCAGATGGAGCGCCAGGCGGATATTGCGGCCCCCGTTCCCCGCCACGCCGAACCGCAGCCGAGAGCGGACCAGATGGAGCGCCAAGCGGATGTTGCGCCCCCCGTCCCCCGCCGCGCCGAGCCGGCGCCGGCCCCAGAGCCGCGCACGGCCGCAATCCTGAAGTCGGGCGTCGTCGACGGAATGGCCTATACCCTCTATGCGGACGGCTCGATCGAGGCCAAGCTTCCGCACGGAACGGTGAGGTTCGGCTCGATCGCCGAGCTGCGCGCTCATATCGAGAGCAACTCTTAGGCTGCGTGGGCGAAAGAGCGAGCCGTCGTGGACGGCTGTCCCCCATATCCCGCTGCCTGCCCTATTCCTTCGCCGTCTCGGCCGGAGCGAATTTCAGCGCGGTGCCGTTCATGCAGTAGCGGGCGCCGGTCGGCTTTGGTCCATCTGGAAAGACATGGCCGAGATGCGCGTCGCACGACGCGCAACGGACCTCGGTCCGGCGCATGAACCAGGAGCGATCGTCGTGCTCGCTCACCGCGCCCTGCTCGACCGGCGCAAAAAAGCTCGGCCAACCGGTGCCCGAGTCGAACTTGGTGTCGGAGGAGAAGAGCGACGCGCCGCAGCACACGCAATTGAACATGCCTTTGCGCTTTTCGTTGTTGAGCGGGTTCGAGAACGCCCGCTCCGTGCCATGCTGGCGGGCGACGTGATACTGCTCGGGCGTCAGCTGCCCCTTCCACTCGTCGTCGCTCTTGTTGACCTTCACGGGGCGGTCTGCGTCCATGTCTTCGACCTCGCGCTGTCTCGACCTTGTTCCCGCGCCGGCGCCCGCACTCGAGCCCCGGCGTTCACCGAGCGGAATGATCCCGCCATATGTAGTTCGGCGCATGCATTAGGCAAATCATGCCTGTTCAATCGGGCGTGACGTTCCTTCAATCGCCGCTCGCGTTTCTTTGGGGAGCACTCGTCCGCCGGCCGCGGGTTCCCAATACATTGACGGAAGCGGCCAAGCAGTCGCGCCCGGCAGTTGGTCTGTATCTTTCAGAAGACCCTAACAATTGGCAAGGAAAATGCATGGAGAACATGCAAACACTTCTTGCGTTCCTCAGAATGCAAGAATAATAATACAGAACAAATCGACTTTCCGGTTCCATTTTATGCGTTGGGCGCGTCGGGCGCCGAAGCCGAGAACGTCGAATACGCGGGAGTGCAGGGTCCATCCGGTAAATCTGAGATCAACGCGCGACGGGAACAATAGTCATGGCCGACAATACGTCAGGCGGAACGTTCATCGAGCTGACGGCGTCAATCGTCTCGGCTTACGTCAGCAATAATTCCGTGCCGTCATCGGATTTACCGGCGCTGATCGGTCAGGTGCACTCGGCATTGACGCGGGTTTCGGGCGGGCACGGCGACCTGCCGTCGGAGCCGCCGAAGCCGGCCGTGTCGCTCAAGAAGTCGATCACGCCGGATTACATCGTCTGCCTCGAGGACGGAAAGAAGTTCAAGTCGCTCAAGCGTCACCTGCGCACGCAATACAACATGACCCCCGAGCAATATCGTGAGAAGTGGGGCTTGGCGCCGGACTATCCGATGGTGGCGCCCAACTATGCCGCCGCCCGCTCGCACCTCGCCAAGCAGATGGGCCTCGGCCAGCAGCGGCGCCGGCGCAAATAGCCAAGCGGCTGGCGCTTGGTGTTGCTGGGACAGCTGTTCCCGCCGCTTCTTGCCCGAGACCAAGTTCGAGCCCGCGCGATTGCGGGCCCTCGATAAAGGGAGGCCCCGGGGAGGTTGTCGCCGGGGCCTCACGGCCCCGTTCGTTCCGTTGGGGGGTTCGAAGCGAGGCCGCCGACGGATAAACAGGCAAGGGTCGGGCCAGTTCCCCGGCGCCGCGCGGGCGAATGGAACCTGCGACTGCGCCGCGGCGGGAGCGCCCGCCCGAGCGCGGTTCATGCAGCCGTCGCGAGCGCGGTGCGCGCATCCGAACGGATGCGCTCGACCATCGAACGGAACCCGTTCGAGCGTTGCGGGGTCAGGTGCTCGCGCAGGCCAAGCCGCTCGAACAATGCGACCGCATCGGTCGAAAGAATCTCGCGAGCCGGCCGGCCGGAGAAGGTCGCCAACAGGATGGCGATGAGCCCGCGCACGATATGGGCATCGCTGTCGCCGCAGAAGGCAAGCAGGGGACCGTTCGCGCCATTCGGCCGCACCGTGGTCGCAAGCCAGACCTGACTGGCGCAACCTTGCACCTTGTTCGCCTGGGTCCGGTCGCGCTCGGTGAGTGGAGCGAGGCCGCGGCCGAGCTCGATGAGATATCGGTAACGGTCGTCCCACTCCTCGAGCAGGGAAAAATTGTCGACGATCTCGTCGATCGCGATCGTTTCGGACGCGGTTGCGGTCATCGTCTCCGACATAGCGGATATATGGGAGCCGCGATAGGCCATTGCGAACGTCGCGATCGACGACCACCGGCTGCGCGCGCCGATATCGGTCGGCCGCCGGCGCGGGTCCGGCGTGCGCGGAGGACGGCGAGAAATCGAGCTTCAGGCCGGCCGGTCGCGGCGCGCTTCCCGGTGCGGTTGCGGGCCGCGCCACGCCGGCGCGAGATCGGCCGGCGCCAGCGTGTGCTGCGAGCGCCGTGCCGGCGGCAGCGGCACCACCTTGCCGGTCGCGCCACTCGCCTCAGTGCCGGCCTCGGCGGGGCCGAGACGCTCGTTGAGATACTCGTAGAGCATCTTGGCGCCGGCCTGCGCGCGGTGCCCGATCGCGACCGCGGTCTGCGAGCCGACCGTGCAGGCGTCACGCTGCCGCTCGCAGAACGAACGCATGTCGGTGACCGTCGCCTTGGCCGCCGACATCGCGTCGAGCGCGCTCACATTGATGCTCGGCGTGGGTTGTGATCCGCCGCTCGGCAGCAAGACCAGAACGACGGCGAGCCAGAACGCCACCCGCAACAGGAACCGCATCAGCCTGCCCTCAAGTCCCCGCGGCCATTGATTGCCGCATTGGAACGGACCCTAGCAGCAAGGCTTGAAACGCGGGTTCGTGCGTCCCCGCTCTTTTTGTACAGATTCGAGGCGAATGAGCCGCGTGTTTTCAGAAAATTCGAATGATCGGCATTTGCTTCGAATTTGAAGTAACTGCACAGAACTCCCGATCACCGGGATGAAAAGGGTCCTCGACGGAAGCCGCACGGGGCGGCGGGTGCGGGCGCCACGCCTCCCGCGGCAACCGACCATTCACCATTCCGCGCGAATGCGCCGGCAAGACCCCACGGAATCGAAGCGTAAACCGGCTTGCGCGTGGCTGCGCGCCGGACGCCTTAGTGTTCGTTTAAGCCGCCTCTGACACGATCCCGCCCCAGTCAATAAGGGGAGCGCGTCCCAGATCGTCGGGCGTGCACGGGAACGTGGGTCTGTTTGCTCCGGTCCGGGATCATGTCGACAGGTCTCCGTCGGTGCAGCGCGGTGCGCTGACCGCCGCCCGCGAACGTGCTTTCATCTCCGCGCGCCTGCTCGGCGGCCTCTTCGCGCTCGCGGTTCCAGCGGTCTACCTGATGATGCGCGGAGCGCCGGGACTGCCCGAAATCATCTCCTGCATCGTGTTCGCTTCCCTCGGCGCTTCGATTCTAATTGCTCATTTCCGGTCGCGCACCGGCCGGTACCGGCCGCTCCATGCCGAGGAGGATCGTCTGCTCGCCCAAGGCATGACCGACGTCGTCACCCGGCATGGACGCGGCGGCACGGTGTTGGTCGCGTCGCCGGCGGCGCAGTCGCTGTTCGGAGCGAAGGTTGCGGACCTGCTCGGTCACGGATTGTTCGACCGCGTCCACGTCGCCGACCGTCCGGCCTATCTCACCGCGCTGGCCGATGCCGCCGGGCGCGGCGAGAGCCGGTCGACCGAGTTCAGGGTCCCGACCGCTCGATCGGGGACCGGGCGAAGGCGACCCCGAGGTCGTCGCGGTCATGCGCGACGTCACCGAGCGCAAGGCACAGGAGCAGGCGCTCGAGGACGCCCGCATGCAGGCGGAGCGCGCAAACGTCGCCAAGAGCCGATACCTCGCCACCATGAGCCACGAGCTGCGCACGCCGCTCAATGCCATCATCGGCTTTTCGGAGATGTTGACGAAAGAAGACGTATTGCTGATGGGCCCGCAGCGTCGGCAGGAATATGCCCAGCTCATCCATGATTCCGGCCGCCACCTGCTCTCGGTGGTGAACGGGATTCTCGACATGTCGAAGATCGAGAGCGGCAACTTCGAGATCACGCCCGAGCCATTGGCTCTCGAGCACGTCATCGCGGATGCGCGCGACATGCTGGCGCTCAAGGCGCGCGAAGCCGGGATCGAGGTTGCCGTCCGGTTGCCGCAAAAGCTGCCGCAGGTCGTTGCCGACCGGCGTGCGCTGAGCCAGATCATGCTCAATCTCCTTTCCAACGCGATCAAGTTCACCGATCGCGGCGGCCGGATCGCGGTCCGCGCGCAGGCGCAGGACGCCGCGATCGCGGTCGCCGTGGAGGACGACGGCGTCGGCATTGGCCCCGAGGATCTGCCGTACCTCGGCGATCCGTTCTTCCAGGCGCGATCGAGCTACGACCGTCGCCACGACGGCACCGGCTTGGGCCTGTCCATCGTCAAGGGTCTGCTGGCGCTGCACGGGGGTCGCCTCGAAATCGAGAGCCGCTTGGGGCAAGGCACGCGCGTCACGTTCTGCCTCCCGGTGGACTGCAGGACTGCCTCGGGCGCCGAGAAGCCGCGGCCGGTGATCGAGCGGCTCGCGCGGCGCAGCACGGAGGAGCCGGACAGCGCGCCGGTGCGGAAACGTGCGTAGCGCAGCTGCACGCGCCGGTCGGGGAAGAAGTGCGTCGATCGCCGACGAGCGTGGCCCGCGCCTGTTGCAGCGGCTCGGATGGAGTCCGCGCGATGCGGTCGGCTTCCTGGTCGGCGCCTCCGCCACGCTCGCGATCCTGATCAACGTGCTGTTCATGCAGTCGGGCTCGCACCCGGCGCCGATGTTCAAGGGCGCGCCCGTCGCGGCGAAGCCGCTCGCGGTCACCAGCAGCATCCCGGCGACGGTGCCGCGCCCGCGCCCAGCCGAACCGCCGGCGCCGGCCGTGGCCGCCGCACCGGCGGCGTCACGCATGCCGGGCGAGGTCATCAACGACATCCAGCGCGAATTGGCACGCCGCGGCTATTACGAGGGACCGGTCGACGGCCTCTATGGCCCGCGCACCGACGTTGCGATCCGCGACTTCGAGCAGGCCGCCGGACTGAAACCGAGCAGCGAGCCGAACGAGGCGCTGCTGCAGGCCATCGTACGATCGCCGGCCAAACTCGCGAAGGCGGCCTTGCGTCCGCCGCTGCCGGTCCGCAACGACCCCGCCGTCGAGCGGCCGGCGCCCTCGAAGCGGGTGATGGCGTTCCAGCGAGCGCTCGCCGATTTCGGTTACGGGCAGATCAAGCCGAGCGGGGTCGTCGACGCCGAGACCAAATCCGCGATCGAGAAATTCGAGCGCGAGCGCAAGCTGCCGCCTACCGGCCAGCCCTCCGACCGGGTCATGCGCGAGATGACCGACATGACCGGCCGCCAGCTCGATTGACTTCCTCCATCAGTCGCGCCGACGTACACCGTTCGGGCAACGAGCCCGTATCCTCACTGGCCTCGAGATCTCTTCCCATTTGATCGGATCGCCTCCGGCGATTATGGATTCTGGAGCTCGCGCCATCCGGCGTGCCCGGGAACGGAATCGATGCGGCTCAAGTCGGCAATCTGGGTTGCGGCCTATGTCCGCCGCTGCCACATCGAGGGGGCGTTCGCGGCGGTGCGTCGGCGCGGCGCCGAGGAGGCGGGGGCCATCTTCGTCAAGCTCAACCGGCTCGACGGCACGGCCGAGCTGTTCGGGCCGGCGCCGCAGAGCGTCTTCGACGACGCCCGCCCGGCGGATCGGCTGTTCAGTCGCTGCCTGGGCGAGCCGCCGGCCGCGGAGTCCAAGGTCGAGGAGCGCCTTGTCCGCGAGCTGCGTTTCGATCCCGACGCCTGGATCGTCGAGGTGGAGGATCGCGCCGGGCGCCATTTCCTCGGCGAGGTCGTGGTGTAAGGCGCCGCCGGTCCGTTCGGACCGGCGGAAGCCCGACGGGGCGGCGCCGGGGCGCCCGGTCTTGCCGATGCCGCATCATCGCAGCGGCCAAGCGAAGCTCAGCTCGTGACCATCCGGGTCGGTCAGATGGAAGAACCGCTCGCCCCATTCGGCGTCGCGCGGTGCCGTGTCCGGACGGTAACCGGCCGCGGTGACGCTGGCATGCAGGCCGTCGACGTCGGAATGGTAGAAGATGACACGTCCCCACCAGGACCAGTTCCGCGCGGCGGGTTGAACGACAAGATTGAGGTAGCTTCTTCCGGCGCGAAAGCTCGTGAACGCCGCGTCCTCGCCGCCGTGGACGATCTCGAATCCGAGCATGCGATAAAAGCGCACGGCGCGCGGCATATTGTGGGTGGCCAGCGTGACGGCACTGATGCTCTCGATCATCGCGGCATGCTCCGTATCTAGGCGGGAGTGCTGCGCCGTCTTTCGCGTTCCCGGACAGCCGCGTGTCGCTGCAGCGTCTGTTGCGCCCGTTTGACCACCGGGACATCCACCATCTTGCCGTCGACCGCGATCGAGCCGCGCCCCGCGGCGGTTGCCTCTTCATAAGCCGCGACAATCCGGCGCGCGGCGCCGACCTCTTCCTCGCTCGGTGCGAACTCCGAGTTGAGGATCGGCACCTGGCTCGGGTGAATGACCGAGGCGCCGAGAAACCCGAGGCGGCGCGAGCGCTGCACCGTGCGCCGGAACGCGTCGAGGTCCTTGTAATCCGCGACCGTTCCGATGAAGCCGAGCGGCATGACGCCCGCGGCACGCGCGGCAATCGCCAGCTGCTGCTTCGGCAGGAACAAGCCCTCGGCCTCCGGCAGCATGCCGACCGAGAGCGCGAAATCCTCCGCGCCGAGCGTCATGGCAACGATACGATGGTGCGAGCCCGCGATCTGCGGCATGCGGAAGAACGCCGCCGCGGTCTCGATCATCACGATGAACCGCGTCGTGCCAATCGGCATCCGGCGCTCGGCCTCGAGCTCAGCGACCGCTTCGGCGATCAGCCGCACGTGATCGCCGCTCTCGACCTTGGTCAGCGCCAGCGCCTGCACGCGCGGCGAGATTGCCGCCTCGAGATCGAGAAACGCATGGCGCCATGGGCGATTGATCCGCACGACGACGTCGGCGCCGGAGCGCGCCACCGTCGCCGCGCTCGCCTGCAAATCCCGGCGCGCGCGGGGCCTCTCGCCGTCGGGAACGCTGTCTTCCAGATCGAGGATGATCGCATCGGCTTGCGCGCGATGCGCGCCTTCGATGTAGCGCACGACGTTGGCCGGGACGTAGAGCAGCGATCGCCACACCGGAAGCTCGCACGTCTCCTGCGCGGCGGAGTATTCACCTGCCGAGGCATCGATCATACCACCCCCCGTTTGCGCAATCCGGCGAGATTGTCGTCGTCGAGGCCGAGAGGCCGGAGGATCTCACGATTGTGCTCACCGAGCGCCGGCGCCGGCGTGCGGATCTCCCCCGGCGTTCCGGACAGCCTCGGCACGACCGCGTGCATGGGAATGCTGCCCATCTCCGGATCCGGCATGTCGACGAGGATCTCGCGTGCCCGAACGTGCGGATCGGCGGCGAACTGTTCGATGTCGTAGACGGGAGCCGCGGTGACGCCCGCCCGCTCGAATGCCGCAAGGGCCTCGGCGAGCGTTCGCCCGGCGATGAAGTCGCGCAACGGCGCCTCGCAGGCTTCGGCGTTTCGTACGCGATCGGTATTGGTGCGAAAGCGCGGATCGTCGATCATATCCGCGCGGCCGATTGAACGGAATACGCGCTCCGCCATGGTCTGGGTCGAAGCGGAGATTGCGATCCAGCGCCGGTCGCTGGTCTCGAATACGTTGCGCGGCGAGGACGTCGCCGAGCGGCTGCCGAGGCGGGGCGTGACGGTGCCGGTGAGCGAGAAGATCGCCGCCTCCGGACCGAGGATGGAGAAGATCGGATCGAGCAGCGGCAGGTCGATGACCTGTCCGCGGCCGCCGTTCACCTCGATCTCGCGCAGCGCCACCAGCACTGCCGCGGCTCCGTAGAGGCCGGCGACCATGTCGGCCAGCGCCAGCGGCGGCAGCACCGGAGGCCGGTCGGGGAAGCCGGTCCTGGCGGCGAAGCCGGACATGCCTTCGACCAGGCTGCCGAAGCCCGGACGGTGGCGGTAGGGACCGTCCTGCCCCCAGCCCGATACCCGCACGATCACGAGGCGCGGATTGCAGGCATGCAACCGCGCCGGGGCCAGATTCATCGCCTCGAGCGTGCCCGGCCGAAAATTCTCGATGAACACATGGGCGCCGGCGACGAGCCGCAACAGCAGCGCCTTCCCCTCGGCTTCGCGCAAATTGAGCGTCACGCTCTTCTTGTTGCGGGCATAGACCTTCCAATGCACGCTGATGCCGTTCACGCGCCAATCGCGCAACGGGTCGCCTTTGGTCGGATCCTCGATCTTCACGACCTCGGCGCCGAAGTCGGCGAGCTGCAGGCTCAACATGTTGCCGGCCACCAGCCGCGACAGATCGAGCACCCGAATGCCGTCGAGCGGACCTTTCGTGTCGGGATGAAACGGTCTCATTCCGGGTCGGCTCCAGAATTCGCGGGTTGTTACCGCAGATGACAGGCCACGAACTGGCCCGGTCTGACCTCGCGCAGCGCCGGCGACTCGCTCCGGCACCGTTCGACGGCGTAAGGGCAGCGGGTGTGGAAGTGACATCCCGCCGGTGGATTGACCGGGCTCGGCACGTCGCCCTGCAGCACGCGCTTCTGCCGTCGGATCCTCGGATCGGGAATCGGGACCGCCAGCAGCAGCGATTCGGTATAGGGATGCAGCGGCCGTCGGAACAACGTCTTCTTGTCGGTATATTCGACGATGCGGCCGAGATACATCACCGCGATGCGGTGACTGATATGCTCGACCACCGCAAGATTGTGCGAGATGAAGAGATAGGCGAGGCCGAGCTCGCTCTGCAGGTCCATCATCAAGTTGAGCACCTGGGCCTGGATCGAGACATCGAGAGCGGAGACCGGCTCGTCGGCGACGATCAGTTTCGGCCGCAAGGCGAGGGCGCGCGCGATCCCGATGCGCTGGCGCTGACCGCCGGAGAACTGGTGCGGGTAGTTGTGCATCTGCGCCTGGCGCAATCCGACGCGCTCGAACAGCTCGCCGACCATGGCCCGCAGCTCCCGGCCGCGAGCGATGCCGTGCACGCGCAGAGGCTCGGCGACGATGTCGCCGGCGGATTGGCGCGGATCGAGCGAGGAGAACGGATCCTGGAAGATGATCTGCATCTGGCGGCGATAGGGACGCAGCTCGGCTTTCTTCAGGCGGGTGACGTCGCGACCGTCGAGCCTGATGCTGCCGTCGGTCGGCTCGATCAAGCGCAAGATCGAGCGTCCCACGGTCGACTTGCCGCAGCCGGACTCGCCGACCAGGCCCAGGGTTTCCCCGTGCGCGATCTCGAAGCTGACGCCGTCGACCGCGAAGACGCAGCCGGTCATCCGCCGCCACAGCCCCTTGCTGAGCGCGAAATGCTTCTTGAGGTCGCGTACCTCCAGCAGCGCCGGGGCGCCGCTATCGCTGCCGCTGCGGCCGGCCTCAGCCATCGCGATCCCCATAAAGCTCGCGCGAGCGCCAGCAGGCGGCCCAGTGTCGCGGGCGTTTCTCCTCATAGGCCGGATAGGCCTTGCGGCAACGGTCCTCGGCGAACGCGCAACGCGGCGCGAACACGCAAGCATCGGGCAGGTCCGTCAATGCCGGGACCATGCCGGGAATCTCCTGCAGCCGCTCGCTCGCGCCGTCGCCGGTTCCGCGCATCAGCGGGAGACGCGGGATCGACGCCATCAGCCCGCGCGTGTAGGGATGCTGCGGCTGGGCAAAGAGCTCTTCGACGGGCGCTTCCTCGACCTTGCGCCCGGCATACATCACGATGACCCGCTGCGCGGTCTCGGCGACCACTCCTAAGTCATGAGTGATCAGGATCACCGCCGTGCCGAGCTTGCGCTGCAGCTCCAGAACGATGTCGAGAATCTGCGCCTGGATGGTGACGTCGAGAGCCGTGGTCGGCTCGTCCGCGATCAGTACTTTCGGATTGCAGGCGAGCGCCATCGCGATCATGGCGCGCTGGCGCATGCCGCCCGAAAGCTGGTGCGGGTATTCCTTCGCGCGCCGGTCGGGGTCGGGAATGTGCACCAGCCGAAGCATGGCGACCGCGTTCTTCCACGCTTGCGCGCGACCGAGCCGCTCATGCAGCATCAGCACCTCCGCGATCTGGCCGCCGATGGTGATGACCGGGTTGAGCGACGTCATCGGTTCCTGAAAGATCATCGCGATGTCCTTGCCCCGCACGCCGCGCATCGCTTCTTCGTCGAGACCAAGCAGATCGACGCCGTCGAGCTTGATCGAGCCGCCGACGATACGGCCGGGCGGGTTCGGCACCAGCCGCATGAGCGAGAGCGCGGTGACGCTCTTGCCGCAGCCGGACTCGCCGACGATCGCCAGCGTTTCCCCCGCGGCCAGCGAGAAGCTGATCCCGTCGACGGCCTTGATGACGCCGCGGCGCGAATGAAAGAACGTTTGCAGTCGCTCGACGGCGAGCAGCGGTTCGCCGTCGGCCTTGGCGGTTCGAACCGCCGACTCGATCCCCGCGTCTCGTTTCCGTTCGGTCATGGCGCCGGCGGATGCCGTCAGTGGCGAAGCCGCGGGTCGAGGATGTCGCGGAGCGCGTCGCCGAACAGGTTGGTACCGAAGACCGTGAGGCTGATGGCAATGCCGGGAAATATGACCAGCCAAGGCGCGGAGCGCATGTATTCCGCCGCCGATTCCGACAGCATCCTGCCCCAGGACGGGTAGGGCTCGGGAATGCCGAGTCCGAGGAACGACAGCGACGCCTCGGTCAGGATCGCGGATCCGAGCTGGGCGGTCGCGAGCACGATCAGCGGCGCCAGCGTATTGGGCAGGACGTGCACGACGGCGACGCGGAATTCGCTCATGCCTACGGCTCTCGCCGCCTCGACGAAGGGCAGCTCGCGTAGCGCAAGGGCGTTGGAGCGGATGACCCGCGCCGCATACGGGATCAAAGGAATCGAGATGGCGATGATCGTGTTTCCCAGCGCCGGCCCGAGCGAGGCCGCCATCACCAGCGCCAGCACGAGGAGCGGCAGTGCCTGCAGGACGTCGACGACCCGCTGAACGATGAGGTCGACCCAGCCGCCGAGATATCCCGAGACCAATCCGAGCACGACGCCAAACACGCAGCCCAGCAGGGTCGAGCCGAGACCGACCGCGAGCGAAATGCGCGCGCCGTAGACGATCCGGCTGTAGACGTCCCGGCCCATGAAGTCCGCGCCCAACCAATGCATCGCGCTCGGCGGTGCAAGCGAGACCGCGGAATTGGTGGTGAGCGGATCGGAGAGGGTGAGGAAATCGGCGAACACCGCGGCAAACACCACCACGATCATGATCGCCGCCCCGACGACCCCGAGCGGATGCCCGGTGGCGACGTAGCGCAGCTGCGCCCAGACGCTGTCGGGCCGGACCGGCTCGTTTGCTGCCTCGATCGCGTAATCGACGCCGTTCATCCCGCGCTCCCCGGGCAATGGCTCGCCGAGCTACTCGGCATATTTGATCCGCGGATCGAGGACGGCATAAAGCAGGTCGATGATGAAATTGATGATCACCGCGACGGCCGCGATGAACATCACTAGGTTCTGAACGATCGGATAATCCCGCCAGCGGATCGCTTCGACGAGAAATCGCGCGACGCCGGGAATGTTGAACACCGTTTCCGTCACGATCAGGCCGCCCATCAGGAACGCCGCCTCAATACCGATCACGGTCACCACCGGCAGGATCGCGTTGCGCAGGGCGTGATGGTAGTTGACGCTGCGATCGGAAGCTCCTTTGGCCCGCGCGGTGCGGATGTAGTCCTGCCGCAGCACCTCGAGCATGGACGAGCGCGTCAGTCGCATGATCAGCGCGGAGCTGCGAAAGCCGACCGCCGCCGCCGGCAGGCTGTAGAGCAGCAGCTCATCCCACAGCGTCGGCGGCGGCTCGGTATAGATCGGAACGGTGCCGAACATCGCCACCGCGGCCGTCAGGATCAAGAGGCCGAGCCAGAACGCGGGCATCGACAGGCCGCTTAGGCTGATCACCCGCAAGAGATAGTCCAGGCCCGTGTTCTGCCGGAACGCGCTGATGACGCCGAGCGGCACTCCGAGCAGGACCGAGAAAGCGAGCGCCAAGCCGGCAAGCTTGGCGGTGATTGGAATGCGCGGCACGATCTCGGCCAAGGCGGGCTTTTCCGAGACATAGGAGTAGCCGAGATCGCCCTGAAACAGCCCGCCGATCCACCGCGCGTATTGCACCGGGATCGGCTGGTCGAGGCCGAGCTCCTTTTCGATCTCGGCCTTTTCCGCGGGATTGATCATGCCGGCCGCGTCGAACAGAATGTCCGCGATGTTTCCCGGCACCAGCCGAAGCATCACGAACACCAGCACGGAAATCCCGAACAGCGTCAGGAGCATCAGGAAGAAGCGCCTGATCAGATAGATCCCCAAGGTCGTCTCCCGTCACCCGCAGGGAAAGCTTGCCCCGTCCGCCCGCCGTTTGTCGCGCCCGACGCAGCTGCGCCCGCCGGCCACGCGAGCCGTTCGGCCGAGCTCATTTGGCCAGCCACACGTCCTCGTAGCGGTAGCCGTTGTAGGAGCTGTTGACCATGATCGTGACGTTCTTCACATAGGGATGCCAGCACGTTGCCAGCCGCGAATGGTAAAGGACCGGCCGCGCGACATCCTCCTGCAGCTTCTTGTCGATCTCCCAGACCAGCTGCTTGCGCTTCGCGATGTCGGTTTCCGCCGATTGCCGGTCGAACAGCTGCTCCAGGTCCTTGTTGCAGTACTGCGTGTAGTTCCGCTCCGATCCGCACGCGTAGTTCTCGTAGAAAGTCTGATCGGGATCGTCGATGCCGTTGCCGGTGAGATTGAGGCCGACCGCGTAGTCCTTGCGGGCGACCTTCGCGAACCACGCACCGGTCTCCACCGTTTCCAGCTCGGCATCGACATAGATGTCCTTGAGCTGGTCGATGAGGATGACGGCGGGGTCGCGATAGTCGTTGAGGTTGCGCGTCGACACCTTGATCTTGAGCCGATTGTTGGGGCCGTAGCCGAGCTTCTCCATGATCTTGCGGGCGGCCGCGCGGTTCTGCTTGATGTCCGAGCCGTAACCGGGAATGGTCTTCAGGATGTCGGGCGGCAGGCCCCAGACGCCGGCCGGCGGCGGCAGCAGCGAGCCCCCGACGTCGGCTTTGCCTTCGAACAGGATGTCGATGAACGACTTGCGGTCGAGTGCCAGGGCCATGGCGCGCCGCAGATCGGCATTGTCGAACGGCGCTGCGTCGCGATTGACGATGAGGTTGGTATTGACGTTGGTCGGCTCGAGGTCGCAGATCGCCGCCGGCGACTGCGACTTGATGTCCTTGAGCAGCGCGACGGTGATCTGGGTCGGGAACGTCATGTCGACCTTGCCGGCGACGAACGCAAGGACGGCGGTCGAGCGATTGGGAATGATCGGGAACTCGATGCCGTCGAGATAGGGCAGGCCCTGCTTCCAGTAGTCCGGGTTTCGCACGAGCTTGATCGTTTCGTTCTGCTTCATCTCGACGAACTTGAAGGGGCCGGTGCCGATCGGGTGCGCGCGCATTTGCGCCGGCGGGACGTGGCACGGATAGACCGGAGAGTAGCCGGAAGCCAGCATGGCGAGCAGCGAAGGCTGCGGCCGCTTGAGGTGGAATGTCGCCTCGAAATCGCCGTTGACGCTCACCTCGGTCACGTTCTCGTACCAATCCTTGCGCGGGTTCTTGCGGAGCTTGGCCTGCGATTTTCCCGTCAGCATGTCCCAGGTGCATTTGACGTCCTGGCTGGTGAAGGGCTTGCCGTCGTGCCACTTGACGCCCTGCCGGAGCTGAAACGTGAGCTGCGTGCGGTCGGCGTTCCACGACCACTTGGTGGCGAGCTCGGGCTCGATCGTATCGAGGCTGTTTTGCCGCTTGTGCTGGTTGTAGAGCACGAGGTTGTTGAACACCGGCATCATCGGGGTGTTGGTCGAATAGGTCGCTTCCTCATGGATGGAGACGCCGCCCGGGGTCTCGCGATGATAGATTTTCAGTGTCCCGCCGTGTTTCGGCTCCTCCGCGCGGGCCGCCGCCGACGCAGCCGCCAGTGCTGCAACCGCCGGCGCCGCAATCAACAACGCACGAAGCTTGACCGCCATGGTGGTGTTCCTCCTGATGGCGGGGGAGATGGAGCCGCCCCGCTTCTGATTCTTGTCAAGACACGCTAGCCGGCGCCGCTTCCGCGTTCAATCGGAGCAAATCCGCGGAATTGGCCGGGCCCCGGCTGGTCATACTACGCTTCGCATCGGGGCGGCTGCGACAAGAAGGCAGCGGGATCAAGTCCGGGGCCGGCGTTTTTCTGAAGATGCTCCGGCGATTACCGCGCGGCAATCGACCCGTGCGGATGGCGCAGATCGCCGCGCTTGTTGCGTCGGCGCACGTAGTTGATCATGGCGTTCGGCCGTTCGGCCTTCACCTTGAGCGCGGCGATCAGCGCATCCTCCGCCGCCACCGTCACGCTCTGCCGCTTGCCGGCGACGTTTAGGCCGACAGTGAATTCGAGCATCATGCCGATATTCTCCGTGGCGACCGAGGCGGCCCGTGATCGCCGATCGGCGATCTCCTTGACTCGTTCGTTCTGCTATCCGAGCTCGCCGTCGGCCGAATCGGCGCCCTCGAGCTGTGAGAACCGCACCTGCAGGATCTCCCTCATCATCACCCTGCCGTTCTCCTGCTTCTCGACCAGCATGAGCTGTTGCGCGTCGGGCAGTCCGGCCGGCGCCACCATCTTGCCGCCGGCTTTCAACTGATGGATCAGGGGCGGCGGGATGAGGTCGGGCGCCGCCGTCACGATCACCTTGTCGAACGGGGCGTGCTCGGACCAGCCATGATAGCCGTTCGCAATCCTCAGCTCAACGTTGGCGCAGCCTTGCTGCTGGAGTCGTCGCTTCGCCTGTCGGCCGAGCTCCTCGATGATCTCGATGCTGTACACTTTCCGCGCCAGCTGCGCGAGGATTGCGGCCTGGTAGCCGAGGCCGGTGCCGACCTCGAGGACGACGTCCTCGGCGCCGATATCGAGCAAGTCCGTCATCAACGCGACAATGAACGGCTGCGAGATCGTCTTGTCGAAGCCGATCGGAAGCGGAACGTTGGCATAGGCATAGGGCTGGAGCTCGACCGGCACGAACTCGTGGCGCGGGATCTTGCCCATGGCCGTCATGACGCGTTCGTCGAGGGCCGCCTTGCCTATCGAGTCGCGCAAGTGAAATGTCCCGGCGGAAATTTCCGCGAGCATGTGTTGACGCAGGACCTCGAAGTCTTCCACATTCATCGCGCAATCCCATGGCCGCAACGCGTCATCGCAGGCATCGCGACGGACCGATTGCCTGCCGGCATCCGTGCTGCGCAAAGGCGCCTTGGCGCCTCCCGCCCGCCCCCGGCAGACTCCCCCAATGCCGTATGTGCAGCATACAACGCTGACCAGGGGTGCCGGAAGGCAAGGGATGACGCTTCCCTTCGCTGCGCCGCCGATTGGGGGCGGTCGAAGCCCCGGTCGATCTTCCGCCGGTCGCCGGCGAACTCGCTGCAACCGCCGGCACGGTCGGCTTCACTACCCTTGACAGTCGACACGGCCGGCGCGAGTCTCTCACTGTCGGCGCACGAGGACGCCGGTACGCGAATGCGCCGACGGTGCGTGCGGCGCGGAGGTGTCGATGACACCGCCTGGACAGATTGCCGCAATGACCGCGGCGGGGACCGCCGCGTAGCGGCGACACACGGGCGGTATATCGAGAGCGGTCTCGGAAGCCGCGGCGGCGCTTGGGCCGCGAGTGATGCAGCCAACATCTGCACATCGCCGACCGATTGAATCTGCGCGATGGCGTGGGGCGGGGTGCAGGCGAGATGCCCGGAACGAATCGGGAGGTCTAATGAATCGTCGTGGCGTGCGGACGATGCGGCATGAAAACGCCCGCGGGCGGTGCCGCGGGGTGACCGCATAGAAGATCGAGGCCTTAGCGCGCGTCAGGGCCGCGCGACCGCGGTGATGACGGCTCGAGGAGACTTCGCTATGGCGCAGCTGCACATGTTGGTCGGCTCGGATGAAACTCGGCCCCTTCCGGCGGTCCGCAAGATTGCGGTGGCGGATCTCAAGGACGCCTTGGTCAAGGGCATCGACGACTTCTCGGCCATGCCGACCCACGTCATATTCCTGACGATCATCTACCCGGTGATCGGTCTCGTTCTGGCGCGGTTGACCTTCGGCTACGCCGTCTTGCCGATGCTGTTTCCGCTCGCGGCCGGCTTCGCGCTGGTTGGTCCGTTTGCCGCCCTCGGCCTCTACGAGTTGAGCAGGCGACGAGAGCAGGGGCTCGATGTCTCGTGGACGCATGCCTTCGGCACGCTGCAGTCCCAGTCGATCGACGGCATCGTGGCGCTCGGCGTATTGCTGATGATCATCTTCCTGCTGTGGCTGGCAGCGGCTCAGGCGATCTACATCGCGACTTTCGGCTACGAGCCCGCGGCGACGATTCCGGACTTCCTCGAGCAGTTGTTCACTACGCGAGCCGGATGGACCCTCATCATCGCCGGCAACGGCGTCGGCTTCCTGTTCGCGGTGCTGGTATTGACCATCAGCGTGGTGTCGTTTCCGCTGCTGGTCGATCGCGACATCGGCGCCGCCGGCGCGCTGATCACGTCCGTGCGGGTCGTGCTCGCCAATCCGATCACCATGGCGCTGTGGGGACGCTGGTGGCCTGTCTCCTGGTATTGGGCTCGTTGCCGTTCTTCCTCGGATTGTCGATCGTGTTGCCGGTGCTCGGACATTCCACTTGGCATCTTTACCGCAAGGCGGTGGAGCCCGACCCGAATCCACGCCAAGAAGAACATCCCAGTCCCCCGAAGCGACGGCGTTATGCGGCGCAATTTCCGGCCGCCCTGTTCACCGGCGAGGATCGGCCCGAACGGCCGTAGCGGCCGCCGCCTCGCCGCAATGGCCGGCTTGCCGCCGCGAGCGAGCCGCAGGGGACGGGTGGGCGCGGGGAGCGGTGAAGGCGGCGACATGTCCGCGGCACTTGCGCGACTGCAATAACGGCCCGTCGCACGCGCTGACCCCGCTCGTTTTCTTTTTCCTCCGCACCGTGTCGCCGCCCAGCAGGTTGCCGCGGGCGCCTTCCACGGCGCCAAGCGCTTGTCTTTCCGCGGCGACGTCGTTTCGTGCTTTTCTGATCGGCGCCGAGTTCCAAACCGGAGGAGACGTCGATGGCGGACGAGCTGGATGCCCGGGCGGCCGGCGCGCGCAGGCTCAGGGACAAGGTGTGCGTCGTGACCGGCGCAGGCCAGGGAATCGGGCGGGCGGCGGCGAGACGGCTGGGCCAGGAAGGCGGGAAAATCGTGGTGGCTGACCGCGTCGAGGCGAGCGCGGCCCGGACCGAGGCCGAGCTGCGCGACCAGGGCGTCGAGGCAACCAAGGCGCTCGTCGATCTGAGCACGCTTGCCGGCGCGCATGATCTGATGAGCCAGGCGCTCGCGGCCTACGGGCGCATCGACGTGCTGGTCAACAACGTGGGCGGCACGATCTGGATCAAGCCCTACCATCTCTACGGCGAAGAGGAGGTCAAGCTCGAGATCGAACGATCCCTGTATCCGACGCTGTGGTGTTGCCTGGCGGTGCTCCCGATCATGATGAAGCAGATGTCGGGGTCGATCGTGAATCTCGGCTCGCAGTCGATCCGAGGACTGTACCGGGCTCCCTATGCCGCCAGCAAAGGCGGCATATTGGCGCTGAGCACGGTGCTCGCCAAGGAGTACGGCCGCTATGGGATTCGCGTGAACACGATGGCGCCGGGCGGGACCGAGGTGACCGACCGGGTCACGCCGCGGCAGTTCATCCGGCCGGGCGTCATGGCCGACGAAGGCGACGAGGCGCAGGCCGAGGATTACCGCCGCGAAATGGCGCAGGACATCCGCAACCAGCAAGCCGTGCAACGTCGCGGTCTGCCCGAAGAGCAGGCGGCCGCCATCGCCTTCCTGGCGTCCGATGACGCAAGCTTCATCACCGGGCAGGTCATCAATTGCAGCGGAGGACAGTCGTAGGCGTCTCGACGAAAATCGCGCGCGCGTCCAAATGATCGCCCCGCCGCTCAACGCCAACCGCCGCCGCCATTGACGTAGACCGTGTCGGCGGTCATGAACGCACAAGCATCCGAGCACATGAAAAGGACGAGCTCGCCGATTTCCTCCGGCTCTCCGAATCGATTCATCGGCACGTCGTCCAGGAAACGCTGCAACAGCTCCGGCGACGTCTGCGCCGCCGCCTGAAACGGCGTGCGGACGGGTCCCGGTGAAATCGAGAGGCAGCGGATCCCCGCGTGCGCGAACTCGCGCGCGACCCCGAGCGTCATCGTCACCACCGCTCCCTTCGCCGCGGCATAATGCACCGAGGAACCCGGACCCCCGCGCCGGTGCGCCATGCTTGCCATGTTGACGATCACGCCGTACCCGTTCCGTTGCATGTGCGGAAGAACGGCCTGCATGCAATAGAGCGTGCCCTTCACGTTGAGCGCGAACGTCTTGTCGAAGAGCGCGTCGTCGATGTCGAGAAACTTCGATCGCCGCAGCGCCGCGCCGGCCGAATTGAACTGAAATTCTATGCTTCCGAACGTCTCGATCGCCCGCCGTATCATCTCGTTCACCTGCTCTCGCGAGCTGACGTCGGTCGCGAGCGCGAGCGCCTTGCCCCCTTGCTGGACGATCTGCTCGGCTGTGCGTCGTGCGCCGTCGGCGTCTATGTCCGCGCTCACGACGTTTGCACCCTCGCGCGCGAAGATCATCGCCGTGGCCCTGCCGATGCCGCTGGCGGCTCCCGTTATGACGATCGTCTTGCCAACGAAATAGTCCGGCGTCTTGGGCATCGCTTGCCTCCTCGTGCCTGCAGGGGCGCCGAGTGTACGGGATAATGGAGCACCCTTGGGGGTCCCGGTGGGGATGGGAAACCGGTTTGCAGGCGACGGCGGGGAATTCCGGATGGTCGCGTTCCGCGGCGGCTTGGGCGGCCAATTGACGAGCTTGGCACGACCGCTTTTGCGGCTATGCTGCAAAAGCCGCACCACGGGAGGATGAGCCGTGCACGATACGACCGATCCCCATTGGCATGAACCCGAAGGACTGAAGAACGCGGGATATGGCGCCTGGAAGCGGCCCAATACGCCCTACGACGATTACATGGAAGCGCAGGGGATTCCGGTTTATCGCGGGATCGGCGTGCGGCGCGTGCAGGACATGCCGCTCAAGCGCTGGAACCGGATGGGCGGCAACGGCACGTTCATTCAGCTCTACGGGACCGAAGGCCGCTGGGGTTGCTACGTGATCGAGGTCCCCGGCGCCGGCGCGCTCAATCCCGAGCGGCACATGTACGAGGAGATCATGGTCGTGGTCGAAGGTCGCGGCACGACCGAGATTTGGACCGACGATCAGAGGAAACCGCACACCTTCGAGTGGCAGCGCGGCTCCATGTTCTCGATCCCGCTCAACACCTGGCACCGCATCGTCAACGCGGCGTCGAGCCCGGCGCTCATCCTGGTGGCATCAACGGCGCCGAACGTGATGAACCTGTTCCGCGACATCGACTGGATCTTCAATTGTCCCGCCACCTTCCCGTCACGCTTCGACGGCAGCGAAAGCTATTTCAAGCCCAAGGACGACATCGCGCCCGATCCCCTGCGCGGGCTCGCCATGCGCAGGACCAATCTCATCCCCGACGTGTTCAACGCCGAGCTCTACCTCGACAATCGCCGCTCTCCCGGCTACCGGCGGATGGAGCCGAGCATGGCCGGCAACGTGTTCTACGGATTCGTCGGGGAGCACGTCACCGGCCGCTATTCCAAGGCCCACGCCCATATGTCGTCGGCCGTGCTCGTCTGCATCAAAGGCAAGGGCTACACCTATACCTGGCCGCGGGCGATCGGGATGACGCCCTGGAAGGACGGCAAGACCGACCAGATCTACCGGCAGGACTACGAGCCCGTCGGTCTCGTCACCGCCGCCCCCTATGGCGGCGACTGGTTCCATGCGCATTTCGGGATCAGCAAGGAGCCGCTCCGTCTCATCGGCTGGTATGGCCCCAACAATCACCGCAAGGACAAGGCGGGCGTGCCGGGCGAAAAGGATACCGACGAGGGCGCGATCGACGTGACCGAAGGGGGCACCGCGATTCCATACTGGCTGGAGGATCCGTTTCTGCGCAAGGAATACGAGCAGACGCTGAGCAAGGAGGGCGTTGCGTCGCGCATGGACGAAGCGCTCTATCGCGAGCCGGCGAAGGTGTGACGCCGGGGGCGGAGCATGCGTCGGCGGCATCTTGCGGCGACCGTGCTTGCCCTCGTCTCGCAGCCGGCTGCGGCCGTCGCCGAGGACGCGTTCTACTCCGGAAAGACGCTGAGGCTCATCGTCGGCCTGCCCGCCGGGGGCGCCGCCGACGCCTACGCGCGGCTGGTGCAGCGGCATCTTGCGCGTCGCGTTCCCGGCACGCCCGCGATCGTGGTGCAGAACATGCCGGGCGCGGGCTCGCTCAAATCGGTGATCTCTCTCGATGCCGGCGCGCCCGCCGACGGCACGGTGATGGTGACGTTCAACCCGGGACTCGTCGCCGAGGCGCTGACCGCGCCCGAGCGGGTCAAGGTCGATTTCAGGAATTACGCCTTCATCGGCAGCGTCAGCGAGGATATCCGCGTCTGCTACGTGCGCAGCGCAAGCGGGGTGCGCACGTGGCAGGATCTGCTGGCACGCGCGGACATCGTTTTTGGCGCGACCGCGCCGGGCGCGGCCGGTACCGCGGACATTGCCATGCTGCGCAACCTGTTCGGCGCCAGCATCAAGCAGGTGCAGGGCTATGCCGGCAGCGCGGCCAAGCGTCTCGCGGTCGAGAACGGCGAGATCGACGGCGAGTGCGGCAGCTGGCCCGCGATACCCGACGACTGGCTCCGCGACCACAAGATCAACGTGCTCGTCCGGCTGTTGCGGACGCTCGTGCCCGGGCTCGATCCGAACGTGCCGTTCGCGGGCGATCTTCTGCGCGATGAGCGCGACCGCAAGGTCTACGAGATCCTCAGCGCGCCGGGGAAGCTCGGCCGTCTGTTCGTGGTCTCCGGCCGCGTCCCGGCCGGTCGCGTGGCAATCCTGCGCGCGTCGTTCGATGCCATGGTCGCGGATCCCGCTTTCCTGAGCGAAGCGCAGAAGCTCCGGCTCCTGATCGCGCCGGTGACCGGAGCCGAGATTGCCGGCCGCATCGCCGATCTCTTTGCGACGCCGGCCGATCTCGTCGTGCGGGCAAAGGCCGTGAGCAGCGATTGAGCCGCCGGCCGAACGCCGCGGGCGCGCTCGCCCGGCGACGGCAGCGGCCGGCCCGGCCAAAATCGGCCGTGCTGGTCAGCCGGGGTGATCCCTATGGCAGACAGCAGGAGAATCCGATGGCACTCGACGATGAGGCGACCAAGACGATCTTGGCTCAGATCGATCGCGACGAGCTGGCCCAGCTCGGTTGCGACTTGACGAGCATTCCCAGCCCCACCGGCGAGGAGAAAGCGATCGCCGAATTCATTCTGTGTTGGTTCGAAGCCAATGGGATCAAGGCGGTTCGTCAGGAGGTCGAGGTCGACCGCCCCAACGCGGTGGGCATTCTCAAGGGCGATGGAACCGGGCTCAGCCTGAGTTTCAATGGCCATATGGACACGAGCTTCACCGGCACCAGCCGGGATTCCCGCATGGCGTCCAACCTCGAGCCGGAGACCGAGCTCAAAGGCCGTATCGTCGGCGACAGGATCCAGGGGCTCGGCATCTCGAACATGAAGGGCGGCGTCGCGGCTTTCATGATCGCGGGCAAGGCGCTGAAGAAGAGCGGCGTTCGGCTCAAGGGCGACGTGATCCTCGCGGCCGTCGTCGGCGAGATTTCCCGGACGCCGGTCGGCCCGTGGCAAAGCCGGGAATATCGTGGCGAAGGCGTCGGCACGCGCCACCTGCTGACGCACGGCATGCACTCGGATTACGCCGTCGTGGCCGACGGCTCCGACCTGAATATCGTTTGGACGCAGACCGGCGTGGTGCAGGTCAAGATCACGACTTTCGGACAGGCCGAAGCGGCCTGGGGGACCAATCGCTCGGCCTACCCGATGGAGAAAATGAACGCCATCGTGAAGATGACCAAGATCATCACCGCGTTGGAACAATGGGCGGAGGAATTCGAGCAGAAGCACATCTACAAATCCCCGACCGGCCCGCTGTTCCCCAAGGTCAATATCGGCGCCATCGAAGGCGGGGCCCCGTACCGGCCCAATTATTTTCCCGGTGTCTGCTCCATCTATGTGGATGTCCGCATGCCGCCGCAAGTCCGGCCGGTAACGATCAAGCACGAGATGGAACAGACCTTGAACAAGCTTGGTCTGGACTACGAGCTTGACGTCTACAAATCTCTGCTCGGTCACGAAGGCAAAAACGTCGAGCCACTGGTTCGATCAGCGCAAGCCGTGTATCGCCACCTGTTCGGTGCCGAGATCAAACCCGAACCCCCCGATCGCGCAAGCATCTGGACGGATACCAATCTGTACAACGAGGTCGGAATTCCGGCGATCAAAATCGGCCCGCGCGGGCGTCGGATCAGTGCGAGAAACGAGGAGATCGAGATCGACGTGATGATGAAGGCAGCGCAGATTTATGCGCTCATGGCGCTGGATATTTGCAATCGCGAAAGATCGCGGCCGCAGTGACCTTGGATCGGACAGGAGAGCGTTAATTCCTTGCGGCTTTGAGACGCGGCCGATGCGTGAAGCATCAGCGGCCCGACCTTCCTTCCGGACTTTCATCCGCAAGATCGAGAGCCGGTACAGCGGAACGTTTCGCAGCAACGCTTCTGCGATCCAGTGGCCTCGAATGGCTTACGACCCCATCCTTCGGAGGTGATCGATCCGTCGCAGAAACTCGATGCCGTGACCGATACCGCGTTCTTGCACGGAAACGCGGCCCGGATCGGACCGGACACGCCGCGCCTGAGGGGGAAATCGTTCCATTTGTGACGCCCGTCACATCGGTCGCAGCGGTCGCCGGGTAGCCTCCCGAGCGTCGGCGATGCCGCTGCACTCGGCAATCCACGGGAGCGCCCCATGTCGATCCGTTCCAGATTCAAACCGTTTTTGCTCAAGACCGGCGTCGCTTTCGCAATATGTGTCGGCGCAACGGCCTTGTGGCAGGGGGTGAACGGGTACGCGGCCGAGCCGGCCGCTGCCGAGACCGACTTTTCGCCGGCCTTCCCGAAGCTTCGGTCCGGGCCTTATCAGGACAACGTCTTCATCCGGGTGATCGAGGACCCGATCTGAGCCTTGTGATGGTGCCTCGCGCACATGGGTTGGGCTCACGGGATAGCGGTACCGATATGACAAGAGATTTCGACCGGGTTGGGTCAATGCCGTTCCAGGGGGAAAAAGTGGATGCGGCGCTTGCGTCGATAGAGCAGGCGCTGAGGGTGCTCCGCACCCCTTGCGGCCAGCCGCCGGCGCCGCCCACGAGCTTGACCGTTGCCGACCGCCTCGTTGGGCAGGCAACCGGCCCCAAGTAAAAGTTGAGTAAGAGCAGGCACGCAGGCCGTCGCGATCGACAGGTCGCTTCCGGTTCAGCGTTCGGCGCCGAGCACGCGCAGGTCCTGCTGCGGTGTGGAGCGTCGCGAAACCTCCGACAAGGCGCGCCGCGCATTGTCCGCCGCGGTCCGCCAAGCCGCTGCCTGTTCGTGCCGGGCCGGCCTCGCCGCCGCCGCGTCGGCGTCGCGCCAGATCGCGACCAGCCGGCGCGCCGCGTCGACGCTGATCTCGTTGTAGAGCTCGGCGAGCTCATAGACGCGGTCGACCGATTGCCCGATCCGAGGATTCATGAACAGCAGAATGCGCTGCAACACATCCGCCGGCAGGGCCATGGCTTTGGCGGCGACCACGATCGGTTCGCCGAGCTCGTCGCCGACGATCCGGCGCGCCTGCGCGCGGGAGATGCCGAGCGCGCGCTCGAGCTCTCGCACCACCGCCTCGGTGTGGCGCTGGAGCGCGGCGGATTCGAGGCGCCAGGTGTCCGCGCGCTGCAGGGCGGCGAAGGGGGACCATGGGGCGGGCGGGGCGTAGTCGAGATTGATCAGGATCAGCCGGCGCTCCCCGGTGTCGGCGGCGTAGAACAGGTCCGACAACTCGGAGGCCGCGGTCTCGGCCGGGTCGGCGGGCCGTCCTGCCGGCACCGGCGGGGCCGGGGGCGGCGGCCGCTTGGCGATCCGCTCGGCATGGGCGCCGCCGTATTCCGCCGCGATCGCCGCGAGGTCGGCGGCCGTGAGGCACGCCGACTGCTCGAGGATCGGACCGGCGACCTCGATCACGTCGCGCGCCAGGCGCTCGATCACTGGGCGCGGCGCCGACGGGTAGGGCGCGAGCCGCGCGGCGAGCATGGCGCGCGGCGCCGTGTCCACCGCCTCGACGAGGCGGAGCGCGAGCTCGGTGTAGTAGCGCTCGTCCTCGAGGGCGTGCGTCGGCCGCTGCAGATAGAGATCGGTGAGCACCCGCAGCAAGGTCGGACGCATGTCGATGCCGCTGCCGTGACCGAGATCGAGCAGATCTTCCAAACCAGCAAATGCCGCCGGCGGCTCCAACATGGTCACTGCGCCTTTACTGCAACACCTCGGATTTGAAATAGCCTAAGGCCGGCGCGTTAGCGGAGCGTTAACCTTGCGCGTCTCAAATCGGGAGAGGAGCCGCATTGCGGCATCCGGTCGGGGGAACGACATGGGTACAGTCATCAGTTATCCGGCAGCGCGACCCGCTGCGCGGGGGTCGCGGTCGATCGCGCCGCAGTCCGAGTCGGCGACCGTCATCATCCTTCCGGTCATCCGAATCGAGCGATATATCGAGGAACCGACCGACGGAGCGGAGCCTGCGGCGAGCAACGGCCCGGGTCGCCGCCGCCGCCGCCCTGCCAACCGCTCGTAAGTCCGCAGGCCGTCGCGTCGTTTCCGCGGCGTTGAGGAGAACGACAGCGATGCTCTCCCGCCGGCTCCGTTCGCGCGCGTGCGGCGATGCGCTGCTTTGCCTGTTCATCCTGGGCTGTCCGAACGGCGATTTCGGTCGCCTCCGCCCCGGCATCGTCACCGACGAAATTCATGCCTGGGTCGGACGCGACGCCGCGCGCGCCGTCGGCGCGCCGATCTCGCTGTTCCCCTTGACCGACGACGAGCTGCTGTTGCGCGACTACGCCTATCAGCTGATCGAGCCGGCCTACGATCGCCAGCGCTGGTACAGCGTGGTCGGCGAATGGGGGCTGACCCGCTATTTCAGGCCGGAGTGGTGGCACTGCGATCCCACCGCCTACGCGGCGCGGTTGATGAACGCCTATGTTCGCTCCGAGATCGCTCGTTATGCCCGGCTGAACGACGACATCCGCAACGACGTCCTGCGCATCGAGCAGTTCGTCCCGGTCGCGCGGCGCGTCCTCGACATGGATCGCAAGCGGGAGCAAAGCCTGGCCTATATTGCGGTCCTGAGCGGGCCGGAAATCGCCAATGCCAGAGCCCGCATTGGCGAGAATTTCCTGGTCGTGGGCTGGGTCCAGCAGTCGCTTGCCGAGCGCGCTGCCTCGTATCGCTTCGCGCTCGAGCGTCTCATCGTGGCGACGCCGTCGCCGGCCGCGGTCGAGGCCGAGCGATCGCTCACGTTCCTGCAGGCGCGGATGGCGGACAGCGTGCTGGTGACGCCCCCCGATTTCGGCGTCGCGGTCACGGCCTCGGTTCCGCCGCCCCGGCGCGCCGTCGTCTCGAAATAGCAAAGAGCGGGATCACTGGAGGCGGCACTGCGCCGCCGCCAGCGCGCCGCGCGCGGAGGCAAGCCAACCCTCCTCCGGCACCAGTGCCCTGATCACGATCAGGCCGGTGTTCGTGGGCGAGGTCACGATCAACCGGTCCGCCGCCGTGATCTCCTCGTTCTCCGGCAAATCGGCGCGTTGCGCGGCCGTCATGAGATCGAGCTCGATCACGCGGCGGCCGGCGGCGCGGTCGTTGATGGCATAGTAGGCGACGTCGGAGCGGGTATAGAACGACACCGAGGTATAGGCCTGGCTGATCGGCACCGAGAATTTCAGCGCTCCGCGTGACAGATCGTAGCGACATACGGACATCGCGAAGGCCGGATCCATGAACGGCATGACGGCCTTCTCCGGCGTCGGCGGAGGAACCGCGATGACGGCGTTGACCGGCGCGATCGCCGACACCCGCGCATAGGCGTCCTGGCTGGCGAGGGTCGGCAGCACCAGCACGGTGGCTAGGTGCACGATGCCCCCGAGCAGGAGCGCGCCCAAGAGCCAGAGCGCCAAGCGCATCACTGGCATGCCCTCTTGCTGATCGCCGGCATCGGCGCTTCGCGCCCGGTGCGCGTCGCCACGCCGATCGGCGTATCGTAAAGCCGAAGCACCAGAACGTATTTCTCCACGCCGCCGGTCGGAAGCCAGTTGCCGGGCCGCGCGCGGGGGCCGATTACGATGTCGAAGCTGCCGTCCGACTTTCGAATGATTTGCTGGCTGGTGAAGCCTTGCCGCTGCATCGAATTGGCCACTAGGCGGCCCTGGGGATCGTACAAGGTGAGGGTCCAGAATCGTGCCTGCGGGGTGATCCCGCTCACGAGCACGTCGCAACGGCCGTCGAGGCCCTGGCCGGCGTCGTCCTCGCGTGCATAGAAGGCAACCCCGTCGCCCGAGCCGACCGGCAGCTCGCCGGTGCGCGCCATCATCGCTTTCGCATACGGATCAATTCCGGGCGTTCCGTTCTTCGGCCACGCGGTCCAGGCGCCGATCGTGACGCCGCCATAGGCAATGCCCCGCGTCAACGCGATCCAGGTCGTGCCGAGGCCGATGGCGGCCGCAACGCCCATCGCGAACATCGATCCGAAAAGCAAACGCACGTTTGGCCCGACCGGATTGCGTCAGAACGCGGGTTGGCAAAGCACCGGCTTCAATTGCCGCGGGTCTGGCCAGCCGGCTGTCGGTCAGACGCGGATGCGAAAGCGTCCGGACCTTGCAGCGCGGCACCCTGCGCGCCGGGAGGCTTGGGCGGCTCGCCGCGCGCCGCCAAGGCGCGCGTGGCATCGTCCATCAGCCGCTCGACGCGCACCAGCGCGTCGGCTCCGCGCTTGGTGAGAATCGAGGGACGGCCGGGCGAGATCTCGGGCACGGTGTCCTTCTTGGTTTCGGCGACCGCCGCGCGTCCCGTCGCCGGAGCATGCGGACCAAGTCCCGCGAGCGGCTTGAGCTCGACCCCCTGGTGCGCGTAGGCCATGATCTCGTGCCAGGTCTGCGCCGGAAGCGAGCCGCCGGTCATCTGGTTCATGGTCTTGTAGTCATCGTTGCCGAACCAGACACCGCACACGAAATTGCCGGTGAAGGCCACGAACCAGGCGTCGCGGTAGGCGTTGGTGGTGCCGGTCTTGCCGGCGGCCTTGATGCCGTCGAGGATGGCGCGCCGGCCGGTGCCTTCCTCCACCACCTTGTTCATCATCATGATCATGTCCAAAGCGACCTGCGGCGGGATCGCCTGCACCGGCTTCTTGCCGTCGCGGTCCCAGCGCCAGATCAGGTCGCCCGCGCCGGTGCGCACCTCGAGGATGGCGTGCGGCGTCGCCGCCTTGCCGAGATTGGGGAACATCGAGTAGGCGCCGGTGTGATCGAGCACGGTCACCTCGTCGGCGCCAATCGGCATCGACGGTGTGTCCGGCAGCGGCGTGCGCAGGCCGGCCTTGCGGGCGACCTCCCGGATCTTGGCGCGCCCGACCTTCGGATTGCCGTTGCCGATGGCGATCGAGAGCTTCACCGCAACGACGTTGATCGAACGCTTGAGCGCCTCGGTCAGCGTCATCGAGCCCGAAAAACCGCCGCCGTAGTTTCTAGGGCACCAGTTGCCGATGCAGACCGGCGAGTCGACGACGATCGAGGTCGGCTTGAAGCCGTGCATCAGCGCGGTGGCATAGACGTAGGGCTTGAACGAGGAGCCCGGCTGGCGCAGCGCATCGGTCGCGCGGTTGAACTGGCTGTCGCCATAGTCGCGCCCGCCGACCATGGCGCGCACTGCGCCGTCGACCTCCATCAACACCGAGGCGCCTTGCTTGGCATTGTACTCGCGGCCGTACTGCCGCAGCGAATTCTCGACCGCCTGCTCGGCGTGCTTCTGCAGGTCGACGTCGAGCGCGAGCCGGACCACGAAGACGCGCTCGTGCATCGACTTGGGCAGGGTCTCGACCAGCTTCTTCATCTCGTCGAACGCCCAGTCGAGGTAATAGTTGGGCGCCCGCTCGTCGCGCCGGTCGACCGCGATTGCGGGATTGCGGCGGGCGCCGAACACCTGGCCCTCGGTCATGAACCCGGCCTCGACCAGGTTGTCGAGGACGACGTTGGCGCGCGCGCGCGCCGCCGGCAGGTTGATGTGCGGCGCGAATTTCGAGGGCGCCTTGAACAGGCCCGCCAGCATCGCCGCTTCCGAGAGGTTCACGTCGCGCGCGGACTTGTTGAAATAATACTGGGCCGCGGCGTCGACGCCGAAGGTGCCACCGCCGAGATAGCCGCGGTCGAGGTAGAGCTTGAGAATTTCGTTCTTCGGCAGCCGTACCTCGAGCCACATCGCCAGGAACGCCTCCTTGACCTTGCGCTCGATGGTGCGCTCGTTCGTGAGGAACAGGTTCTTGGCCAATTGCTGGCTGATGGAGGAGCCGCCCTGCACCACGCCGCCGGCGCGCGCGTTGGTCAGCATGGCGCGGAACAGGCCGGGGACGTCGATGCCGAAATGGTCGTAGAAGCGTCGATCCTCGGTGGCGAGAACCGCCTTGATCAGGTGGTCGGGAAAATCCTCGAGCGGGATCGCGTCGTTGTGCCTGATGCCGCGGGAGCCCACCTCGTTGCCGTAGCGATCGAGGAAGGTGACCGCGAGCTCCGACTTCTTGAGCCAGTCGTCGTCGGCGGTTTCGCGGAAGGCGGGAATGGCGAGCGCCAGCATCAACAGCAAGCCGCCGGTGCCGAGCGAGAGCGCCTCCGAGATCGGCTCGACGAAGTACCAGCGCCGCCAGCCCGCGATGTGGAAGCGGTCCATGAACACGGTGAAGCGCTCATAGAGCTCGCGCGCCCAGGTCTGGGCTTGATACAATCCGAAATCGATGCGCGAATCGACGTCGAGCAGAAAGCGGCGCAGCCACGCCTGCCAGCCGGTCCCGTCGTGGTGAAAGAGGTTGCGCAAGGGTTCCTCGGGGGGGCGGTGCCTCGCAGGCGAGTCAACGCCGCGGCGGGACGGAATCGTCCAGCCGTTGACGAAGGTTTTACCCTAAATACTTGTTCCAAACTATGGCGGGGTGGTCACAAGGTGAACGGAATTCGGTAGACCACCGGGGGGTGATCCCGGACCGTTCGCCGCTCGGCCGACGGGCCGGCGGCAAGCTCGGCGAGGCGCTCCAGCCATGAGCCAGGACGAGACCCCCTTTTGGCGCCGGAAGTCGCTCGGGCAAATGAGCGACCCGGAATGGGAAAGCCTGTGCGACGGCTGCGGGCGCTGCTGCCTGGTCAAGCTCGAGGACGCCGACGATCCCGCCCGGACTTATTTCACCGATGTCGGCTGCCGCCTCCTCGACGGGCAGAGCTGCCGCTGCCGCGACTACCCCAACCGGACCGCCAAAGTGAAGGACTGCGTCCGGCTAACCCCCAGGAATATCAATCGAATCGTCTGGCTGCCGCCGACTTGCGCGTACCGTCTATTGGCCGACGGACACGACCTCTACTGGTGGCACCCGCTGGTCTCGGGCGATCCCGAGACCGTGCATCAGGCCGGCATCTCGGTGCGGGGCCGCCTCGGCGCCAGCGAGGACGAGGTCAAGGACGAGGAGCTCGAGGACCGCATCGTCAGCTGGCCCGTGAAAGTCCCCAAGGCGGCTCGGCGCAAGTCGGGACGATGATAATTCTGACAGGTATTTCATGGGCTTGGATTGCTTCCTGAAGAAGGAAGAATTATAGGAAGAAGGAAGAACGAGAAGCGGGGTTTGCCTTGGCCCTCAACATCAAGAATCCGGAGACCGAGAAGCTCGCCCGCGAGCTGGCGCGTCGCCGGAAGCAGGGCATCACCGAGGCGGTGACCGAAGCCTTGCGCAAGGAGGTCGAGCGCGAGCGCGGACGGCCGCGGCGGGGGAGCTACGAAAAATTCAAGCGCGACATCGATGAGATTGTCGAGCGCGTAAAGCGCCTGCCAGTGCTGGATGACAGAACAGACGATGAAATCCTCGGCTACAATGAGCGAGGCCATTTCGACTGATGGTGATCGATTCGTCGGTGCTCGTCGCCATCCTGATCGGCGAGGCCGATCGAGACAGATATCAGCGGGCAATCGACGCATCCCCTTTGCGCCTCGTTTCGGCCGTTACCAAACTTGAAACAGGGATGGCCATGATCGGTCGACGAGGCTTGGCAGCGGCCGACGAGGTGGAGCCGCTGCTCGCGAGGCTATCGGCCAGAATCGTTCCCTTCGACGAGCAGCAGGCCGACATCGCCTGCGATGCGTTCGCGCGCTATGGCAAGGGCCGCCACAAGGCCGGGCTCAATTTCGGCGACTGCGCCGCCTATGCGCTCGCGATCGCCGAAGCCGAGCCGCTCCTGTTCAAGGGCACCGACTTCGGCGCCACCGACGTGGAGGTGGCGAGCGTCGCGGAACGATAGGGGGGCCGGCGCTCCGTTCACTGCGTGTCACGGCCAGCGCATAGCGCTTGCGCGCGCCGCCACCTTGCTCTCGCTATCGCCTCCCCTCTAGATGCCGCCGCGCCTTCGCCGTCCGGGCCGGCGCGGGGTCAGATCATATGCGCGATCCGCTCACGCCGCCGCTCGACTACCTCGACCATGCCGCGGCGCGGCGCATCGTGGTGGGCGTCCTTCTCACGATGCTGCTCGCCGCGCTCGACCAGGTGACGGTGGCGACCGCGCTGCCGACCATCGCCACGAGCCTCGGCGACGTCGACAACATGTCATGGGTCGTCACCGCCAACCTCTTGTGCGCGACCGCCGCCACCCCGCTCTACGGCAAGCTCTCCGACATCCACGGCCGGCGCGCCATGATGCTGATCGCCATCGGCGTCTATGCCGCGGGCTCGCTCGCCTGCGCGTTGGCGCCCTCCATGCTGACGCTGATCCTCGCCCGCGCGCTGCAGGGGCTCGGCGGCGGCGGCCTGATGCCGCTGGTGCAGACCATCATCGGCGACGTGGCGTCGCCGCGGGATCGTCCGCGCTACCAGGCCTACACCTCCTCGACCTTCATCGTCTCGACCGTGGGAGGGCCGCTTATCGGCGGCTTCATCGCCGAGCACGCGCATTGGTCCTGGATCTTCTGGATGAACCTGCCGCTCTGCGGGCTGGCTTTCCTGCTCACCCACAGCGTGCTGCGGCGGCTGCCGCGCCACGACCGCCCCCACAAGCTCGACGTGCTTGGCGCGGCGCTGATGGTCGGCGCCGCGATCGCGCTGATGCTGGCGTTGACCTGGGGCGGGCGGCGCTACGGCTGGGGCTCGCCGCAAATCCTGTCGCTCCTCGCTGCCTGCGCCGTGCTGTGGGCCCTGTTCGCATGGCGGGTGATGGGCGCGATCGAGCCGTTCATCCCGTTGTCGGTGCTGCGCGACGGCGCCACCCGCGCCGGCACCGCGGTTGCCTTCTTCGCGATCGGGATGGTGATCGCGATCACCATCGTACTGCCGCTCTATGCCCAGCTGGCGCTCGGCCTCTCGGTAAGCGAATCGGCGACGACGATCATCGCGCTGCAGGGCGCCGCCACCCTGACCTCGGTCGTCGGCGGCCGCATGCTCGTCCGCTTCACCCATTACAAGCGGGTGCCGCTCGTCGGCTTGGTCGTCTCGATCGCCGCGCTCGTGCCGCTGGCCCTCGCGCCCACGGGATTGTCGCCCGCCGCGGCGCTCGTCCTCATCGCGCTCGTCGGCCTCGGACTGGGACCGACCTTCCCGTTCACGGTGGTGGTGGTGCAGAACGCGGTTGCGCCGCACCAGCTCGGAATCGCGACCGGCACGATGAATTTCTTTCGCGCGCTCGGCTCGACCTTCATCGTCGCCGGCTTCGGCGCGATCGTATTGGCCGGGGCGCCGGTGATGCGCGGCGTCTCGGCGAGCGCCGCGCTGGCGGCGACGGACGCCGGCCACGCCTTCCGCTGGGTCTTCGCCGCCGCCATTCTCTGCCTGCTCATCGCCTTGGCCTGCATCTTCGCGCTCGAGGAGCGGCCGCTGCGCGGGTCTTCGCCGCGCAAGGATTAGCAGAGCCGCTCCGTCATACCTGCCCTGTGCGCGCGTGCCTTGCCATCCGTCGTCCGCGGCGCGATATGACTCTTGCAACCGGGTGCGGCAGGGCAGAGTGGGGCAGGGCAGAATTGGGTTGAACGATTCCTATTCGATGACGCTTTCTCGCCGCAAGCCGAACAAGCCCGCTGACCGCAAACCGCATGCGCCGCTGACCCAGGCGGACGTGCGCAAGATCTTCTATGGCCTGATGCTGGGGATGTTCCTCTCGGCGCTCAATCAGACCATCGCCGCCACCGCGCTGCCGACGATCGGCCGCGACTTCGGCGACTTCGAGAACCTCTCCTGGGTGATCATCTCCTACCTGCTGTCGTCGACGGTGGTCTCGCCGCTTTACGGCAAGCTCTCCGACATCCACGGCCGCCGCGCCATGATGCTGGTGGCCATCGGCCTGTTCGTCGCGGGCTCGGCGGCCTCCGCCGCGGCGCCCGACATGGCGATGCTGATCGCCGGCCGCACCCTGCAGGGGATCGGCGGGGGCGGCATCGTGCCGCTCACGCAGACGACCATCGCCGACATGATCACACCGCGCGAGCGCGGCCGCTATCAGGCCTATATCGGCACCTCCTGGATCGTCGCCGGCGTGGCCGGGCCGGCGCTCGGGGGCATCATCGCCGAGCACCTGCACTGGTCGCTGATCTTCTGGCTCAATGTGCCGCTCGGGCTCGCCGCGGCGCTGCTCACCCACCGGGCGATGAAACGCCTGCCGCGCCACGAGCGTCCGCACCAGCTCGATGTCGTCGGGGCCGTGCTGATGATCGCGGCGGCGACTACCTTCCTCATCGTGCTCACGTCGGGCGGCACCCGCGTTCCCTGGCTCTCCTCGACGGTGGTCGTCCTGACGGCGCTGTCATTGGCGCTGGGACTTGCTTTCGTGTGGTGGCTCAAACGCGCCCCCGAGCCGTTCCTGCCGCTCGCCGTGCTGCGCAGCCGGGTGATGCGCGACGGCACCGCCGCGACCTCCTGCACCATGGGCGCGGTGCTGGGCTTGACCGTCTACATGCCGCTTTACTTCGAGGTCGTGCACGGGCTCTCGGCGACCGAGGCCGGCTTCGCGCTCATCCCGATCGTGGTGATGACGACGCCAGGCTCGATGCTGTCCGGCCGCTCCATGATGCATCTCAGCCGTTACAAGGTTTCCGCCATCGTCGGTGCGAGCATCTCGATCGCGAGCGTGACGGCGCTGGCGATCTGGCCGGCGATGCCGCTGACCGGCGTGGTGGTCGCGCTCACGCTGATCGGCTTCGGCGCCGGGACCGTCTATCCGGTGGCGACCGTCTCGATCCAAAACGCCGTGCCGGCGCATCAGGTCGGCACCGCGACCGGCGCGATGAATTTCTTCCGCGCCCTGGCGAGCACGCTCGCGGTGGCGATCATGGGCGCGATCCTGCTCGCGGGTCTCGGGGCGACGCCCGAGCGCGGTACCGGCGTCGCACTCCTGATCGAGACCGCGAGCGCCGCGGGCACCGACATGGTGTTCCGTTTCGTGTTCCTGGCGGCGGACATTTTCCTGGCAATCGCGCTCGCCGCGGTGCTGCTCCTGGAAGAGCGTCCGCTGCGCGGCCCGGCACCCGCCGCGGTCTCGGCGGAGCCTCCGCCGGCGCCGGCCGAGTAGCGTGCGTGACACGGGATCGGCGATTGCGGGCCGAGGCCATTCATGTCGGGCGCGCGATCGGGTCCAATCGGCGCGAGGCGGTCTCGCGCAATTGCCGCTCTTGCGGTTGCGGCATGGCCCGCCTGGAGTTGGCGGGACGACATATCTTTCCCATAAACATCAATGACCTGCCCCGCTGTTAGAGCGGAACCAGGGGAAGTGTCGCGGCGTTGCGCCATCGAAGGGCTCGGGAGACGGAGGAGAGGAACAGGAGGCGATTTGAACTCTCGAACAGGAGATGATGATGATGCGTAGACTTCTCACAGCAGCCATGCTCGCCATGTCATTGGCCGTATCGCTGGCGGCGTCGATGACGGTGGCGACGGCACAGACCAGGGGCTCTGCGGCGCAGCGGTACGACTACTCGCGCGGATATTCCCCGGGATACGAAGACAAGGCCTACAACAGGGACGGCTGGTGACGCGTCCTGAACGAAGGGTGGACGGACGCTCCACCCGCCGATCCTTTTGAACGCGGCGGGGACGTGGATCCGGCCGGGACGCATTCAGGTTCCCTGAAAACTGAATGCGCTCCAGCTTTTGTTGCGCGGTCGCATTTTCGGACGGAAAACCGGTTCCCACTCTTCCCGAAAATGCTCTAAGCGCTCCGCACAGTGTCCTCGTATTTGGGCGCGTCGGTCAGAAATCCGCGTTCCAGCATCCAGTCCACCTTCTGCTCGAACTCGGCCGCCTGGTAGGTCTTCACGCCCGTGAGCTCGGGGAGAAGCCCGTCCTTGCGCAGCTCGGGCTTGAGGTCGCGCAGCAGCTCCGCCCGCGATCGCTCCTCGTTCTCGCGCAGCCAGTCGATCGCACGGTTGAGCGCGCGGCGAAGCTTGCCCGCGGTCTCCTCGTCGATGTCCTCGCCGGCGACGATGCCGCCGCGCCAGCGCAGGTCGGCAATCTTGCGGCAGCCGGCCTCGGCGGCGCGGCTCACCAGCGGCTCCATCAGCGCCGCCGCTTCGTTGCGGCCGCCGAGCAAGGCCTCGAGCCGGTCGTTGGCATGCTCGAGCTTGATCTCGGCGAAGGGGATGCCGGCGGCTTCCATGACTTCGATCGCGGCATAGAAGGTGCCGGCGTGCCAGGTGACGGCGATCGGCACGTTGCGCAGATCGGCGAGCGTCGACACGCGCGAGTCCTTGCGCACCATGATCGCCCCGGTGCGCACCGTGGTATCGAGGCCGATGATCTTGCCTTTGCCCAGCCTCTGCACGCGCTCGATCGCGCCCCATTCGCAGACCGGATAGACTTCGATTGCGCCTTGCTGGAGCTGCGTCTCCTTCCAGCGGCGGGTAAAATCCTTCACCCGCCCTTCGACGCCCTGGGGATTGTCCTCGTGATAGCGGACGTCGAGGCCCTCGTCGGCAAAAAATCCCTGCTCCACCGCCACCCGCCAGGGGCGGTCATGCGCGTTGCTGTCGCTCTGCAGACGGATGGTGCGGGCCATGGGACGTGTCCTTGGCGTGAGGCGTTTCCGGGCAAGTGTCCGTCATTATGCCGTGCGGGCGCCGCTGCGACAACCGAGGGCGGCACCGCGGCTCGTGGACGGCACCGCGGTGCTCGCGACGGTCGCTGTCGAGGGTTGCGTGCTGCGCGCGTTGCGCTCACCATTGCGAGTCGCGAATCAGTTGGAACTTGCGATGACGATGCTGTTCTGTTGCCGGTTTTGTCGGGTCGAGATAGCGCGTATCGGATTGGCCGACGGCACCGTGGCGCTCGTTTGCAGCGACTGCGAGGTCGTCGGGCTCGCGCACGAGTTCGCCCGCGGCGGACGGCCGTGGGACGCGAGACCGGAGGAACGGCGCCCGCAGGGCGCGCGAGCGCGCCGGGCCGAGTGAAAACGCTGCGAGCGATCCCGGCTGAGGGTGCGGGAGCGCGTCCCTTGCATCGTGCTTCATGCGCGATCAGTGCAGCGGGCTTCCGAGCTTCCCCGCCTGCTCGGTGATCCAGGCTCGGTAGCGCGTGAGCGGCGTCACCCCGGTGAGCCCGCCGCAGCCGTCGCTCGCCGCCGGACCCGTCGACCAGCTGACCACGCCGATCACGGCAAGCGCGCCGCCGATCTCGCGAAACACCGGCGCACCGGAATCGCCGGTGCAGGCTCCGAGCCCAGCCCGCTCGCCTTTGGTCGCCGGATCGACGAGCCTGATCTGGAGCGTCCCCGGCTGGCCGGTGGCGACGAGCGTCGCCGCGCGGACGGTGCCGCCGGTCCTGCCCTCGCCGCGCACGGCGACGCCGAATCCGGCGACGGTGAAACGGTCGCCGGCGACGACCGACCCGGCGCCCGGTCCGAGCGGGGCGGGCACGATGCTCAACGGCGACGCGAGCTTGATTAGCGCGACGTCGGCGGTGACCCGGTGGCGCAGCACCGCGTTCACGTCGAAGCCGGGGTTGCGCACGATGCTGGCGATGTCCTTGAGCTGCGGGCGGCGCGCGGCATCGAGCTCGACGAGCTTGTAGTCGGCGCCCGGCAGCACGCAATGGGCGGCGGTGAGCACGAGATCGCGGGCGAGCGCGACGCCGGAGCAGAACGTGCCCTGCGATCCCGTCAGCATGACGACCGCGCGTCCCGCCGCGTCGTCCGCGGGCTGCGCTCCGCCGACCATGGCGGCGGCGGGCGGCGCACTCGCGAGCGCGCAGGCGAGCGCAACCGCGTAGCGGATCATGGTTCGAGCGGCGATCCGAGCTTCGCCGCCGTCTCCTGGATCCAGTAGCGGTAGCGCGCCAGCGGTATGACGCCGCTGACGAATCCGCAAACCGGCTCGCCGTCGGTGCGCGACGACCAGCTCACGATGCCAATCAGGGCGCGATCCTGCTCGTCGAATACCGGCCCGCCGGAATCGCCGTTGCAGACGCCGAGCCCGGCGCTTTCCCCAAGCTTTCGCGGGTCGACCAGGCTGAGCTGCTGCGCGCTCGGCCGTTGGGTGGCGACCAGCGTCGCCGCGCGCAGCCGTCCGGCGCTCTTGCGGTCGCCCTGCACGGCGACACCGAAGCCGGCGACGATGAACCGGTCGCCGACCGAAGGTGGTGCCCGCCGGTCGCTGAACGACGCCGGCACCAGCTTCGGCGCCGGCGCCGCGGCGAGCTTCACGAGGGCGAGATCCGGAGCGTCGGCCGCCGGCGAAAACTGCGGATGCGGGACGACGCTCGCCACCTCCCGCACCGCCGGGCGACGGCCATCCAACGACAGCAGCCGATACTTGCCGTTCGTGAGCACGCAATGCGCGGCCGTGAGCACGAGATCGGGCGCGATCGCCACCCCGGTGCACAGGCTGTGCTCGCCCACGATCAGCACGACATGGCGCGCAATCGCCTGTTCGGCCGGCGGCGCGCCTCCGACCATGGCGGCCGCGGGAGCGAGGGCGAGCACGATGCCGGCACAAGCAACAGGTGCGACCGGTATCCAGTTACGACGGTGCATCGATAGGCTGATCGGACGGAAAGCAGAGGCGCGGCAGGCTCCCGGCTCGCCCTTCGCGACGAACCGGCTCCCCCTTCGCCGGAAAACGCCACGAATCCTGCCACAACGGAGGAGTCTTTTGAAGCGGCGTTCGCGCTGCCGCGGAGCGCTCGCCCGTGCGCAGCCTCATTGCCTCGGACCGTACCGGGGATCCCGCTCCTTCTTCTGAAAGAACGTCTGTTCGACCTCGTTGTGGATGCGCATCAGCCATTGCTCGGCGCGAGCGGCACGATCGCGATAATGCGCCGCCTCGGTCTCGGCGTCCCGCATGCGCTCCTCGGCGGCGCGCAGCTGGAACGACAGCTTGTGCGCCAGATCCATGGCGCGCGCGCAGTCTTCCTTCGCCATTTCCGACGCTTTCTGCAGCAAGGCTATGATCGAGCGGCCGGAATCGTCGGCGACCACGTTGGCTTCGGGCTGCGATTTCGGGGCAGGCGCGAATGGGACGATCGTGGCGGGTTTGTCAGGGACCTGCGCAGCCATCGATACTCACTCCGGTGCCGGATGTCGGAGCGTCAAGTGTATCACACCTGTCTTGCCGCGCTCGAAAAAAATTTTCGACGGCTTCCAAGAACGCGCTTGCGCTGTGGCGAAATGGTCACGCCTGCCCGCCTACGATCCGGCGGCGAGCAGCATTCCGGGGGAATGGGGGATCTCGATGTCGATCTCGAGGGTCGAGACGGTCGAGCCGCGGTCCATCCGCACATGGACGTGTTCGCGCCCGACGGTTACGTGCTTGGCGATCGCGGAGAGGATCTCCTCCCGCAGAATGCCGAGCAGATCGGTCTGTCCGCGCGCCGCCCGCTCGTGCGACAGCAGGATCTGGAGCCGCTCCCGCGCTACTGGAGCGGAGCCCCGGCGCCGGAACGGGTTGAAGAAGCTCATGCCGCTCTCCGCCCGAACAGCTTGTCGAACAAGCCCTTGCGGTCGGTCGGGATGCTCATCGGCACGATTTCGCCCCTGAGCCTGCGGGCGGCGTCGAGATAGGCGCGGGCCGGCGCGCTCGCCGGATTGTTGAGCGTGACCGGCGAGCCGATGTTCGACGCGCGCAGCACCTCCTCGCTTTCCGGAATGATGCCCAGCAGCGGCGTGGAGAGGATGTCGAGGACGTCGTCGATGTTGAGCATCTCGCCGCGCGCGGCACGCTCCCTATCGTAGCGGGTGACCAGAATGTGCTTCTCGATGCGCTGGCCCCGCTCGGCCTTCTCGGTCTTGGAGTCGAGCAGCCCGATGATGCGGTCGGAATCGCGCACCGAGGACACTTCCGGGTTGGTCACGATCACCGCGGCGTCGGCGAACCGCATCGCCAGCGTTGCGCCGCGCTCGATCCCGGCCGGGCTGTCGCAGATCACCCAATCGAACTTCGCGCGCAGCTCCTTGATGATGCTCGCGACCCCGTTCTCGGTCAGCGCATCCTTGTCGCGGGTCTGCGAGGCCGGCAGCAGGCACAACGTCTCCAGGCGCTTGTCGCGGATGAGCGCCTGCGACAGCCGTGCCACCCCTTGGACCACGTTGATCAGGTCGAAGACGACGCGGCGCTCGGCCCCCATCACCAGGTCGAGGTTGCGCAGACCGACGTCGAAATCCACGACCGCGACCTTCTCGCCGGCTTGTGCGAGCGCGGCGCCGAGCGCGGCGGTGGATGTCGTCTTGCCGACGCCGCCCTTGCCGGAGGTGACCACGAGGACCTTGGCCATGCTTGCTATCTCCCCACCATTCAATCCAAGGCTGCTATCGAGAGGACGCGGTCTTCGAGCCAGCACTGCACCGGGCGGCTGCGCAGCTTGGCGCCCATTTCCTCCGCAGTCCGGTAATAGCCGTCGATCGAGATCAGCTCGGCTTCGTTCCTGCTGCAGAAGATGCGCGCCCGCGCGTTGCCCATCGAACCGGCCATGGCTCGCCCGCGCAGCGCCCCGTAGACGTGGATCGATCCGCCGGCGACCACTTCGGCGCCGGAGGAAACCGCGCCCAGGACGGTGACGTCGCCGTAAGGAAAAATGACCGATTGGCCCGAGCGGATCGGGTTCTCGATCAGCAGGGAGCTCGGTTCCGGACGGCCCGCCGCCGGCGCTGCATTGGCATGATCGCAGGCGACGGCCGTGTCGCCGCCGGAGGTCGGGCGGCCCCCCTTGAGCAGGGGCGGGAGGGCGGGGCCGAGCTCGTCGGCATCGACCCCTTCGAGGCCCATCACCCGGATGCCGCGCTCGCCCAATGTCGCGATCACTTGGGCAATCCCGGCGGCGTCAAGCGCAATCCCCGCAAGGTCGAGGATGATCGGCCGGCCGACGAAAAAATCGGGCGAGGTCCGGCTCCATTTATCGAGCTCCGTCAGCCAGTTGACGAGCGGCGCTGCGGGGGCGAGCACGAACGCCATGAACGAGCGGCCGCGGAAGCGGATCGACGGCTGCGGGCGGGCGGCAATCGCGCTGGTCACGACGGGACCTCGGGAGGGCGTTCGATTCTTACCGGCGGGTTAACCGGATTAGCGCGCGCCGTGGTTAACGGACCGTTAACGAAAGCGGATTTTTGCCGTGACGGGGTGGGCCACGCCGCAAGGCTCTGCCGCCGTCGAATTCCGCGCCCCGGCCCGCGCGCCGGGATGGGCTCAAAGCTTGATGCGCAGGCGCTGCGCCAGCTCGCCGATCATGCCGCGGCGGAACAGCAGCACGCAGGCCACAAAGATGAAGCCCTGAACCACGAACACCCATTGGCCGATCGTGGTCAGGTAATTCTCCAGCGCGACCATGAAGAACGCGCCGGCAACCGGGCCGAACAGGGTTCCGAGGCCGCCGACGAGGGTCATCAGAATGACCTCGCCCGACATCGGCCAGTCGACGTCGGTCAGGGAGGCGAGCTGAAAGACCAGCGCCTTGGTCGCCCCGGCCACTCCCGCGAACGTCGCCGACAGCACGAAGGCGAGGAGCTTGTAGCGGTCGGTGTGGTAGCCGAGCGAGATGGCGCGCGCCTCGTTCTCGCGGATCGCCTTGAGCACCTCGCCGAACGGAGAATTGATGATGCGATAGATCAGCAGGAAGCAGGCGAGGAAGATGACCAGCACGGTGACGTACATGTTGGTCTGATCGGCGAGGTCGACGAGACCGAAGAGCTTTCCGCGCGGCACCGCTTGAATGCCGTCCTCGCCGTGGGTGAACGGCGCCTGGACCGCGAAGAAGAACATCATCTGCGCCAGCGCGAGCGTGATCATGGCGAAATAGATGCCCTGCCGGCGGATCGCGAGCGTGCCGACGACGAGGCCGAGCCCGCTGGCGGCGGCGGTTCCGGAGAGGATCGCGAGCTCGGGCGGAAAACCCCAGACCTTGGCCGCATGCGCCCCGACATAGCTCGCCCAGCCGAAGAACAGAGCATGGCCGAACGAGAGCAGCCCGACATAGCCGATCAGCAGGTTGAATGCGCAGGCGAACAGCGCGAAGCACAGCGCCTTCATCAGGAAAACCGGATAGACGAGCATCGGCACGACGGCGAGCGCGCCGGCCATCGCGAGGAAGGCGATCATCTCGCCGCGCGAGCGCATGGCGGTGTTCGGATCGACGGCACGCTGCACCTTAAGCGCCCCTTCCGAACAGGCCGGCGGGCCGGGTCAACAGCACGATCGCCATGACGATGAAGATCACGGTGTTGGACGCCTCGGGAAAGAAAACCTTGGTCAGGCCCTCGATGATCCCGAGTCCGAACCCGGTCACGATCGCGCCCATGATCGAGCCCATGCCGCCGATCACCACCACCGCGAACACCACGATGATGAGGCTTGAGCCCATCTGCGGGCTCACGTTGTAGATCGGCGCCGCCATCACGCCCGCGAGGGCGGCCAAGGCCACGCCGAAGCCGTAGGTCAGCGTGATCATGCGCGGCACGTTGATGCCGAACGCGCGCACCAGCGTCGGGTTCTCAGTGGCGGCGCGCAGATAGGCGCCGAGCCGCGTGCGCTCGATCACGAACCAGGTGCTCAGGCAGATCGCGAGCGAGAAGACCACCACCCAGGCGCGGTAGTTCGGCAGGAACATGAAGCCGAGATTCTGTCCGCCCTGCAGCGCGGGCGGCACCGAATAGGGCAGGCCGGAGGACCCGAAGTAGTTGCGAAAGGTTCCCTCGATCATCAGCGCGAGGCCGAAGGTGAGCAGCAGCCCGTAGAGATGGTCGAGCTTGTAGAGCCATTGCAGGAAGAGCCGCTCGATGACGATTCCGGTCACGCCGACGAGGAGCGGCGCGACGACGATCGCCCACCAATAGCCGAGCCCGGCATATTGCAGGAGAAAGTACGCGGCGAAGGCGCCCAGCATGTACTGGGCGCCGTGGGTGAAGTTGATGATGTTGAGCATGCCGAAGATGACGGCGAGCCCGAGGCTGAGCAGCGCATAGAACGAGCCGTTGATGAGCCCGATCAGCAACTGCCCGAACAAGACTTGCGAGCTGATGCCGAATACTTCGAACATGGCCGATCACCACGATCGAGGAACGGAACTCTTCCAATCCTCGATTCCTCCGGATCAGGTCAGCTCTTGACCAATGGGCAGCCGCCTTCGGACAGCGGCCGGAACGCCTCGGCGGCGGGAATGGTGGCGCGCAGATTGTACAGGTCCCATGGCCCCTTCGACTCTTCGGGCTTCTTGACCTCGAATAGGTGCATGTCGTGGATCTTGCGGCCATCGGCCCGGATCGTGCCCTTGCCGAAGAGCTTGTCGTCGGTCCCGGTCGCTTTCATCTGGGCAACGACGGCTTTGCCGTCGGCGTCGCTCTTTAGAGCTTCGACTGCCTTCAAGTAATGGGTAACGGCCGAGTAGACACCGGCATGAATCATGCTCGGATAGATGCCCTTGTTCTGGGCTGCGAATTTCTTGGCGAACTCGCGGTTGACATCGTTCGCGTCCCAATACCACGCCTCGGTAAAAATCAGACCCTGAGCAATCGGCAGGCCGAGGGCCTTGACGTCGCTGATGAACACCAGCAGCCCTGCGAGCTTCTGGCCGCCCTTGACGATGCCGAACTCGGCAGCCTGCTTGATCGAGTTGATGGTGTCGCCGCCGGCATTGGCGAGACCGATGATCTTGGCCTTCGACGCCTGCGCCTGCAGCAGGAAGGACGAGAAGTCGGTTCCCGGGAACGGATGGCGCACCTTGCCCAGCACTTTGCCGCCGTTCTTCTCGACCACGGCCGCGGTGTCGCGCTCGAGCGCGTGGCCGAAGGCGTAGTCGGCGGTGAGGAAGAACCAGGTGTCGCCGCCGGTCTTCACGATCGCCTTGCCGGTGCCGTTGGCAAGCGCCCAGGTGTCATAGGTCCAGTGGATCGTGTTCGGCGAGCATTTGGGACCGGTCAGATCGGAGGCCGCCGCGCCAGAAACCAGAAAGACCTTGTTCTTGTCGCGCACGATCTCGCTCACGGCGAGCGCTACGGACGACGTCGGCACATCGACGATCACATCGACCTTGTCGACATCGATCCACGTGCGCACGACGTTGGAGCCCACATCAGGCTTGTTCTGGTGATCGGCGCCGACGATCTCGACCTTCATCCCCTTGGCCGCAGCGCCGAAATCCTCGACCGCCATTCGTGCGGCCACCACGGAGCCCGGACCCGTGAGGTCGGCATAGAGGCCCGACATGTCGTTCATCACGCCGATCTTGATCGTCCCGTCGCTGTATTGCGCCTGCGCCGCGCCGCATCCGAGCGCGACCGCGAGGGCAGTGAGGCTGATCAGTGCTGTCATGTGGCTGTCTCCTGTTGCTGAGTTCCGTTCTTGCTTTTTGAGCCTTGGCTGCTGGCGCCCAGCGGCCCTGTTCAGACGCCGAGATAGTCGTGAAGCTTTTCCAGGTTGGCCTCCAGTTCCGCGTTGGCGAACCGGTCGATGATGCGACCATGTTCCATCACGTAGTAGCGATCCGCAACCGTCGAAGCGAAGCGGAAATTCTGCTCGACCAGGAGAATGGTGAAGCCCTGCTGCTTGAGCATCCCGATGGTCTTGCCGATCTGCTGGATGATGACCGGGGCAAGGCCCTCGGTCGGCTCGTCGAGCAGGAGCA